>Ga0315899_10001360_pt1 | contig 28073 bp, 22 predicted proteins | sample LakEriMetagenome_2_FD_203518 | JGI IMG/M metagenome (GOLD analysis project Ga0315899, IMG submission 203518) | Freshwater fungal communities from buoy surface, Lake Erie, Ohio, United States - Buoy 4 MA112 | ecosystem: Environmental > Aquatic > Freshwater > Lake | place: USA: Lake Erie, Ohio... | reverse complement strand
ACCATCGACTCCATGGTCACCGTCGTCGATGCCCTGAACTTCTGGAAAGACTACCAATCCTACGAGGACCTTCGCGACCGAAAACTCGGTATCGACCAAACCGACCAACGCAACATCGTCGACCTGCTGATCGATCAAATCGAATTCGCAACCGTGATCTTGCTCAACAAGTGCGATCTTGCCACGCCCGAAGATCTCGATGCCATAGAAACCTTCCTCCAAGAACTTAACCCCTTCGCTACCATCCAACGCTGCGAACACGGAGCCGTACCGCTCAATCAAGTCCTCGGAACGAACTCCTTCAGCGAGCAATGGGCTCAAGGCCACCCGGACTGGCTCGCCACCCCACGCGGTTCAGAATCTTCCGAAACCGACGAATACTCGATCCACTCCTTCACCTTCGAGGAACGACGCCCTTTGCATCCCGTACGTCTAATGGAAAACCTGAACTTCGAAGACGGCATCCTGCAGAACGTCCTCCGCTCCAAAGGCTATTGCTGGATCGCTTCACGCCATGACCAAGCCTATCGATGGAGCCAAGCCGGTGTTTCGGTGCAGATCGAACATGACGGCGACTGGTTCGCAAGCGTCGGCGAAGACGAATGGCCAGAAGACCCACAGGACCGCCAGTCGATTCGCGAAAGCATGCAAGACCCCTACGGAGATCGCCGTCAAGAACTCGTCTTCATCGGTGTCGACCTCGACGAAGTCGTCCTGCGCTCGCGGCTCGAAGCCTGCCTACTGACCGACGAAGAAATGTCACTAGGACCAAACGCATGGAGCAACTGGGAAGCCCCACTTCCAAACTCATCCCCTGCAACGCAAGAGGAATCAGAAGACAACGCATCGTAAAATCCTCCTAAAGCGCCCTCCCTATGGCTGCTCAGAAACAAAACCCCACTTGCAATTTGATTGCACGTGCGTACCATATGCAACCTCGCAGCGCTGATTTCGGTGCAGCGCTCTTTGTTTCTCTATACCTATTTGGGAGGCCTCTATGAGCCGTCGTCGTCGCGGATTTACACTCGTTGAACTGCTCGTTGTCATCGCTATCATCGGTATCCTCGTCGGCTTGCTACTACCAGCAGTCCAAGCCGCCAGGGAGGCCGCTCGTCGGATGTCTTGTTCAAATAACGTTAAACAAGTCAGCCTTGCTATCCTCAATTACGAATCTGCTTTCAAAAGACTACCGGGCTTACTCGGGAGCAGCACCTACTCGGCCCAAGCCAGAATTCTTCCGCATATCGAACAAGGGAACTTGAGCAACGGACTCGATTTCGCACGCCCCTTGCTGCTCGGACCGGTATTCGCCGCTCGCTTCGACCCGGCGATCAGCGCGCTGATCAGCCAACGTATCCCAACGTTTCTTTGCCCAAGCGACGCGGAAGACCCGCTGTTCCCGGTGACCCTAGCGAACAACACCCCCGGATTCAGCGCAGGGATCAACTACATGTTCAGCATCGGCAGCGCAAGGGATATGAACTACGACGATCGCTTCGAAACCGATGGGCTGTTCTGGACCGGCGCATTCGCCAAACTCGCGAAATGCACCGATGGCTCCAGCAATACCGTGATGGTCGCCGAAACGATTCTCGGTGATAAACAACTCAGCCCGGACATGCCATTGCGTCAACCTATCCGACGAATCGCCAATTGGGCGGGAACCTCCGCCAACGCCAACGGCAGAGGCTACTTCGCCAATGGAACCCTTATCAGTAACCCCAATCTCCTCAGCCTCTTCCCCAGCATCGTCAACTCCTACCGAGGCAATCGCGGAGAAAGCTGGATTCGTGGAGTGCCGCATGCAACCACTATCAACGGGTACCTGACACCGAACCACCGTATTCCCGATATCGGATTCCACGGTCGAGGCTTCTACGCGGCTCGCTCCATGCACGGCAGCGGTGTGCAGCTAGGATTCGCGGATGGTTCCGTACGTTTCATCGCAAACAGCGTCGACGAATCAGCCTACCGAAACACATTCTCAGCCAACGGCTCGGAAATCAACGTTGCGATCGATGATTGATGCAACCAAATTTCACTTACCCTTACATTGCCTCCAGCCACAAAACCCCAATGATACTTCACTCACACTACACTACTCGCCCCGTATACTCCTTGCGTTTCAGAATGCTAACCAGCCTTTCCGTCCTGGCATTGGCTGTTTCTCAAGTCTGTAACGGTCAGTCGCTTGAATCACCGCCTACGCCATTACCCAGCAAATTTGCGAGAATTCTCTGGCAAGATACTCAGTCTGGCTCGTTGCGTTGGGCAAACCTCGAACGCATCGGTACCCAATGGGATTTGAAGCCCAAGGAAATTCAAGGACTACCCAACCTCAACACAGAACGGCAGCAGTTCTCCCAGATGCAACGCCTGAACGACACCCTCATCGTTGCCGTTCGCGATGATGCGCAAGGTACTTTTGGAAGCGGATGGTTCGCGATCGATTCGGGGGTGATCCTCGAGTCCCACGATGATCATTACCACGCTCATTTCTCTTTAACCCCTACCCTCCTGGAATCGCACATCGACGAACAACAAGGAAATCCCGCGCACGTGTATCGCGCCAACGGCGAAGTACTGCTTGCCAATGACTCAAAAAACGGTTTCACATCTATCGCATTCGCGGATCCTTCAAACCCTCGGAAGCTTACATCGAACTTCTTTACAGGAGGCGGTACCCATATCACGTTAGCTAACTGCGAACACCAACTGCACCTGGCAACTTGGCCTGACAAAGAAGGACAAAATGCTGGGCGTGTCGATGTGGTCGATCGCAAGTCATCCCCAGAGACGAATTTTCAAATTACCTTGCCGAAAAGTGGACTCCACGGTGCTTCGTACCTGAATCACCTAGCATTCTTTGCTCCGAGCGATGGAATCATCTGGTTCGATACGCGCGATTTGAGTTCCAAAGCTGCCCCTGCCCTTCACCACATCCCGCTGGGAGCAGATCCTCACTCAAAGCGTCCGTATCGCACCGGCGCTTTCAACACAATGGAAAACCTTGTTCTCTTCCAATCCGGAACGGAGAAACAATCGTTTCTAGGTATGATCAACACGGCAACGACACCACCCTCGCTTAATACGCTTGTTATCGATCCTGGCCAAGGCCTAGCGCTTTCGACACCGTTCTGCATACTAGCTGCGAACGGTAAGAAATATGCTTGGATCGCCAGTCATCGAAAAGAGTCGGGCAATCAAGAAATGCTAACCGCCGTAGAACTTGATCCCAACAACGACGGAAACACCCAAGACGCCATCGTTCATCGTACGCTCCCCATCGGTGCGAGCGCCATTCGCGGACATTCTGGTTATCACGACGTTACATTTCTTCCCGACGGCCGAACCGCTTGTATCAGCATGCCGGGCGACGGAGAAATCTGGCTCGTATCCGTCTACGGACTAGAAGTCCTGGCGAAATTCCCTGTCGGTGGGACCCCCACTCGCTTGGTAAGTTTCGGTGGTGTCGCGCACGAGTAAGAACCACCATTTGAACATCTGACGGATTCGGTTGCTGAAAATCCCAAGAGATCCTACTGCGGTTTTCGCGGCGGAGCGAACTTGATCCGCTCAACCAACCTTTGAATCTGATCGCCCTGACGCTGACCCGTCACTGTAGAAATCGCAGAAATCACATGGCTATACCGGAGGTTGTAATCCAAATCGATTTCAACCTCCGGGCCTTCCTCAGGACTCGGGGGCGCATTGCCACCAGTCTGCTGCAAGATAAACGCTCGAAGCTTAGTAAAATCATTTCCAAACGATCGAGTCTCATCGACGACGATATCAACTAACTCACCGTCGGTGTTCGACCTCAATCGCAACTTGATCGGTAAATTCGTATTGTCCGCAGCGCCAGATCCGCCACCGATTGGCATGCGGATATTAAAGTCCCCTTCCTGTGCCGCGATCTTGAACGTCATCACGAAGAAAATTAGGAGCAGAAAGATGATGTCGATCATCGACGTCAACTGCATCTCTACCTTCTCGTTGCTTCTGGATTTGAATTTCATTGGCCAATCTCCTCCTTCGCACGCAAGGCAAATTTCTCGTATCCCGATTCCTGACACTTCTTGATCAACTCTTGCACCATGCCACCCGCCGTATTTGCATCGGATCGAATGATAATGTTGGCATCCTTCGCCCCCTTACCTTTGGACTTGAGCACGCTAGCCTCAAGCTCCAACAACGGACGCAGTCCAGCAATGGTTGCCGTCTCCGGCCCCATATAAACAGATCCATTAAAAGCCAAGTTGATGACAATCGGATTCTCCAAAGGTGCTTCCGCTGGTTTTGCTAACTCACTGGTGGGCAATTTGATACTTTGATTCTGATCGTCCTGCGAAAAATTGATTAGAACCATGAAAAAAATGATCAACTGGAACACCATGTCGATCATTGATGTCATATCCCCTTCCGCAACCTTGGTATCAAACTTGGGTTTCAATGCCATCTCTCACTACGCCCCTCTCCGCATCTGGGAATCCTACAGGACTTGATTTACTTCGAAGCTTCTTGAAACTTCTCGATCAATTCCTCACCCTTGGAACCAGCAGAATGAATCTGACGCTGCATGTAGTTCCGAAGGATGTTGTAAATGACGATCGCGGGGATAGCCAAGTATAGCCCAACCAGCGTAGTGTAGAGAGCTCGCTCAATCCCAGACGCCAACGCACTCGGCTTGGGTGTCTGCGGACTGCTTGCAATGGTCCCGAAAGACTCAACCATCCCTTGCACCGTTCCGAGTAGCCCTACCATCGGTGCGATGTTCCCTATCAAAGCGATGTATCCGAGCAACTGCTCAACCTTCATCGTCTCCCCATCGCCGGCAACCTGCATCGCCTCAAGCGTCTCGTCCTTGCCCTTGGACAATTTGCCCAATCCCGCATTGAGAATAGAACCTAAAAAACTCTCGTCAGAAGCAACCAACTCCGCTGCGGCCACGGAATTATTCTCAGAAAGATTCGCTTCAATCCCCTGCACCAAATCATCGGGCACGAAGTTGTTTTTTTGCACGGCAAGAATTGCACGCACCACTAACGCAACCAAGACGATCGACATGATCAGAAAGATTACAGCGTACATAGTACCGAGGGCTGTCCATGCTTTGACAAGCATGTTATCGGTCGCCGGAGCCGCTGCTCCTTCCGCAGCTGGGTCTTGAGCAAACCCCGTCCCGCTCATCACCAATGCGAACGCAACAGCCGATAGCTTTTGCCCGACCCGTGCAACAAATAACGAACGGACGGAACGGTACTTCGCTGGCATGAGAACTCCAGTTTGCATAGTGTTTTCGGTGGGATAAAGATTCAATGGATGAGTGGTGCATCGCCTCGCAGATTCGCCGCGAGACGACGGTGGTTATTCTAACGAACTTCAATCGTATCGGCATCAAAGGTGCCAACAAATGTGCACCTATTTTTTTACCCAAGGCGAGGTCGGGTAAAGCTTCTCCAACTTCTGCTTGGAGTCCGCAGCCCTTTGATTATCTCCAACCTTGGACCAAAGCTGCGTCAAACGATAAAGGGCTTCTGCATGCTGTTCGCTCTGCGAACCATACAACAAATCGGTTTTCAGATAAGACAAAATCGCCTCATCATTCCTCCCCGCAGTCGCTAGCAAAGATCCGAGGGTGTTGAAAAGCTCCGCAAAAAGCTCTGCATCCGTGGAATCCCCCTCATCGACCATCTTCTCCAATTCGCCGATGGCTTCGTTCGCTTTGCCCTCTGTGGCATCGCACTGAATCACCCCAATTCTGGCCATCTTTTGAAACTTGAGCGAAATCGGGTCGGACACCTTCGCCTCCATTACGGCTTGGAATTTGCTCTTCGCTTCCGCATTCTGCTTTTGGGCCATCAACGCTCGCCCTTGCAGAAAATTCCCCTTCGTCTTGGCTTCAGGAAACGGCGCTGCGGCCAGCCCACCGTAATACCGAGCAGCTTGGTCCGGCACACCACCGGCAACGGCCAAGTCACCCATCATCTCTGCAACATTGTAAAAGAGGTAAGACTGTGGGTTATCTTTCACCCAATTGTTCAACAAGGACAACGCATTCTTCGGATCCCCTTTTCCTCGCATGGCAAAAGCACCTGCAAGATATCCACGAAGATACTGGTAATCCTGCTTCATGTCCTCCGACGGCAATGATGCTCCGTCGATCTTCTTAAACTCCTCTGCCGCTTGATCGATCTGCCCTTGAGCCACAAGGTCTTTCGTGCGCGATAAAGTTGGTGGCTCTCCTTCAAATAGAACTCTTAAAATCTCGTTCGTCGGGAAATTCTGATTGTTCCCCCGCACCTCAACTACCACGCGATCCCGATTCTTCTCAACGATTTTCCCTGTCACCGCAGCTCCCTTCATCGGAAAGACTCGATCTCTTTCCTGGGCGTTCAGGGGAGGCAAGATCATCAGCAACCCCGCGATTGCAATCGCTGAACTGCGTACCCTTGCAACGCGTTTGAGCTCTCCCCAAATCGCGGATGTCTTGGACTTCTTCTGGCTTGTCATACTGCTACTCGTAAAGGTACGGATGAAATTTGTAAAGGATTTGAATTGGACGTGAAAAGCTTGTTGTTACGGGTTCTTCGGTGCGGCCGATGGATCTTGAGCTTCCGAAGGCTTCCCTTCTGGTACAGGTAATCCAGCGATCCCCGTAGGTTGCTTCCCTGCCTTCTGCTGGATCTCGCGCAGCAAGCGATCGAATTCACCCCGCAGCACGGCCCCACCAAGCTCTGGGAAGCGAGAGTAGGTCTGCGTTATATCCGCGATCGCTGCATCGTAAAGTTTCTGCTTCTCCGCACCGCTATTCTCCGCGATCATCGCACGGCACTTGGCAATATTTAGCCGAGCTTCGAAAAACTCTTTCTGAAAATTTGGATATCGCACCGTGGTTTGCGCGATCTGGCCCCACCCCCAAACAAGCTTCTTTTTGTTTGCCTGCGGCTCCGCCCCCAACATCGCCATCTTGAGCTTCTCGACGTCCTTGCCTGCAGCCCACTGCTGCAAGTTCTTTGCTGCCTCAATCTGAACGGTGATGTTGTTCTGATTCTTGGTCAACGCATCAACCAACAGCTTGTTGGCTTCTTCAAACTTTCCTGCCCCTCGCTTGGCCATGGCCAACTTGAGCATCAACTCTTCGGGCTTGCGCTTGATCTTCTCTAATTCAGCAGGAGGAAGCTGCGAGAGCTTAGTGTAAGCCTTCTCGGCAATCCCCATCATTTCAGGAACCCTCGAAGCAAGTGAAGGGACTTTCTCCAAATTGTTGGCCAGCACAAGCATTGCCGCCCCCCCGGACTCGATGACAGCCGGATCGGAACTTACCCCCGTAAGCTGATCGATCAAAATGCGAAAGCATGTCGCTAGCTTGGCTTGCTGCTCGGGATTCTTATTCGTCTCCAACTGCCCTTGCAACTCCGCCGAAAGATTTTGCAGCGACTTCGAGAGCATACTGGTATCCCCTGTCCTATCGCTCAAGTCCTTCATTACCTTGATCGACTCGTCGACTTGCTCAGCGGTCAACTCGGTTCGCCCCTGACCTGCCGATTGAACCATGGCTTGCAAGTTCAAACGATAAGTATCTAGCTGAAGGGCCGGTTGCAAATCGACAATCGCTTTCGATTGAGCGACCGCTCCCTTCGCAGGTTCATTGATTAATCGCAATGCATCGTCCAATCGCCCACCTTGAAGATATAACCCAACTAAGTCGTTGGTTCCCTCAAGTGAACTGTTCGCAAACTGCTCGGGCGCAAGCCCCCCCCAAGCATCGGTAAGAAGCTTCTCTGCACGAGCCCGCATCGCTTCTTCCTGTGGACTTATCTCTGTCTTCTCCTGACGATGCTTATAACTCGCTTTGCGATATTCAGCCCAAAGTATCCGTCCGAGCAAGAACGCGTTCTTACCTCCACCAGATTGCTTGAGTCCAATGTACTTCTCGGCCTTATCGAAATCCTTCTCTCGCAATGCCAAACTCACCAATACATCGATCGCTTGCTCGGCTTCCGGCGAACCAGGAACGGTTTCTCTCAAGTAATTCGCTAGTCTCTCAAGTTGCACAACCAAGGCACTTTGACGTTCTGCCGGAGCGCTATCGATGAGCTGCCCTAGGGACATCAACGCAAAGGAGCCTGCCTTTTGAGCCGTCTCGGTTCCTTTCGAAGAGCGAATCACCGAATCGCTTATCGCAAAGGCTTCCCAATACTTCTGCAATCGCAGATGCAAGTAGGCTTGCAAGAATCGAGTCTGCAGCAAATCCTCACGAGAATCCTCGTCGCGGTAAAGCCGCAACGCTTTGTCATTGAGCTCGATGGCTTGAAGCCGATCGCGCTCCATGTCGGACTCAACAAGCTTGATTTGATCCTCGATCCCCTTACGATCTGCTTCCGGAGCATCTTTGAGCTGCTTTTCCAATAACTGAATGGTAGCATCTCCTTCCTCCGCACGATCTAATCGACTCCGTCCAGCTTTCATCGCTTCTGCGAAGCTGTTCGCATCGGGAACCTTGTTATCCTCGGTGTTCCCTTTAACCTCGATCCCAAGGTCCTTCAAATAATCCTTTGCGAGGTTACCAGCACGACCAGATTTCTTGGCAAGATTTTGAAAAGCATCACGCGCATCTCGCTTCAAATTACGGATCTTCGCTTCATCCCCTTTGGGATCGAGCGTTTTAATCCAAGCGAGCCTCGCTTCGGCAACGGCGAGCTGCAGATCTTGCCACTCGGGCTTGTCGCGTTCGCGCATGTCGACCATCTTCAGCTGCTCCTCACCTGCCATGATGGCCGCTTCGTACTTGCCCGAAGCCGCAGAGCTGTCGAGCCGAACAATGTCAGCGACGGCTTGGATCCTCCAAGTACGGAAGATTCCAGCATCTTCATTTTCCGCAACCCGCTTCAAGGTCTCTCTGGCTGCGTCGACTTGCCCTAACATGGCTTGAATCCGCCCGCGATTGAGCAGACTCAAGTACTTTGCTCCCGCTTGCTTACTGCTTTTATCTGCGACATCCGCAAGTTTCTTCTCGGCATCTTCAAGCCGTTGCTTCCATTCAGGGGAATTCGCATCGAATGTTTCGGCAATCAACTTGCTCCCAATTGCTTGCAGGATCTGCGCCTGACGATACTCCCGTTGCAGCTTTTCTCGCAAAGCGAGTCGCTCGGTTTCATTGGGTTTTACGTTCGCTCCTTGCATTTGCTCCAACGTCGGGCGCAAGGAATCGATCGTCGTGGTATATGTCTCGGCGGCTTGCTGCAGCGATCCCCGAGCTCGCTCCCGTTGCTCTTTGACTTTGTCAGCCAACTCCGGTTTCCGCGCATCTTCTTTGGAGTCCTCGAGCAACTTCGTTCCTCGATCTAAATACAAATCAGCAAGCTTCAGCAACGTCTCGCCACGCCTTGGATGCTGCGGACTATTCGCGAGGAATTCCTTGTAGCCCTGCTCCACCTGCACAAGCTTCGTATCTAAATCCTTTGCCGTGCGGACCTCCATTAACGACATTTGTAGCAGCATGACTTTTTCAAGCCCAATGTCTTCCTTCATCGATGCAGGAAGCCGATTTTGCTGAACACTCAAATCCAAGTACTTCAATGCTTGGTCGTAGTACCCTTCCTCTTTGAGCCGCTGAAGAAACTTCGCTGCGGGCTCCTCCGCCATGGCTTGCGATGGCACCCCCAACGCCGCATGCACACCTAGGAGTAGGCTACTGAGAACCAGGAAGCGAGATTTCCTGCCAGGCTTCTTCGTGTTCTGATGCATAAGTTTCGATCGCTACTTGGAAAAGGTGGATACAATACAGGTGATACAATACAGGAAACGAGTCCGCCCGTATTATAGCGGTATGGCCGTACAGATGGTACTTCCCTATTCCACGATTCATTGGCAGCTATTTCCTATGCCCCGACGAAGACGCGAACGATGGTACTCGCTCGATGGTCAACGCAAAATCCACGAAACAGCGTTGCGAGATAACAACGGTCCCCGACGGGTCGTGTCCCTCGTGGTCCTGCTCGTTCTTGTCCTGCTGATGATGCAGCAAGTCTCCGACCCTAAAAAAGTTCAAAAAGTTGCTACCGCAATCGGCTTGATGCCCTCCGAACAACGCAAGTCCCCCTCGCTACCCGAACTCGACTTGCAATCTCTCAAGCAAAATTCTACCGCCACTCAAGGGGCCGACCAACCTGACGCTAATGGTACGCTCCAAACCAAAACTCCCGATGGAAACCCTAAGGGGTCTTCTTCGCAGAGCAATCAAGCGATCCCCGCCGACTTAAAGTATACGTTATCTCAACTGTCGAACCGAAGCCTCGATCCTGTCACGGAATTTTACGCCCAAGTCTTCGATCAATTGCTCAGCGATGCACCCGCAGAAACCAAATCGGATTTGCTGCGCATCACTCTTGGGCTTTCTGATTCAAACCAAACACCGGATGAAACGAAATCATCTCAAACCCTTCGCAAGTGGTTCGCAGCATCGGAATTGAAAGTCCAACGTTGGATTGAACTCGCCGACTCGATTCAAGGAGAAGGCTCACCACATTCGATGTTAACCGGTTTTCTGAAATCCCTCCAGGAACTCAACGAGCAAGGTAGCGATCCCTCCAAGCAATTGCCACTAGCGCAAAGTAATCCGGGTTGGTCGCCGTCGCAATTCTCGCAAAGTCTTCAACTTGGACTCGATCGCCAGCTGCTCAAGGACTTCTCTGACAACACGCCGTGGAAATCCACAGAACGACTACCGCTAGCTCGATTGCTCTCCAAAGCGACGCAACTTGAACCTGACTTCGCAGCAAAAAAAATTTCGCTCAGCGATATCCCCACCTTGTCCCTTCAACAGTTGATGTCCCAAACCGACACTCTAAGGGGACAGTGCTTTCGTGTTCAAGGAACCATCGGACTTGTGGAACCACAAGCGACACTTCGACTCGCCAACAACTACGCCGTAAATTACGACGTTTTATGGCTGCGCACCGAAGACCCAAGTGGTCAGCCCATCCAGATCTATGCACCTATCTCAAAAGAGCCTAGCGAATCCCTCCCAGGGGAATCCAAGACGGCTGATCGCTGGAAGAAAGGCCAAGACATTACGCTTGCGGGTTTCATTGCGAAACGTCGCGCGTACGCGTCGGGTAAAGGTGGTGACATCGCCCCGGTACTCATCGCTACTCATATCGTCGCTACACCTCTCGGCGCAACGGATTCACAGACCGATAACAACCAAGTTCTGAGCAATGCGACAGTTCCACCCAACACCGAACCGAATTCGTTAGCAACGAAATTTTCTATCCCATATGAACTTGCCAAACTGCGGACGGTGCGAGATTGGTTGCCTCCCATCGACTGGCAAGTCCCTTTAAATCTGCTTCAAACTCGACTAGAAAGTCGACTTGCAAACCTACCACCGCAATTACTCCCTATAGACCCGCTCCAATCGTCAAGTGAGCCACCAGCGTCAAGTAAGCCACCAGCGTCAAGTGAGCCACCAGCGTCAAGTGAGCCGCCAGCAGAGAGAAACACAGACCTAAACGCAGACAACACACAGAAAATTGAACAGAAAGACAAACAGAAAGAGATACAGAAGAACGCGCCTGAAAATTTATTAGCATCGATCGATCCGAGTGTCGCCACACCCGATCTGCTTGCGACGCTCGCCGTCACGTCGAAGTTCCGGACTGAAATTCGGCAAATCGTATCATCGAATTGCTTTACCCTACTCGCTTCCCCTCCTCCAACGCCCGATGCGATTCAGACCAGCAAAGTTCTCGGGGAATGGAGCGGACGCGTGACGGCCATTCGAAAGATCCCCGTGGATACGACAACGATGCCGGGACTTGGGTGGTCATCGATCTATGCCTTGCAAATCGAACAAGCGAACCCGACGGATCGCACAAAGGTAATCGTCGCGCTGGCACAGGAAATCCCTCAACCGTGGACCGCTAGCGGACTTACTGATCGCAACAACATTGTGCAACCGGTAAAGGTTCAAGGTTTAGGAGTCTTTCAGACGGATCATCCACCAAAGGAATTATCTCCAGGTTACATACTCGCATCCCGAATACTTTGGACAAACCCTTTGAACAGCACTCCTCCGTGCGTTCCATCAACTCAACCTTCGGCCAATATCGAAAAAGACCTGTCCTTGGCCTGGACCAGCCCACAGTTATCGGAAGGTTGGCGTTCCCTTGCTGCGAGCGAATGGGATCTTGCTCATTGCGATTCCCTCGAACGCCTACACGGCACTCCAATCAACTCGACCGACGCAGAACCCCTTTACTCGATGCTCAAGCTCACCAGGAACAATCCGCAATCCACCGCTGTTGCACTCGGCACTATGGACTGGATTCGCCGTACGGAAGCCATGAAAGCCAACAAGCAAACGATCAGCGATAATCATCGAAGCGTAGGGGAAAGGACCCGAGCAAGGTTCCAAGTACGTCGGATTCAGCGCATCGAAGTGCGCAATCCGGAGCACCAACGTTGGCTGGGAGGAAACGCCTATTATCAACTCGATGGGCTAGCAAGTATCGGAGCGAACCGCGTCGCCGTTCGATATGGAAAAGACTTCGAACCGATTACCTTCGAGAAAGAATTCCCAATGACATTGGTATCAGCCAGTGTTCCCACCTGGGTCTTCCACGACCCAGATCCATCGATTGATACTTCGAATCAACAAGATGCAACCACGCTTGAAACAGGGAGCAATGGCGAGGATGTACAAGACGCCGCTGATGCCCTTCCCACCTTGGTTTGGTATCCTCGAATCCGGATCGACGTCGAAGGCTGGGCATATCGCACATGGCGGTTTCGAACAATCGAAGTCAGTGCGGCGACACAAGACACCGGCTTTCAACAAGCACCCATGATGGTAGTCGACCAGTGGAAGCTTGCGCAAGGTCCGGAATTCACAACGAATGGATCAACCGACACTACAAGAACTTCGAACAGCAGAAATTCTACTAGCAACATACTATTAACCATCGCTGGCTTAACTGGAATCGCATGGTTCACCTATCGTTTCCTTCAACGCGAAAAGAAACCGCTACGCTGGCGATAATGTATTAGTGGCGATAACGCATTGTTGGCGATAACGTCTTGCTGGCGCTAATGTATTGGCGACGATATCGCATTGGCGTCTGTGTCTTTGCTTCTTTGCGTGAGCCAATCGCCCCCCCTCGCACGGCCACAGAGGGCCATGCTACGGGGACATATTACGAAAAACTCTTGGCACCCCTTCTCCCGCGGGCGGGAGCAAGGGGCGGGGGGGATGAGGGTGCGAAGAGCACTGAACTGCGTTTTAAGCTGCTTGTTGCGATACAATCATGAGCAAGGTTTGGATGATAGTTTTCGAAATCCATGCAGTTCGCAAAACACAAACTGCGAGTGTTCCCCCACCTCGCCCACCCTTCTCATCCCCTGGGACGAAAACGGAAGTAAAGAACAAAGTGAGCTCTGCTCCGAGCCTCACACAACCGGGCTTCGGTTTTCTTTGCGTCTTTTCTTCTTTGCGTGAGCCTTCCGCCCCCCCTCGCACGGCCACAGAGGGCCATGCTACGGGGACATATTACGAAAAACTCTTGGCACCCCTTCTCCCGCGGGCGGGAGCAAGGGGCGGGGGGGATGAGGGTGGGAAGAGCACTGAACTGCGTTTTAAACTGCTTGCTGCGAGTCAATCATAAGCAAGGCTAGGAGGATAATAATCGTACTCCATGCAGTTCGCAAAACACAAACTGCGCGTGTTCCCCCACCTCACCCAACCACCCTTCTCATCCCCTACGACGAAAAAGGAAGTAAAGAACAAAGTGAGCTCTGCTCCGAGCCTCACACAACCGGGCTTTGGTTTTCTTTGCGTCTTTTCTTCTTTGCGTGAGCCTTCCGCCCCCCCTCGCACGGCCACAGAGGGCCATGCTACGGGGACATATTACGAAAAACTCTTGGCACCCCTTCTCCCGCGGGCGGGAGCAAGGGGCGGGGGGGATGAGGGTGGGAAGAGCACTGAACTGCGTTTTAAGCGGCTTGTTGCGATACAATTATGAGCAAGGTTTGGATGATCGTTTTCGCACTCCATGAAGTTCGCAAAACACAAACTGCGAGTGTTCCCCCGCATCACCCCCCTGGTCCCTTCTCATCCCCTACGACGAAAAGGGGACTAAAGAACAAAGTGAGCTCTGCTCCGAGCCTCACACAACCGGGCTTCGGTTTTCTTTGCGTCTTTGCTTCTTTGCGTGAGCCTTCCGCCCGCACTTCGCGCATTGCAACTGAATTACTAACCCCAAAACAATTCAATTTCAGCCACTAAAAATTCATCAATCCCGATCGATGGCAATGTGAGCCGGTCGCCCAAGCAACCCCAAGACGCATTGAGCTGCAAGCGACCCGGATCGTAACGCCCCCTCCATCGTCGCAGGCCAAGCGGTCTGCGTCCAATCCCCCGCAAGAATGATGCCTCGATCGGAAAACATTCCGCTCGGCAACCGACCGTCGACGCTAGCACCCTGCTCAAAACCCCCCACCGAATCGACCGAAAACACGGAATGCGGGTCGGTAACAACTTTGCTTCGTAACATCCGTGCCCCAGTAATGCCAATCTCCGGGAACACTTCCCGCAAATCCGTTTCAACAATCTCTGCGATCTTCGCAGGATCACCCTTGGGCAAATCGCGCGAGCCGCTGATGACTACTTGATAGTAAAACTCTTGATCTCCCTCGACATCGTCGCCACTATTCGATTCAGGGCCGGGGAATACCCATTGGCTTGTCCGGTCGATCAAAATAGCATGGGCAGTTGGCAACCAACGTTTTGTCCACCAAGTATGCACCCCTGTAATCGGAGCTGAAGCTAACTTACCGGGACTAGCCCAAGCTTGAACCTGCGATTCACTCCACCGCATTTCATTTAATTGGCCTGGCGAAAGGACACTAGCTAATCGATGCCAAGGAACAGCGACCACCACAGCATCGAATAATTTCGATGGATCACAACGATCGTTAGAACTGCTCTGCGGCAATGAACGGACCGCAACGCTCCATTTCTTTTGCTCGCTTTGCTCAAGTCCCGTTACGACACATCCGTCATGGCAAGTGACTCCCAACCGATCGAATACCTTCCTGGATGAGTCATCCACTAACTCCGATAAAGGTCGCTTGGGTACGTAGAGGTGATAAGCATCCCGAGTAGCAGCAAACCCATCAACCATCACCTTGCGAACCGCACCCATCCGAAGTCGTGGAAGTTGATCTCCAAGAGCACTTACCAAAATGGTCGTCCAGAAGTTGAGTATTGAGCTTTGCGTTTGTCCATTTGCTTTTAGCCAATCGACGGCGAGGGTATTCGAGAACTGCTCATCAGGTTTTATTCGCAACAATGCCAACAAGCCTTTAGCAATCCCCATGCGATCGACCAAAGTCAAATCAGGCCAACGCAACAGCAATCCAGCAAGGTGATACGGTGCTGGGACGGGCCACGCTTTCACACGGAACGGGACTCCTCTTCGAGATCGAAAATACAAAGTCGATTGCTCCTGCCAATCGTCCGCTTGACCTTGATCAGAAATCCATCGAAGCAATTCTTTACAACACTTCATCCCAACGTGCTGACAATAATCGATGGGCCGATTCGAACCAGAGTCATCGAACGACCCGACCCGCCCTCCAAGTCGATGACGAGCTTCGAAAAGCTCTACATGACATCCATGTTTCGCAAGCACCTCGGCAGCTTGGATCCCCGCAAGCCCTCCGCCGATGACTGCGATTCGCGGCGAGTGCGTTCGATGAACTGCAAAAAAACGCTCACTGCTTTCATCCTCCCGTCGACTTTCAACATCGACTTCGGGAACTTGCACATCACTTCCAATTGCATTCCTAAGCTGTAGATCATCAAGCTTGGCCAATCGCGACCGAAACCATGGGGTAAAGAGATGATTCGCAACAAGCTTACCTTTTTGCAGGTTCGTCAAACTTGCACGGCCCCGCAATGAGCCCCAAGGATCTCTGGCAATGCACTCGAAAAGCGAATGGTAAGTCTGCCACATCATCGAAAACATGCGCAAAGAATCAGGCTCCAACCCCTGGCGTACATTCCAACCTCGCGCGTAGCATCCCTCGGCTCGCTGCTGATAGACTTGCATGAGCCCCAACCAATTTCCCTTCGAAGCAATCGATGCCTCGCGGGCTTTGGGATCCGATTGATTCAGCGCGTCGATCCAGCTTGGGTCATCGAAGCCGAATTTTCTCAAGTCCTCGCTAGCTAAATAAATCCGCCGTCGTTGGGCGTCTTCAACCACGTCTCGGAGGATATTGGTCAGTTGAAAGGCATGCCCGCAATGCACCGCGTCTTGCCATCGCTCCGTGCCGGGTTTTGGTAAGCCTTCAGGTGACCAAATTGCCAAACAACATAGTCCCACCGCAGAAGCGACTCGATCCATGTAGGTTTGAAGCTGCGTGTACGAAGCGATTGTCGAATGATGCACATCGTGATCCACACCGCGAACAAGCTCCTTGAGCAAACCCGTTGGAATCGAAAACCTCTGCACACTATCCGAAAGTGCAGGACGGATTTTATCGACAACTTCGAAAAAGATTTCTTCTCGGAGACTCTCGTCTTGGTTAGATCTAGAAGACTGCGATCCAGAAGAATTCTTCGATGCACTGTGGGAAATACTGCGATCGCTTGAATCCAACGAGTCGATCCACTCAAGCCACCGATCAAGATGCCATAGGGAGTTTGACGGATGCTCCTGTCCTGCAGTTGGCCCGGACTTCGATCGTTCATCGATGCCATCTGTAGCGTCATCCGCAAGCCTGGAGAATGCGTATAGAGCAAACATTGCTCGGCGACGGTCTTCGCGGAGAAAATCGAAGGCTTTAACGAAGTTCGAGCCGCTTGATTGGGCAATCCGTCGACAGACATCATAGGATGATTCGAGGGAGTCGCTCATGAGGAAGTATCCGGTTGACTTGGCGAAAGCGGGTTCGAAGTGCGTGACCTCGAAGACCTCGGCCCGGCCGTTCGAGTGTGAGCAGCTTGGGCATCGGCAAGAGTTATCTTGGGGAGTCCCAAGCAAGTTTTCGCAACCAATCGAGCTTTTTGATACTTGGTGACTTCGATCGTTTGGTTCCAAACGTCCCAGTTTGCATTCTCGATGTTATCGAGGATTTGCAATCCACCTCCGATAAAGAGACGCATGCTGCGACGGAACCACGAAGGACCGGTGCGGACCAAGGGCATGCCGTTGCGCAGCGACTCTCTGGCCAATTTAGTCCAATCCGCTAAGGCTTCCTTTGCGTGCCCCGAACCGCGACTCCAATCGCTCGAGTCAATTTCAGCGGCGAGCATTCGGGAGCGAGGTAGGTAGGTTCGGTTCCGTTCCGCATCGAGCTTGACATCCTGACAGAAGTTCGCCAGTTGCAAACCGGTGCAGACGCTATCCGACCATCGGATCGTCTGCTCGGAGGCGCAGCGAGCCAAAGCTAGGACGATCCGGCCCACGGGATTTGCTGAACGAGAACAGTAGTCTGCGACTTGCAAGTCATCCTCGTAAGAAAGAACACTTTGGTCTTGCATGAACGCAGAGAGCAAATCTTCGAACGGTTTGATTTCAAGCGAAAAATTTCGTTGAGTCTCGTGCAGAGCTATAAACACAGGGTGGAAAGATCGCCCCGAGAATCCTTTGTGCAACTCTTCCTTCCACCAATGAAGCAATTCCGTGGCTTGGGCGGGGTCAGACATTTCGTCAGCCAAGTCGTCGGACCAGCGACAGTAAGCATAAACGCTGGTGAAATGGGGTCGGATATCCGATGGAATCCAGATGTTCGTGACAGCAAAATTTTCGTAGTGGTTTGCTGCCAGCTTTCGACAGTACTCGAAAGCCTCATCAATTCCCATACGTCGCTGAGCCGAACCTGGACCATACCAGGAAAGGTCTTCGATAACTTGTTTCGAACCGGCTCGAACTCCCAACGATGCACTCTTCGACGCTATAGGATTGGCAAAAACCTCAGGAATGGCGAAAACCTCCGAGTTCGACTCGGTGTGCCTCGCGAAAAACGCGGGAGCGGGTAAGATTTTACACTACGGAAGCTCATTCTAGAACCGAAGCTTTTAACCGAACACATGGCATGACGATGAAAATATTGCTTGCAGCTCCCCGTGGATTTTGCGCGGGGGTCAATATGGCCGTCCGCAGCTTGGATCTGGCCTTAAATCACTTTGGCCCCCCGATCTTCGTCTACCACGAGATTGTCCACAATCAGTACGTGGTACAGACATTTCGAGGTAAAGGGGCGGTATTCGTCAATTACCTCGAAGAGATCCCGCCGAAATCGACCGTCCTGTTTTCTGCGCACGGGGTTTCACCAGAAATCCGTCGAGTCGCGCAAGAAAGGGAGCTTTTCGCCATCGACGCGACTTGTCCATTGGTGACGAAAGTCCACCTTGAAGCCATCAAGTTTGCCAAGGAGGGGTACACCATCATCCTCATCGGCCACGAGGGTCACGACGAAGTCATCGGTACGATGGGCGAAGCACCCGAGGCAATCCACTTGGTTGAGGACACCCAGGAAGTAGATCAACTGAGATTTCCTGAGGGGACCAAGCTTGCATATCTGACCCAAACGACATTGAGTGTTGATGATGCGACGCGCATTATTGAACGGCTCAAATCGAGGTTTCCATGGATCGTAGGTCCGCCGAAAGAAGACATTTGCTATGCAACACAAAACCGCCAGGAGGCGGTGCGGATTATTGCCGAGGAAGCCACCAAGGTCATCGTACTAGGTTCGCAGAACAGCAGTAATTCGTTGAGGCTCAAGGAGCTTGCAGCCGAGCGAGGCATGCCATCTTATTTGGTCGATGGACCCGAAGACATCAACCCCGAGTGGTTCACCAAGGAAGACGTCGTATTGATTACGGCAGGGGCGAGTGCACCGGAAGAGGTAGTACAAAGCACGATCGCATGGTTGGAGGAGCGATTCCAAGCGACGGTGGAGCTTCGCGAAGTCCGCCGCGAGGACGTCCACTTCCCCCTCCCAAGGGCACTGCGTACCCTTGCCTAACTAAAAACCCTATAGCCCAATGCCCAATGCCTAATGCCCTCCGCTTGGCACCCCTTCTCCCGCGGGCGGGAGCAAGGGGCAGGGGGGATGAGGGTGGGAAGAGCACTGGACGACGCTTGAAGTTGCTTGTTGCGATTCGACGATCCGTAGGGGTGGTGAAGCGGTCGGCCGATGAATTACTCAACCACTTCGACATCCCAAGCACCAATTGGTGCAACTGGTCGAGGAATGGCTTTTCGACAAATTTATATTCGCTGATCTGTTGAAGCTTACCACTCGATTGAGGCTAGAGTATCAGGATGCTGAGACGCTCCGCCAGTGATACTAACAAACGAGTGATTGCAATCTGGGCATCGACGGACCCCCTGCATTTCATGGCCCGGCAGTGGGTTGCCGCCGATCAATCCGTAACTCACTTAAAAGACACTTCCGCACTGAGGACAAGTAGATGCGGCATTGAGCGATGATTTCGATCATTGCCCAACTGAAGGTTTAATTCGCTTGCGATGATGCACGCCAACTGGACCTCAATTCTTTTTTATTCAAACTGAAGTATCGCTTTACGGCTGGCCATCACTTTGATTTCTTCGCAAGCGCGAGGACTCGCTTAAAGGTGCTTTAACCAAACACCTCTCAAATCGACTCAACTATTTCTATACGACTTACATGGCTCCGGGTTTTTCTGGAATACCTCGACGGCGATTCACATAGTCGCTCAAGATTCCTGAATCGTGAAGGATCCGTTTCAATCAAACATCCTCGCAAGTTTGTCTGCTTGCTCGAAAAAGGCTTTCTTCTCTAGCTCCCCAGTAGTTCTTGATGCGGCACTTAAATCTTCGCCGTCTTCTAGAGAGGGAAACGTTGCAGCGAACAAGTCCATTGCCTGTACGGTACTAGCTATTTCGTCCGCGCTCATCAATTCGGAGTTCATCGGCAAGCCAACAACCAGTACAGACACGGGTGAACCATCGGGCAACTCAGACGGTGCCTGAATCTCGATTTTTCCGTTGCTTGCAATCGCGTTGATCATGTTCATTGCATTACCACCTTTTGATTTGGATCGACCTTCGATCCAACTACATTTCACCTCATGAGTGCGAGACTGGCGAATGATGTTTTTCACGGCAATTAGACCGGTATTTCTGCTCCTTCCGAGCTAAAAACTGTCATGCACCATAAAGGTCAGTATTACCAGACGGGAAAGCGATCGTGGATCAGGCTTCATGAGAAAGGCGGCAAGCATCATGAAGTTCCCACACACCATACTGCCGAGGAATACCTCAATGCCTACATCAAAACAGCGGCAATTCAAGGTTGCAAAGACTCACGTGCGTACAAGCCTTTACTATCCCCAAAGCAATGGAAAGCTTGAACGCTATCACAGGACTCTCAAGAGCGATTGTATCCGACCGAAGTGCCCGTTGACGCTCGAGGATGCAAAGCGCGTCGTCACGCGATTCGTCAGTGATTACAACGATCGTTGCCTTCACAGTGCCATCGGCTACATCACTCCGAGCGACATGCTGGCGGGTAAACAGAAGGAGATCCACGAGGCGCGAGACCGAAAGCTTGAGACAGCCCGTAAAGCTCGCTCAGAAATTCGTGCACAACAGGCCGCAGTAACGGATGCTAAACGGTCCCGACCAGAGCATAGCGCAATGCTGGGAAGCAACATCCGGCAACATCATCCCTGCGCCGAGTCAATGCCGAAGGCAAGCGCAATGGGCGTGGACGCCGAGCGTCATCCGCCCTGCATCTGCCACTTGCCTTTGGCCACAATGCGATAAATCCCGGGGGTTTGGGGACAGAGCCACCAAGACGCCTAACCGTTGTTTGGTCGTTCTATACTAAGCTAAATCTAACCAACGCTTACGCTGCTTACGCTGGGTAAAAACACTCGACGAAAGCAACAGAACTCTCGGGCGTCGTGTACGAGTACGATTACGAGTACCGCGATGCTGAGTACGAGAAATCAAGGCGATGAACCTCAAACTTACGGGACGAACCCTGCGCTGCTTAGACGACAATATTAAGCCAATCCCGGCGCGTTGCCCTGGGATATCACCTTGAGCCCCGCTGGGGCAACACTAAACGAGAACCATCCAATCGCCTCCCCGTTGGAGCAATACCGTCAAATCGAGATATGGATTGGTACGCGGAGATCTGTTTTTTGAGGAGCAAATTGTCCCTTTCAAGAGAAGGGGGCAAGACCTTTCCGTGGCATGTCCCCGTAGCATGGCCCTCTGTGGCCGTGCGAGGGGTGCGGATGGCTCACGCAAAGAAGCAAAGACGCAAAGAAAACCGCGAACCGGTTTGTGTGATGCTTGGTGCGGAGCACTTTTTTTCGTAACTCCCATTCACATCCCAGCGGGGGGGAGCGACCGGGGGATGATGTGACGCTCAATTCCCAATCTAAACGTAAGCAACGAATACGCGACATACGCTGGCCCAAAGACGCTAGTTGCGCAAAAAGAAAAAGCGGATGGGGAGGGATTCGAACCCACGGTAGGGAAACCCTACTCCGGTTTTCAAGACCGGTGCATTAAACCGCTCTGCCACCCATCCTTACACTCGGAAGTTATTCCGAGTCGAGCTCCCTGTATTCTAGCCGAGCCAGAGGCTAAGGTCTACTGGATCAATCAACCTGTCATGCCGCCATCAACCGTCAAAACCTGGCCAGTGACGTAACTGGCCGCAGGACTTGCTAGAAACAAAACGCAAGCTGCAACATCATCGGGCTTACCAAGCCGGTTCGCCGGCACCCGCTTCTTGACCTCGTCGACCACTGCATCACCCAATGCCTTGGTCATCTCGCTCTCAATAAAGCCCGGCGCTACGGCATTGACGGTGATCTTACGCTTGGCTAACTCTCGAGACATCGACCGGGTAAAACCTATCATCCCGGCCTTGGTCGCTGAGTAATTGGTCTGGCCAGGATTCCCTATCAAACCCGAAACACTGGACATGTTGATGATCCGACCATAACGCTGCCCCATCATGATCAACGACGCGGCCCGACAACACAAAAAGCAACTGGTTAAATTGGCGGCAATGATCTCGTCCCAATGCTCGTCTGTCATCCTCGGCAACAACGTATCGCGAGTTATCCCGGCATTGTTGACGAGGATATCAAGTCGCTTGTACTCGTTTTCAACGGTTTCAAATAACTTGGCCACCGCAGCTCGATCGGTCACGTCACAGGAAATCGCTACCGCATCTCCACCAGCAGCCTTGATCGCAGCTACGGTCTCCTCAAGCTTCGATGCATTACGAGCCACACAAAGGACCTTTGCTCCATTCTCGCCAAGTCGCAATGCGACGGCTTGCCCAAGCCCTTGTGAGGCCCCCGTGACGAGTGCAACTTGACCTTGTAGGTTTGCTGTAAGTCCCAATGCGTTTGACATCGTTGCCTCTATACCTTTGATGTATGAATTACAAAATCTTCGTAACCTAAGTACCCGCTAAAAGTACCTGAAACCACAACGTTTCTCGACCTTTTTCCTAGTCACCAAATGCTTCACAGGGAACCTTGCGGTCGGTCCGTTTTAACGTTCCAGTCAAAACCCGACCTGTCCCAATCTCATAAAATTGCTCGACTCCAAGCTCGATCAATTTTCGCAAGGACGCTTCCCACAAAACGGGCGAGACGAGCTGCTCAGGAAGCAACTCTCGGAACTCCGAAGCTAATTGATGCGGCTGTGAATCGACGTTTGCAACCAACGGAACTTTGGAATCTTTAATCTCGGTGGCAACCAACGCTGCACGCAACGCATCACCAGCTGGCCGCATGATATCGGTATGAAAAGCACCTGCAACCGAAAGCCTTATGAACTTAAAGCCAGCTTCGCTGACAAGCGACTCGCAGCGATTCAACGAAGCCGAATGGCCGGAAATCGCAATGTTTCCAGGACACAACAAATTGGCAACCTGAAGAATCTCACCGGCTTCCCTTGCCTCATCGCAGAAGGCCTCTACCTGCGTTCGCTCCACACCAATGACGCTGGCCATTCCACTGCCGACCTTGCTCGCTGCTTCTTGCATCGCAGCTCCACGTGCGGCTACCAAACGAACTCCCGAATCGAAATCGATCGAGCCCGCAGCAAACAATGCGCTGTACTCTCCTAAACTCAACCCCGCTACGGCGATCACTTGATCGACAACTTCTGGTCGCTGTTCGCGAAAGTCCGCCAAGGCGGCCGCTGAATGAACAAACAAAGCGGGCTGACTGTTGCGGGTCAAATGCAAATCCGCTTCCGGCCCAGTCGCACATAGCTCAGCTAGATCGAAACCAAGGATCTCTGAAGCCCTTGAGAAAAGCCCGCGTGCAGATTCACTGCGAGCGATCAAACTCGATCCCATCCCGAGCGTTTGGGCTCCCTGCCCAGGGAAAAGCAAGGCTGTCTTTGCCACGCTGACCACCTCTTCCGTGTCACTTATGATTCCGCGTCAGAAACCAACCAAGAAACTTAAAAATGTCTTCGCAGAAAGACGCCTTCGAAGAAACCGAAGACTCTCTTACCAACGCCCGTCTTACCAACGCCCGTTCGCAACCCGCGAACTCGTAAAGTCCGTTATTCGAATCGCACCAGCCCGATGACGAACAGCCTCGCCACTCGTCTGCCTTGCAGCAGTTTCCCACCGCATATCAAGCGAAACCGCCTATACAAGCGATCGACGTCAGTTCCAGACCAACGACTATTCTTGGACTTCGCCCATCTGAACTACAACGCGGCCCATGTAGAAACCACACTTCGGGCACACACAGTGGGTTGGAACCACTGTGCTGCACTTGCTGCATACTTGCAATTGCTTGGGCTTCTTGTGGTGGTGAGCTCGTCGCTTGCCAGTCCGGGAATTCGAATGTCTACGCTTTGGTACTGCCATGTTGCATCAATGCCTAGGAAACGGCCAAAAAATTCAAGGCCAATGTGTCAGTTTCCGAGCCCAGACTTCCCTGGGCTCGACCTATTGTCAGGGGCCAATACCGTATCGGCTCGAAGGAAAAGTGTCAAGGCTCAACCGTAAGAACGGCTATTCCTTTAGCCCACGACGAATCAGCAATGCTTCCACCGACGGCTCGCTCCCACGATAATCGATGTACTGCTGCATGACTTCCCGAGATCCCCCCTGCGAGAGGATTTTCTCCCGAAACAACGCTCCATTCTTGGCGTCGAGCCCCCCAAGCCGCTTCATGTGGGCATAAGCATCCGCTGCGAGGACTTCGCTCCATAAGTAAGCGTAATACCCGGCAGAGTAGCCACCCGACCAAACGTGAGCAAAATATTGGGATTTGTACCTTGGAGGAACGGCGGCGTAGTCCACCCCGAACTTCGCCAAAGTCGACTGCTCGAAATCGACGAGACTCTTCGGGATCTCATCGGGGGTCAAGGAATGCCAACCTAGATCCAACAACGCAGCCGAAAGGTACTCTAAAGAATCGAACCCTTTGTTGAATTTATTCGCTGCGATTGCTTTATCGAGCAATTCCTTGGGTAGCACCTCGCCAGTCTTGAAGTGCCTTGCATAGTTAGCAAGGATATCTGGCTCGATGGCCCAGTCTTCGTGGAATGTCGAAGGAAACTCGACGTAATCCCTAGGCACACTCGTCCCAGAGAGGCTTGGATATTCCACATCGGAAAACAGTCCATGAACACCATGCCCGAGTTCGTGAAACATGGTCATGACGTGATCTAAACTCATCAGGGCCGGCTCCCCATCCGCAGGGGCGGGGATATTCATGACATTGATGACCACGGGTAATTGATTTAGCAACCTCGCTTGGTTGACCAGCGAATCCATCCAAGCCCCACCTCGCTTGCTGTCTCGCTGAAAATAATCTGCGTAGAACAGACCAATCTGCTTGCCATCGCTTCCGATCACATCGAAAACCCGCACGCTCGGATGCCAGACGGGCAAGTCATTACGCTCTTTGAACTCTACCCCGTAGAGCTTACCGTAGGTGTAAAAGACTCCGTTCTTCAGGACGCTTTCGAGTTCAAAGTAGGGTTTGATCGCCGATTCGTCGACTTGATATTTCTTCGCGCGAACTCTCTCTGCATAAAATTCCCAATCCCAAGGCTCAGGAGGGCCGGTAAGCCCGTCTTCCTTCATCGCCTCGCTGATCAGCTCCGCTTCCGATTTGGCTTTCTGCATTACCCCGTTGACGAGATCCTGAAGCATCTTCATGGCGGCCTTGGGGTTTTGCGCCATTTGATTCTCAAGGGTAAACGATGCGTGATCTCGGTACCCCAAAAGCTTCGCTCGTTCAGCTCGCAATCTAGCCAACTCTAGCACGATCGGCTGATTGTCGATGCCTTGATTCTCACCGAGCGCTCGGTTCGCACTCGCTTGCCACACTCGACGACGCAATTCTCGGTTTTTCAAACTGGTCAAAACGGGCTGCCTGGTTGTGTTGGTGATTGCCAACAAATACTTTCCGTTTTCTCCTCGTGCACTGGCAGCTTGTTTTGCCGCAGCAATCTCCCCTTCGCTCATCCCATCCAACAGCTTGACGTCATCGACAAGCACCCCGCGTTCTTTGGTAACAGCGAGCAAATTGTTTTGAAACTGAGTTGTCAGAGTCGATTGCCGCTCATTGATCGCTCGTACTTTGACTTGATCTTCATCCGTAAGCTTCGCCCCTGCCCTTACGAAATCCTCGTAAGTTTCCTTGAGCAATCGTCCTTGCTCTTCGCTCAACCCTAACGCTGCACGTGAATCCCAAAGCTGCTTTACCCTGGCAAAAAGCTTCTTATTCAAAAAAATGTCGTCCGAGTGCTTGGCCAACTTCGGGGCAATATATTGCTCTATAACTTGAATGGCTTCGTTGGTATGCGCTCCGGACAAATTGAAAAACACGGCTGCAACGCGATTCAGGATATCTCCCGACTTTTCCATAGGAACCAGCGTATTTGCAAAAGTGGGGCTTTCGCTCTGATCGGCAATGGCTTGCATCTGTTCGAGTTGCTGCTTCATGCCAGCTTCGAAAGCGGGCAAGAAATGCTCGGGTTTGATAGCTGCAAAGTCAGGTGCTTGCAAAGGCAAAGAACTCGGTTTTGCAAATGGATTCGTATCGTTCATCGGTTCGCTTTTCTTGTTTTCCTTCAAAGTACTGTTCGTTTGCGTCTGCCCATAGCATTCAATTCCTCGCAAGCCGAACTCCGCTCCGATGCAGCCAAAGGCAATACCCGCAATTAGCATACGAGTGATCTCGATGCGTCTATGGCGACGAAGAAGATCCATCATTTTGGTTTTCATTTTGTAATTGCTTTCTGTCATAGAACACAATATCCCTAGGGATTCATCTTTCACAAACACCGAAGCTTAACCCAAAAGCTAGGCTAACATTTCGATTCCTAAGAAGCAACCTGCTATTTCGCTACTGGTCGCTAGAAGGTGCAAGATCCGCCGCAGCTCGCGTACACATTCCTGCCATGACCATCAAGTCGATGGATTCGCTTAGAAAACCCACATGCCCATCAGCGAATAATCCATGACTTCCTCCACCATGGAAGGAATAGATTTCGTTGTCATTTCGGGCATTCACCGCCACGGTGCAACCCGCTCTGAGGGTGCACCCCTCACGCATCCCATCGGACGACGCGCCATCGAGACTGAAAGCCCCTTCACTGTCGACCCAACCTATCCCTTGGTCGTTTTGTAATTGCGAATTCAGTCGCCCCCTGCGGTATACGCTTGGTCTCCCACAAGCTTCTACAACCATGACGGTTTGGCTTGTGCCATCACTTATGGAACGATACTTGTTCGTGGAATTGCGATGCATTACTGAGAAGCGATTCGAAGCATTATAAATTGCTGGATCGATCGAGTTCGGCTGAACTCCCTGAATCGCTTCGTAGTCCACTCGGGCCAAAGGTGGATTGAAACCCAACGCCGGCCGCGGTGGCTTGGCAATCGCATCGAGAACCGGCGTCTGCAGCGGTGTGCTAGGACAGACGTATAGTCCAATTGGAATGCTGGCAACAGCGAGGTTACTTCCCTGCCACCAGTGCTGCTTGATGTCATAAAGGACCCGAACGTTGCTTTGTTCGATCTGTGGCAAAATCACTGTCCGCCAACTCATGTAGGTACCATACGGATTTCCAGGACCTACCACCGTCCAACCCGAAGCGGGAAAAACCTTATGGGCCGATTCGAAATTGCTCACCGCCAAACCTAGCTGCCTTAAGTTGCTTTGGCAAGCAAGTCGCCTTGCGGACTCACGAGCTCCTTGGACGGCGGGCATGAGTAACCCCACAAGAATCCCGAGGATCGCTACCACTACCATCAATTCCACAAGCGTAACACCGCTAGCAGCGTATCTTCGTTTCATAGCAACTACCGAGTCAAACCAACTTGTACGCCGCACGCTGCGGCTCTCGTTGAACAATACCAACAGCCTGTTGAAAAACGCGATTGATACGGCACGAGCCGTATCGTTTAGTTTGGATTAGCCGCGTTAGGGGTCACCGGGCAGCTTGCGCTGCTCCGCTGCAATTCGAGGGGGTCACCGGGCAGCTTGCGCTGCTCCGCTATAATTTGGGGCAGCTTAGGCTGCACCAAGTCAATTGCGGGTTGCTTGCGCTGCACGGATGCATATCCGAGCAACGTTCGCTGCTCCGATGCAAATCCAGTCCTGTTTCAACGTTCTGCTAAGACATGCACCCAGTGTAATTGCTACTGGCTGCAATACAAAAACAATACAAAAATGACGTCTCGGTTATCATCGGCTATTTTCTTGAACTACGGTTTTCCGATGCAATACAACCGTTTCGCCGTACGCAGCAATTGCTTGCCCGAAATCAATGCGGGGGTTGCCATCCCCATGTCGTCTTCTTCGAGAGTGTTTGTGTGCAACACCTTGAATTCGTCACCTTCTTGTATCACATAAGTGACGCCATCCTCATTCAGACAGAAGATTTTGTCACCGATGGCCCAAGGAGAAGTAGTAAAGGCTCGGCCGTTGGGCAGACGCTGCTGGGAGTAAATTTCGCGACCAGTCGCAGCGTCGTAACAAGCGAACAGTCCTCGAT
>Ga0315899_10001359_pt1 | contig 28075 bp, 22 predicted proteins | sample LakEriMetagenome_2_FD_203518 | JGI IMG/M metagenome (GOLD analysis project Ga0315899, IMG submission 203518) | Freshwater fungal communities from buoy surface, Lake Erie, Ohio, United States - Buoy 4 MA112 | ecosystem: Environmental > Aquatic > Freshwater > Lake | place: USA: Lake Erie, Ohio... | reverse complement strand
ATCGCCTTATGGTCATAACCAACCGAGCCACCGCTTGCAAAGGCATCGCCAAGCCAGAAATTACGTTCAAGCGCGATGGCATTGGCGGTGTCAGAAAATGTCGCTGTGCCCTTGTCGGCTGCAACCACAAAATAAGGGTCGTCGCCATCATGGATCACCACATTATCGGGGTGAACGATCCGGTCGTTGACAATGTTGTCGGTGATGGAAAGCAACGTCCGGATGAATATTTTATAGGCCTCAGTTCCTTCCGCAAACCATGCATCGCGATCAACGCGCATGTCGGGCAAGCGCTTGGGGTAGAACCCGCCTTTGGCTCCGGTGGGCACGATAACGGCGTTTTTCACCCGTTGCGCCTTCATCAGGCCAAGAACCTCCGTGCGGAAGTCATCACGCCGGTCGGACCAGCGCAAGCCACCGCGGGCGACCGGTCCGGCACGCAAATGAATACCCTCCACCCGCGGTGAATACACAAACACTTCGCGCCAAGGCAGCGGCGCTGGCAGCCCGGGGACTTTTGCGCAATCAAGCTTGAAGGCAAGTGCCTCAGTTGCTGCCGCAGAAAAGGCGTTGGTGCGCACTGTCGCCAAGACAATGGCCATGAAGCGGCGCAAAATGCGGTCTTCATCAATGGCCGACACGGCCGAAAGATCGGCCGTAATCGATTTATGGAATTTCGCCGCTTCCTTGTCACGGTTTCCGGTCGCTGCGGGATTATGCAGGGCCTCAAATAGCGATATGATCGACCGCGTAATGCTGGCATTTTTGGCCAAAGCCGAAACCACCGTTGGCATGCCGTAAGTCACGCCAGTCTGACGCAAATAGCGATACCATGCCCGCAGCCATATAACCGATTGGGGATCAAGCCCGCCGATGGTTACCAATTGGTTAAACACATCATTTTCGAACGTTCCATCCAGAACTTGGCTGAGCGCGCTTTCCAAAACATGTGGATTTTGGAGGACAGTCGGCACATCGCCGCCGCGCAGGGCCAAACGGAAGTCATGTATATAATTGCCGTCACCCAATGCTGTTGGAGATTCCTCCAAAACATCAAAACCGAAATTTTCTAACGCCGGAACAACGTTGCTCAGCGGCATGGCGCCGCCATTGCTGTAAATCTTCAGACGAAGCTTATTGTCCTCTGCAATGAGCCGTGTGATCTTGCTGTGGTCGCGCTCCATCGCAAGCAGACCGACCATATCGCGTGCGGCTTCTTCCGTCGAATAGGTACTGCGATAATTTGCCGGAAACCCCGGTCCGTACCGAACCAGCATCGCCGCAGCGCGCTTTTCATCTGTCAATCGGACCAATGCCGCTTCCACGGCAGGTTCCCAGCCACGCACCATCAGCTCAAGCTTTGCATCAAGAGCAGTTTCATCCACATTCTGCGCGCGGTCCGGCAAATCGAGCGTGTATCGCAGCAACGCAACGCCGCCATCTTCCAAACCAATAGTCCAGCCCAGCAAACTGCCGCCTGTAGCGTCCATCAGCATGGTCTGAATTTGTTTGCGGATACCGGTCGAAACATCATCACGCGGCAACCACACAAAGATATACAGGTGGCGGCCAAGCGGAGAACGCAGCGCAATCAGTTTTGGACGTGGGCGATCCGTCAGCGACATGGCGGTCAACGTCACACGCTCCAGATCATCCAATTTTAGCGCAACCAAAAGGTCGTGCGGTAAAGCTGTGAGCGCATGCGCCATTGCCTTGCCGGCATGACCCGAGGGATCAAAGCCAAAGCGCTTCATAAGCGACGCCAGATGCGTCCTGAGCAGTGGTATCTCCTCTGGGGTAGTTGCCAGTGCCGCGCTCGTCCAAAGCCCTGCGGTGACCGCTAAACCCTTAATAGGCCCGCCCGTTTTGACCGGAATGACGATAAGGTCCAACTGAACGCTACGATGGACAGTCGAAACCCTGTTGGATTTGAGCACCAATGGCGCGATGCCGCCATCTTCAAACCATTTTATGGCCAGAGCGACGCTATCTTCCGCAAGAACGGGCGCATCGGTAACGCGCGATAACCCAAGGCGGTCGGATCGCGCGCCATCGTTGCTGATCCGCTCATGCGCTAATATGGTCATGTTGTTGTCGAGGAACCAGCGAATGAGGGCAGTACCCTCGCTATCGAGTAAGCTGGCAGCGTCAGCGGATAAAGCCACGCGCATATCGCGCCAATCTGTAACCGCGCCGCGCACATCGGCCAGAACAGCGGATAGAATGTTTTCAAGCTTGCGGCGCGCGCGTGCGTCGACACGCTCTGTTTCCAAGTAAATAAAGGACTCGCGCGCCTGCCCGTCTAAACGTTTCCGGCTGATCTCTAAAAGCGTCAGCGCGTCATCGCGGACAACACTCAACACCGGATGAATAATGCGTTTCACGGCTATGCCACAAGCGGCCACGGCAGAAGAAACCGAGTCCACCAAAAAGGGCATGTCGTCGTTGTTCAACGCAACGCGCATCATCAAACGGCCCCGCGTATCGGTAAAACTATCCAGTGCTATAGCGGCGGTGCCCGGCTTGCGGTGAAGGCCAGTCTCGATCGTGAACCGCGCGGCATCCTCGGCCGCTTTGGCATCAAAACCTTCATTCTCGCCCGGTAAAGCGGTCTGGGCAAAGGCGGATACCATATCGTTCAAAAGGGTCTTATGTATTTTTCCGATCTTTTTAGCAATTTTGGCGGCCGCCATGAAATTGTCTCCTAAGCCCGAAAGCAAATGGTTATGTGCCATGTTCAACGACAAAATGCGTTGTAATTTTATTACAAAGCTTATGCCCCTCTTCTTTAGCGCAAACAAGTCACATCCGTAACTTGTTGCGAGGATTATTTCTCCTGTGTAGCGTCGCGCAGAACTTAAAGGTTTTGGAGAGTTAAGTGGATAAACGGCTTACATTGTGGATTTTGGCAGGAATGATCCTGGGCGTGGCGGTTGGTTACACTGTCCATCAAAATTTCGCACCCGACAGCACGCAATTCGAATATCTGACAAAGACATTCAAACTGCTCTCCGATATCTTCCTTAATCTCATAAAGCTGCTCGTCGCGCCGTTGATCCTGTCAACGATCGTCGTCGGTATCGCGCACATGGGCGACAGTTCGGCTTTGGGACGCATTGGGTTCCGCGCGATTACTTGGTTTATCATCGCGAGCTTCATCTCCATCGGTCTTGGTTTGTTGATGGTCAATATATTCCAGCCTGGCATCGGCGCGCCTGTCGATACCATTTCCAATGCCGCGGCTACGATAGGCGAAGTCAAGAAGCTTGATTTCTGGGAATTTATCCTATCGATTTTCCCGAAAAATGCCTTTGAAGCGATGGCAACGAACAATATTTTGCAGATTTTAGTGTTCGCTTTATTCGCTGGAATCGCGCTTTCGGCGCTGGGCGAGAAAGGTGCGCCATTGGTTCGTGGTGCCGAGGCACTAGCTGAAATGATGCTGCAAATCACGCATTATGTCATGCGCTTCGCGCCAATCGCCGTATTTGGCGCACTTGCGGCAGTTGTGTCAAAAAGTGGTCTCGCAATCCTTGCGACCTACCTAGAACTGGTGACAGAATTTTATCTGTCGCTTGCCTTGTTGTGGACCATCCTGCTTTCGATTGGCGCGATTTTCCTTGGACGGCGAATTTGGACACTCATCCGCTACATCCGCGAGCCCATGCTCATCGCATTTTCCACGGCATCAAGCGAGGCGGCGCTGCCTAAGCTGTTCGAACAGCTTGATCGTTTCGGTGTTCCGCGCCGGATATCTGGATTCATGCTGCCGCTTGGCTACAGCTTCAACCTTGATGGTTCGATGATGTATATGAGCTTTGCAACGATCTTTATCGCGCAAGCCTATGGCATTGATCTAACCATCGGGACGCAAATCCTAATCCTGCTTACGCTGATGATTTCATCGAAGGGCGTTGCCGCTGTACCGCGCGCATCTTTGGTGGTCATCACGGGTACCCTGGCGATGTTCGACCTCCCGGTGGAGGGCGTTGCCCTTATCCTCGCCATCGACCAGTTCCTTGATATGGGCCGGACCGCGACGAACGTTGTCGGCAACGCAGTAGCAACGTCAGTCATTACAAAGTGGGAAGGCATGCTTGAGGTAGAGGAGCCGGAATATCTGGAAACGCCGCATGCGCCATCCCACACCGCTGCTGGTGGCAAGGCGGGGTTAGAACTCGCCAGCAATAAGGTCACTAAAGCGCGAAAGACAAAAGTTTAAGCGGGGTGCTTGTGCCCAAGCAAGGTGCCCTTGGCGCCTTTACTGTCAAGCGTGAATTCCATGTTGCCATGTTCTTTGCGCCAGCGCCGCGCAACGACGCGTTCACCGGGACGTGCCGCATCATCTAGCAAAATCCGGCCACCGGGACGGATGCGCGGAAACAGGCTAGCTGCCGCACCGCGCACATGCGGATGAAGCGCCCATGGCGGTCCGTCGATGATAAGTAGGTCAATTTCTGCTGGGACGTCGGACAGCTGATACCAATGACCTGGCCATCCTGCGGGCGGCGCGCCCAGTGGTGCATGACGAATTTCGACCGCCATGTTGTTGTCGTGGATCCAGTCTTGCGTGGTTGTGGCAAACGCGGCATGCTGATCATAACTGGCAAGCTTGCCACCGCCAAACAGCTGCAAAGCGCGCGCTGCCACGAAGGTAGACGCGCCGCAGCCAAGTTCGACAACCTGTTCCGGACGCATTTCTTCAATTGCCAAAATGATGTGCCATAAAAAATGGGTGTCGGCTTTCCAGCTTCCCAAATTGGGCAGCGCATCAAGCGGCAGGTCGAGATACGCAAGAAGCGCCGCTTTATCTTTCTTGCGCCCGCCATCGAGGCTGCGCAACAACCAAGGCCATTGAATGGCACCATAAGCCATGACCATGAAACGATCCCCCAATGACAGGTTAAGATCCAAATCATTGAGAGGCATATACGCCGTCGTTTCGCGAGTTGTCATGCTGCCCCCAGAGCCGTCCCACACGCAACAGTCAATGACAGACTTGTGGGAATAACTGATTATCTAAACCTTCCTTTAGTCACACCCGATTATAATGACCGTTTCATGAACCCTCCAAGCCTTTGACAATATCAAAATTTATTCCATAACGAAGACAGAGGAGAAGGCAGTGATGAACGAAGGCCAAAAGGCACCCCCCGCAAAGCATCAGGTTACAAATCCTAAATTGCTGTTGTGGGTATTGATGATCGTTTATGTTCTGAACTTCCTCGACCGGCAGATCGTGAACATACTCGCCGAACCCATCAGTCGCGATCTTGGCCTTTCGGACACTCAAATCGGTCTGCTGACTGGCCTTGCTTTCGCGCTTTTTTACACGCTTCTGGGCATTCCGATTGCGCGCTATGCCGATAATAGCGGAACCAACCGCGTAGGCCTTATATCAATATCTCTGGCGGTTTGGTCGGCTATGACAGCCTTGTGCGGATTAGCGCAAAACTTTACACAGCTTGCGCTCGCCAGAGTGGGAGTTGGTGTTGGTGAGGCGGGATGCACGCCCGCAGCGCATTCGCTTATCACCGACAGCGTGCCTCCCGAAAAAAGATCATCCGCCATCGCCTTTTACGGCCTTGGCATACCCATTGGCAGCTTGATGGGCCTCGTCATCGGCGGCGTATTGAACGATGCCTATGGCTGGCGCTCTGCCTTCATGGTGGTCGCCATTCCGGGTTTGATATTGGCCGCTTTTCTGCCCTTCATATTGCGGGAGCCCCGCAAGGCTGAGGCAGCTGCGCGCGCTTTGTCAGGCGAAAAAGCACGTGAGGTTCTCTCCACCAAAGAAGCGTTGAGAGAAGTTTTCAGCTCACGCGCCTTTATCATGATGGCCGTCGCTGCATCATTCACGGCGTTCTTGTCCTATGGCAAAGGCGTTTGGGCGGTCATTTTGTTCATCCGTTCCCATGGCCTAAGCCCCGGCGAAACAGGGTTGCTGCTTGGACTTGTTTTGGGTGTCGCTGGCATGATTGGCACATGGCTTGGCGGCATGATGGCCGACAAATTTGGCAAGATGGACAAGCGCCATTTGCTGACCACCCCCGCTGTAGGTATGGTCATCGCCGCGCCGATCCTGTTCCTTGGCTATTTTGCAACCGACTGGCGCGTGGCGATTATGTTGTTGGTCGTGCCAACGGCTTTGAATGCAGCCTATTACGGCCCGACCTACGCCTGTGTTCAGGGGTTGGTAAAACCGGAGGCCCGCGCGATCGCCGCAGCCGTAATGCTGTTCGCCCAAAACCTGATTGGCCTTGGCCTTGGGCCATTGTTGTTTGGCATCATGTCAGACGCCTTCAAGCCATATGCTGGCGATGAAAGCGTCCGATGGGTGCTGTATGGCGCAGCATGGCTCGGTCTCATTCCCGCCTTTTTCTTCTGGCGGGCAAGCTTGCGGCTTAAGGCTGAACTAAAAAGCGGTTAGTCTGCGAAAGGATCGCGCACCAAGATGGTATCTTCGCGTTGCGGCGAGGTTGATACCAACGCCACAGGTGTCTCGATCAATTCCTGCACACGCGAGATATATTTAATCGCTTGAGCAGGTAGGTCGGCCCAACTGCGCGCGCCGGCCGTCGTCTCCTGCCAACCGGGCATCTCTTCGTAAATGGGCTCCACGGCGGCTTGATCTGCGGCATGCGCTGGCAGATAGTCATAGACCTTGCCGTTCAGCCGGTAACCAGTGCAAATCTTGATCGTGTCAAAACCGTCGAGTACATCGAGCTTGGTCAGCGCAATACCGGTCACACCGGACACAGCGCAGCTTTGGCGCACGATAACCGCATCAAACCAGCCACAGCGGCGCTTTCGGCCCGTAACGGTGCCAAATTCATGGCCGCGCTCACCAAGCCGCTGGCCGGTTTCATCCTCAAGCTCTGTCGGGAATGGTCCTGACCCGACGCGCGTCGTGTAAGCCTTAACGATACCCAACACAAAGCCCGCCGCGCTTGGCCCAAGGCCGGAGCCGGAGGCGGCCGTACCCGAAACAGTATTGGACGAAGTCACGAACGGATAAGTGCCATGGTCCACGTCGAGCAAGACGCCCTGGGCGCCTTCGAACAATATCCGTGCTCCTGCCTTGCGCACTTTGTTCAACCGCCGCCATACGGGCTCGGCATATTCCAGAACAAAAGGAGCGATTTCTTTCAAATCGGCAATCAGGCGGGCGCGATCTACGGGAGGTTCGCCAAATCCGGCACGCAACGCATCATGGTGCGCGCAAAGCCGATCAAGCTGAGCATCCAAGGCGTCAAGATGTGCAAGGTCGCACACACGAATCGCGCGGCGCCCCACCTTGTCTTCATAGGCAGGGCCAATACCGCGGCCTGTGGTGCCGATCTTGCCCGAACCTGCTGCAGTCTCGCGCAATCCATCAAGGTCACGGTGGATCGGCAAGATCAATGCGCAGTTGTCTGCAAGCGCAAAGTTTTCGGTCGTAATGGAAACGCCCTGCCCGCGCAGCTTCGCCATTTCGTCACGTAGCGCCCATGGGTCGAGGACGACCCCGTTGCCGATAATCGACAGCGTGCCGGTGACTATGCCCGAAGGCAGCAACGATAATTTGTAAACATTTTCGCCAACGACCAAAGTGTGGCCGGCATTATGCCCGCCTTGAAAGCGGACAACGGCGTCAGCACGTTCCGCCAGCCAGTCTACGATCTTGCCTTTACCCTCGTCGCCCCACTGAGCGCCAATTACGGTTACATTCGCCATCAGATATTCCCTGTCAAAGCCAGATAGCTCTGGGGCCTTTTTCTGCGCAGGAGGTTTTTCCTGCGAAGGGATTCGCCGTAGGATCCGTTATGATTATGTGGCGCTTGCGTCCACCCCAAAGCTGCGTTGGAGGAAATTTCAGACGGGGATGGCTTGACCATTGGTCCATTTGTGGGTGCAGCCCAACAAAACGGCGTCGTCATTTTCATCCAATGCGGCGACAGTTATCCAGCCGTCGCTGCGTAGCTTTGCACCCGTGGAAGCATCTGTGCCCAAGGCCAAGAAAATCCGCTGGACGACGCCTTCGTCTGCCAGATCAATCAATGGGTCGGGATAGAGCGAGAAACCCGTTGCTGGTTCCGATGTTCCATCGGCACGATCAATATAATAAGTGCCGCCGCGACCAAGCGCCGCGCTGTACCCCTTGGCGAAAATCGTAAATCCAAACCAGCTTTGATATTCAAAGCCATGCCGTTCAGTGGGATCCAGCGTCAGATTCGCGCGGCCAGCAACCGTGCTTGCAATAGCTTCCAACGCATGAATACGCGATGCCAATGCGCCACCCGCATCAATCGCGCGCAGTTTCTCCACCGCTTCTGCAAATGGGCCAGTAGCGGCGAGCAGCGGCAGATAGGCCTCCGCGTCAAGCGCACTCAACCCGCCTGCATCCTTCATATCCAACTCCGACCGGACAGCGTCGATCTTGTCAGCGGGCAAGGGCAGCGCCTTTTCCGCAAGCCGCTCAACCAAGTCGGGCAAGGTGAAATCAATGGTGATGTCTTTCACACCGGCCGCTTCAAGCGCATCAATGGCAACGCCGACAATTTCGCAAGCCGCGGCAACGCTATCATTGCCAACCAGCTCCGCACCCAATTGCGTGAGTTCACGTTCGGGACGCAGTTGCTTGGCCCGTAGACGCAGAACCTGACCATGATATGCCAAGCGCAGCGGTCGCGGTGCATCCTTCATACGCGTCGTGGCTATGCGTCCGACTTGAACGGTAATGTCTCCACGCAGCGCCAGTGTGTGGCCGGACACTGGATCGGTAAAACGCAGATGCTGATTACGGGCGGCGTCACCGCTATGTTTGGCAAGCACCGATTCAAATTCCGCCATGGCAGGTGCAACACGGGCGTAGCCATTGCTCACCAACACATCGATCATCGCACGGGACACCCGCGCCGCAACCTCCGCTTGGGGAGGAAGTCGGTCGCGGAAGCCTTCGGGCAATAGGTTAGACGGAATATTCATGTGCGCTCTTTACCCCAAAACGCCTTGCGGGGAAGCCCCGCTTAAAACTTGAGCGCCTTTACAGTTTTCACACCGGGAAGCGACCCAAGCTGCTTCAGGACAGCTTCGGGGATCGCCGCGTCCATCGTGAGCAACAGAACTGCTTCGCCACCGGCGCTGCGACGGCCAAGATGGAACGTGCCGATGTTCAATCCAGCCTCACCCAAGGTCGTTCCAACACGGCCGATGAAACCGGGCGCATCTTCGTTAACGATATACAGCATGTTGCCTTCAAGCTCGGCTTCAAGGCTGATGCCGAAAATCTCGACCAGACGGGCTTCGCTATTGGCAAACAAAGTGCCCGCAACCGAGCGCGGGCCTTGAGCGGTGTTGACGGTTACGCGCACCAATGTGTGATAAGCGCCGGCCTTGTCATGGCGCACTTCGCGAATGTCAAAGCCACGCTCTTTTGCCAAAAATGGCGCGTTGACCATGTTCACTGCATCCGAAAAACGACGCATAAAGCCGGATAATACGGCCGCCGTTATCGGTTTTATGTTGAGCTCTGCAGCAGCGCCCTCGACCTCAATCGCGATGTTATCGAGATTGTCATGTGCAAGCTGGCCGACCAACGAACCAAGCTTTTGCGCTAGGGTCATATAAGGCCGCAACTTCGGCGCTTCTTCGGCTGACAGGCTTGGCATGTTCAACGCATTGGTAACGCCGCCATTGACCAGATAATCCGCCATTTGTTCAGCCACCTGAAGCGCCACATTGACCTGTGCTTCATTTGTCGACGCGCCAAGATGCGGCGTGCAGATGAAGTTAGGGGTACCAAATAAAGGTGATTCCTTGGCTGGTTCCGTTGCAAAAACGTCCAAGGCTGCGCCGCCAACTTGGCCGCTGTCCAACGCCTCTTTTAGCGCAACTTCGTCGACCAAGCCGCCACGCGCGCAGTTAATGATGCGCACGCCCTTTTTGGTTTTCGCAAGATTTTCTTTCGACAATATGTTGCGGGTTTGGTCGGTCAGCGGCGTGTGCAGGGTGATGAAGTCCGCCTTGGCAAGCAAGGTATCAAGGTCAGCTTTCTCAATGCCCATTTCAATCGCGCGATCAGCGGTCAGGAAAGGATCAAAGGCAACAACCTTCATTCGCAAGCCAAGCGCGCGACTGGCGACGATTGACCCAATGTTTCCAGCGCCAATCAAGCCAAGTGTCTTGCCCGTGACCTCAATGCCCATGAAACCATTTTTCGGCCAGAGCCCTGCTTGAGTCTGCGTATTGGCCTCAGGCAACTGACGCGCGAGAGCAAACATCAATGCAATGGCATGTTCTGCCGTGGTAATCGAGTTACCGAAGGGGGTGTTCATAACGACAACACCCTTGGCCGACGCATTGGGGATGTCGACATTGTCGACGCCAATGCCCGCACGGCCAATAACCTTGAGGTTCGTTGCGGCGTCCAAGATCTGCTTTGTAACCTTAGTCGAAGAGCGGATGGCGATGCCGTCATAGTCACCAATGATTGCCGCAAGTTCGTCCGGTGTCTTGTCAGTGATAACGTCAACGTCACAGCCGCGTTCAGCAAAAATCTTTGCGGCGTTAGGGTCCATTTGGTCGGAGATAAGTACGCGTGGCTTAGTCATATTAGATTCCGTTTCAAATATCGTTAGGCTGAACTGGTTTCAGCATCATAATTGCAAAGGGGAATGAAAGGTCCTGAAACACGTTCAGGACGAGCTTTCAGGATTAAGCGTTGGCCTGGGCGTATGCCCAATCGAGCCACGGCCCGAGTGCCTGGATATCGGCGGTATCCACGGTTGCGCCACACCAGATGCGCAGGCCCGGCGGGGCATCGCGATATCCGGCGATGTCATAGGCCGCATGCTCTGCCTCAAGCAAAGAGGCCATTTTCTTAATCATCGCTTCATCCGCGCCCTTAACGGTTAAGCAAACCGATGTTTTCGAACGGATAGCAGGGTCAGCGGCGAGGAAGCCAAGATAGTCGCTTGCCGCAACAATATCGCCGAGCGCCGCGGCGTTGGCATTGCTGCGCGCCATTAGGCCGTGCAAACCGCCGACAGTCTTTGCCCACTCAAGCGCGAAAATCACGTCTTCAACTGCAAGCATCGAGGGTGTGTTGATCGTCTCACCCTTAAAAACACCTTCGACGAGCGCGCCCTTTGACATCAGGCGGAATACTTTAGGGAGCGGCCATGCTGGCGTGTAGGTCTCCAGCCGCTCAACGGCACGCGGCCCGAGAATGAGCACGCCATGCGCGCCTTCGCCGCCCAATACCTTCTGCCAGCTGAATGTTGTCACATCGAGCTTATCCCAAGGCATGTCATAGGCAAAAACGGCTGAGGTCGCGTCGTTAAACGTGAGCCCTTCACGGTCATCGGCTATCCAGTCGCCATTGGGAACCCGCGCACCGGAGGTGGTACCGTTCCACGTAAAGACCACATCATTTGTGAAGTCGACCGCGCCAAGATCAGGAATTTCGCCATAAGGGGCATTCATAACATTGGCGTTCAGCTTCAGCTGTTTGTTCACATCGGTGACCCAGCCCTCGCCAAAGCTTTCCCATGCCATCATCGTGACCGGGCGCGCGCCAAGCATGGTCCACATGGCCATTTCAATCGCGCCGGTGTCTGACCCGGGGACGATGCCAATACGATGCGTGTCGGGCACCTGAAGCACTTCGCGCATCAGGTCGATGGCGAGCTGCAGACGCGACTTGCCAATTTTCGCACGATGCGAACGGCCGAGCGATTCGGTTTGAAGTTTTTCGGGGCTCCAGCCTGGCGGCTTCGCGCAGGGACCAGAGGAAAAGAACGGACGCGCCGGTTTAACGGCGGGGGGTACTATAGTCATGTAAGCGTCTCCTTGCAGAGAGCAGCGCGGCGTTGGGACCGCGTGGCCCGAGGCCGCATTTAGGCGCGGCCCCGGCTTTGTCAACGACTATCGTAAACTCTTGTCAGTAACCCTTCTTGCGAAACAACACCTCGCCGCGACGAGCAACATATAATTTCTCGAGGGTTACCGGATGAAAATAGGCTTCAACGCGATCACCTTCGGGGGTGGTTCCATAAACTTCATAGCAGCCACCATCGACCTTCGATTTGCGGACCGTCCAACCTTCCTTGGTAAGTTTTTCGGTAAGTGCCTTCTCGCTTTTCCAGCCAGAAACGGGACCTGATTTGCAAGTGATAGCGCCAGTTGCAGATGCGGGGACCGATGCAAAGGCAATAGCGGCCAAAGCGGCGAGCGAGAGAGGTGTCAATAAACGCATAATTATGCTCCTTTTAAAATAAGTCTGCGGTGGCGCAGAAATCGAGCCGCAACGAGCAGCAACAACGGGATGAAGTGAACGAGCGCTGGCGCTAAATTATTGTGGATGAATATCCAGTGAATCAGAACCAGCACAGCGGCGGGATATACCAAGCGTTGAAGCCGCTTCCATCCGGCCTTGAGCGCCCGCATAGAAGCATCATTGCTGGTCATCGCCACGGGCACAAACAACAACATCGCGGCCCAGCCAGTCCAGATACCCAATGCTAAGAACTCAGCCAGAATATCTTCAAGATTTCCCATATCGATGACGTAGAAAATAAGATGCAGGACGGCATAGACAAAGGCCGCAACGCCCAACGCACGGCGGCGCTGAATAAACCAAATCAGCCATGGTCGTGGCCCGAGCAGCGAAAGCAAAGGACTTAGCGCCATCGCGGCAATCATGAAGCGAGCGGACCATTCGCCAGTAGGATGCAGCATATCCATCGCGATCAATTCGCCGGACGCATAGCGCTGCAATATGAGCAATGCCGGCAAGCACAGCAGCGCCCAAAAAGCACCCTTGTTGTTAAGAATGATTCGCAACATAGGTTTTTGATAGTGGCCCGTTTGGTTCGGCGCAACGCGCAAATTAAACCGACATCCGCAATATTCCAGAGACATGCACCATATATCATCATTTTTTGGCTGCACGTTTCGTGCAATGCTTTATGAAGACATGATGGGGTGGGAAACGTTCAAACGATGCATTCTGGTCGGCAGCGTCTTGTTGCTGTCGTCATGTGGCGGGCGGGAAAAGCCTGAGGCACCCCGTTCAAGCCAGAGTTTATCGTCAGAAACTGTCCGCAAGTGCAGGGCCGGGCTCAAGGCAAAATCAGTCCGCTTTTCAGGCCTACCGAACAAAAGCTTCGATGGCGGATGCCGCACTATTGATACCATTAAGCTTATGGATTTTGGTACGCCGACAACAAATTTAGGGGCAATGACCTGCCCGCTCGCAGACAATTTCACGGATTGGGCGCGCTTCGCCGTTGGCCCTGCCGCAAAGATGTATCTTAAAGGCGAAGTTGTCCGGATCGAAACCATGGGCACATTCAACTGCCGGAACATGAATGGAGCTCGATCAGGCAGATTATCCGAGCACGCCTTTGCCAATGCTGTCGACGTTTCGGCCTTTATCCTGCGCGATGGACGGCGTGTTTCCGTGCTTGATGGATGGCGCGGATCATCTGCAGAACAGGCATTTTTGCGCCGCCTACACCAGTCGGCCTGTAAGCGCTTTGGTACGGTTCTTGGCCCTGATTACAATGCGGCGCATGCAAACCATTTCCATTTCGACATGGCGAAGTCGATGACCAACGGAACGTCTTTTTGCCGATAGGGGTGGCAAAAGCGACTTATTCTCCCTACATACAGGGTAATGACAGACACAAAAATTAACGATCGCCGTTTCTACAAAGCACAACAAGAAGCGGATTTTGCTGAACAGCAACTCTCTACCCCTCAGACGCAAAGCAAGTCATACAGGCTGGCATTTCAGGACACCGAATTCCTGCTGCGCGAAGATTTACGCCCGGTGCGGTTCCAACTGGAATTGCTCAAAACCGAAATGCTGCTCGATGAGGCGAATATCGGTTCCATGCTCGTGATTTACGGCTCCGCGCGCATCCCCGAGCCTGAAGCGGCAGAGGCATTGTTGGCCGAGGCTGAAGGCGAGCGGGCGACAATCATCGCTGAGCGGATGAAAGAGAAGTCACGTTTCTACGCCGAAGCCCGCCATTTGGCGCAGCTGGCCGGAAAAGCCAATGTCACCGATGAAGAAGGCCGTCGCCATTTCGTCGTATGCTCAGGCGGCGGTCCTTCGATCATGGAAGCTGCAAACCGCGGTGCACATGATGTCGGTGCAGAATCCATTGGTCTCAACATCGTGCTTCCGCACGAGCAAGCGCCAAACCTGTTCGTGACGCCACGTTTAAGCTTTCAATTCCATTATTTCGCGTTGCGCAAAATGCACTTCTTGCTTCGGGCACGCGCGGTCGCGGTTTTCCCCGGCGGTTTTGGCACCTTTGATGAGTTTTTCGAACTGCTCACACTGATTCAGACGGGCAAGATCAAAAAGATGCCAATCCTGCTGTTCGGGCGTGAATTTTGGAACCGCGTGGTGAATTTTGAGGAGCTTATGCTCGAGGGCGTCATCAGCCCGCGTGACTTGGAACTTTTCCAATTCGTAGAAACCGCAGAAGAGGCATGGGATGCCATCTGCGATTTCTACGAAGTGTCACATTGATTTAACCGAGTTACTTAGCCGGAGCTGCGGCAGCTGCTGGTGCGGCAGCATCTGCTGCTGGTGCTGCGGCAGGTGCTGCTGCATCGGCGGCGGCTGCGTCAGCGGCGGGCGCTTCTGCCGCAGGAGGCGCGGGCAAAGGCAGGTTTGAACCTTGCGCGTTTAGATATAAGATCAAATTCGCGCGTTCTTCCGGATTGCCAAGACCCGCAAAGGTCATCTTGGTACCCGGCGCATATTTCTTTGGGTTGGCCAACCATTTGTCCATGCCTTCCCAATCCCAGTTACCTGGAACGCTTTTCAACGCGTCGGAATAAGCAAATCCAGCCACATGGCCATGTGGCTTACCCATTGATGCCCAGAGATTCGGGCCAATGCCGTTTGCGCCACCTTGTGCAATAGTATGGCAAGCCGCGCACTTCTTGAAAACAGCTTCGCCCTTGGCGACATCGGCAGTCGCGAGCAGCGTTGCGATAGGCACTACAGCGACGCCGCCGGCATCGCCCGATGCCTCCGCAACAACGGCAAAGCCCTCTTTTTCAGGCGCCTCCGGGTGGAAATACATGCCCGTGACGATGCTCAGTCCAAGCGCGACGATGCCGCCTGCCAAAACCCAGCCTGCAATTGTGTTACTACGATCATCCATTGTTTATCAGCCTTGAAAGTGCGTTAAAACGCCGGCGCAGAATGACGGCCGGTTCTATGGGCCCCTCTAATGGCGGGCGTTGGCGGGTGCAAGTGTCCAAATCGACACTTGCCCGATAAGTTTCCCTATCCTAACGCTCTGCCCCTATGAACAGTTATCCCGCACCCGCACTGGCAATTGTCAAAGACATGACGCTTGCTGCACATGAACTTTCTGCAAAAGCGATTGCCTTTCAAGGCGCGCCGGGGGCAAACTCGCATTTGGCGGCTCTGGAATATGATGCCGACTGCTTGCCCCTGCCCTGTTTTTCGTTCGAAGACGCCATTGATGCGGTACAGGACGGAACGGCGGCGTGTGCAATCATTCCAATAGAAAATTCGCTGCATGGCCGCGTTGCGGACATTCACTTTTTGCTCCCTGAATCGGGCCTTAGCATCATAGCCGAGCATTTTATGTCGATCCGCCATTGTCTGATGGCAAAATCCGCAGACGCAGTCATAAAAACGGCGATGAGCCATCCGCAAGCGCTTGGCCAGTGCCGGCATTTCCTGCGCGCCAATGGCATAATTCCGGTTGCCTATGCGGACACCGCCGCCGCTGCTGCGTTTGTTGCCGCCAATGACGACCCGTCGGCTGCGGCCATCGCGCCGCCGATTGCGGCCGCTTTATATGGTCTGGTTGCCATTAACGATGCCGTGCAAGACGATATGAGCAACATGACACGATTTGTTGTACTTTCACGCGCGCCCGTCGATCGCAGCACCCTCACGGGCACGTTGATGACCACCCTCATTTTTGAGGTCAAGAACATCCCCGCCGCTTTGTATAAGGCGATGGGCGGCTTTGCGACAAACGGCGTCAATATGACGAAGCTTGAAAGCTATCAAAACGGCGCAAGCTTTGCCGCCACGGAATTCTTTGCCGATATCGAAGGCGCACCGGGCGACCCAGCCGTCGACCGCGCATTGGAGGAACTGCGCTTCCACTGCAACTCGGTCCGCTTGCTTGGCACATATACGCAAACCCGCAACCGCGGTTGAATCTGTTAAGCAACCGCCTGTTGTGGCGTGGTCTGTATGATTTCAAAGTGGTTCAGTTGGAACCCATAAGCATTTTCAAGCGTTGGCTATGTTCTCAACCAAAGGAACATAATATGGCCGACCTATCGCAAATTAAAGAACATGCAGAAGTTATAGGCGCTGACGGCGTTCATGTTGGCACCGTTGATGGCGTTGAAGGCAATCGCATCAAGCTGACCAAGTCAGATTCAGGACAAGGCGGCCATGAAGGCCATCATCATTATATTGATGGCGGACTGGTGGCCTCGGTCCACGATAACACTGTCCGGCTATCGGCCAATGGCGACGTTGCGTTGACGTTTGAAACTGAAGAAACCAAAGACAGCTGATACAGCGTGGCGGCGACTTTAGTGCGCCGCCCCCCAGCTTGGTCCAGTGCCGATTTCAATGCCCAAGGGCACGTTGAGCTTCACCAGCGGCTCTGCGGCATTGGCCATAACGTTGCGGATGATCTCGCTTGCGGCCGCAACATCGGCTTGCGGCAATTCAAATACCAATTCGTCATGCACCTGAAGCAGCATTTGGACGTGACCTAAGCCAGCAGCTTTAAGCGCCGGTCCCATTTGCACCATGGCGCGTTTGATGATGTCGGCGCTTGTCCCTTGAATGGGTGCATTTATCGCCGCACGCTCGCTGCCCTGCCGTTCGGCTTGGTTGGGTGACGTAATGCGCGGAAACCATGTTTTACGCCCGAACAAGGTGGTTGAGTGCCCACATTCGCGCACTGTGGCCATCGTTTCCTGAATATAATTGGAAATGCCGGGGAAGCGTTTGAAATACGCGTCAATAAGCGCCTGCGCCTCGTCCGCCGAAGATTCCAGACGCTTTGAAAGTCCCCATCGCGAAATGCCATAGAGGATGGAGAAGTTGATTGTTTTAGCCCGTCCGCGTGTGTCGCGGTTGACTTCGCCAAACAGTTCCAGCGCGGTGCGCGCATGGATATCTTCGCCCTTTTCAAAAGCATCGCGCAAAGGCGCCACATCGGCAAAATGCGCGGCAAGGCGCAGTTCGATCTGGCTATAGTCGGCAGACAATATGACATTGCCGGGTTCCGCGACAAATGCGTCCCTTATCTGACGCCCCGTCTCGGTCCGAATGGGAATATTCTGCAAATTGGGGTCCGTTGACGATAGTCGCCCGGTTTGCGCACCCACCAGGCTGTAGCTCGTGTGTACGCGGCCTGTTTTCGGGTCAATCTGCTGCTGCAGGCTGTCTGTATAGGTGGACTTAAGCTTTGCAAGCTGGCGCCAGTCCAGCACCTTGCGCGCGATTTCGATACCCTGTCCCGCAAGATCCTCAAGCACCGTCACGTCAGTCGAATATTGCCCTGACTTGCCCTTTTTGCCACCCTTATACCCCATTTTACCAAACAGAATGTCGCCCAATTGCTGCGGGCTCCCAATGGTAAAAGGCTGTCCGGCCAGCCCGTGGATTTCCTTTTCCAACACTTCCATTTGCGTGGCAAATTCGGACGACAGGCGCGCAAGGGCGGCGCGATCGACCTTTATGCCCGCACATTCCATCTGCGAGAGCACAGGCACCAACGGGCGGTCTACCAGTTCATAAACGCTGGTCGCTTTTTCGGGGCTAAGCCGCAGTTTCAGATGATACCAAAGCCGCAATGTGACATCGGCGTCTTCTGCTGCGTAGCGGGTGGCATCCGACAGCGGCACCGCTGCAAAGCCAATCTGGCTTTTGCCAGTGCCAGTGACGCTTTTATACGAAATGCATTCATGCCCGAGATGCGTCTTTGAAAGCTCATCCATGCCATGCGCCTGACGCCCTGCGTCTAATGCAAAGCTCATCACCATAGTATCGTCATAGGGCGTGATCTGAACATCATATCGCGCAACCACCGACATATCATATTTCAAATTCTGGCCGATTTTCAGAACGCTTGGATCGCTCAGAAGCGGACGTAACTTGGCTAGCGCTGCCTCCATGGGGATTTGCACCGGCTTTTCGGCAAACATATCGGTCCCGCCATGCGCCAGCGGAACGTAACAGGCTTCACCGGGCGCTACTGCGAGGCTTAGGCCAACGAGGTTCGCACTCGCCGCCTGCAAGCTGTCGGTTTCGGTGTCAAAGCCAAGCGTACCGGTTTCGCGGGCGCGGGTGATCCAATGGTCCAGCCGCGATATGTCCGTCACGCATTCATAAGCCGAAACGTCGATCTTTGGCATCGGCGCAGGGACGGCGGACGCGCCCATTACCGGCGCGCGTTCCGCGCCGTCGCCTGCGTTCATCGCCTTGGGGTTACCCGCAATCGCCTTGTTGGCAGCGGCGGTGTTCGCAACATGCCCAATGCGCTTCAGCAGAGAATTAAACCCATGATGCTGCAAAAATTCGGCCAGCGGCTCTTCCGGAATCGCACCCAAAACCATGTCTTCAATGGCAATCGGCAGCGCGCAGTCTTCTTTCAACGTGACCAAAACTTTCGACAGCCGCGCCTTGTCTGCATGCTCGATGAGGTTATCGCGCATTTTGGATGGCTTCATATCCGGGGCCGCGGCCAAGACGCTTTCGAGATCGCCAAATTCCTGAATCAGCTTGGTCGCGGTCTTTGGGCCAACGCCCGGTACACCCGGCACATTATCTACGCTATCGCCCATGAGCGCGAGCACATCGCCAACCTTTTCCGGGCCAACACCAAATTTTTCATGCACTTCTTCGGCGCGGATGCGTTCGTTTTTCATGGTGTCGAACATGTCGATGCAGGGTTCCACAAGCTGCATCAGGTCCTTATCGCTGCTGATGATGGTGACATGCCAGCCAGCGGCACATGCAGCCTTGGCGTAGCTTGCGATCATGTCATCGGCTTCGACATCATCCTCTTCGATCAGCGGCAACGAAAACGCGCGCGTTGCATCGCGGATCATAGGAAATTGCGGCTTTAGATCTTCTGGCGGGTCGGGACGATGCGCCTTGTATTGGTCGTAAATGCGGTTGCGGAAGGTCTGGCTGGATTTATCCAGCACCACCGCCATGTGCGTTGGACCATCAGCTTGGTTGAGGTCATCCGCCAATTTCCACAACATCGTGGTATAGCCATATACCGCGCCCACAGGTTCACCATGCTTGTTGGTGAGCGGCGGCAGCCGGTGATAGGCCCGGAAAATATAGGCGGAGCCGTCAACGAGGTAGAGATGCTTTTGATCAGACATGACGGTGCGATAGCAGCCCGTTTTGGCCAAGTCTTTTGCTAATTTGTTACGTCAGTGCTGACGCAGGATTTAGCGCGATTTGCGCAGCAAAAGAAGGCTACTAGCGATTATGATGCCTGACCCAAGGAGGGACGTAACATCAGGCCAGTCGCCAAAAACAAGAATGCCAACGACCAGCGCAATCAACAATTGAACATATGACATCGGGGCGATTTCTGCGGCTGATGCGCGCATCGTACCCATGAAAATCAGCCAATGCCCAACACTTGCGGTTATGGCCACAACACAGCAGCGCGCGATGATTGTCCAGTCGGGAACGCCAACGTGCAGCGCAGGGATCCCGGAAAAATGGCCCGCAACGGCCGCAGTGATAATCACTGGAGCGGCGACCGAGGCCACAAGAAACTGCATGAGTAGAGGCGTTCCGGCACCAGCCACCATGCGGTTTCCGATCATCACCAACGCCATGGCAAATGCCGAGGCCAGCGGTAGTAAAGCAGCCCAGCCAAGATCTTCTACATTCGGTCGCATGATCAACAGCACACCGCCAAATGCGATAATCGTAGCCAACCACTTTGTGGCATTCGTCCGCTCACGCAGAATGATAAAGCTCAAAACGGCAGTAATTATGGGGCTTGTAAAACCGATGGCCGTAGCCTCTGCCAGCGGCATCAGGAAAATCGATGAAAAGAAACAAATGGTCGCCGTTGCAACAGCAAACCCCCGGAGAAGCTGAACTTTCGGCTTGGGAATCGCAAAGCCCTGCCGCCCTTGTTTGACGAACAGCAATGTACCAAGCCCTAAAGCACCCACCGCATACCGCAGCGCGGCTACCGCAGTTCCTGGCCACGCGCCGGCGATAGTTTTAATGATCGCATCCCCCAAGGACAGCAATGCAAAACCACAAAGTGCATAAAAAAGGCCCGACCGGGCCGAAGATGACAACACGTACAATTCCCTTTTTGCTGCATCCGCTTAGTTAGGTTTTGTCGGAATAGAAAGCTGCAGAAACCATGGCCTGGGGGTAATAAACGATACCACCATTACTTTTTTATTCACCATTTCCAGATAGCACCAATGTGGTGACGACCAAGGGCCATCGGAGCATGTCAGCGTGAACGCATTTGGAAAAAAATCAGGCTTATCTGCGGGACGTCCATCATTTGGCGTCGCCGGCCCTATGCGGGGCAGCGGAATGGTACCTGCCCCACAACAGCCTGTTTTGCAGCCGCAACCCGATTACATGCAGCCTGCTGGCAGCGACGAACAATTTCCAACACCTGAAACGGTCGATCTGTCCGGCAGTACGATAATTCCACAAACGTCGATGCAGGAGGCTATGAGCCGTCTGTCTGATCGCGCGAACAACACTGCGCCTATTGATGACGGCCCGCAGGGGTTTGAAGCTTCGGTCCATAAGATCAAGGAACAGGTGCTTCCTCGCTTGCTTGAGCGTGTAGACCCGGAGGCCGCAGCTTCGCTAGATAAAGAAGAGCTGACAGAGGAATTCCGGCCAATCATCCTTGAAGTTCTGGCAGAACTTAAACTTACCCTGAACCGGCGCGAGCAATTTGCACTGGAAAAGGTTCTGGTCGACGAGTTACTTGGATTTGGGCCGCTTGAGGAATTACTGAGCGACCCGGATATCACCGATATCATGGTCAACGGCCCGCTTCAAACGTACATCGAAAAAAAGGGCAAGCTGCAAATCGCGCCGATTCAGTTTCGCGATGAAGAACATTTGTTTCAGATTGCACAGCGGATCGTCAACCAAGTGGGTCGCCGCGTCGACCAGACCACGCCGCTTGCCGATGCGCGCCTAAAAGACGGCAGTCGCGTCAACGTCATTGTGCCGCCCTTGTCACTGCGCGGAACCGCTATCTCCATTCGTAAATTCTCCGAAAAGCCGATTACCATCGATATGTTAAAGGGCTTTGGTTCCATGAGCGAAGCGATGGCGACTGCGCTCAAAATTGCGGGCGCGAGCCGGATGAACATCGTCATTTCGGGCGGCACCGGTTCAGGTAAAATCACCATGCTCAATGCCCTGTCCAAAATGATTGACCCCGGTGAGCGCGTGTTGACTATAGAAGACGCCGCCGAACTTCGGCTTCAGCAACCACATTGGTTACCGCTTGAAACACGCCCACCAAATCTTGAAGGCGATGGTGCGATTACGATCGGTGACCTTGTGAAGAACGCGCTGCGTATGCGTCCAGACCGCATCATTTTGGGCGAAATTCGTGGTGCGGAATGTTTCGATTTGCTCGCCGCCATGAACACGGGCCATGATGGATCCATGTGTACGCTTCACGCCAACAATCCGCGCGAATGTCTTGGCCGTATGGAAAACATGATCCTGATGGGTGACATCAAGATACCGAAGGAAGCCATTTCAAGACAGATAGCTGAATCCGTCGATCTCATCGTTCAGGTAAAGCGTCTGCGCGACGGTTCACGTCGAACGACGCAGATCACTGAAGTGATTGGCATGGAAGGTGACGTTATTGTCACGCAGGACCTATTCAAATTTGAACATCGCGACGAAGATGCAGACGGCATAATCCACGGCGAATGGGTCGCAGGCGGCGTGCGACCCTATACACTCGAAAAGGCACGGCAATTTGGTTTCGACCAGCCATTTTTAGAAGCCTGCTTGGGTTAAAGCCCTTTAATAGCCAGTGCCGCAGCCAAAACGGTGCCGAGTACGGAAAGCACGGTAATAGTAGGCCAAGGGACGAAACCTACGTCTTCGATATTGACGCGTTTATGGCGGCGGCGGTCCGCAAGGCCGCTAATCAACACCATTGATGCCGACAAAAGCGCGGCAACGGTCCAAAAATGGTCCTGCCAGGCAAATTTTCCAATCCAATCCATCCGCGGCCCCGTAGCCTTGTTTTAGCCAGCGATAAAGGGGGTCGGAATTGTGCGACGGTTCGCATGAACTGGGATCTGCTTTCGGACCTCAGCGATTGTGCCGATATCCAGATTCACAAACGCAAGATTAGGTGATGCACCCATATCAAGGACTATTTTTCCCCACGGATCAACGACCAGCGAGTGCCCATAGGTTTGGCGGCCATCTTCATGGAGCCCGCATTGGGCTGCGGCGATCACAAATGCTTCGCTTTCAATGGCCCGCGCCCGCAAAATACTATGCCAATGCGCCTGACCTGTGGGTACCGTGAACGCCGAAGGCAAGGTAATGATATCCACGCAGGATTTGGCATAGGCGCTAAACAGGTCAGGAAATCTCATGTCATAGCAGATAGCTAGGCCCATGAGGCCAAGCGGCGTTTTAACTACCACGGGCCGGTCTCCACCGGCATAGGCCGCGGATTCCTTCCAAGATTCCCCCGTGTCCAAATTGACATCAAACAAGTGCATCTTGTCGTATCGGGCCTTAATCTTGCCATCTGCGCCAATGATGATGGAGCGGTTTGCAAGCTTTTGACCATTTTCATGGACAACGGGTATCGACCCAAGATGCAACCATATTCCATATTGCAATGCGCAGTCGGATAATTTCGCCAACGCCGCCATGTGCGCTTCGGCTGCCAAATGCGGCCGCGCGCGAACTCGGTCGCGATCAATAATGATAGACATTTCAGGGGCAAAATACATCGCGGCCCCAGCTTCGGCAGACCGCGTGATAGCATTGACCATGGCCAAAACATTACGTTCCGGATCAATGCCGCTGGTCATTTGATGCAAGGCTATCCGCATAACATGGCACGCCTATTTTTGTGGAATATTATAGCTCGTGAATTTTTTGAATGCATTTTCAATGCCCTCCCAGCTATCTAAGAAATATGCAACATGCACAGAAATATTGATAATCTGTCTAACAGCAAGGCTTCATACTTGAAAACGCCCCGCAACATTGCATGGATCCATTACGAGGCTGATATCATGGAGTAATTAAAGGAACCCAATGATGCGGTTCAGTAAATAATCTATCGCTGCTATTGCTGTCATCAGCGGTATAGCGGCAGCCTTTGATACGGAAAAAATCGATGACTAAGAAGTTTAATGTGCTGGTTACGGGCGGTGCGGGATTTATTGGCAGCCATGCGGTGCTGGCCCTCCTGGATGCTGGGCATAGACCAGTCGTTATTGATAACCTTGTGACGGGCTTTCGCTGGGCAATTGCAGATGAAGCGACTTTCTATGAAGGCGACATCAGCAACAGCGAACTGGTACAGAAAATTATCAGCGAGCAGAATATTGACGCCATCATGCACTTCGCTGGATCAGTTGTCGTCCCGGAGTCAGTCGAAAATCCGCTAAAATATTACAACAATAACACCGCAAAAAGCAGAAGCCTTATTCAGTCGGCCGTTACCGGCGGCGTTCGGCATATGATATTTTCGTCCACTGCCGCAACCTACGGCATCCCCGAATCAAGCCCAGTGCGTGAAGACATGCCAACTGTGCCCATTAACCCCTACGGAACGTCCAAACTGATGACGGAAATGATGTTGCGCGATGTCGCCGCAGCGCATGATTTCAATTATTGTGCCTTGCGCTATTTCAACGTTGCTGGCGCCGACCCGCATTGCCGGACGGGCCAGTCGACCGTTGGCGCCACCCATTTGCTGAAAATCGCGGTGGAAGCGGCTTTGGGCAAACGCGCAAGCGTCAGTATATTCGGCACCGATTACGCCACCGAAGATGGAACCGGCGTGCGCGATTATATTCATGTCAGCGATCTTGCATCGGCGCATGTAATTGCGCTTGAGGCGCTTGCGGCTGATCCAGAGCGCAGCCACACACTTAATTGCGGATACGGCCATGGCTATTCGGTCATGCAAGTCCTCGACGCCGTAGATCGCGTGACCAACAATAAACTGGACCGCAAGATGGAAGGCCGCAGAGCCGGTGATCCAGATGCACTTATTTCCGACAATACAGCCATTAAGCAGCATTTTGGTTGGAAACCACAATATGATGACTTGGACCAAATCGTCCAACACGCACTCGCTTGGGAACGGCGCCTGACGGATATTCAGACCACATAAGCGCTCACTTGCGCTTTGTGCGGATGTTTCCCATATCCGTTGCCATGGAAACACATTCTCACGCAAATCCGGCGACCTGGCACGGCACCACCATCCTATCCGTCCGCAAAAACGGCAAAGTCGTCATTGCTGGCGACGGTCAGGTATCCATGGGCCAGACGGTTATGAAACCAAATGCCAAGAAGGTTCGGCAATTGCACGATGGTTCAGTTATCGGTGGTTTCGCAGGTGCGACTGCCGATGCATTTACCCTGTTTGAACGGTTGGAACGCAAGCTTGAGCAGCATCGCGGGCAATTGATGCGCGCTGCGGTCGAACTGGCGAAGGATTGGCGCACCGACAAATATCTGCGTAACTTGGAAGCGATGATGATCGTTGCCGATAAGGACGTGACGTTGATCCTCACTGGCAATGGCGATGTGCTGGAACCGAATGACGGCATTGCTGCCATTGGGTCAGGTGGGAATTATGCGTTGTCGGCCGCCCGCGCGCTCGCCGATTATGAGGCAGACGCCGAGAAAATGGCGCGGCATGCGATGAAGATTGCGGCGGAAATCTGCGTCTATACCAACGACCAACTGACCGTTGAGACGCTGGCAAGCGCGCAATAACGTTCCGGTCACTTGAACGCCAACTGCAACTTCCCATCTAGGCAGCAATGAAAAACGCACTCACCCCAAAAGCCATTGTGGCTGCACTCGACGAACACATCATTGGTCAGGCAGACGCAAAGCGTGCCGTTGCAGTTGCACTGCGCAACCGTTGGCGCCGCCAACGCCTTGGTGCTGATTTGCGTGACGAGGTGACGCCGAAAAACATCCTGATGATTGGCCCCACGGGTTGCGGCAAGACCGAAATTTCCCGCCGCTTGGCCAAATTGGCCGATGCGCCTTTCATTAAGGTGGAGGCCACCAAATTCACCGAAGTCGGCTATGTCGGACGCGATGTAGAACAAATTGCACGCGATTTGGCCGAAGAAGCCGTGCGCCTTGAAAAAGAACGCCGTCGCGAAGTTGTGCGTGAAGCCGCAGAAGCCGCAGCAATGGAACGGATACTAAAAACGCTGGCAGGTGATACCGCCAGCGAAGCCACACGCGGAGCATTCCGTCAACGTATCCGCGACCGTCACATGGATGAAGTGGAAATCGAGATTGAAGTTTCCGATGCCCCCAACATGCCCATGGAAATACCGGGCATGGGCGGCAATGTCGGCATGATCAATATTGGCGAAATGATGGGCAAAGCCTTTGGCAAGGACAATCTGAAACGCCGCAAGATGAAAGTCCCCGATGCTTGGACCAAGCTGGTCGAAGAAGAATCAGAAAAGCGCCTAGACCAAGATGACGTCAACCGCGTGGCACTTGCCGACGCGGAAGCCAATGGCATCGTATTTCTTGACGAAATCGACAAGATTGCCGTGTCGGACGCACGGGGCGGAGGCTCCGTCAGCCGCGAAGGCGTTCAACGCGACCTGCTGCCATTGATTGAAGGCACAACTGTTGCCACCAAATATGGCCCGATGAAAACCGACCATGTGTTGTTCATTGCGTCTGGTGCGTTCCACATCTCCAAGCCAAGCGATATGCTTCCTGAATTACAGGGCCGCTTGCCCATCCGCGTGGAACTGCGCGCGTTGGAGCATGCGGACTTCGTTCGTATTCTCTCGGAAACCCGTGCCAATTTGCCGACGCAGTATAAGGCATTGTTGGCCACCGAAGAGGTTACTTTGGAATTCACTGATGATGCCATCGACGCGATCGCGCGCATTGCTTTCGACGTGAATTCGACGGTGGAGAATATCGGCGCACGGCGATTGCAGACCGTGATGGAAAAGCTGCTTGAAGACATCAGTTTTGATGCCGAGGACCGCAAGGGTGAAACGCTCAAAATCGACGCCGCTTATGTCAGCAAGCAGCTTTCCGGCATCGCCAAGGACACTGACCTGTCGAAATATGTGCTTTGACGTAAGCCGCTCTTTGCTTTGCTATCAGCGGGCGTCGGTCACAGATCCAAGACCCTGTTGCGGTGCTACGACAAGTTTCCAAGCCTTGTCCTTCACAAAATAGCGCTTGGCCAGAGTTTGCAATATGGCCGGCGTTACGCTGTTGTAGTCGCTGTAGAGCTTACCCAACGCCACAAACCGTTCGGGATCATATGTGGCGCCCTTTAGCTGATTTAGCCAAAATGTATTGCCGGACGCTGCACGCTCAATCGCTTGCTTAGTCGGCTCTACAGCACGTTGCAATTCATCGGCGCTAACGGGATACGCGATAAGGTCTTCCGCAACAGCATCCGCAAAGGCAAAGAAGCGCTCAACGTCAGCGGGCTTTACCTGCGCATACGCCATAAGATAACCGCCGCTATCAAAGTCGACTGGCCAATTGGCGGCCATGTCAGGGCTGTAACTCGCCGCTTGTTCGGCGCGGAATTTTTCAAACAGCCGATCACGGAATATCGCCGCCAATGTTTCCAGCTGCCGCCCTTCGCTAATGCCGTTTATGCCGCCACCCGTCGGCCATGCCACGACGGCCGCCGCCTGATCGGAAGCGCCGCGATGCGTTAATCGCACTGGGGTTGAACTTGGCGCTGGGAAATGCATATCACGCGCCGCTGCTGACACTGTCAAAGCCGCTCGCGGCGCCATTGCGCCAAAACTTTTTTCAAGCGCCGACACCGCCGCGGCCTTGTCAAAGTCACCAAAGAGCATCACCTCGATTGGGCCTTGTGACATTAAGGGTTTCCAGAAAGATTCAAATTTCGCAGCATCGATGTTGGCAACTTCAGCAGGGGTAGCGGCCTTCCATCGCGCGTCCTTGTTACGCAGCAGATACTCCAGATCGCGTTGTAAAACCGACGTTGCCGACATTTCGTAGCTGGCATAGCCCGATGTTGCCAGCGCCTTGGCACGTTCAACCGGAGCGGCATCCCAGCCCGGATGCTCCAGCTTCGTCGCAATCAGAGTCAGTTGGTCGGCAAGATCATCCGGCCGCGTATTTGCGCCGAATTGAAAAGCACTGTTGTCGACCGAAAAGTTTAGCTCAATCCGCCGCCCATTGACCATCTGATCAATTTCCGTACGCTTAATTTTACCGATACCATTTTCTGGCATGACCAATGGCCCGGCCCATAGCAACCCGCCCTGATCTGGATCTACAGCCTGATAGCCATAGCCAAAACGCACGAGCACTCGGATTTGACCGCTCTCGGCCTTATTCGGATATAGCAATGCGCGCACACCGTTGGACAGCTCAAGCCGGGTCATCTGCAACCGCGAAACAATATCTTCAGTCACCAGCTTCCCCGGCGCACCCAATTTTGGCAGCGCCGCAAAGCCAAGTGTGTTTTCCGACAATCGCGCCGTTTTATTGGCAGTGACCGACGCATTTAACGCAGCTAGCGCGCGATTATCTGCGTTGGGGATGGAACTAGGTGAAGACAGCATGAGCCGCGTCACATCGGCGATGAATAGGTTCTGGGTTGATGCCAGCAGCCTTTGGGGCGTGAACTTGTTCTTCATGCCCTCATAGACTTGAACAACCGTTTTTGGGGCAGCAACGGTCTCCCGAATGTCAACAGCATTCACGATATCATCGGCCTGTTTGGCCGCAGCTTCAAAGGGATAGCTGTCCAGCATCGTGCGA
>Ga0315899_10001357_pt1 | contig 28086 bp, 35 predicted proteins | sample LakEriMetagenome_2_FD_203518 | JGI IMG/M metagenome (GOLD analysis project Ga0315899, IMG submission 203518) | Freshwater fungal communities from buoy surface, Lake Erie, Ohio, United States - Buoy 4 MA112 | ecosystem: Environmental > Aquatic > Freshwater > Lake | place: USA: Lake Erie, Ohio... | reverse complement strand
CCCGCTCCAGCTCCCTGTGGGTGTGCACGAGCGTTTGTGCGTACTCAAGATGCCTTCGCCGCGCTGCGTGCGTGCCACATGCAATGTCACTCAGATGCATAGTACCGCAGTCGCAATTGGGGCGGAGGACGCTAGATGCGCTGGGCGCGGCTGGAGCTGACCCTGCGCTTGCGGGAACTGCTGAGGGTGGTTCTGTCCATGCGCTGCTGTATGCGGCTGCGGCTGCGGCTGCGGCTGCTGTGGCTGAATGGGTTGTCCGGGGGCAGGAGGATTCGCGGCCGCTTGACCTGGACTCCGCGCGGCATTTTTCAAATTCGTTGCCTGCCAGCTCCAACACGGTGAGCACACGGCAGGAAAATGAAGAAACGCACGGGGCAGCCAAACAGGCAGGGTGGGCGAAAGACCTCGTTAACGAGGTTGTATTTCTCGCATAACTCGATGGCGCACTTGATCAACTGGATGCATACATGACCAAGCGCGTCAGTCGCCATGAAAAGTGCCCGCAAGTGGCACACTGCACAGGCTGGACGCAAATGTAACCTGTCTCGGCGCGTCGGCCGATTTTTTCTGCGTGTTGTTGTCCCACTTTTCCTTCAACTTTTCTTTATCTTCTTTCGCCATGTTGTGTGTCAGTGCTGTGATTGCCGCCTTCAAGGCATCTGTCAGAGAAGGCCTGTTGCCCGCTCCCGCTGGCTGAGCGGGATTCATGGCGGCGTACCAAGATGGTAGGGAAGGCGATTGCGCCTCCGCAAACGCGGCGCACCCAGCCGGGCGCCCAGCCTCCGTTCGAATCCGCCGCCGTTTACCCACCCCCCCCTTTGACTTTTGGCACGGGTCAAAAAATTAAGACGGCACGAACCTGGTCAGCTGCCAAAGTACGCACGGGAGAGGCGGGAGGATGGGGGCGGAGTGCAGCCAGCCGCGGAACGGGGAGGACGAGAATCCGCTTGACACTTGGAAGTCATTTGGACTGATTGACTTTCCTGACCAAGGCGATGATGACGATGATTACGACATTGACAAAGTCCGCACAGGTCTTGTCTCCGCATTCCCTCCCCACAAACCACGCCCTCATGCAAGCGACTGATTGTGTGTGCTTGTGTGCTTGTGTGCGTGTATGCTTGTGTGTGTGGATTTGCTGTTGCAGGCTTATTTTTGGGAGGGATGGAGGGAGCCCAAGACGCGAAGCACCTCAAGCAACGGGGGATCACGCATGTGGTGAACGCGTCCAACTACGACGCCTACCCACGTTGCTACCACAAAGGCGAATTCCAATACATGATCCTGAGCTGCGCTGATGTGGCAACGGAGGACATGTCACAACATTTCCACAAGACCAACTCGTATATCGCAGAGGCCCTGAAGCAGGGCGGGGCGGTGTACGTACATTGCTACGCGGGGGTGTCACGTGCGCCGACGCTGGTCATGGCATACCTGATGGGCAATGCGGGGCTGTCGCTCCGTCAGGCCCTTTCGGAGTGCCTGTGTGCGCGCCCGCAGGTGCGCCCAAACGCCGGCTTCATACGCCAACTTGAGGCATATGGGAAAGTGCTCGCGTCAGGGGGTGGAGGGCAGCAAGGGCAGCAAGAGGCCAAGGCAAGCGCCCCGCCTGCGTCGTACGGGGGCATGGCCGACAATTACTTTCAGACCGCGACAAGCGCACCCGCGCCAACCTTGAACGATCCTTTGCGCAACAACGTTGGGCATCCCTCCTACGCGGCATCCTACAAAGCCTCAACCTACACTGCCAATCATGATATACCTACGCACCACCACTCTACCTACACTGCCTCCCCGACTGACACACGCACCCCGACTGTAATTGCTAGCGTGTCCTCCTCCTACGGAATAACATCGAGTCTTGTGCCTCGGAACTCACTCGGCCAGCCCGCACGGAGGCAGGAGTTGTCTGCTTTTGGATCGCAGGAGTTGTCTGCTTTTGGATCGCCACCAGGAACGCGCGCGTAAGTCTCCCTCTACTCCTCTTCCGCGTACCAGCTGCAACCCTCCCGCTCCCCATGATGGATAATACGTGGATGGCTGCACTGCTGCTGGTCTTGACAAACGGGCGCAAGCCTCTCTGACCTCAGACACAAACAAGCAACCGCTCACATCTCGAACCTCCCCTTGATGTAGCATACTTGCATCCCTCCACGTCCATGACTCCATATTCCATGTGCCATGCATCTAGGCCCATGCTTGCTCAAGCTGGTGTGGTGTGGGTCGTTTGCGCCCGTGTCGTGTGTCGTGTGGGTCAGGTGTTGGTGTGAGACCGATTGGTGAGACGGAGAGCGTCTCACACAAGTGAGACGGTCTCACAAGTGAGACGGAGAGCGTCTCACACAATCTGACGGAGAGCGTCTCACACAATCTGCTCATGAGACGGAGAGCGTCTCACACAATCTTCTCATTTGTCTCACACAATGTTCTGATTTGTCTCGCGTACGGTCTCACAGCGTGCCGTCCCCGGGCTACTAGTCACCTGTGTGCGAAGATGCGCGAGTGTCAAGCCCAAGCATCCTATCGTTTAGTGTCCTTTAGTATTATTTTGTGTAATTTAGTGGGCCCAATGGAAGGGAAATCGGGAGCGCCGAGGATGAGGCGGAGTTTGAGTCGAAGGGGAAGAAGAGGAGAGGGGGAGGGAGGGAGGGAGAGAGAAGTTTATGGTCATCAACAACTGACTGAAGGTCGGTAAGTACAACGCCCTGTCGGGTAACACCGCCTCTGGGCGCTCGGGGCCCAGCATATGACGAGAGGGAAGTCTGTGTTGGTGAGAGGACATGGGAAGTGGGTGTTTCGAGGGCGTGCACGTCGAGGACATGCTCTCTGAGCTCGCAGCCCCCAGCTGTGCATGAGTTGCGTCAGTTGTGCGCTGTGGGCTTCCAGTGATTATTGTTGCTCTGGTGAGGGGAAAGAGGCGCAAGAGGAGGTTGCAACAACGTGTCGGTCCTGTCACCTCCCGCATCCTTGCCATTGTGAGGGAGATTGTTCTGATCTTTCTGCTGCCTTGCGGCAACACGTGCCATGAAAGCCTTTTCCAGCTCCGTGTAGCTCGCGTTTTTGCGCAGCTCGGGTGACGAGGGCGATTGAGATGTGGTTGGGGTGTGCTGAAATGTGGTTGGGGTGTGCTGAGCGTGGGCTTGCCGAGCTTCCACGCTCCCCGAGCTGGTGCTGAACGAACAAGGGCCTCGCTGGAGCACTTTGCCCGATGGCTGTCCGGAGGCTGGCTGTGACCCCTTCCTCGACCCCGGCGCTGTCTTGCACAATCGTGCACTCCGGCTGCTGTCTGTACTGCTGCGCGAATTAGTGGAAGGCGACAGGGCAGTCGGGCAGGGTGGAGGCCGGGGGAAGGGCGACTCAGGAGGCGCCGGCATGTCAACCGCGTCAAACTCGAACTTGTTGGCGAGCCCACTCACAGACCCCCTCCTGACCCTCTGCGCGGAAGACACGTCGGGGTCTTCTTCAGCGTCCTGTATCGATTCCCGTTCTTCAGCGTCCTGTATCGATTCCCGTAACACAACTGAGTTGTAGGGACACCGCCCACGCTGCGATGACCTGAGGGGAGCGGACATGGGAAAGGACGAGGCATTTGATCGGTCATCTTCGCTGTCCGAATCACTGACATCCAAATAGCTCCTGCTGGTCATCAAAGGGAAGATGTCGGAATGCAGGACTGATGGCAATGTTTGAGCCGTAGAGGAGGTTGTCGACGGCACGCTGCGCTTAAGCCTCGGCTTATGGTGATTTGCCAATGGCCAAGGTATCGCCAGCGTTTGGTGAACCCCTATGCATCCGTATTGTGATACACTTGGTATGTTGAGATAGGCGCGAATTCGGATGGTCGCCTTCTGGCTGGCGCTAGAATTTTCTTCAAGTCTGTTGCATCCTTGCAGCGTCAACGTCTGCAACAGTCGCTGCCCTGGGAGAATGGGGAAGATGCAGGAGCCCAACAAACGATCTGAACCAAATTCGAACTGGTCGTATACCGAGACCAGCACCAAATACACTTCATCAGCCTTGTTCCCTCCAGGTGGATCGAGAGGTCGGGAACCCAGATTCATGCCTTCTTTGACCGTCATAGCTTCAGTCAAAAATGATTGGGCGTTCCATTCAGGGTCCGCACATTCAGGCAGCGCTTGCGTTTGACACTGCGGGATCAGCCGTATATGATGCTTCTCGTTGCTCCGCACAATCTTGCTACTACCACGCCGCACGTCATGACTCAGTTGTGGAAGGCCTTTCTCCGAAGCACTACTTAGGATAAGGGAGACACATGCATAGGCTGAAGGACTCTGTCCATCTGCCAGCCTTCTGGGTAAATTGGAGCTTGAAAGTATTGCCAACTCCAGGCCCCTCCCACACTCTTTTTGGCAGTCTGACTGCCTTTGAACAGGTTTCCCCACTGCGCTTGCTGGTGTTTCTGGTTGGCGCACGTGGCTTGAACTATTTTTCTTTTTTGAATGGCTGGCATGGAACATTTGCCTTGCAACTCGCTCCAGAAATGACGCATCATATGATGCGTCATTGGGATTCACCTTCTTGACAGCTTCGGGACTTGTCGGAAAGAGGGCCGATGAGCTCTCATTCGCACCCGGTTGCGGTGGAGAGATGTACGAGATGTCATCGCAATTCATGGTGGCATCTGTCAAGGGCGCCTCAGGCATTCGGTAAGGCGTCAGCATCGTCGTCGAGGTTCGGCCCGCCTGTGCAAAGCTCCAGTCACTCGTGGACACGTCCAGACTGTGGTCATCCATCCTGCGGGACCGCAACTTGAAGGGCGATATCGAATCCGACACGTAGCCTGGATAAGCTATTCGCAAACGCACCGCTGCAGATCCCGGACCAGTAGAGTTTGTCAATGGAAACCCATTTCTCTTATGCAAGGTGAACCAGTCGTCTAGAGGCGGTCCTGGTTTTAGTTCCAAGACTGCAGACCCCATACGTCTGTGACCTCCAAACCGCTGCTGTTCATGAATTGTGATCAATAGCAGCACATTTTGACCTTGCAGCGGAACATCGCACTGCGAAGAGAAAAGTTTTTTCGTATAGTCTGGGCCATCCAACACGATAAAACTTGGCCGTGTCTGGGTCAGAGTAAACTTACTTTGCCATTTGGGATTCACACTGCGGGCATGTGGGTCGGTGCGCACGTGAGGCGGGATCTTGAAGGGCAGGCTCTGAACATCGCGCACACTACCCATATCCCCTGAATTGTCAAGTTGCTCATCGCCGGCGGCGTGATCCACCGGCAGTTGCTCCATCGACCACAAATCCGCATACAACAACGACGCACTGGCGTAAGTGTCAGGGAAGATCCCACCATTCTCTGCTTGGGGAAGGCCCTTTGCCTCTACAATTTCAAGCGAGAAATTCGTAGCAAACGGCGTCCATTCGGACGAAGTCTGTGCAGACTGCTTCTCATTCTGAGGCGTTTCCTCATCTGAAGATATGGTTGCGCATGACCCTGCTCGATCAAACACGCCATTCGATCGATCCGTGTTCGAATTCCACGGAGATTGTTCGTCATCGAACCGTGTCTGCATCCAGACAATGTTTCAGTCACAAGAATTGCAATATGTATCACTGCATCCAATACTCGTCGAAATGATGTGGCAGCATAAATGATTGGGAGATCAAAGGGAGGTGGGGGGAAAGAGCATTAATACACGATTCACAATGCAATGGCGTGATGTGAAAGCGTAAGTCAGCGCAGAAATTGGGACAGGACTACCTGGATGGTTAAGACTGAGGCATTATAAGTAAGAGAGTGAGCATCGGTGTCCGAAGAAAGGTCGATGGCCCTCTCCCCACCATGTCCCGCAGCATTTGACACATCAACAAAATTATCAACGGGAGCCATATCGTGATCTTTTGCAGTGCCTTGCATGCTCCGGCGATCTTTCTCGAGCATGGCGTTGGAATCGATTGATGAACGCCTTCCACCTTTCATGGAATCGATTGATGACAGGCGCTCTTCAATGGTTTGCATAAGAGGATTCAGAATAGCTGAGAGCGGCCGTGCACTAGAGGCATTCCCTCGAATTTTTATGGAGCTGATGTTGCGAAAGTACTTGGACTCATCAATTGCGTCAGCCCTGCAGTCCCTCCTATCTCCTTGCACGATGGCAACAAATTCGTTTGCCAACTGGAGACACGAGCATGCATCCTGCCAGGACAACGTTGCTACAATCAAAATGCACCCTCGTCCTGGACAAAACAATATACCAAAATGGATGCAAACAATGATCAGGCAAGTGCTCGCACGCACTCCAACCGGCTCCTGACACACTTCACTTCGTTCTGCCGGCGATGTGTGACTTGCGGAAGCGACAGATTTTTCGACCACTAATTCGGCAACAGGCCCCTCATACAACTCGACGAGGGTGAAGCGCCCTTCCGGCACCCTGTTACACGCATGCAAGCAAGGCGTGAACAAACAACGCGGTGTATGACACCTCAAATATGGGGTGAATGAGCTGCCGGCACCTCAAATATTTGAGGTGCCGGCAGCTTGTACACCGAGTTTTCCCCCTGCGGTGCGGCTGGCCGATTTGAAGAGCAAGTTCAAAATGCTATTCCAGAGGACGACAGGGGAATTGGGAGGTCGGCAGAAATGAACGGACTGGACCTGAGTACTTTAGCGACGTCCGCAACGAGATGCCTGCGCAAGGCGCGTGCAGCAGCTGGCAAATGGCACAAGAGATCCATCTCTTGGTCAAAATAGACGGCAAGAGCAAGCCTCTCGTCACCCGCATCTTCTCTGGAGCCCCTGTTCTCTCCTCCCGGCCCTGTCGTTTCATGCAGGATGGAATCATGAATTGAAATCAGCCATGCGGCTATCTCAAATCCTCGTCACTGACCCCCTTTCACTCGAATGAGCTATTCAAAACCCAGAGCGTAAAGACCTCACCTTTGCCAGACTTGGCGTTGGCTGTCGAGGGGCGCGACGGAATTCTTATGTCCCCGTATTTTCGCTCAGGGCTGTTTTCAAGATTCTTCGGCACCTGATTTGAAGGGGTTGCAGCCTGCTCGTACCTGCTGCTGTGGAACGGCGTAGTTGCACCATGTTCAGGGCAGCGTCTGCGAGCCGTACGGAGTATGCAGACAACTAGTGCGGGTGAACAACAAAACCCAAGCTAGGGCAAGGAGGGTGAAAGCAAAAAAGCAAAAGCCACCTTGGATATTTTGAGGTAGCTGGTGCAGCGCCGGGGGGAGGCTTATCATCCAGAACCTTGCCTCTAGTCCGCGCAATGAGCTCTTCAAACTCTTGTACTCTGTTTGAACTCTGCTGCGAGCGCTCCCGCTCTCGCTCCCGCTCCCGCTCCCGCTCATATGCGCTGAGGTTCCCGTCCAATCTCTCTGCCACGCCGTTTCCGTTGCGGTGCCGCTGCCGGTCGCCCGGAGGGTCAGAAGGAACCACAATTGTTTGCCCTGTTATATGTCCGTCGGCGTGCGCCGCCGGCGGGCAGAGGCGCCGCTCTTCGGCGAGGTCTGCCACGCTCTTGAACATGTCGCGGATCCAGCCAAGGTGGTTCAAAGCCCACCCGCAGTTCCAAAAAGTGTGTTTTGGCACTTATTTCACAAGTCTAACCAGCTGCGCGGCCATGAACGCGCGCACCATTCCGGGCAGCACCACGCCCTTCTTCAGGCCATCGGCCATGGTCAGCACGGCGACGCTCGCGTGCAGGCTAAAATACGCGATCGGTTCGCGAAACATCTTCTCCATTGTGGCGTATGGCGCGTCCACAGCAGGCAGCCCCTCGTACACCGGCGATCACGAGCGTGCGCACGCCAGCAGCCGTCTTGTCGAGGCCCTTGCTGCCACTCGACACGGCCGTGAGTGCGTTGACCACGTAGCTGGCGACGCGCGCATTGAACGCGGCCGCCCAGTCGGCCGCCGCGATGATGCTGTCGACGCGCAGGAACCGCGCTCCTGCGCTGTCGACGCTGGAGTGGAACGTCGACTGCTGCAGCTGCACGTTGAAGAGGTCGTCCAGAGCGCGCCTCGGACTGTTCTCGTCTGCCGCAATGACGGATCGCGTCCAGCACCGTCTCTGCGATGCGTATGTACGCGACGAACGCCATCATGACGTGGGTGCCAAACAGCTACTTGCTTGGCGCAACCACAGACCGCGCGGGGCTTCTTGGCGGGCAAGTGAAATCCTGGCAGTCGTGCAGAGGTGAAAACCACGGATTATACTGAGAGGCGCCGCTTCGGCCCGTCATTCTACGCTCGTGTGTGCGTGCGTTGAATGCACGCGCGTGTGCGTTGCGGTCCTCTCGTGACCATCAGTGTTTATTGAGCGCATAGAACAAGACCTTGCCTCACTCGCCCACGCGCTCTCGGTCATCCCCTCACGATATCCCCTAAGACATCCCACCGTCGCACGTCACCCACCCCTCTTCCCTCTGGAATTTTTCTTCATGTTATACGGAGCGGTGCCTCGGGCAACCGGAGCAACCTGACAACGACTGGGCCTGACGCGTACGTGACAACGACTGCGCCTAACGGAAGACGTGACAATCGGTCACGCGCCGCTAATTTGTACCTACTTACGGGCGACCTGACCGTTCCAAGGCAACCGCGTATATGCAGTCAACTGTAAGTCCCGGAGGCGGCTGCTCGGTGCAGCCCCCAAGGCCCCCCCTGTATAGCAGGTCTCTTTTGCTCTATAGCAGGTCTCTTTTGCCTTTATAGCACAAGCCCGAGCACCATTTTAAGCACTCGAAGCACTCGCCGGACCCAACGGAGCACTATGACAACATCTGCCAAGGAAGAGGACAACGACCCTGACGCGTTTGCCGACCAGTCCGACAACAGTGGCGACGCTCCTGCGCGCGCCTGGAACAACGTCCGCACCCGGTCTCTTTTGCCTCTATAGTACCTCTTTTGCCTCTATTGCAGGTCTCTTTTGCGTCCAAAAAGAGACCCAAAAACCAGACCGGACCGTTCAAAACATTCGTACCAGGTCCGAACAGATGCGAAATATGCTGTCCGCTGCTGCTCCCTCGTATCCGGGTTAAGACGAGAATCAGACCTTATAAATCCTCAAATCACTCCTTTTCAGAAAACCTGAAGAAGGGGCAAACACGAACCGAAGGCTGTGTGTGTGTGTGTACATGTACCACCTAGAAAACCTATGGGTGAGGAGAGATTTGAGACTCCGCTCAGCGGTCGCTCTACCAGGCCGCCAAGCAAGGGAGCGTTGCCTTGGTGTGGATGCTGCAGGACGGGAAGCCAAGGAGGGAGAAAAAAGGCATGGTATACCAGACATCTCTAAAAGGCATGGTGCCGGACATCTCTGAGCTGCCATCATGGAGTCAAAAGAAGATCAAAGGAGGACACGGCTCCCCTCTCTCTCTAATGCTACCATCACAAGCACGGCCGCAGGGCTGCCAGCGTGAGTTGTGAGAGTTGCTGTGAGAGTTGCTGGGAGAGTTGCTGTGAGTCGTCACGTCATCAAGCAAACCCGTTTGGTATTCGTGCACGCGATATAATTGTTTTTGGACCCTTTTTGGACCCCTTTTTCCGGCTTTGCGGGGGATGGGGACCAGGGGGGGGTGGGGCCAACGCAGGTTGGGGACGGGAGGGGTTGAAAACCCCAATTCCAGCCTTGGGGCGGCCTGCGCGCGGTGTCTGACTTTGATGGCGCGGTGTCTCACTCTGATGGCGCGGTTTCTCACTTTGATGGCTTGCGGTGGCCACCTCCTCGGCCGCCTCGCGTGCTGTGCGTGCTGTGTTTGTGCTTCTCTGGCGCTGGGCATGTGCCTGCAGGGCAGCATTCGCCCTTCGTGCACCTGCCAAGTGCTCGTGCAGGTGGCCGAGCGGGGTGAGTGGTGTGCTGGGTGACTGAGACCACAGTGATGTGCGGGATTACTGGGAGGTTATGCGGACTGTCAACCGAGACCCCAGTCAACAACTCTCCGTCACCCGCAGCACTGCACGCTTGCCGTCTACGTCGCGCACACACTACGTCGCGCAGCTGACTAGGCTCGCCTGAGGCACCACCCAGGAGTCACACTCACACCCAGGAGTAACACTCACCCGTCGTCGCAGCTACACCAGCCCGAAGTAGAATCCACGAAGCGCGATATCAGATCTAGTGCCTGAGAGACCAGGGGGGAGAGAGAGAAAGGAGCACCGGAGGGAGGGAGGGAGAGGGAAGGAGGGAGGGAGGGAAGGAGGGAAGGAGGGAGAAGATAGGAAACGAGATAGGAATGACGGCACGTGAAACGCAAGACGTAAGCAGCAGAAGCGAGCAGCAGAATCCGAGCAGCATCCGAGCGTCGCTAGCACGCGAGGTGAGACACGCGTGGTGAGACAGGGGAGCAAGCGGCACGCAGACCAAGAGTACCCGCTGAGGCTGATCGTGGGGCAGAATGTGGCCAGCGCCGCGCACCACGACTTGGGTAAGGTTGCCAGCGTGTTTGAAGTAGCCAGCAACCTCCTCGGACCCTACCTCCTTATAGGGCACGCGCGGAGCAGCGTGGAAAGCGACACTGCCGTTAAAGTCGAGCTTGCTCATGAAGCCCTCAGTGAGGGGCGCGCCGACAATGATGTCGAGATTTCCCGAGTAGATCATCACCTTGTAGTTTGCGATGAGTGTGAGCAGCTCCGGGACCATGGACCTGTGTCGTGTGTGACCGATTGCCTGTGAGCCCTTGCCGCCGCATGTTATTCGTGCTCTGGGGCTGGGGGCTCATGCACCTCATGCGCCTTACCTCATGAAGTCCGACTGGAGCGCCTTCTCCACATCCGAAGCGTTAGTGCCAAAGGGCGTGTTTGCCACATGCAGTGCCAGGCGCGTGTCTGCCTGGTCTAGGAACTGAGAGAAGAGGGCGAAGGAGGCGGGCTCAAAGGTGTTTTGGCTGTTGTCGTAGTCGTAGCTTCCTGTCACATTCAGAAACAGGCTGTGCGGCGGCAGGGGTTGCTCCAGTTGCATGCGCCAGGTGTGCCCATGCGCGTTAGGTGTGCTTTAGGCTTTGTTGCGGAGGCACAAGCTGTGTAGGGGATTTGGAGGGACGCACCTTTTGTATGCGAAGAGGTCGCCGTTGATCATTTCGTCCCAGATGGCAAAGGCGGTGGAAAAGAACTTGGCCTTGATGGCCGTGGTGATGCGCGCACAGTAGCTTTCAAACACCTTTTGCTGCGCGCTGTCAATGAGCCCCATGCCCTTGAGCATCGCAGGATACTCTGGCACCATGTTGATCTGCGCCCCCACAACGTTTCACCACCGTGTTCTCTCTCTCTCTCTCTCTCTCACTGTGTGTGTGTGTCGCGCGCGCCGGGGCGGGTGTTCGGGGTGGGGGCCAACTCAGGGGGTTCGGGCCGGAGGGGTTGCAAACCCCGATTGCGCCCTATGCTGTGCATTGCCTTCCTGGCCTATGCATAAATGCAGCGCGCAGAAAACAAGGCTGAGCACCAGAATACCAAGGTGCTCAGGTTCGAAAGGTGCTCAGCATACCATGGTGCCAAGCATGCTAGCGAAATAAAGACACGGAGAGACAGAGCGCGTGTGCGCGTGCGTGCATACACGCATGCACACGCATGGCCCTCGCACCGGATCAATCCACCCATCCCCGATCGCGAGGCCAGCGAGGGGGATGTACGCGGGGTTGCCGGGGGCCAACGCTGCATTGTGCTTGTAGATGGCGTTCCCCAGCGCCGGAATGTAATGCCCCGCGTAAGACTCCCCAGTGAGGTAGAGGGGCACCTTCGCCTTGGACGGAAACACAAGATAAAATTGCGACAGCAGCGTGAGGAGGTTTGCCGCCACGTCCTCCTCTGTCTTGGCGTAGCCGTCGGGCGAGCCCGTGAAGCTGAAGCCGGTGCCGACCGGATTGTCAATGAAGAGGAGCGCGTAGCGGTTGTTCCAGCTCAGCTCACGGCGCCCGAGATGGATCTCGCCGTGCTTGCTGCCATCCTTGGAAAGCTCATACGGACCGATCTCATGAAAGAGAGAAAACATGCTCGAGGCGCCCGGGCCCCCCTGCAGCCAAATCAAGAGCGGTGCCTTCTCGTCGCCGTTGAGCGCGGGGAAAAACCAGAAGAACATGTTGGACGCCTTTTCCGCGTCCACTGTGAAAAACCCCGCGTACGAGGTGAGGTTGCCGAGCACGACCTTGGACGCATCCTGCAAGAGGGGTGCAGCAGCAGCATCATCACCTGTGTCACCCTGCCCCCAATCAATCTCCGTCGCTCGCTCTGTCTCACAGCGACAGATTGCGCGCACGCGCGAGACAGAGAGTTGCAGGTAGCGACAAACATACACACCTGGAGCTTGGAGGGGTGCTCGCCCTTGCGCAACAGCTCGCTCAGGGGCACGGCCTGCGCGTGCGCGGAGGGCCCCCCTCGCAAAAGCTCGCTCAGGGGCACGGCGTGCGCGCACGCCGCCGCGATCAGGAACAGGAGCGCCCGCTGCTTGCTCATGCTCACCCCTCTGTGGAACAACGGAATTCAGAATCTAGACGGGGAGACACGAACGACATCGGCCATCGACGTCACATACAAGCATTTAATGTACTTCGGCAGTATACTGTGTGCGCTGTTATGCGCGGGAGGCGTTCACGGGTTTGCCACGCAGCCGGCCGGGCTGCAGCGCGGAGGCTCCTTTGCCGCGGCGTGCCGATGGCAGATGGCGGCGGCGACGCAGCCCAGCACGACGGAGCTGGAGCCAAAGATGTTCTTGAAAACGCTTTTGTCCAGCCGCACGCCGCAGGCGGAGAAGACGCAGATCATGGATGCGGCGCGGCAGCTGCGCGGCAAGAGCCAGGATGAGTACATAGCCTTTCTCGATTCCCTGCTCACCGAGGTGGACAGTGTTTCTGACAATTCCTGGGCGATGAGGCGCTGGGCTATCCCGCTGCCGTCCTACAGGTTGTTGCGTGTGCGTGAATCTCATTGCAATGAGACGTCGTGTGGTGTGTGTGTTTGCTCACACCTGAAGACTTTGACATGCTGCTCTGGTCCGGTGACTATGCCAGGACGAAGCTCGGCACCCTCAATCGCATGCTCAACTCGCTACTGGAGGATGGCATCGACGAGAACGTACGCCGCCAGGGCGTGCGTGCCCGCACCCTGGCTGTTTTAGTCCGCCAGCTTGAGACGGTCAAGGGCGTGCGTGCACTCGAGGCCGAGGCCCTTCAGGGCAAGAGCACGGTGACCATGGCCGACATGCTGAAGCGCACGCCCGAAGGCTTAGAAACGCCTTTGTACAAGGTGAAAGCGGAGAAGGGGTCCTGGGAAGTGCGGGAATACGAAGAGTTTTCCGTGTGCTCCTTCGAAATGGGGGAGAGCCCAGCGGCGGCAGGGTTTGGCGCCTTCAATTCCCTTGCTGGTTACATCTTCGGGGGCAACCAAGAGTCGGTCAAAATGGCCATGACCACACCCGTGATCAACCATGGCATGTCGAACAAGATGAGCTTCGTCATGCCTTCATCCTACTGGAAACAGAATCGAGCGCCCCCTACGCCAATGCCGGACTCTGGTGTCAAGCTCGAGGAACGTGGTGGTGGGATGATTGGCAAGGGGAGGCAAGTTGGGGTCATGTGGTTCGGTGGCTTTGCCTCAAAAGATGCGGTTGCGGAGCGCAAGGCCACGCTCAAATCGCTTTTGAGCAAGGACCCCGATTGGCGGGCGGTTGACGATGCAGAAGACCCTCTCTTGCTCCAGTACAATGACCCCTTTGTACCGCCGTGGAAGAGGCGCAACGAAGTGGTGCTAACCGTCACGGCACGTTCTCCCGCACAGCCTGCGGCGCAGCCTGCTTCTGCACCTGCTGAGAGGGTGGGAGTCGTGAGCCAAGGTCAGACGCCGCCCGCAGCAGTCCTTGAGCTCCCCAAGGCAAAGTTGGAGGCTGTCGCGGCCAACAGGCGGCAATGGGGAGTCGGTGTGCAGATGCCACGGGCCAAGCAAGAGGCGCGCGAGGTGAACAGGCGCCAATGGGGTATCGCCCAGGATTCCGATCCTCCGCGAGATCTGAGTATTGAGGCATTGGGAGATGTCGAGTTTGCCGCTCTGGAGCGCCTGATGCTCTTGGATCTTGATGGGGACGGCATGGTGGATGTCGAGGAATTCAAGACCGCTGTGTGCAAGACGGGCATCACAGAAGGCGAGGCGCGCGAAATGTTTCGTGCGCTCGACACTGACGCCAGCGGCAGCATCTCGTTTGCCGAGTTTGTCAAAGCGGTGCAGCGTGAGGTGGCACTCAAAAAGCTAAATGCCGTGTCCGACCCCAAGCCGCCTGCCATGATCGACTTCGAGTCGCGTCTCAATGAGATTCGCTTGGGTAGGACGGCAACGCTCACGCAGAAGCTCATGGGCAAAGACTGAGGCGGCGAAACTTTCAGTGGAAGAATCTTTGAGAGGGGGGGAGAATTGGACTGAGTCACAGGTTCACCCCCGGACCCTGTTGAACCTGTGTCGATTACATAGAACAAGGAAACACAGTGACTTGTTCGCTGTTGCGGTGCTGTCCTACGCCTTAGGAGTCCTTGATGTCTTATATGTTGAATGCACCATCGCGTACACGTATCACCTTCCCCTCCCTCTTCCTCCTCCTCCTCCTCCTCCTCGTCCCCTACTGCCGCCCCTACCGCCGCCCCTGCCGCCGCCGCCCCTGCCGCCGCCCCTACCGCCTCCACGCCCACCTCCTCTTCCGCCACGCCCCCCGGCGCCCCCCGTGCGGCCATCGCCCATGAGTTGACGCATACTGCGCCCGTCTTTGTCTTGCTTAGGGCGGTGAAGCGACTCGCCGAGCGCGTCCAGGGATGTCCTGTTGCGCCAGTCGCCTGCTCCCGCCACCCGTGTCCAGCCCAGGAGCCAGGGTGAGGGGATGAAAGAGAAGAGCAAGAGTCAGGGGACATAATTGGTAGCGAACAGACAGCAAGGGCGAGAGCAGGGCAATAGGACGCTCGGGCAACAGCACGCTCTGGCAACAGGACGCTAGGGCGTGTCTGAGGACGCTAGGACGTGTCTGGTTGCGACTCGTCTCTGGCGTATGAGGACGCCAGGACGTGTCTCGTCTCTGGCGTGCGAGGTTGCCACAGGTCCCTACAGCTTGGCTGTCTCATTCTCGCACCAGGTCTCGAGGGGCCCTTGTTGGCTGTGTCGCCCTTGTCGCCCTTGTCACGGGGGGTCCAATCAATCTCCTTGTTCCCGCTGAGGGAGCCCACGACCGCGAGCTGTTGCGCACAAACCTACGTGAGTACAGTTGGCACACAGACGGCAGGAAACAACACGTGGCACACGCCAAACTTGATCCAGTACGCAGAAGGAGCAAGACCCGGCTGCGACAGGGTGGGGAGGCAGCAAAGACAGTGGCAGGCGGGGAAGGGTGAGAAAGCAACCTCGGCCTGGCGCCCGCCAGCACCGCTGGCAAGACGGTCAGCAAGAGAGAGGGTCTTGGCCCGTTTCCCTCCGCCATCTCCTGCGCCCTCACCCGCCGCTGCACCCTGGCCGGTGGGGCGCAGTACCGCGGCCTCGTGACCGCCGCGCACCTCGAACATGGTAAGCTGATTGCGCTTGGACATTTTCGACTTGCCCATCTTTCCCGCGCCCTTGGTCGAGGTGTTGCCCCACTGCCCGTTTTGCACTTTGCGTGCCGCCCCCGCCACGGCTGCCACGTCTGCGAGATGTAACGGAATCAAAGGGCAAGATGCATCAGATCAGAGACATGAGCCAGGAGAAAGGGTACCACAGCGGTACAGAGCGGCGCGTGCGCTCTATCGGCTCTATTGGCTCTATTGCCGTGCGCCGAGATCACCCCGCACGCGAGCTGCCCGTGAGAACAAGAATGTGGAGCGGGAGAAGAGAGAGACCCAGGGCATCATCATCATCATCATCATCGTGAGCGCTGTCGCTATCTAGGCCTTGGACGGCATCGAAGTTACTGTCGTCCACCTGAGGCCTCTTGCGGCTGGCATCGGCAGCAGGGTCGGAGGGGTGGAGCAGCTTGTACTCGGCGCTGGTGCTGTCGATCTCAAACTCTTTCTTGGCAAAGAGCGCCGAGAAACGGTCATCCTCCAGCAGCTTCGCCTGCGCCTGCGCCTTACGGGCCTTGTCCCTCTCGCTCGTCTTGATCTTGGGCGCCTTGCCGTCGGCGAGTGAGGCGAAGAGGGCTTGAGACTCCTGCTTGCGCTCCATGATCTGCTTGGCGAGGTCTTGGTTCACCTTTGGCAGCGGCTCCTTGATGGCAATGCGCTGCTGCGCGGTGCCATCGACCTTTTCGCGCACCTTTTGCTTGCGATACTCGTCGTAGGCGAATGGCTGGGCAACGGCCTTGGACCGGGCGTACAGCTGCGCGTCTATGAAGAAGCCGTGCATGTAGGCCTTGACCATGTTCGTGCCCACCAGACCCCCCAGCCCCAGCTGCAGCAGCTCCTCACGCGTCACGAAGCGATAGTCCTCGTACACCTCAGAGCGCTTCGACTCCTCCAGCTCCTCCGTGAGGCTGTCGAGGAAGGAGCACCACTTGGGCGCCGGGCCCAGGGCCGGCACAAAGTACACGTGCATGCGCGGCTGCTCCGTGGCAAACATGATGAGGCCTGAGCCCGGGCACACACACGCCTCGTTGATGTCTGTGGGCGGTTCAATGGAGGCAAAGAGGGCTTCAGAATCGTGGATGACCGAGTTATCCCAGACCTTGAGGATCTTCTTGTCCGACGCGAGCAGGTAGGAGCCCTCGGGCGTCTTGTGAAAGCGCACGTCGATAATTGCCTGCCCGTACTGCTGATCCTTGACACTCAGCGGGCGACTACTGCGCAAGTCATACAGGGCAGTAAAGCCGCCGCGGGTCCCGGCAGCTAACTTGAGACCATCAGGGTCAAAGCGAACGGCGGTGACGTCTTCCTCAACTTTGGCGCCCTCGTCGCGAGCTACCCCGGTGCCCACGCCATGCGAAACGGCCGCGGCCACGTCAACGACCCCGGCGCGCCGGCGGCTTCGGGGGTCCCAGCACTCAACGGACCCGGCCTGGTCAAGGAAAAGGGGCACTCAGTCGCCTGTGTTTGATAGCGGCGCAGCGGGGGGGTGCAGCCGGGGGGAGGCGTGCGTGTGGAAGGGCGGCGGCCCAGAACCTCGGTGCCCATTGCAATGAGCCCGTGCATGGCGCTGCGGTCGAGGCAGTTGACCGCCTCCGAGAGGACAGAGTACGGCTTGAGAAAGCGGCCCTGCTCGAGGTTGAGGCGGTACACGTCGCTGCTGCTGCCGCCGATGATGAGGTCACAGCTCACGGGGTCGTACACCATGTCGCGGCCCGTCTTTGGGATGCGCGTCTTGTAGTAGGTGCCAAACTTTGCGTGCAGCTCCACCGTGCGGTCGGCCTGCAGAAACACCATTTTCGAGTAGTCGTCGGAGAGGATGTCGAACTGCACCACCTCGCAGTCCATGTGCCGTTCAAACTTCATACTCAGCTCCCCAACCTCGTACACTTTGACCTGTGGGGGGTAGACGCCCGTCGCAGCGAGGAACTTGCCGTCGCGGGAGATGCGGAGGCGCTGGGAGGCGACGTCGAACTCGAAGTCCTGGATGAGCTCGATGCGGCTCTTGTACTCCTCATCCTTGCGCAGCGACTTCTTCTTCTTCTCCGACAGCCACTGCGGCAGAGTCTTGCCCGACGAGACGTTGTACACCTTCACCCCGCGCGACTCCGTCACCTGTAGCGGCGCCATCCCCCTCCTATCCCTCCGGCACGTGAAGTCGACGGTTCGTGGATGTCTCTTTAGAGACTTATATTGTGTACTGCCTCAGGTCATGGCACGAGGCAGTCGTTGTCCTCTCGAGCATCGTGAGTGGGAGGCCCCCAACGAGGAGACGCTCGTGTGCAGATCACCTCGTTCTCCGATACGGCCGATCCAGAGCGCCAGAGTCGTAGCCGACACAGCGAAGGCAGCAGCAGAAGCAGGCAGGCCTCGAACATCTGGACCTGATGTGAACGGCGACTCCCGGGCCCTGATGGACAGCAGTCGCCCGTGCGAGTGGAGGGCAGCATGCCCCCCCGACGCCGACGACGGGCTCGAGGGTGTTGTGGAGACGACTAAGCAGGAGCTGCTGCGCGTGGAGGACGAGTATTGTGAGGTGCGGGAGGTCATTACCACCACACGTACCATCGTGCGCAAGATTCCGCGCACTGCAGCAGCAGCGAGAAGCGCGCCCGGCGCGCATGGCGCAGATGTGCCGGCCGCCCCCTTTTCAGTGGTTCCGGGCATCGGCGCCAACCCTAAGCTCCCGCCATCGGCAACAATGCTTCCGCACCAGACCATCGGAGGCGTGCGCGTCGTGTCCGCCGCCCGCAGCTGTGTGCACCAAGCGCCTGAAGGTGGCTGCAACACGGCAGCAGACAGAGAGCGCTTTGCAGGTAAGCCCAGCTCACATCCGTGCCCTTGAATATTTCATCCGTGCCCTTGAATCTGTCAGTGCGCGCGCGCGCTCTCTCTGTGTATTCTCGTGATATGCATGTGTGTGCAACATAAACAATCTCTGTCAGTGCGCGCACGCTCTCTCTCTCTGTCTACATGTATATATGTAAATATGTATAGTGTGTGTGCATTTTGTGGATCTTTCTCACTGTCTCTCTCTCTCTGGCAGTGAGAGAGACTGCAAGTTGGAGTAAACTGCAACATGTGCGCGTTCCTCTCGAGTCAGTACTTCAGTATCCAAACCCTAAACCTTGAATTCAAAACCCTAAACCCTAAACAGGAGTGAGGGTAGTGCTATCGGGGGCGTCGAGCAATAACTTGGGGGACGGGGGGCGCGTGGATGGAGCAACGGGGGTTCTCGGCGTTCTCGGGGTGGTCAAAGAAACGGCAACGCCCCATGTCAAGCAAACGCCCAGGAAGAAGCTAGCCGCCAAGCAACCTGCCGGAGGAGGAGTAGGAGGAGGAGGCAGAGGAGAAAGAGGAGGCGTACGGCACAGGTACGGTGGCCACACATGGTGTGCAGGACTTGTGGAGGATCCTCAGGAACCTGGCGCTGTATCCCATGGCGCACTTGAAGTAGGTGCACACACACACGTGTGCTCCCGCCTGGCGCATACTGCACTTGCTCTTGCCTCCTCTTCCTCCTCCTCCTCCTCCTCGGCACTTCTTCGGGTAGAGGGTGGAGGACATGGCACTTGGCATGGCACGCCGAGGAGGCATGCCACATGCAGCAACCCCAGGAGTCACGCAACAGGAGATGATGGAGATGTGTTGGAGCAGCAGAGGATCAGTATCAGCAGCACGCCCAAAGTGTTGCGCGGGGCCCCGGAGGGAGGCCAGAGCGAGCGAGGGCGCGTGGCTACTGGTGGCGGCACGACCGCGGGGAGCGGCGGTGGGGGTGGAGTGGGCAGACAGGAGATGGAAATGGAAATGGAGAGACTGAGAGAGCGGGCCAGAGAGAGACCTAGAGAGAGAGAGAAGATGGAAATGGAGATACGAGCTGCCCGCCCCAGCTCGCCTCATGGACGCTGTGCAAGGGAGGAGTGGGGCCACACAGGGCTGCGCGTTCGTGAGTGGCTATTGGCACGCGTGCAGGCTGCAGGTGTGTCAGTGTGTGCGTGTGCGCGTGTGCGCGCGTGCGCGTGCGCGCAATTTTTTTGTGCAAGTTGCAAGTTGCACGGGCATGCTCGGGGACGTGATGGCATGTTGGATGAGCACGGGAGGGCATGTTGCATGCCACAGGAAGCGGGGGGCTAGCAAGGTCACAATTAGCAAGCTTGTGGATCAAGGATCACCCAGGGCAGGGGTCGCTCCCTCTCCACGCCCTCGAGAGCAGCAAAGTGCCCCGGGCGACGATCGACTGCTTTCTTGACGCCTGCGCAGACATTGTACAGACGCGCCACGTGCCCACGGCCGCGCCTCCTCCGTCCTCGTCTGCGTCGATGTGTGGTGCTGGGAGTGGAGGGCTGCACATCTTTGCTCGAGGGCTTCCTCGTCGCGTGAATGATCCCCCTCCCCCTCCTCATGATGGGCGGCAGGCGTGCAATGAGTGTGGAGTGCAAGGAAAGAAGCTGGAGCGAGTGCAAGCAAGGAAGCTCCAGGCAGTCCATCGAGTCCAAGCAGAGAAGCTCGAGCGCCATTGCCATCATCCTGCCACATACTACTGCCTTGAATGTTTGCAACGATGGGAAAGACGAGAGGGTGCAGCTAGTAATCAAGTGGTGAGTGGAGTGGTGAGTGGAGTAGTCAACATCGCCAGTGCCCAGGAGCACAGGGGAGAGGAGGCTCCATCGGGCCTAGTCGCCAACACTGCCGCCACCCCTGCAGAGCGCGTGGACTGGGCGGAAAAGTGTCTGCTAAAGTTTGAAAATGTGGCCGAGGTCGCCAGGGAAATGCAGCACGTGCTCGCCCGCCTCGGGTTTTCGTGCTGCTCTGCTGCTTCCTCCTCCTCCACCACCACCACCTTGGCTGGCAGAGCTGCGGGGTGGGGTGCATCCGACGGGGCTGCCGCTGGGCTGACTGCCGAGGCCGACTTTCTGGCGCAGCTTGATGCTCTTGAAGGATGCATGGAGCTTGACGCCTGCATCAAGCTAGGCTTGACGCCTAGCATGTTGCTCGTGGCTGTCAAAGCTCTCCGGGCTGCTGCACATGCCGCTGTGGTCTTGGGCGACTTTGCTTCCGCCTTGCGTTTTAATGCGTACGCTTTGCATGTCGAATCTTGTCTCAGTCCTCAGAGTCCCGTTCCAGCCTGCGGGCAGTCGAGGCAGGGGATTGGAGAAACCGAGGCTGCCATGCAGCTCCATCCCCGCATGCTGGTCGCAGGTGTGGTAGGCGATACAGGACGCGATGGGGAAGGCGCGAATATCGAGGAGGCTCTGCGCCTCAAGCGCAACAGCCTGCCTTGCGTCCTTGCAGGAATGGAGGAGGAGGAGGAGGAGGTGGACCAAGAAATGACGGCAGGCCGACTCGAAGCGCGTCATCAAGACAACCATGACCATGTCCACCAAGATGACCATGTCCACCAAGATGATGTGCTACTTGCTTGCTCTGATGCGGCAAAGAGGCCACGCGAAATGCACGCAAACAGGGACGTGGTGGTGGTGATAGACGACGAGGAGGACATGGTCATAGACCACGACGAGCACATGCAGCGCACCGCGCCAGAGGGGGGAGCACCTACATCATCGGGACCATTCATCAAGACTGTCATGTGCACGGACAACACCACTAACACCAACGGCAAGAACGGGGACAGACGCAACGTTGGGGATAGTTCTCAGGAGCCATGCAAGGTTGCGCATATTTGGCAGGAGGCGGGCAAGCTTCATGGTCCTCAGGAGCTGCGCAAGCTTGATCAGACCATCACAAATTCTGTTGCCCGTCCCAAATCTCCCGCCTCGGAGGGACCGCCGCAGATGCTCCACAACCTCCACACCCTCTTCCGCCCTGCCCTTCAATCTGCCTTTCCCTCGGAGAGAGACAGACCCTCTGCCGCGGGGGCAGAGGGAGCAGGAGCAGGAGCAGGAGAGGGACGGACGTGGGCGTCGGGGCAGCAAGGGTGGAGGCGGAGCGACTTGACTGTTCGCAGTCGTGCTCCAGGGGGAGTCGCCAGTGGCGGTGACCAAGGAGAGGGAAGCCGCACTGGACCTGACCAACCGCAGCGAGAGCGAGAGAGACAGAGCTCACATAGTGGCGCGTGTGTCGGGGCCACGCCATGTTCGGCATTGGTAGAGCCGGGGACAGTTGTGTGGGAAGGCCTCCTCGCCTTCGAGATGATTCGTCCATGCGAGCAAATGCGTGGCATGGGCCTCGCCAAGTGCCTCCCCTCTGACCGTAAGCACCACCAGCAGTGGCGCGGCGGGCATCATCATCATCAGCCAATATACAGAGCGCCGCTGCGCGCCCGCGCGCGTGCGCAGCTCTGCAGTGGGCCTGGGTACGAGACTCTGAGTTCGTGGCCGCAGGTTGTGCGTATCAGCGACATGCCCGAGGCGCAGGCCCAAGAGGCACTGAAAGAGCGTCCGAAATCCTCCAAAATCACCCTTGTCGCCCTGACAGCCAGAGACGCGGGGGACGCGGGAGACGCGGCCAATTTCGCCATTCTTCGACAGACGCTGCAGGAGGGCAAGAAGGCAGCGCGTGTCGCGGTGCCGCATGCCGCCGGGGGCGGCGCAAGAGCATGGGGAGTAGAGGGTCTCGGCTCGCACATAGAGCATCCGCACGCGTTCGTGTACATTTTTGCGTGGAAGGATGCCGCATTAGCCAAGAAGAAGATGCCGCCTCAAGCCCTCGTCTGTTTCATCATCTCGTCGCCCGACACCCCGACCTCTGGAAGCGCCACAAGCAAGCCCTGCACCCCTCGCTCCATGCCTCCCTTCCTCTCTCTCGCTGCCTCGAGCAAGCCCTGCACCCCTCGCGCCATGCTTTCTCCATCCTGTGCTCCTGGACTTGCTGCAGGTCGTGGCGGAGCAAAAGAGGGCGGGCGGGAAGGGGACCCGGCATCGTTGAAGCCTTTGATACCACGCCCTCCTCCTCCTTCTGCCCCACCTCCTTTCCAGCAACAAGGGCTGAAAGGTGGAGTGAAAGGTGGAGGCGTCGGGATTGGCGGCAGCTCCAACGGCGCTAACGACATGGAGCACGGAAGGGATCGGGGCAGGGAGCGGGACAGGTACCGGGGCCGGGAGCTGGACCGGGAGCGGGAGGAAGAGCGCGAGCGGGAAAGGCAGAAGGGCTGGGAGAGTTCCTCGAGGCAGAGGGGGTGGAATTGCGCCGCCCCCGGCGGCATCCCCCTCATCGGGGGAGTGAGGGGCGGAGACGCTGGTGGGTATCGGCGCGACGACAAGGGACGAAACGACGGAGGAAGAGACGCTCACGGGAGACACGGAGACTGCTATGGGGACAGGCGGGGCACAGGAAAATCTCCAGAAAAGAAAATCAGTCAGCGAAACATTAATCCATCAGTTCTTTGTGGGTTGCAGCGTGGAGCCGAGGCTTCGTATGGAGGCGATGAATCACATGTGGGCTTTAAAAGAGGCATGTCGTGAGGCATTCGAGGGCGCAGAGTCAGCCCCGTCAGCGGCCCAGCAGAAAGTAAGCAATTCAGCAAGACTCGCGCCACATGCCACATGGGGCTGTCGGTCAAGGACATCAAGGACATTGGGCTGTCGGTCAAGGACCAGGTCCGCAGCCCAAAGTCAGGATACTCCATCGACATGATCGACAGCGGCCACTCTGCTGAAGCGGCATCAACTTCTGGGCCACGCCCGTGGGAAGGGTGCAAGGGCAGGCGAGAGGGAGCAGTACCTGAGGGGCAAGCTGGCACACTGTGTACAAACACCATCACACGCACACAAACAGTACGAAAACGCACACAAACAGTCAGATGATGTGCATTGAGAGGGCGTGTAACAGTAACAGCGTGTCCTTGCTTTAACGCAGCAAGGCCTGCTCTCGTCGCTCCTCTGCTCGCAGGATGACAAACGTAAGGACATGACACTTCTGTAAGGACATGACACTTATGTAAGGACATGGCACTTCTCAGCTGAGAAGTGTGCGTCAGACGGCGCTCCTCCGAGCTCCGCTCTTGCGTCCAGGCTGGCCGCTACGTCGCGCCAACCCAGTCGAACGCGCGCATCATCTTTCGCCTTTGTGATGATTTATTCAGTACAAAAGTAACTATTGAAACTTTCCAATTTGGGCAACCACGAGTCACGCTGAGGCAGAGGGGGAAAGGCAAAGGGGGAGAGGCGCGTATGGTGTCGGGGCTTCTGGAGTGGGGGGTATGGAAAAAGATGAAGCTCGATGCATGTGGCACGGTCGAGCGTCGGTAGGGTAAGTGCGTGCTTGAATGCGTTGCTGAGGGCACTGCGGGCGGTGGTCACAGCACATGACACAGGCGGTATCCTGATGTGCTATGTGGGCTCCAAGGCAATCGACTGACAGCAAGGCCTCAGAATACAGGGGATTGCACTCCTCGAGTCACCGCTGAGTCCAAGGCCAAGGGGAACGCATTGGGGGGTTGCACCGCTGTTGCATCCAGAGCAAGCAAACTACTCGAGCAGAGACGCGGAGCCCTCCTCAGGACGCATGAGCGGAAAAGCAATCACATCGCGGATGCTGGCCGAGTTGGTGAGCATCATGACGACACGGTCGATGCCAATCCCGAGCCCCGCGGTGGGCGGCATGCCATACTCGATGGCCATCAGGAAGTCCTCGTCCACATCTGCCGCCTCAACGTCGCCCGCCGCCTTTTTGGCAGCCTGCGCCTCAAAGCGCTGGCGCTGGTCGATGGGGTCGGTCAACTCAGAAAAGCCGTTGGCGTGCTCACGGCCATAGATGAAAAGCTCAAAGCGCTCCGTCAGGCCCTCCTTCTCCCGGTGCGGCTTGGCCAGCGGCGAAATCTCCTTGGGGTGCTCGCAGACAAAGGTGGGCTGGATCAGCTTCGACTCGCACTTGTCCTCAAAGGCCTTGTTGATGATCTCGCCGACACTGGAGGCGGCATCGGCGCCGTCGATTTTGAGCTCCAGGGCCTTGGCCTTGGCGCCCGCAAAGTCGTGGCGCATGGAGTAGAAGTCGACCCCCGTCGCCTCCGTGACCAGATCATTCATGCTCACGCGCCGCCAGGGGCGTTTCAGGGAAATGGGCGTGCCCTGGTACTCGATCTCGAGGCTTCCGCACACCTTGAGCGCATTTTCGCAGATGATGTCCTCAGTGATGCGAATCATGTCCTCGTAGTCGGCATACGCCTCGTACAGCTCCACGCTCGTGAACTCGGGGTTGTGGCGCGTGCTAACGCCCTCGTTACGGAAGATGCGCCCCAGCTCAAAGACGCGCTCCAGCCCTCCCACCACCATGCGCTTCAAGTGAAGCTCCGTGGCGATGCGCAGGAAGAGCTGCATGTCGAGCGCGTTGTGGTGTGTGATGAAGGGCCGCGCATCCGCGCCCCCGATGTCGGCATTCATCACTGGCGTCTCGATCTCGATGTACCCGCGCTGGGTGAGATAGGAGCGGACGCCTTGGACAATAGTGGCGCGTTTGCGGAAGGTCTCGCGCACCTCGCTATTCACAATGAGGTCGAGATAGCGTCTACGGTACCGGATGTTGACGTCGGTCAGGCCCTTGTATTTGTCCGGGAGCGGCAGGATAGTCTTGGTCAGCATCGCCCACTTGCCCACTAGCACTGACAGCTCCCCTTTGTCCGTCCGCTTGATGCCGCCCTCCACGCCGATCCAGTCGCCAATATCCACGAGGGTCTTGAGATCCTCAAAAGACTCGTCGCCGCCGGCGGCTTTGATGGCGGCCTCCTCCAGGTACAACTGAATCTCGCCCTCGCTGTCACCGAGCGTGTAAAAGGCCAGTTTGCCGAAGACCCGCTTCCCCATAACGCGCCCTGCGCACATGTACATAAGCAGGTGCGTGCATGCATAAGAGTGTTGTGCGTGTGCGCTTGCACGTGCGTGAGTGCGTGCGTGCGTGCTCGATGCAACTCGGCATGCGAGCTGTACATACATAAGTATGTGTGCATGCGTGCTGTACATGCATGTGCATATGCAGACAAACATCCAACACAGGTCTTTCTTCATATGACTCAGAACAAAGATTTCATGCACATGTGCGCACGGAACACCTGCGATGGACGTCTTCGCGCCCTCGGCTACCTCCCCATTGCCAAGGTTTTTGTGTGCCGCCTGCAGCGCCGTGCAGCTGTCGGTCACTTTCCACGTATAGGCATACGGGTTGATGCCCTTCTCGCGGAACTTGTCTGCCTTGGCGATGCGCACCGAGCGCTCCTCACGCGGTGAGACCTTGGTCTCCTCTTTCTCGACCTTCTTGGCTGCCGCGGGCTTTTTGGCCGGGGGTTCCTTGGTCGCGGGCTTGGGCGCCTCGGGTGGGGCAAGCTGCGCCTTGAGAGCCTTGAGCTTGTCAACCTCGGCGGTGAGCTCGGCCTTTGTGTGCGCGTTTCCGTCGGACTTCATCGCTTCCTTCATCAAGCGCACCTTGTTGCCCTGCTCTTCGATTTGGGCCTCGACCGCGGCGGTGTCAACAGCAGCCATCATCGCAGTCGTCGCTGCTCCCCCGCGCCGCGACCCCGGCACGAGCAGCCCCCGCGCCGCACCTTGCTTGGGGGCACGCGCCATTACGGCCGGGCCCGCACTGCACACCGACGGACGAGCGGGGGCGTCGCCGAGCCGGAGCCCGCACGCGGGTGCGCCGGCAAAGCCCTCGGCGGCGGCGGCACAATACATGCCCGCGAGGATTCTGGCGTACCGCCTGGTCATCGCCATCGTGAAGGCGCAAGCAGGAAACGGCCCCCGGTCTGTTTTGCACGAACCTTTAATTTACCTTAACTCATGTCCGCGTTTCACGAGCGTTTCACGCTGGGCGGCACGCGCCTCGACGGCAGTCTTCCGCGCTTCGCGCTCGGGGGCGGCTCTGGCGCGGGCACTCCACCGGGCGCGGGCCCGCACGGCGAGCGAAGCCTGCTCACGTTGGGCAAAGTAGAAGTAGAGGAAAACAGGAGGGCAGGCGTGGAGGAGGAAGCCGCACAAACATACCATATCCAGGTGCGGGTGCGTTGTTGCGGGCGCGTGCGCACGCGTGCTGTGTGTGTGTGTGCTTGTTCGTTGGGCATCCCACGCTCTGCAGGGTGCTGACGTCACCGGAACATTTCATAGGTCACGCCGGTCAAGGACAAGTCTGTCAGCTTTTATGTGTCGCTCGCGAAGCGAGCGCTGCTGGTCCATGAGACGCTTGAGCTTTCCGGCACCGGCACTGCGATGGCAACAACTGTCAACATCAGCGAGGTCCTTCACAACTCTGGCGTGGCGAGACGGTTAAAAACTGTTACGTCAATGGTGCAGGTCCAGGAGTTCGGGCCAATGAGCGCCGACGGCTTCGGCACTCTATCTATGGGCGCGCAGCCCGGCAAGACTGTCGTAAAGCCCAAAATCCAGATTTGGATGTCTGTGCAGAAATGAACAAGTCTCGCTCGATCGCAAAAATCGGCGTCCAGCACATGGGGCCCGCAGTTTTATTTCTCAGAAGTTTGCAAAAAGCATAGCTTCCATTCTGCGACCGAGGGAGGGGGAGGCTCACGAGCTAGCTCTGCCAGTCCGTTGGTTTGCACGTAGGCCTCAAGCACACCAAATTTCGCCTGCTCCCCCCATCGCCCGTCAGACCTGGAGTGCTGTGCGCGCATGCCACCCCCGGGGCGCGAGACGCAGGAGAGACTTACAGCGGGAGAGCAAGGCATGTGCCATACACAGCAGGCTCAGCCAAGGCTATCTGCGTCACCATCAGACCACCAGACACGCAGCGCAGAGCAGCACCCCTGACCACACACACACCTGCAAAGACGCGGCCTTATCATGTTTGCCGAACATGACGAGGGCCTCAAGGAGTCTGCGCATGTCCTGGCGCAAACGCTTGGTCGGGATCAGCGCCGGACGGTTCTTGATCAAATAGTCCTCCTCCCATGGGTCACCCTCCTTGGGCACGCGCCCCGAGCTGCGCGTCTTGTTGGACTTGGATGAGCGCGACGAGCGCGAGGACCCGGTGCTTGCCCGCGTCCCCTTTGACGACGCCGAGGGCGCCTGCTTTTTTTGTTTACAGGCAGGGAGAGTTTGGGGGGGGAAGTGAGCACTGGTCGACGCGTGCGCGTTCACATCTGAACTATCCCACCCTGGCAGTGCGCACAGTAGCGCCGTAGTCAGCACCGCCGCGCTACAATATCTAGTATCATATCAAATCTAATGAAATTTGGTATCAAATCAAATCAAGTCTAGTATGCGCACCCCTCCTCCTCCTGTAGGACTGCAGAAGCGGCAGCCAGCGGAGGGCAGGACCTGCGAGCGGCTCCAATCAGACGCGGCATCATCCACGTCATGCGCCCCGCCGCCGCCGCCAGCCCGCATCTCCTCCTCCTCAGCCTTTTGTGACCGCTCCTGCTCTGCAGCAATCGCCTGCAGCCGCTGGGCCATGTAATCGAGCCTGCCTCGACGCCAGCGTCGCTCCACAGGGGTTAGCTCCCGGTAGGGATCAGTGCCTGGGGCCCGTGATGCGACACATGGCGCGGGCACTCGGCGGCAGTGTGTAAGGCGCTGACATGAGAGCAAAAGAGCTTCGACACGGGAGGGAGGGAGGAAGTCAGGGCGGGAGAGCAGGCGGGAG
>Ga0315899_10001356_pt1 | contig 28102 bp, 52 predicted proteins | sample LakEriMetagenome_2_FD_203518 | JGI IMG/M metagenome (GOLD analysis project Ga0315899, IMG submission 203518) | Freshwater fungal communities from buoy surface, Lake Erie, Ohio, United States - Buoy 4 MA112 | ecosystem: Environmental > Aquatic > Freshwater > Lake | place: USA: Lake Erie, Ohio... | reverse complement strand
AATTAACATATGGAATAGCATTTGTACCATTAACAGCGTTAAATGGACTATCAATATTACCTGCAAAGTCAGGTAATGTCATATCCAAACCACCATCAAACATTGCTACTGACACCCATTGATTATTAGTTGGGAGTAAGTCCCATGCTTCATCAGCGTCAATATCTTTGTCAGTTGATTGTCTTAAATGCCAACAAGAGGTAAATTCAGGATCATTTGGAACATAATCCATTTTCATTTCTTGGATTTGGTCTCTTTCAATGATATCAAACAAATCGCTATTATAACAATCCTTAGCGAAATCATCATAGTTACCAGAGAATTGCACCACAATCATTCCAAGTTGATCAAATTGAGCAACTACAGGGACATTATAAAATTCAGTGAAGGCGTCTACAAGACGATATGGAGTACCTGACTTGTATCTTAAGATTACTTGGTTATTAACATTCTCAACTAAGTTTTGAGAGAAACCTACAATTGAGAAAACTGTTAATAACAGAACGGAAATTAATTTTTTCATTACTTTTATTTTTGGTTTATTATAAATATTCAAGCCTCTATCCTTATCATGAACAATCAGCTGTTCATAATTATGAGGGAGACTAATCGCCGCTTCCTATAGATGAAATCCTTTACTTAGTAGGCTTCGCCATAGTAGCTCTTTTAATCACTCTAACTTTACCGCCAGTGCCTTTAACACCACCAGTTCTTTTATAGTGAATAAAATCTTTACGTAGCGGAGTAGGTCTAAAATACCATTTATCACTATCTGTATCGTGATAAAAGTATTGATGACGTGTCCTTAGTTTGCGATTTTTAGAAAACAAGCCATCTTTAACAGTTTGTCTATGATGAACAAACTGCTCAGTTTTTTGTTTTCTAACTTTAATGATTTCAATTTCTTGTTGAATAGCACAAGAAGTGAAAGATAGCATTGCTATCAGGAGGGCGAGTGTGGGAAATATCTTTTTCATGGTTTTGAAGTGTTTCCCAAAACCTTAAGATTTCACTCACAACAAATGTGGTTTTATTATACATATATGAAACTAAGACTCCTGTCTAAGCTTCTCTAAATACTCCCAAAGCGATTCAAGACTATAACAGATTGGGGTTCCATCTTTGTCCCATGCTTCTAATCCTTTCTCACCATAATCATTTTCATAACAGAACCAAGAGAACCAATCAACACCTTCCTCACCATAGATTTCTTTAATCAGTAAATGGATTAGACCGTGATACGGATCTATAAACTCAAGTAGGTCAATCTTGTTTTTATACAAGTTGTCTACAATGCGCTCTTGTTTTTGTAACTCAAGCGTTATTTTTAAAAACGTTTCGTATGTCATAAATTAATTTGATAAAGGTGCTTTAATTGATGGGTGTGATTGATAGTTTTCAATTTTAAAATCCCATATTCCAATACTGCTGATTCTCCAGAACTCATCATTGATAATCAATTTAGGCAAATCATAAGGTGTTCTACTAATTTGTTCCTTAGCTTGTTCAATATGGTTTGAGTATAAATGAACATCACCTAAGTTACCAATCAACTCATCAGGTACCATATTAACCTCTTTAGCAATAATTTCTAATAGCAATCCATAACTAGCAATGTTGAATGGTAAACCTAAAAATGTATCTACTGAACGTTGATTCCACATTAAAGAGATTGCTCTGGTTGGGATGTTATAATCATCCCATCCTTTTGGTGTCATTGGTCCATTCATATCACATAATTCCTTAATATATGGATATGATAATGCTAGTTGCTCTCGTTCATTATAACTCAACTCTCTTGTATAAACTTGAAATCCATAATGACAAGGTGGAAGTACCATTTGGTCTAATTCACCTACATTCCAAGCATTAACCATTAATCGTCTTGAGTCTGGGTTTGTTTTGAGTTCGTTGATTAGGTTTGCGATTTGGTCTATACCTCCCTTATTAAGTTCACCGGGGATATTTAGCCAATTTCTCCATTGTGCTCCATAAATTGGTCCTAATTCACCCCACTTCTTAGCGAACTCATCATCTGTTTTGATTTCGTTGATGAATTCTTCCTGTGTTAATATTAAACCACTAACACCAAAAGGGCCTTTCTCATTGCTCTTTTCAATGAAATAATTCTTATAAGCATCACCATCCCAAATATGACAATTGTTATTAATAAGGTATTTGATATTAGTATCACCTCTTAAAAACCATATCAACTCAGTTACCATAGTTTTCCAAGCCATCTTCTTAGTTGTAAGAAGTGGAAACCCATCTTGCATGTTGTGTCTAATCTGATATCCAAATACTGATAGAGTACCAGTACCTGTTCTATCTTTCTTTTCAACACCATTGTCTAGGATATATTGGAGTAGATCTTGGTATTGTAAATCTAACTCATTACCTACATGCTCATAAGCACCATTAGGTCCGATTTGAAAATCATCTGATATCATAACTTGTTGTTTTTTAATTGTTAATCCACTCCACTCCCAAGCATATCTTCATCATTTTTCTATGAAGCCATTTTGGTTTTTTAGCAAGATAAATTTGTAATCCTCCACTTCCACCTAGTTGATAATAACCTGGATATTTTGTGGAATAATACTTGTCTATTGTAAAAATTTCATCAGGGTCTGCAATTAATGTTTTTTCTTCAGTCATAACTTTCTATTTACTTTAATATAATATTATCTTATGAGAGTTACAAACCCTTTTTGAATTTTGTTAAACCCATCTTTATCTTTATATTCTATTATCCAATTGTAAACATCACTACTACAATAATATCCATTTCCACTATCACCTGTCCAATATAGATTAGATGAGGTATAAATTTCAACTCCCCATCTATTGAATATCTTTACAATTGGTTTGTATACTGATAATCCTCTTACCTCAAAAATATCATTAATACCATCTCCATTTGGAGTGAATGAATTCGGCGCAAAGAATCTTTGACATGCCTCGGTATGTACCGAAATAAGTTTAGGTTCACTTTCACAACCTAAAGCATCATATGCTATTACTTTGATGATATAAGTTCGAGTTGTATCATACCACTCTATGTTTAGTACATTATCAACAGACAGCTGTTTAACATCATCAATAAACCAATTATAACTAATTCCTACTGAGTTATCTGCTACATATGTTTGGTTATAAGAATCAACACATAGATCTATAAATTCAGCACTATAGATAATATTAGGTGCATCGTACTTCCCTCTAACATTCACATCTACACTTTCTTCAACATCACAACCAAAGACAGAAACATGGTATGTTGGTTGATACAATCCACTAGCTTGGCCTGTGAAAACATTACCAACTACAAACTCGTGAGTCCAATATCCTCCTACAGGCTCAGCATTGAGCTGTACACTACTGTTTAGGCATATATTATAGGATGTAGGATTGAAGATAATGTCAGGCGTGTAACTACAACTTCCATCATCACACCCTGCTGTGGCATCAAAGTTACATGCTAGTGGGTCTGTACATCCACTATAGGTGCAACTACCATCATCGCAACCTGCAGTAGCATCATAGTTGCAGGCTAATGGATCACTACATCCACTGTAAGTACAGCTATTATCATCACAATCGGCAGTAGGATTGTAGTTGCAAGCATCTGCATCTGTACATCCAGGTGTAAGACATCCAATTGAACCATCAAATAGATTAGTTTGAATATCATTACATGCTTGTGTTCCCCAACTACCCATTGTACCATCAGCATAAGGTATAACTCCTATATGAAGATCTGCTCCAGGATTACCATTTTGAGTGGTTATCTCAACACAACAAGACCAAACACAAGTAGTACTTGGACAAGAGTCACCCCAATCGTTCCCTGGATTGCCATCTGTAGGGCCAGCGGGGCCTTCAAAGAAGAAACCCGGACCTGAAGTAGCTCCATTAGTTGATGTTGTGAGAGTTGTCCATATCCAGGTACCACTAGTTGCATCAGCATCTTGAGGGAATAGGGTAGGGGTGACTGTCTGCCACCCCCCACCTAACGCTATATAAAATCCTTCAAACCAATTAGAACCTTGACTATTACCATTCCACCCATCCATTGTTATGCAAAGCTCAACAACTGTCCCTGGTGGGTAAGTGTTATTAGCACTTGGAGGAACACTTAGAGTATAGGAAATATTACCCCCACATTGAGAAAATATACTTACTGATGTAAGGGTTAAGAAGAGAGATAATAGAAATTGTCTCATTAGTCTCCAATTTGTTTTTCAGGTACACTTGTTGGTTGTGAAGTGTCATTTGGCTCATCACCTGTTGGAGTTGTTGAAGGTGTACTCATTTGTTTTTTAAGGTTTTGATACTTAAAATAATAATTTAATCCAAATCCTAGGATTGCTAAGCTAATAATTGTATTTAACATAATTTACATTTTATATCGTTTGACTTCTTGTTTATTATCTTCTAATTTAACTTCACTATATTTACTTTCCATCACTAAAAATATTTCAACTGCTAATACTCCCATTCCTATAGGAACCCAAGCACCAGTTATAAATGCTCCAACTCCTCCAATTACAAAAACTGTTTGACCAATAAATGCTTTAACCCAAGATCTTTTTTTATAATGTTCTCTTAACATTACTTGTTTAGCTCGTCTTTCTTTATTACGGGCTGATTCAAGTGTGTCTAGTTGTCTATCAATCACAACATATAATGTTTGATTATTTTTTCTAACACTATCAAGTTCAATTTTAGTTTCAACTAACATTTGAATACAAGAGTAAGATAATTGAGATGCTGAATCAAGTCTAGCTTTATATATTTCTCTTAATATATCCTCGGGTGTTTTTTTCTCTTCAACAACGTCCTGAATAGTAATTTTTTTAGCACTTTTAGGACGTCTGGATTGGCTATATCCGGTTGTGAGACACAACAATAACAATATTAGTAAGAACGTAGTTTTTTTGACCACTTGTCATTTAATTTAAGTTCTTGTACAACTTCATAATATTCATTTAACCACACTGTGGCTAAACGTACAGCATCATCATGTGTCATCCAACTCGCTTGAAACATTCCATCTCCGTACTCTAATTCTCTTTCAAATAGGTATTTAGTGTTATGTAAGCTACCATAATCTTCTTCTGATTCACATATTACCATCTGAGCATGGGATCCTCTAGATCTAAAGTAATACCACTTACCATCTTTAGTATAACCTTCTGCTTGTACAGGAGCAGCACCTTCAGGCCAAACACCATGGGGATTAAATTTGGTTTTCTTTTCCCACCATAATGTTAGTTTCTTTTTTAGTCCCACCATTTATCTATATTTTTAGCTATAAATTTGTAAGCGTCTTTTTTATCTTTCATATATTGTTTGTGAGCAATTTTAGATGCTTCTCTAAACTCTTTACTATATTGTTCTTCCTCTTCCTCAGTATTTACTTTTTCAGTTTTTGATTTCATCTCATAAGTAAGTACTTCACCATTCTCATCATACTCATAAGGTTCAAAACTAAAAGCTGTTAGACCCCATTTTTGTTCTAATTCCTCCATAGCTGGGGCTTCATGAAACTCCCAGCTATCTCGAGTCATATGGAGGCGATTAATTGCCTCTTGAATCTCATTAGCAACCTTTTCAGCTTCAACACTATACGCTTTGCCTGATAGGTAGAAGTCTCTGGTAAATTCAAGTTTCTTGATTAAGATCTCTGTGATGTGACTATTATCCCAGTCTCTGTCTTTCCAAATGGTGGGTAACCATCGCAATACATTTTTCACTCGGCGATAGAAGTCTCTGAATGGATAGGTAATATTATTAAGCATATTCATCGGATTAATTTATCAATATCAACATTATGTTCATATAGTAATTCTTTTAGATGATCATAAACAGCATCTACGCCTTTATAGTAACTATCATCCTCATCAAACCCATTTGTTAAACTACGATAAGAGTTATGAGTTAGTTCCCAAAGAACAAGTGCTATATCAAGTGATTTAACACAACGTTCATGTTCCAAGCGGTCATCAGGATCATTAAGATCAAATTCAAGTGTTCCTTTCATATTACTTCATTTATTATATTATAACTAAGAGCTTCATCAGAGCCAAAATACCAGTCAGTTTTTTTATTCTTAACTTTATTTAACTGTTTTTGAGTTAGTGATGTTCTGGAGATGAGATAATCATCATACATGTCCATTAATCGATCTGTTTCCTCTATATTCTCTTTTATGATAGACATTTTATCATAAGGCACACTGTCCAAGCATTCATGATACATAAATGTAGCTAGAGGGTGACCAAAACGTTTATCACCAGCTACTAGTATAGGTAATGCCATTGACATTATTGACCCATAACCATATGTATAGACAGGAACAAATGAGTTTTCTATAACACCAATTAAAGCAAAACCATCAAGTATGTTACCACCTAAACTATTAATGATTAGTTTTATAGGTTCAACTTCATCCTTACCACTATCAATTTCATTTATAAATGAGATAGTTTGAATAGCATCTTTAACAGATGACTCATCTATTTCACCACTTAAAACAATTGTTCTAAATATCTTGCTGTTCGGGTTGTAACTGTTCTTCATCTGTAACTATTAATTCTTCTGTTATTTCATTCCATTCAGGTTCTTGAATAATTTCACAAAACAAGAAATGAGTATCAGTTTTTAATATATGATCCGCTCCTAAATACTCTTTCCATCCATTAAGAAACTCTCTATTTAATTCTTCTTTCTTATAGAAGTTACTAACAGGAATAGCTCTTAATATAACATAAACATTATCATTATAAAAATATAACCTTTTCATTCACCTATGAACCTAAATTTTTCTCTTTTATAAGCTTTACCTGAAGGTTTGGCTTTCTGAATCATTTTTCGTCTGATAATCTGAGCGACATGTCGTTCTGATAATCCATTGTATGTGATATTCTTTTCCATGTGTTTTTAATTTATATCTAAATATAACATCAAAACCTTGGAGGGCCAAACTTATTTTACCAAGTTCTAATCCAATATATAATAGTGATATAAAAAAGAGCCACTAAACACCAATGTATAATTTGAACATACTTAGACTCAGGTTTTGGTGCTTTTTCAAATCTATATAACAAATCCATGAATATGCCTCCAATTATAAGAACAACTAATAAAACAAATATAAACCACATATTCTTTAATTTATTTCAGCATGTAGCTGGTGTTTAGTTTGAAATTAGCATATTCAAAGTGTTCAATTCTTAATTTATGGGGATTTTTCTTTTCACTTTTAATAACCAACTCTATTAACTGATCATAGTCTCCTCTTTGGTAGGCGTAAAAACAAATGTCCTCAATGCGTTCTTCGTTACTCATAGTTTAAGATGGAACTTTTTTTATAGTTAAACAGTATACTAAAATATTTTAAGTAATGGTCTAATGTTTTAGTATCTAAACCTTTACTTTTCCAGTACCAAGTAAAATTAACTATCATTTCCTTAGCAGTCAGTAATTGTTCCTCGCTCTCACATGAGCCAATTACTTTAACTATTTTATGAAAATGATATGTTAATAATTGTTCAGCCATTGGTACCGTATAAATACGGTGCCTATAACTAATTTAAACATATCTTATAAGTAGAAGTTAAATCCTCTTTGTTCAAAAGTGTAAATTCTTCTAACATATCCTCTAAACTCTGTATATAACCTTTTATATATGCTACCTCTTTATCCGTGTACTCTCTAGATGGGGCTATCAATTCCATTTTATTCTCATAAATGGCGGATTTAATGATATACTCCATGGTTACTGATGTTGGGTTCATGGTTAGGTTTTTCATTGGTTAATTATAAATATTCATAAGGTCTTGGCTTAGCTTTAGGAGGTGTATCATGAGGATAAACATATCCTTTTTTACTCATGTCTTTTAATCTAACATTTGTTTCAAATAAAAAGACAGGACCATTATATTCTTCGTAGTATGGTTCATTCTGTTTATTGAATTTCATAATACGTCTTGGGCCATTAAAACTCCTAAAATTACGACATGTAACCCGATACCACTCTCCATTACTGAATATTTCAGTACTTAATTGAGTAGGGAAATTATAAAACAATTTTACTGTATTACCTGTTTTTTCAGCCATACTATTTCATAAATAATTGAACACATAAAATACAAATACTTAAAAACAAACATACACCTGTCTTCACAGATATAGGTTCATTAAACCAATTTAATGACATAAATGTAAAAATAATAGTTCCAATAGCAAAACCTATTAGTCTAGAAGGCCAAAGTTGTCCTCCAAAATGTTCTACCATACATTGAACTGAATACATGAACAAATAGGATATAGGGATACCTAGCCATACAACTATATGGGGGTGTTCTTTCATCCAAGGAAATTTCCACCTACCTTGAAGTTGAAGGAATGTTAACAATTGAGCTAACACTCCAACCCCTATTCCTATTAATAATTTCATATATATTCTCTTTCTAATTTACATCCAGCTACACGCTGCAGGGTTCTAAACTGTTGATCATAATGGAGTGGTTTTGCTTCATCATACTCATCAGAGAATAAAGCTACTCTACCTCCATCTTTTAGACCCACCCATACTTGTAAATGTTCATTATAAACAATATATGGCTTTCTATCTGGGTCTTCAGTTACTAATTTTTTCTTAGATGTACTGATCATAAGCTGGTACTGCGTCTAAGTCTTCTAGTTTAACCCATACTCGTGTTTTCCAAAGATCAACACTCACACCATCTAGTTCTTCAGTATTATCCTCAGTCGCTATAGTTAGAATCAATAGACATTCATCTAATGTTTCAATAGCCTCATTGAGTTGATTTGAGCGAATTTGTTGGAGTGCTCGTTTCCATGTGTTTGTGATTTTTCCTACTTTTTTCATAACCTTAATTTATTATTTGTTTAATATGCTTACAGATACGATCTTTACTTCTCCAATAACCAGGACAATTACATTGGTATTTATTACCTACTTTTTTGATTTGGTATTTACCTTCACCTGAACTAGAGGCTACTTCAATAATATTTGATTGAGGTTTAATAATTTCTAAATCACCTCTCTCCCAAATGATATCATCTAGAGTAGTATCTAATGGTACATTCACCCACCAAGGTATAATAGCTTTCTTGGTCACTAGGTCAACTATCATAGGTGGTGTAAATCCTCCCTTGACATAGTGTTTACCATCTTTAAATTCATATGTACGTTCAATCATAACCTTTAATTATATCTAAATATAACATCAAGGTCTTGGGAAGCCAAACAAGAGGGTTAATTACTTAACCTCCCTTGATTGGCTACTTCAATATCTAATGTTAGAAGTATACATAATTCTTCTAACTTTTCCCAATTATACTCAGCCATTAAGATTAAGTACTTATCAGGGATCTCATCAAAATATGCTAGAACACTACTGTCCATTGTACTTTAAAGCAGGATGGTACTTTTCTAGTTTCTGTTTTGGTTGATTAGATTGCTGTTGGCGTTGATTCTTTTTACGAATTGATTCCATAACCTGGCCAAATGCTTTAGCGCATTCATAATTTTGAATTGGTGAATTTTTACTCATAACTTTATTTTTGGTTTTATTATCTACCTTGTCCTTTGTAAGATTTTTTATAGTTCTTGCTAGTTTTAATCTTGCTTGATCTCTTTTTTGAGTGCCTATTTGGTCTCTTTTTTCTTATTTTTTCTGCTTGGTGTGTTGGGATTTTTAGTGCCATCTGGTGTTTCTTTTAATTGGTTTATAGCTTCTACTATTTGAGAACATTCTTCATAAAGTTCTTTCTCAACATAGTATTTTAAATTTTCTTGTAACGTCTCAGCAAAATACTTTTTTTCTAAAGTAATATCATATGTAGCTCCATCCTCTAAACAATTAACTGATAGTACATGGAGGTGCTTCTTGCGAGTATTTAGATTGGCTAGAATAGTCTCCACCACAGCTTTAGCTATAGTGAAATCTTTCCTATCAATCATATCTTGAAACTCGTCACTATTATTTAGGTTAATCTCAATAGCCATATTAAAATAAGTCTAAAAATTTAGGGTTAATATCTTTACCTTTAAGTTTATTCATCTTCTCATCATTAGCTAACATTTTACTAGCTAAATTATCAAGATGTTTAGACTTAATTTTGTCATAATCATTAATAATACTATCGTGTTTTTTCTTCTTCATCTACTAATAAATATTTAAAGTCTACTAATAAATTCACTTCCATCATCGGTAGGAGGATGAGATTTATCTAAACCTAATTCTTTCAGTCGTTGAAGAGTATAATCATCTAATTCCCAATCAACATGGCTCTCATTCATCGGTTTATGGTCTTCTAATCCTTCAAGTTGTTTATCAGTGTATAAGTCTCCTACAGTTAAATAATAACAATTGTAACATAACATCTCCATATTATTTAAAGAGTAATGTTGTTTGTTACCATTCTTAAAATGTAGAATAAGTGGGGTTTTATAATCAGATACTCGACGTTCATGGAATCCACAACCATAGCATTCTTCCTTTAAATAACCCTCAGTTATCATTCTATACTTTATCTTTTGAGGGTTAAAATGAGCTGGGTTAACTCTACCTTCTAGTATGTCTAATAACGCTGGTTCTTTTTTATTATAATGAGATGCTGATAAGAATTTAGGGATACCTTTACCTGACTGGTTTTTATGTGCTTCAAATAAAGTAACTCCATTATCATCCTTATATAGTTTCATCCATTTTTTAAGATGCTGGTATGAAATATTTAGGTAACGAGCCGCGGCACGAACAGACTTAGTCTTGTCCATTGCTGCTAAAATTTGCTCTTTACTTAAATGTATTGCTTTAGGCATTAGTCTTCGTCTTCAGTATATTCATCATTTGAATAATCATCTTCATCATCAGTATATTCATCTTCTGATAATTCTGTTTCTTCTTCTACCTCATCTAAAACAGATAATTCTTCCTCTTCTTCAGGTGATTTCACTTTTGGTTTTCTAGGTGTGGTTGTTTTTCTAAAATTCTTTTCTGCTTCTTGAATCTTATCATATACTTCTCTCTCCACAGCATATGTCTCAGTCCATGTATGATCACCCTCTCCCATTTGAACTACCATTGCTACTTTCTTTTCAGCTGTTGAATGCTGAGTACATGTTTGGGTGTCTGGGAGGATGGCTATCCTTCGAGGATCAATTTCAATACCACATACTTTACAGTATCTACTCATAAATTGTTATTTTGATTTGCTTTATTTATTTTATCAATTAAATTCCAAAGATCAAGAGCTGTCTTAAGAGTGTAAATTTTTTTATCTTTACCAGGAATAGCTACTTCTAGTTTTTGAAGATTACCTTCAGAATCAAATCTATCATATACATACCATAAAATCAAAGCACCTACTTCATCTCCATACTTAAGATAAATAAGATCTTCAATAATACTATAGTATGCTTCCTCATAATTATAAAAATCAATTTTTAGATGATCATGGAGAAAATTAGTTTTAGCCCAACATTCATCTAACATGCTAACAAATTCAACAAACACATCTTTTTCTTGAGACTGTTTATTGCGACTGATTTTTAGTCTATCTCCAAAATTATCTAGATTCATTTTTTACTCCTATAGAATATAATTTTAAAAAATTTTTAGTATCCATACCTTTCATAGAGGCAAAATAATAAGTAGCTATACCTAAAGTACCTGCTTTACATGTTCCAATAGGTTCTCTATCTGGGTCTAAGTGTGAATAGAAATAATAATCACTGTTAGTATAATCCATGTTTCTTAATTTTGATTAAATATAACATTAAGAAATTATAAAGCCAAATTATTTTTTAATATACCAATCCTCTTTTCCACTTACTTCAGTTAACACACGATTATATTTGCTTTGTAGTAGATTAAATATTTTTTCTCTATTGGGAGAATAATTATGTTCAACTGTTATAATTTTAATATCATATGTTTCAAAATTAAAACTATTTAAAACATCATATTCTGAACCTTCAATATCTAAAGATAAATAATCTATAACATTTGGGGCATCATAATATTTTAATATATCTACTAAAGTGGTACTGGGGACTGTATATTGTGATTTTTTCTCTTGATTGATATCAAACATCCAACTACTTGAATCAATAGAGGATATATGTGATAAAGTAGGATTATTTTGAATCTCATTAAATAGAACAGAATTATTTTCTTTCCAAAGAGCTTTATAACCTATATGACATGTTCTATTTTTACTTAAAAGTTCTTTCCAATATAGACCTGGTTCAATTAATATTCCTTGCCAATTAAAGTTTTTTTCTAAAGTAAAAGTATTACTAAATGTAACCCCATCACTTGCCCCTGCTTCAATAAAATATCCATTTTGTTTAAAATTAGTAATAAACAATATAAATAAATCTTGCCTTAATTGAGATTTTTGATAATTAGTTGTTCGCTGGCAAAAATGATTAAAATTTCGAGGTGTTATTTCTTTTAATGATCTCATAAAAACTTTAAATTATTCTGTGGGTTATGTTTAATATAAGTACCCCATTTGTATTTAGCATATTCATGACCATTTTGTTCTGCTTTTTGTCTTTTTTCTCCATTAGTAGACACTGAAGCGAAATGGTAGAAATGACAATTATAAGTTCTAAACATTTTTAATCCTGATAATTGACATTTTAAAAAGAAATCCCAATCTGCTACCATTCCTAGTTCATAGTTTTCATCCCACCCTCCAATTCTTAAATAATCTACTTTTGACATAAAAATAGGTAATGTTGAACCTGTTTCCTCAGGCATTTTCTTATAGACTACCTCATTTAATGTTTTTTCATACTCTTGAAAATATTCTAAATCAAATGTATCAACTGACTTACCTAAATCTTTAATGTGGAATTGATTAAACATACTAGGGTATGGTTCAATTTGATTAGGTGTTAATAATGAGTTTTTAACATAATCTGTTTCTAAATGGATGTCCCAATTTTTTGGAAACACATTATCATCGTTAACAATCAATATCTTATCATATTGAGCATTATATACTCCTAAATTAGTTCCTCGACATAAACCTACATTTTGTTCTAAATTTAAAACATCAATATATTCAGCCCATTTTTCAAGTACTTCTTTATTTAAATCATAAAATCCATCTACAACAACTATAATTTGATTTTTATTTTGTTGCCCCTCAATACAAGAATGTAGACATAAGTCTAACATTTCTGGTGACTTATATGTTGGTATAATTACACTTATCATATTTTTCCTATAACAGTTAAACCATTATTATTATAAAAGCGTTCTTTTAATTCCCATTCTGGGTTTGAAGTTAAGAATTCTTCAATAGCCTTCCAAATACCTATTCCTTCAGCTTTCCATTCATCTCCCCAATGTTCATATGAAGTTTCATCTTTATCAGCATATGAGGTAGTATCATGAAATACAATATATTTTTTAACTTTACCAGCATGTAATTCTAACTCTGATTTTAATTGTTTATATGAATGCCAAGTGTCTAAAAATAGTAAATCTGTTTCTTCAATTTCTATTTTTAACACATCAGCTAATATAAATGTGAAATCAATTCCATATGCTTCAGCTGTATCTTTTACATTTTGTATGCTCTCACCCCATGTAGATGGATCTTGAATGTCATAACTAATTAATTTTTTAGGATTAGCTCCTAAAAAAGCCCATGTTGAGCATATTCCTCTAACCCCCATTTCTGTTATATGTTTACATTCTCCACCATATTTTAATAAAGCAGGTATATGCTCATTAATATCAGAAGACATAAAATATACTTCATTTACTTTTTTTTCTAAATCGTATATCATAATTATTTATTTATTTGTTCCCAATTAATAGTAGGTGATAATAGCCCCTCCATACAATGAGTTGATAATCCTGGGATAGGGGTTATTATAAATCTGTTTTTAGTGTGAGTTAAATGTAAGAATTTGTTATGGTCTCCTGGTATAGTGGTATGTTCATTATAATCTTCTTCAAAAATATTTTTTGGTATAATGAAACTACCACAAGTACTTGGGGTTGTTCTCCAATGACAAGTTTCAGAAGTGAATATTTTTGATACTAAATCATCATACATAGGTAAAAAATACTTATCATTATGATCATATAAACTTACATAATTTAAATTATTATAAGAAGAGAATAAATCTATCACTTTATCAACCCAATTGTCAACATGTAAGTAATCATTCTCTAAAAAATATACTAAATCTTTATCACTAATCAAAGTTTGTTTAGCTATTTCCCATGTTTTCCAAAATGAGATTTGGTCTGATTTAGCATCTATAATATGTAAAATATATTTATCTTTATATTTGTTCACAAAATTATTTTCAATATTTCCATCCATTATTAAATGGAGGTCAACATTTTTACCTTCTATAGTATTAAGAAGATTTATGAAACATTTTTCAAAATCAAACCATTGGGGACGATTTTTATAGTCTGAACCCTCTATATTATAATGTCTATAAAAAATATGGATTTTCATTATTTTATTTTTTTGATAGGTGTTCCACCATATACACCAGGTTCTATTATATCTTTAACTACACCTGAATTAAGGCCTATGGTGGTGAAACTATGGATTGATGTTTTTTCTCTTATTGATGAATTAGTACCTAAATAAACTACATCATAAATTCTAACATTACCTGATACTATAGCTCCAGGCATTGCGCTAAAATAATCTCCAATTATTGTATCATGACCTATATGGTTTCCTCGATTTAACAAAGCATGTTTACCTATTTTAATATTAGTTGTTAATATTGAATTAGCACCAATAAAACTACCTTCTCCAATCTCAATATTATCACTTAACATTAATGCTGTAGGATGAATGAAAGTAAAAAATTTAGTTTCTTTTGGTAATTTTTGAACCATGTCATATCTGGTTCTAGAATCACCAGTAGCTACTATCATTGAATATTCATTTGGGTTAAATGATGAAATAGGTTGAGTATATTCATTTGCGTAATTATCATCTACAAAAAATATAACATCTTGGCCTATTTGAGCTGCTACTTCTTTAGCATGACCTCCATAACCATATAATGCTAATTTCATTTTTTATATATTTCAAATTTAGATAAATCAGGATAAGGCAATTCTAAATCTTCATTATGTTTAGGAGTACCATCTAAATTATAAAATTGATTCATTAATAATAATCCTCTAGAAGCTAACTCAGGCATCATATAAAAATTCCATCCTAACATATCAAAATAATCATCATGATATGAACATTCTCTCCTACCAGAGTATCTAGCTCTTTTAAACCAATGGTAAGCTTCTAAACTATCAGTTAATATAGCTCCTCCTTTACTTAATTTAAAATGCTTATATGGGCCAGTAAATGAGATACACATATGTGTACCTGATTTATACATGTTGGTTGTGAAGGATAAAGCAGAGTCCCATACATTAGATCCTTCTAATTGATATGCTCCTTTAATAGTTTTACCTTCAACTTGTTTAAATTTAACTTTTAAACCAGCATGGATTATTTCACATGGTACTGAAGGATATGTTCTTGATGGGATAGTTATAGATTCTGATTTGATATTTTTAGTTATATAGTTTTCATAATATAAAGCTAAAAATAATCCATTAGATTGGTTATCAAGAGTTATAACATATGGAGCACCAGTGTATTCTCCTAATCGTTTTTCAAACTCAGTTGTTATATCATAGACATTTTTCATAATATGTAATATATAATTTTATAAAGAACTTCCAAATTTATTTAATTCTTTTTGAAAATTTTCATTAGCTATTTTTTTAAATTCTTCTCTTCTATCTATAGCTGATAAGTATTTTTTATATGGGCTAAATCTAAATCTATTATCTTCAATTAGGAGTTCATTTTCTAAAACATATTGATTTACATTAAGTCCGTTCTGTTTAAGAAAAGAAGAGCAAATCATTATATATGTGTCTTCTAGGCCATAATGTCCTAATGAGTCAGGTATATCTATTTTTCTTAATAATGGAACACTTATTAATGTTCCCCATCCTCCTCCAAATTTAAAACCATCAATAGGTTTTATACTAACTTCTCCTAAACAATCTGCTGTTATAAATGGATCTTTATTTTTAAATTCATTAGTTGAATCATTTAAAAAAGCATCATTAACTAAACAATCCCAACTGTTATCCCACATTTTAGTTATTTGGGGAGTTAACACATAATATGGACTATTTTGTTCTATTAATAACGCCCCATTAATAATATGATATAACAAACTATCACTAAAAAATACATCAGTATCAAGAACTAAAACATTATCAGCTTGAGTTTCTCTAAATACTTTTCTCCTATGACTCACACAACCTAAAATTTCATTATTATCATTGATGTGAAAATTAGTTGTAGACCAAGTTTTAGTTAATTGCTCTAATTGATAAAATTTATCTATAAAAAATTCTTTTGATAGAGAAGAATTATCCCAATTGTTTAAATTAACATTTAATACAACATCAGTAATAATATTATTATCTGGAGTGAGGTGTTTAGAGTTTCTTTTTAATTGGATTAAAAGTCTTTCTAATTGATCAATCTCGTAAGGTAAAGTATGTATTGCTATTTGTGTTATCATTAATTTCTTGTTTTACAAAATTTAAAGCAGATTCAATTACTTGATGCATATCATAGTATTTATACTCTGCTAATCTACCTCCAAAAATAATATTTTTTTCTTGATTAGTCAAGTTTTTATATTGAGAATATTTTAAAGTATTTTCTTTATCATTAACTGGGTAGTAAGGTTCTGTTTGTTGGGCTTTATATTCAGTTGGATACTCCCAAGTAATCCAGGTTGTTGGAGAATCTATGAATTCAAAATGTTTATGTTCTATACATCGTGTATGAAGAGTTTCTTCATCTGTATAGTTCATCATAGCTACACCTTGAAAGTTATCTGTCCCTAATTTTTTATGATCAAATTTAGTTGTTTTATATTCTAATTCCCCAAATTGATAGTTAAAATAAGCATCTATAGGTCCAGTATATATTATCTTTTCAGTTTGATTATCCCAGTATTCTTTATCTTTTAAATAATCAACTCCTAATTTAACTTCAATTCCTTCTAATAATTTTTCAAATATTTGAGTATAACCACCTATAGGAATACCTTGATACTTATCATTAAAATAATTATTATCATAGTTAAATCTAACAGGTAGTCGTTTTATAATTTCTTTAGGTAATTCTTTAGGATCTTTTTTCCATTGTTTAGTAGTATATCCTTTAATTAACTTTTCATAAACATCTACTCCTACTAGTTTAATAGCTTGTTCTTCTAAATTTTGAGGGTCTTTAATGTGTTCACTTTGTCTTTCAATTTCTAATTTAGCTTGGTCTGGGTGGGTCACTCCCCATAATTTGGAGAATGTCCACATGTTAAAAGGTAAAGAATAAATTTCACCTTTATAATTAGCTACAGGTCGAAGAGTAAAATCATTAAAAGAAACAAATTGATTTATCCACTCCCATACTTTTTTATTTGATGTGTGAAAGATATGGGGCCCATAAGTATGGATGTTGATTCCATCTTTATTTTCTGTGTAACAATTGCCTCCAATATGGTCTCGTTTTTCTAAAACTAGACATTTATAACCTTTTTTAGTTAACTCATAAGCACATATTGAGCCAAAGAATCCTGAACCTACAATAATATAATTGTATTCAATTAGTGCCATTCTGTAAGTCTAACTTGAGTATTATTTAAAATAAAGGATTTAATATTATTTTCTTTGATTAAGATTTCTTCAGAATTTGTAAAAAATCTTGAATGAAATTCAACATATAAATCATTAATGTGAAAAATAGCTTCAGTTTCTATTAAGGATTCTAACACATCATACTCAGCTCCTTCTATATCTAATTTAAATACAATAAAATCTTCTTTAGAAAAATTATTTAAAATGAACTCAGATAAATCAATACATTCAACTTCAGATGTTGTTTTAAAATTTTCTCTTAAAGCCCCACCCCATGGATTCCACTTATCTAAAGAAATAATAGAAGATCCCATTCCTGAGTTATCTTCATTTGGTGGGGTTTCTTGGTTTATAGTCACTACTCCATTTTTATTAGATAATGCTTTATTATAATGATTTATATTAAAACGTTGAAGCAAATGAGGATTTTTTTCTAAAAAATGATTATATGTTACTGGATTAGCTTCAAAAGTATGTATTTCCCATTCTGGAGTGATATTATATTTTTGTATAAATTGTTGTAATCCTTGGCCATAATGTGTGCCACCATCTAAGAATATTCGTCTCATATTTAATTTAGTTTAATATTTTATTTAAAATTTGTTTATAATTGTTTCCTGTAGATTTTTCAAACATATGAACAAAAGGTATATATTCTTCACAGTTAATGTTTAGGTTATTTACAGTTTGTAGATTTGTAGGAAAAACAGTGTCTCCAGAAAGATTAAAAGTAATTATAGGGTATTTAATAAAATCTAATGGCAACATATCACTTAATGCCATAGCTACAGCAAATATAGGCTCATCTACTCTACCACCTCTAAAATTTTGTAATAATCCACATTCATCATACTTATGATATACATCATGACATAGATCAAAGTAAGTTTTTAACTTTTCTTTATTTCTAATATAAAAAACTCCTCCATGAGTATGAGGTACAGATTTTCCTATAATTTTAGATACATTTTTTATTGTACCCCAATGCCAATTTTCATCCCATTCAAACCCAGTCATATTAAAATCTTGAGAGTTGTTTGAAAAATATTCCCACATATTATCAGGATTAGAAATACATAGGATATCACTATCAAGTATAATAGTTTCTTCAAATGGTAAATATTCATTAAAAGTTATTCTAGGAATCAAACAATATTTCTCAAAAGAGGTTTTAACTGTTTGATATAAAGGATGAGAATAATCATTAATTATTATAGAATCAAATAAATCTAATTCTTTAGCGTATTGGTAATCTTCTTGATTTACCATAATACCAAATAATCTTTTATTATCAAATTTTTTAATAGTTTTTAAAAGATTAATAGATTCATCTATATAATATTTTCCTAATCCTAAAAAAAAGTATCCTTGTGTCATATTAGTAGTATTTTTTAAAATCATGTTCAAATGAAGAATTATTATGATATATATTAGCTGAGGGTTGTTCTGTCTCATCCCATATTGAGTATGAATACCCATTTATTATAAAAAATACAGTTAAAGGAATATCACTCCATCCTGTTATTCTGGGATCCATTTTTTCTAGTTCTGGGAGGTTAAAGGAATTAATATGTTGGTAGCAATCTAAAAATGTTTGTCTTTTAAAAATACTGCCCCCACACATTCCATATCCTAACACAGTATTATTATTTTTTGATTTTAAATAATTTTCAAGTTCAGGATGAAAAGGATGAGAACATATTCCAGCTGCTTCAGTATTAGGGAATGATTTTATTATTCCTTTAGTTAAAACATCTTCCTCCATTAGGAATATCCATTCTGTATCAAATAATAGACAGGTATTATTAATACGAGATAGATACTCATATACTCCATCACTTCCATTCATTTTACCTTTAGGTAAAATATTTTTACTTTCTTTTTTATAAAATATGTTATACTTTTCTACTAGATTATCAAAATCATCTCCATTATCAGAAAGTAATCTAATTGGATTTTCAGGATAATAATTTCTAAATTGTTCTAAACAGTAATCAACAGCTTTATTATTTTTGTAACACTGTATATGGACTCCAAAATTAAGCATAAATTTGATTGATAATGTTTTTTAACTCAGGAACTCTATCATATTGGTGGACTAAACAATATTCTTCTCCTTGAGAGTTTATTAATTTATTATTTTTTACTAATGGTTGAGACTCTAATAGTTTAGGTTTATATTTTTCTATTTTAGCTGGGTCCATGGTAGTGCCTAATTGGCAAGCCCAACCATCTATATTATCTGTATATTTAATTTTATCTTGAAGTAAATTAGTTGATAATAAAATATTTAAAGATGCTTGATCTGGATTATGACTTTTTCCAGCTAATGAAAGTAAATAATTAATAAAAAATAAGTCTTTAGTAAAATTTACTTCACCAGCTACGCTTCCAGCATTATATATTGTTTTATCAGATATCCATTGATAAACTTCAGGTCCATAAGATTCATTCATATTGTAGACAGCCCAATCTTCATCACAATATTTAAGAGATTCAGAAGCTACTACAAATTTATAGTCTTTCATATTTTTATCTAACCAATTTGAAGGATTAGTCTGGAATATAACATCTTTTACATCTGTAGAGATTAGCCAGTTATATTGAGTGAGATCAAGATTATTAAGTAATCTCCAAACATCAGCAAAACGTTGAACAACAATATTAGTATACAATTGGCTTTCATATATTATAAATCCATCTTTTTGTAATTCTAATAGAGTATCATTAGATATATTATATGTTATAATAAATTTATCTCCATCAAATCCTGATTGAATCAAAGATTTAGACCAATTGTGAATATTATCATAATTATAGTTAGATACACATCCAACTATTAAATCTTTTTTTTTCATAACGTATTATAGTAATTGTTTTGTTTTTCTTGACGTTGTATTGTCTTTGGATGATATAATGCTAAATCCTCATAAGCGGGTAATTGAGCTACAGTTTTGTATCCTTCTATAACCTCATGTACTTTATTTTTCCATTCAATACCAGGACTGTTTTTATATATTCTCCATTGATAATCAGGCCAATTAATCCACCCATTTTCATTAACATGCCATCCCCACTTAGCAATATGTTCTGGAGTTAAACCTTCTACAGTATTAACTCTCGGAACAACATATGCTTCTACACTTGAATTAGTTTCTAATATTTCAGGTAATGATTCAATTAGATATTCATTAGGTAACTCATCAGCATCAATCTGAAAGATATAATCACCAGAACATATTTCATTTAATTGATTTTTCCAATCAGCGAAATGTCCTTTAAATTCACTTTCTTTTAAGATAATAAAATCTTCAGAAGAATATACATTTAATTGGTATAATAACTCTGGGGAGGCTTTTGGTTTATCTAACAAAACACAAATTTCATCTTCATGGCGTTTATGTTGATGGAGGAAACTAATTAGACGTTTAATTTCTTCCAGTTCATTACAGACTGTAATAGCATAACTAATTTTCATATAACCCTAATATAATATTACTTTCCTATAAGGCCAATATATTCTAAAGCATCTATAAAATCTCTTTCTTCAAAATGTTGAAGTGTTTCCATATTCATTCTATATTCATAGAATTTACCTGGTTGTTTTGGGATTGGGTATTTTTCTTTTTCTTCTTCTGTTACTTGAGTTGCTTTAACAGCTGCCCACTTCCAATTATCAGATGAAGTACCATTTGCAAATACCATACCTTGTGTTGGAAGATTTATTGTTTGTGGTAACCAAGTTAATTTTGTTTCAGGATCTTCCCAAGCTAATGCTTTGTATAACTCAGGTAGTACTTCAAATTGTTCTTTATAGAAATCACTATCCTTAGTCATTAAACTATTAGTCCAATAACCACAAGATAGAGACATCCAGTTTGTAATTTCAGGTGTAACTTGTGTTTCATAACACAAGTCACCTCCTGATTTAGGGCATGCAATAATTTTATCCGGCGACATTTTCTTCTACTTTTTTAAGTTTTGGTAATTCAATTTTCTTTAATTGAGGTAATTTTAATTCAATTGCTTTTGGAAACTCAGGAATATATTGAGTGAATAATTGATCTAGTTTATCTTTCATTTTATCCCAACTAAATTCATTTTTACTCTTATATGCTTGACGCTTAGCGCCATCAGTATATGTTTTATAATTTTCAAACATATTTTTTAAATGATGTCCTACATGACCTGTATCAACTGAAAACCATTGTGATTCTTTTAATAACCAATTGTTAGCTGCGCTAGGATGAACATTTGTCATAGTACCTGGAAGCATAGTGATAAATTTCTCATCTAAGAAATCTTTATGGCCACTCCAATTGGTTGTGATAATTGGTTTTTTAGTTAGACTAAACTCTAATAATGGGCGACCAAAACCTTCACCTTTAGTTAAACTAATCATTGCTTTTACTTTAGAATGATTATACAATTCATTTATTTCAACATCAGTAAATTCACCATGTAATAGATAAACATTTGGTAAATCTTTTGAATTAACTGTCTTTTTAATCATGTTAATTCTTTTTAAAATTTCATCTCGGTCAACATATGAAGAACCTATTTGAGATGTCTTTAAAATAAGTGCTGGTTTTTGTTTTTTATTTTTAAATGTCTCATAAAATGCTTTAATTAACAACCCAACATTTTTTCTATCCTCACCCAAATCACCATTAATCCAGTGACCTACAAACAAATAACAGAACTTTTCTTTAACATCAGTCAGTTCAGGAAATGATTCTACAGTATCAAGTGGTTTATATATATCAATGTTAGCACCTTCAAATAATACTTCAATTGGTTTTTCAACTCTCATTTCTCCAATCACTTGATTAGTACGTTGATCAATTTTTTGAAGTGCTGTTTTAACAAATGTTTCTTTTGAATGCTCAGAAGAAGTTAATGTTAAATTCATTCTATTAATACCTTCAATCCAATCACCAGGTGAAAGTGTTGTCTCAATACCAGCTGTCACTCCAATATTAAATTTACCAATTGGCTGGAATTCACTTGGGATTGTAATTTGCATCCATACCTCAGGTTGTTTTGGGAGTTGAGGTTGAGTCCATAAATGATCTGTTAAAAATGACCATTCAGGATTATCTTCAATAAAACCCCAAGGTGTGTTACCCCACATCTGAGGAATGACTTTAACATCATATTTGTCTGTCTCAATGATTGCTTTAACTAAATCTCGGGAACGTGCTCCATATCCACTATATGTGTCGATAGGGCAACTAATAAAAAATAATGGTTTCATATAACTTTTTGGTATTAATAAACTAATTCGTGAGGTACTGTTTTAGGTTTGATTTCATTAGCATTTACTAATTCATATTTTTCTCTTGGTTTCCAAGTTTTAAATAATTTATCTAAAGTGTTAATAACATTAACACCCATTTTCTTACCTGTGAATCCTGCTTCATCAGACAAAGCCCATTCACGTCCTTTTAAACCACATGCTTTTCTTTCTTCTTTAGACAAGTCATAAACAGCTTTAATTTGTTCAGCTGCATCTTCAGCGTTACATCTATCATCCCAAATGTAAGGAGTTAATGGTGAACCCTGAATTGAACGGTTAGTTGGATAAACTGGAAATGCCCACTCACCATGTTCTTTAACTGTACCATTATGGTTTGAAGGAAACTTAGCGTCAAAATCAATCCATTTACCTTTTTTACTAAAACGCATTTGATCTTGCATTCCGCCTGTCACATTAGCAATAATTGGATTTCCTACTAATAATGCTTCAGTTAAACTTAATCCCCAACCTTCATTATTAGTTAATAAAATTTGAGCATCAGTGCTATTATAAAGCAAATTCATTTGATCAGCTGGGAGCATATGAGGTGAGAAAATGATATTATATTTTGGGTCATCACCAAATAATAATTCTCTTACTGCTTCTAAGTCAGTACCATTATCATCTACTACTTGAGTATGTAATACAAACGCGCAATGTTTTGCTTGTTCCTCAGATAATCTATCAATAAACAACTTATAAGCCATCATTGTATCTGGGATCTGTTTGCGGCGAATGTTTCGAGAGTTAAAGAATAGAGCAAAATCAATTTCTTTGCCTCCAAATAATTTCTTTTTAAATTCTTCTAACTCAGAAGTATTGTCAAGCGGTTTGAAGATATCTTCATTTAAACCATGAGGCACATATTGAATAATTTTATTTTTAGCTTTATCACCTAATACTAAAGTGTTAATATTTTTAGTTTGTTTAGAGATAGCTAATAGAGCATCACATGACTCATAATATGATCTATTATACATTGGAGCTGGATAATCATCCCAAATGTTAAGGTAAATGATAGGTGTTTTTTTTCTGATTTCATTTTCAATTTGGAACAACCAAATAAAATATCTTGGATCAGTGATTAAGAAAATAGCATCTGGTTTTTCCATTTGGATTAACTGTCTAATTAATCTAGCATCTCCATATCCATTAGTTGGGTATAAAATAACAGAACTATCAGTTAAACCAGTATTATTATTGGTATCCACTGATAAATCCATTCGTTTACCTGCTTCAGGATGATTAATAGCACCTCCTACATTTACCCAATTGAAATGTTGGGCTGTGTTTAATACTAATTCGCGAGCGACAGTTGCTACACCTGAGTGGACTCTAATGTCGTCACAAATTAAAAGTATTTTTTTCCTCTTGTTTTGAGGTAAATACGCAAAACTTTGATTCATAAAACTTTTATCGATTTAAATTATTGTGATTGTGAATTGACTTTCTAAATTCGTCTGATGTAAGATATAAATGGACTGCTCTATCTACAAGCTTTTGTAAAGAAAATTTTCGCTTAACACATTCTAATTTGAAATCTTCAAACAAGTCGCTTTGAACTTTCACGCTTGTTAATGTCATATCCTTTTTATCCATAACACTTATTTATATATAAATATATACAAAAACACTATTTGTTGCAAAGATCTTTTCTCTCATTAAAGGGACACCATTGACAGTTTTTACTTGGGGTCGCAGGATGCGATATGTCTTTGTATGATCCATCAATGTTAAAGCATTCATTTAGAAAATTATCTATGGCGGTTAATGCTTTTTTCATTTTAATTTTACCACTTGGAGGAGCAAATTCTTGAATACGACTTTGAGGATACTCACTTTCCTCCCATATTTTTCTTTTTAATATAACAAACTCAACATCTATATTCTCTTCAGGAACACCATACTGTTCACTAAAGTATTTTTTATAGAACAGCAATTGAAATTGTTTACGCTCATCTCTTTTAGCATCATCATTCCATCCTCGAGTAGACGTTTTAAAGTCGTATATCTTAAAGGTATTTGTGGGTTCATGATACATTACAAGATCGATATAACCTTTATATAAAACATTTTTAAACGCGTTATTAGGCGTTATAACAATAGGTAACTCACAAGCAATCAAATACCATCCTCGTTTACTGAAGTATTGTCCTTTGTGTTTTTTAAAGAAACTTAATATAGCAATACCATCATCATAAAACTCTCTCATTTCTGCTGCTCCACTAAAGTGAGTGCTTTTATTTGCCTTGTATTCTTCTAAGTATACTTTTCTAAACTCATCTTCAAAAAATGTCTCTATATCTATTCTATCCGCTGCTGCTCCACTTTCATTGTACATTACAGTAAGGTAATGCTGAATAACAGTATGCATTGCGGTTCCGAACACAGTATGGATAGTAGGTTCATACTGTTGTAAATTGTCTTTGTATTGTAATTCCCACTTGTGAGGGCACTCATGATATATAGAGAACTGGCTATAAGAAATTGTTTTATGGAATGCATAGTTTATTTCTTGTATGGGTTGTTTTTGAATCGTTTTTACTATAGATGGTATTTTCACGATTCAGTTTCTTTAAGATATTGCTGTTTGATTTTTTCCAAGTATAAGATAGCATCCATATGCTCTTGCTTAGCATGCTCTATCCAATCTATTAAAGCTAAATCTTCTCTATCCAAGTCAGTACCATATTTTTCTTTACCTTTAATGCTACGCTCTTCAAATTGTTTTATAACTGATGTTACAATACTGTCTAGTTTCATTTTAATAACTTTTTAATTTCTTTATCATCAATACCTTTTTTCTTTAAAATACCTTTAATAGTATCATTATGAAGCATATGATAATATTCATCTGCCTCACGCAAAGAGCACTCATAGTAAGAAGCTAAATGTTGTAATAGCTCCTCTCTAGTTTTAGTTTTAGATGATTTAATATATTTTAAAAACATGTTTTTCTTTGGAATCATATATAAATATAGTTTATATATTTTTTCCTTTTCAGTATAAGGAATGTTCTGGATTAGGTTTACAAACTCAATATACTCAGGATTCATACTGAGGAAGCGATGTATCATATATGGATTAAATGATACTTTGTCTTCCTCAGTAAATGAGTCCCAAGATTGTTTTTCGTAAGTAATTTGTTTAAGCCAATCAAATATTTGCATATTCGTCTCGGAGTTCTTTAGGCAACAACTCTACTAATACTTTACCTGTTGATACATCATACATTACAGGAATAGGAATAATAGCATCTTCAGCTGTGCCTGCTACAAATTTAGATACTTTTCTCAAAATTACACCTTCAGCAAAGATATGATTACCTTCAGGTGAAGTAATTGGTTGAGATGATTTAATGTCAATGTTAACATTGAGCTGCTTTTCTGTCTTACTCATTTTATTGTATTGTTTTTAAAATTGAACATATTAAGGCCATTACATTGATTTCTTTATCAATTCTAAAATTGGCATGGTACATATAGTTTTCTATTTCAATAATAATTGATACTTTGGTTAAGTCATCTTTACCATACTCATCTAAATTATCATATAGGAATCTATAAATTTCTTCAAAGTCATCCAAATTGCTATCTGCAAGTATTTGTCTGATGTTTTTGAAGCTGTTTTTATTTGCTGCTTTAAGTTCTTTTAAAATAGCATCTGTATAACCATTTGATGCAATTAGTGATTTATCAATGGTTAACTTATCTTCAACTGTATTAACCTGGCAAGTATTAAGTATTTTTCTGACATCTGGATAATGTTTATTAACTACTAATACTAAGTCATTTAATTCATAGTTAATGTTTTCCTGTTCTAAAACATTAGCAACATGTTGTGCTACTTCTTTTTTAGATGGAGGAGTAATTTTTAATACTTGACATCGGGATTGAAGGGGATCAATGATGCGTTCAAGATAGTTACATGTTAAGATAAAACGTGTAGTACGAGAATATGTCTCGATAATATTCCTTAATGACGCTTGGGCCTGAATAGTTAAGAAATCAGCTTCATCTAAGATAATAATCTTAAGGGGTTTGAATGAAGCGCTTGAGGCAAAACCCTGCACTTTATCTCTAATAGTGTCGATCCCCCTCTCATCCGATGCATTAATATATAGGAAGTCACAATTTATATTGTTGACTATAAGTTTAGCTAATGTGGTTTTACCTGTACCAGGTGTACCATACAATAATAGATTTTGAATATCATTGTTGTTAATATATTGGGATACAATTTGTTTTAATTGTTCATTACCAATATACTCATCTAATGTTTTACTTCTATACCGTTCTACAAATAAACTATTTTCTTTCATATAACTTAATATAATAAAAAAGGCCTGGTTTCCCAAGCCTAATTTAAAATTTTATGGTTTTTCTTTATAAAATATTTTAGTAAGTGTAGTTGGAAGGATAACTATTGAGGCCATTATAATAAATCCATTTCGAATTTGTTTTTTTCTAATTTTTTCTTCTTTTTCTAGTCTTGCCTCTTCTTCATTTTGTTTTTTTAAGACTTCTTCTTTTTTTAGTCTTGCTTTTTCTTCTTCTTGTTGTTTTAATTCTGCTTTTCTTTTTACTTCTTCATCCCATATTTTTTTAGCTTCTTCCCACTTCTTCTTTTCCTTTTCTAATTCTGCTTTTCTTTTTTCTTCCTCTATTCTTGCTTTTTCTTCTTCATATTTTTGTCTTTTACAACTTTTTTTATCACTCACATGAAAATAATTATCCATTATATGTCCACCATAATCATTTTGAGCTTTATACTTAATACATATTGTTATTCTTTTATCTAATATTGAGTCAGACTCAGATGATAATGGTGCTCTAGCAACATATATTCTTCCAACAATATTATTATCATTAGGTGTATATTGAAGACTATTTCGATATTTTGTATTACGTTTTAGTCTTTCCTCAGCCCAAAATAGTTCAATTTTTATTGAGTTTTGGCAACTATCAGGTTTAACATCACCAGAAATTTCAAATTTATATGGTTTTTTATTTCCTAACCCATCTGTTAACTCATAAGT
>Ga0315899_10001355_pt1 | contig 28112 bp, 14 predicted proteins | sample LakEriMetagenome_2_FD_203518 | JGI IMG/M metagenome (GOLD analysis project Ga0315899, IMG submission 203518) | Freshwater fungal communities from buoy surface, Lake Erie, Ohio, United States - Buoy 4 MA112 | ecosystem: Environmental > Aquatic > Freshwater > Lake | place: USA: Lake Erie, Ohio... | reverse complement strand
ATGTGGTAGACCTTGCAAAAGCACATGTCTTGGCGCTTAATCTTTCAAAAGAAAAAAAGTTGGAAATTTTCAATTTAGGTGTTGGAAAAGGATATAGTGTGAAGGAAGTTGTAGATCGTTTCCAAAGAATAAATGGGGTTACATTGAATGTTGAAATTACGGGAAGAAGATCAGGCGATGTTCCCGCTATTTGGGCAGTTCCAGACTATGCAGAAATGAAGATGGGTTGGAAGTGTCAGTTGAATATTGACGACGCTCTTGCACATGCTTGGAACTGGACCAAGTCCCAAGTTAAATAAACCATTCTCCGCACAAAATAACAAGATTGCAAACCATACCCAGGATGAACCCTGCGTATACTTGCTCATGTGTGTGTGCGTTCAACCGAAGCCTTGAGAATCCTGTGAGGGCCGCCATAATTAAGCAGCAGATGATGATAATAGAAACGTCTGCACGGTGAATAATACTCAGGCTAATGAGTGAACCGAATACGCCCCCTTGTCCTAGCATGTGCACACTAATCTTCCAAAAGAAATTAATTCCAAGTGAAAGTAAAAGTGAAACAATTACCGAAAGAATAAAGGAAAAAACTTCTGTTGGAAGCGCTGGTCCGTAATATCTCAACAGGGCATACGAAAGCAGGTAATACAGAATAACGAGGAGATAGGGTGCCCACCTTTCTTTTCGATCATGCAAGTCAATGGAAGAGACCATTTTGAATTTGATCATGATTAATATGCTAACAGCGGGGGCGACAATGTTAATTCCCAATAAAAGAAAAACGAAGTAATCAGCTTCAGCAGGTGCAATGTAATAAGGGTCTATCCAGCGAACTAGAAGATAGATGACCATTGGCATTCCTAAGGGATGAAAAATTAGCGAAAGGAATTTCGAAAACTGAATAATAAACTTTTCTCTCATTACATTTCCTTTCTTAATCTCGCCACGGGAATACCAAGCTGTTCGCGGTATTTAGCTACTGTTCTTCGTGCAATGTTATATCCTTTCGAGTTCAGTAATTTACCTAATTTTTCATCGGTAAGCGGTTTCTTTTTTTCTTCAGCACCGATGGCGTCTTTCAATATTTGTTTCACTTCGCGTGAACTCACTTCTTCTCCTTCGTCGGTTGAAAGGCTCTCAGCAAAAAAGTATTTCAGCAAATAAGTTCCGTATGGTGTTTGAATGTACTTGCTGTTAGCCATTCGGCTAATGGTTGAAATATCCATGTTCACACGGTCTGCGATATCCTTTAGAATCATGGGTTTCAACTTGGTTTCATCTCCGGAAAGAAAGAACTCACGTTGCATAGTAAGTATGGCTTCCATACAAATCATGAGTGTTTGATTTCTTTGTTGAATGGCGTCTATGAACCACTTAGCGCTTTCAATTTTTTGTTTTACAAATTGAAGCGCCTCTTTCGCTTTTTGATCTTTCGTTTTGAGTTTTGCGTAGTGATCCAGCATTCCCTTGTATTCACGACTGATCTTTAATTCAGGAGCATTTCTTGAATTCAATTGCAGCCTGAGCTCATCATTTTCTACAACCAACATGAAGTCCGGAGTAACATGCTGAACCGTGCGATTCGACTCTTGCATGCTGTTTCCTGGTTTTGGATTGAGATGCAGAATTAGTTCGATGGAAGGCTTTAGCTCTTCGTCTGAAATGCCAAGTTTTTTTGAAATTTTTTCGTAGTGCTTCTTGGTGAATTCTTCAAAATATTTTTGAATGATCACTTTGGCAAGTTCCACCGCGGGTGAGTTTTTTTCTTGTCGTTTTAATTGAATGAAAAGACATTCTCTGAGGTCTCGTGCGCCAACTCCAGCAGGGTCTAACTCTTGAATTTCTTTCAGAACCTCTTCCAATTCGGGAACTGAAGTCATGATGTTCATTGAAAAAGAAAGGTCATTTGCAACGGCCTGCAGTTCTCTTCTGAGGTAGCCGTTGTCATCGAGATTTCCAATGATGTATTCAGCAAGCTGCAATTGTTCTTCGTCTAAATCGCGAAGCCCAATTTGTGCATACAGCAAATCGTGAAAAGTTTTTCCAGCGCCAATGGGAATGTCGCGATCCTCTTGATCTGCGGAATTATTATTGACACTTAGCTTATAATCGGGAACGTCATCATCGGAAAGGAATTCAGAGAAATCGAAATCTACTTCTTGGTTATCGTTTTCCTCTTCATTGCTATCTTCATCGCGTTCACTTTCTTCTCGCTCCTCTTCGCCTTCTTCCAAAGCTGGATTACTTTCCATTTCCTCTTTGATACGCTGCTCTAATTCCATGGTAGGAATTTGCAACATCTTCATCAATTGAATTTGCTGAGGCGAAAGTCGCTGTTGTTGTTTTAAATGAAGGCCTTGTTTTAACATAGCGCTTCAAAATTAGTGGGAATGCGTCTTAAATTTGAAAAAAACGAATCGAGAGTGGTATGAATAAATTTTCAATGAAGGTCAACGGGCTTATTTTAACAACGCTGACTTCGGCAGTCCTTTTATTTTCCTCGTTAGTGAGTTGCAGAGAGAATGGACCTGAATGCATCATGTCTCCTGAATGCAGAGGAGACTCTGCGATACGATTTGCTGTAATTGGCGATTGGGGGCGCTGGGGTCAACCCAATCAAATGAAAGTAGCCGCAGCTATGGAAAAAATTGGAGCAGAATGTCCATATGATTTTATTGTGAGTACCGGAGATAACTTTTACGACGCGGGAGTGGATTCGACGGGAGATGTTTTGTGGAACATGTCTTACGAATATGTCTACACCGGACAACATCTTCAATGTCCATGGTATGCAGTTCTAGGAAATCATGATTATCGAGGTGCGCCGTCGGCTGAAATCGCTTATTCTGGCATTAGTGGCAGATGGAGAATGCCATCGAAGCATTTTAAAGAACACGTAGTAACAGGTAGTAATGAGGAGGTAGAGTTGTTTTTTATGGACTCTAACCCGTATCAAAAGGATTTACTCTCCTCGGGAAGTTCGTACCCTGAGTTGAATGGAATGGATACCATAGGGCAGAACGGTTGGATTGAAACAGGCCTGCGCAATTCAAATGCGGATTGGAAAATTGTCATCGGCCATCATCCACTTTATACCTGCGGAGTTCGAAAAAACCAGCCACAAGACATGCGCAAGTTCGAAGGCTTATTCAACGAGACGCACGTTGATGCTTATTTCTGTGGGCATGAGCACGATCTTCAAGTTCATAAGCCCGCGGGAACTGTGACTTATTTTGTGTCAGGTGCGGGAGGTGATAAGCGGGCCATACAAACACCCTTTGATTTCACTCATTTTGCGCAATCGACATTAGGGTTTATGGTAGTTGAAATCATGAACGGTAAAATGACGGTCACGAGCTACAATGAAAACGCGCAAGTTTTGCATGTAGAAAGCATTGTTCATTAGGTGTTTGTAAATTATATTTGCGAATGAGCAAAGTCATTTGAGCAACCCTATTTGGTTTTGATACGTCTTTAGCTTACACCTTACATAAAAGCCTTCTATTTTGAAAAAGCATATTCTTTTTTTTGCAGTAATTTTTTTAACGGCTGTTTCTATTCGTTCATATGGACAGGGGACGAATTGTTTAGGAGCAACTCCTTTGTGTTCAAGTGTTACTACAACTTTTCCGGCTACCATAGGCGGGACTGTTCCGGCGGGAAATAATTATGGCTGTCTTGGCGCCCAACCAAACCCATCTTGGTTCACACTAACTATTGGAACAGGGGGTACAATTTCTATAAATCAAACGGGCCCATGTGATCAGGACTATGCCGTTTGGGGGCCCTTCAACACACTTTCCGCCGCATGTGCCGGGTTGACAGCTGCTCCAATTAGTTGCAGTTTTACAACCGCCGCGAATAATTCGTTCACTCTAACAGGCACCGTTGGTCAAATTTACATTATGCTTTTGACGAATTTTGGGGGATGTTCAGGATCGGTAAGTATTTCAGAAGCCGCCGGAGGAGGAACTTTATCGTGTGTTCCGGTTTGTGGTGTAACAGCCTCCAACCTTGGCCCGTACTGCACAGGAACTACAATTACGCTGAACGCCACTACTGCAAATGGCGCTACGGCATACACCTGGACGGGACCAAATGGATTCACCGCAACAGGTCAAAACGTTACTATTCCGAATTGCAATGCGACAATGGCAGGTGTTTATACCGTTACAGCAACAGGTGCAGCGACCTGTTCTGGATCTACCACTGTTGTTGTAAATCCAACTCCAACGATGAACCCAAGTACGAACAGTCCGGTTTGTGTAGGGAGTCCTCTAACCTTTACTTCCGGAGCGCCCGCCGGAGCTTTGGTCGCATGGACAGGCCCGTCATTTGCTGCGCTAAATCCTAATCCAACAATTGCCAGCGCCCAATTGACGAATTCGGGAAATTATACAGTAACTGTTCTTCAAAACGGCTGTCAGTCGCAGCAAATTATTCCTGTTGTGGTTACCCCGGCGCCTACTGTTACCGCCACACCAAGCTCCAGTTATTGTTCTGGCTCTACGGTTCCCGCAGTAAACTTTACTGGAAATCCTGCCAACGCGACTTTTACATGGACAAATAATCAACCCTCAATAGGCTTAGCTGCGAGTGGTTCGGGTGGGGTTCCTTCATTTACAGCCACCAACTCTACAGCAAACCCAATCGTGGCAACAGTTTCCGTTGTGCCTCACCTCGGCTCGTGCAACGGCACGGCTAGTAATTTTACGATTACGGTTAATCCTGTTCCGGCTTTAACGACACCAGCTTCGAATGTTTATTGCGAAGGTGCGCAGTTTCCAGGTGTGAATTGGGGAGCAAGCGCTGGTTCTACAATTAGTTGGACCAACTCTAACCCAGCAATTGGTCTTCCTGCTTCCGGTACGGGAAACATTCCTGCATTCACCACAAGTCAAGTGACTAACCAAACAATAGCTACGATAACCGCCACCCCGTCTCAAGGAAATTGCGTTGGTACGCCAGTATCTTTTTCTATTACGGTGAATAATGCGCCGAGCGCTACAATTAACGATGTCGGCCCTTTTTGCACAAACGCTGGTTTCCAGACCCTCACCGCGGCTACTCCTGGTGGCGTATGGTCTGGACCAGGTATTATAAATACAACCAGTGGGTTGTTTAATCCTTTGACCGCTGGAGCAAACACACACACGATTACGTATACCTTAAACTTGGCGAACCAATGTCCCGCCTCAGATGTAACCCAGATACAGGTTATAAGTGTTCCTGTTGCAAACGCGGGTGTGAATCAAAGTGTTTGTCAAGGACAAACAGTCAATTTGAGTGGATCTTTTACAAATTCAAATACCGGAAACGAGACTTTTGCTTGGACACCTACGACTAATCTTTCCAATACAACAACACTTACCCCAACCTACACGGCCAATAGTACTCAGACTTATACATTGACTGTGACTTCTGGGATTTGCAGTTCCACAGACAATGTCGTTATTACTATGTTGCCCCAGAGCAATGCTACGATTAATGCTGCTGGCCCCTATTGTGCTGATGTTGCTCCAGTTGTTTTAACTGCTGCACAAACCGGAGGAACCTGGAGTGGAACAGGAATCACCAATGCATCAACAGGAGCTTTCAATCCGGCGCTGGCGAATGTTGGACCAAACACAATTACTTATTCAATCGGAGGTTCTTGTCCGAGCACAGATACTCAGACAATAACGATTTATGCCGTACCAAATGGAGCGATTACTCCAGCTGGACCTTACTGTCAATCAGCTCTTCCGGTGACACTTACAGCCGCAACGCCAGGTGGAACTTGGAGTGGCACAGGTATTAATAATGCGACTACCGGAAGTTTTGGCTCAACAACTCTAGCGGCTAATACCTATACAATTACTTACACCACATCTGGCAACTGTCCACGAACATTCACCCAGAACATTGTAGTAAACGCGAGTACAAACGCTACAATTAATGCTGCAGGACCTTTTTGCCAAGACGATGCTGCGGTAATTCTGACCGCAGCTCAAACAGGAGGAACATGGAGTGGTCCAGGAATAACGAACGCTTCAACCGGAGCGTTTAACCCGGCAAACACAACTGCTGTAAACAACACTATTACTTATTCAATTGGTGGCCCATGTCCGAGCTCAGACACCCAGGTTATTGTAGTTAACTCAGTCCCTGACGGAACAATTACTCCGGCAGGACCGTTTTGTCAATCAGATTTGCCAATTACGCTTACCGCTGCAAGTGCAGGAGGAACGTGGAGTGGAACAGGAATTAATAGTACCTCCACAGGTAGTTTTGGTTCCACCACCTTGGCGGCTAATTCATATACTGTAACATACAACACCGGCGGAAACTGCGCCCAAACATTTACGGAAACGATTGTAGTCAATGCCAATACAAATGCTACAATTTCCCCGGCTGGTCCTTACTGTTCCGATGAGGCTCCTGTAGTTTTAACAGCAGCTCAAACAGGGGGTACGTGGTCTGGTTTCGGAATCACGAATGGTGCGACAGGCGCATTTAACCCAGGCCAGGCTAACATTGGTAACAATATTATTACTTATTCGATTGGAGGTCCTTGTCCGAGCTCCGACACGCAGACTATCGTTGTCAACGATGTTCCCGATGGCACCATTACACCAGCAGGTCCATTTTGTCAATCAGACTTACCAGTTACATTAACAGCAGCTTCTGCTGGAGGAACATGGAGTGGTGCAGGAATTAACAACACAACAACAGGAAGTTTTGGGTCTGCAACATTAGCGGCAAACACATATACAATTACCTACAACACTGGAGGCAGTTGTGCAAGTGATTTTACTGCGACGATAGTTGTGAACGGAAACGTTGATGCAACAATAACCCCACAGTCCAATTTATGTGCAGACGCGGCGATAATTACCCTCTCGGCTGCGGATTTAGGAGGAGTTTGGAGCGGGAACGGCATTACAGATCCTGCCGCGGGGACATTTGATCCAGCCGCAGTCATCCCAGGCCTTCAAACCATAACCTACACCATATCAGGCGCTTGTCCTGATTCAGATACTCAAAACTTTGAAGTTTACGAAGTTTTTGACGGAACAATCACCCCAGCAGGTCCGTTTTGCCAGTCGGACCTTCCGGTAACATTAGTTGCTGCCACTTCGGGAGGCACTTGGTCTGGAACAGGAATAAACAATGCTTCTACAGGAAGTTTTGGCGCCACTACTTTAGCCTCAAATTCTTATTCGGTAACTTATACAACCGGAGGTAACTGCCCAAGAGTTTTTAATGAGACCATCGTTGTAAATTCGAATGTAGACGCTACAATTTCTAACGTAAGTCCACTGTGTTCTGATGTTGCTCCATTCAACCTAACAGCTGTAGATCCTGGTGGAACATGGAGCGGAGTTGGAATTACAGATCCCGTGTTGGGCACTTTTGATCCGAGTATAGTTGGGAATTCTACAGAGACGATTACTTATACAATACCAGGAGCCTGCAGTAGTTCTGACACTCAAGACATAACTGTTTACGCCGTTTATGATGGAACAATCACGCCTGTAGGACCAGTTTGTCAAGTAGATTTACCCATTAATCTAACGGCTGCAAGCGCAGGTGGAACTTGGAGCGGAACAGGTGTTAACGACAGCTCTTCCGGTAATTTTGGCTCACCATCTTTAGCTGCGAATACGTATACAATCACCTATACAACTCAAGGAAATTGCTCAGAAGCATTTACGACAACGATCGTTGTGAACGCTAACGTTGACGCTACTATTTCTGCAGTTGCAGATGTTTGTAATGATGCGCCTGCATTTAATTTAACTTCAGTTGACGGTGGCGGAACCTGGAGCGGACAAGGTGTGAGCGCGTCAGGAACGTTTACCCCGAATTCAGTTACACCAAACACCTACACAATTACTTATTCTATTGGTGGAGCTTGTCCGGATTCGGATACACAAGACATTACAGTATTGGAAGTTCCAGACGGAACAATTACTCCCGCTGGACCATTTTGTCAAAATGCGTTACCGCAAACAATTCTTGCCGCAAGTACTGGCGGAACATGGAGCGGAACAGGAATAACCAACGCAGCAACAGGATCTTTCGGTGCAGTGAATACACCCGCAGGGAATTATACCATAAATTACACCACCCCAGGGCAGTGTTCTCAGGTTTTTACCGAGGTTGTTCAGGTTATTGAAAATATAGACGCCTCTGTGGCTAATGCTGGTCCGTTCTGCGCAGACGATGCTCCTTTTAATTTGACTTCAGCAAGTCCAGGCGGCACTTGGAGTGGAACTGGAGCAATTACAGCCGGAGGACAAATTTCTCCGAGTGTATTGGGTCCTGGCACATATACGTTTAGTTATGACATCGATAACAACGGGTGCTTCAGCAGCGACAACGTTCAAGTAGTTGTAAATGCTCTGCCGCAGCCGAGTTTTACCGCAAGTTCATATGACGGTTGTTCACCTCTATCTGTGACCTTTACGAACACATCAAATCCTCTAGGAAGCAATTGTGTATGGTATATAGACGGCACGCCAGCAGGAAATGGAAACACGTTTAGTGAAGTTTTCACAGGAAGTTCTTGTGCTGACATTGGAATTTTGATTACCGACGGAAATGGTTGTAGCCAAAGCATCACGCAAACAGATTTAGTTTGCGTAAATCCCAACCCATCAGCATCTTTCACTTGGTCTCCTTTGGAGCCGATGCTCGGTGGGGTTGTAAATTTTGAAAACACGTCAATAGGTGGGACAATTTTTTCGTGGGACATTAACGGTCAAAGTGCATCTGGAGAGAGCGTAACCTACAATGTGCCATCTGGAATAACTGAAGAATTTCAGGCTTGTTTGCAAGTTGAAGGTGCCGGAGGTTGCCTAGATTCACAATGTTACACAGTAGTTGTGAGTAGTGAATCGTATGTCTTTGTTCCTAACTCGTTTACTCCAGATGCCGATGGAACGAACGATGTATTTGCCCCGGTTATTGCAGGGCTTACGAGCGATTACGAATATTCGATGAGAGTATATACGCGATGGGGTGAGGTAATATTTGAGACCAATGACCCAACAGAAGTATGGACTGGCAATGTCCAAAATGGAAATTATTATGCTCAACCAGATGCTTATGTTTACGAAATCACGCTTCAGTTGAGGGCAGGTGAAGTTCCATTTAGGAAGGTCGGTTCAGTAATTCTAATTCGATAAAAATTCAAAAAAGGAATTACATCGTTCTCGCAACTATTTTGTACTTTTGTTAGTCTTATGTTCATAAGGGCGAAATTCCTTATGCTCAGACCAAAACCTACAGTTGTGAAAAAACATTTACTTATCGCTTTAGCTGTCTTGTTATCCGTTGCCGCAAAGGCGCAGCCAGGACCAACAACCTACACCTTAAACCCACAGCCAATCAATGGTCAATATCCCACAGGAATGGTTGTTACTATGTGTTTTACAATGACCGGTTTTGGGGGTTGTGGATCGGCCGAGTGGTTCGAGGGCTTCGATTTAAATCTTGGTCCAGGATGGACAAATGTCTCGCCAGTTACGCCTCCAGCCGATTGCGGCGGGACAGCGGGTGGTGGTCAAGGTTGGATTTGGCTGGTTACAAACAACACTGCTGTAGGCCCTGTGGGACCAGGGTATTTTTACGAGGGTCCAACAGGCCCCATTGACGGGAATCCTTCAAACGACTGGGGTGACGCGGGAAATTGTACATGGAGTTTTTGTGTTAATCTCACGGTTGCGAATTCACCAGCTGCAGGAAACTTAGCAGTTTCAGTCTCTGCTGCTGCTGATGGATATTGGGGAAGTTGGGGTGGTAATGGATGTGACTACGCAAATCCAATAACGGTTTTACCTCCATCTACATCTATTTCTGGTGTTCCTATTTGCGCGGTAACCGCCTCGAATACCAGTACGAATGTGAATAATTGTGCAGGGGCAACAGTTACGCTTGCCGCCTCAAATGCATTCGGAGCAACGAACTATACGTGGTCCGGACCGAATGGATATACAGCGACTGGTCAATCGGTGACAATTCCCTCTGCTCAAGTAGCGAACGCTGGAGTATACACTGTTACTGCTACAGGAGCTGCTACATGTTCAGGATCAACAACAGTTGTTGTTAACCCTGTTCCTCAACTGAACGCGACAACAAATAGTCCGGTCTGTGTTTGTAATCCATTAACATTAAGCTCAGGCCTAACGCCAACTCCTGGTTTGCTGGTTGCTTGGACCGGCCCAGCCTATGCTTCCTTGAGTGCCAATCCAACGATTAATTGTCCTCAAGTAACTAATAGTGGAACCTATACCGTAACTGCATTGCAAGCGGGTTGTCAAGCACAACAAACGGTATCTGTATTGGTAAGCCCAACTCCAACCGCGGTAGTTAGTCCAGGTGGCACATATAGCGTTTGTTCAGGCGCTACTATTCCAACACAAACAATTACAGGATCTCCTGCAAATGCTGTCTTGGGATGGACGAATACACAGCCAAGCATCGGAATTCCGGCAACTGGAGTAGGCACAATACCTTCATTTACAGCAACGAATAATACTGCAGCTTCAATTACTTCTGTTATTACAGTAACTCCAACACTCGGAACCTGTGTAGGAACACCAAGCACAATTAATATAACCGTAGGCCCGAGCCCTACGATTATAGAACCTGTCTCAAACCTTTATTGTGACGGAGCCACATTTGCAGGAGTTGACTGGGGCGCAACCCCATCAAGCACAGTTGTCAATTGGACAAATGATAACACGAGTTCGGGCTTACCAGCATCGGGTCAAGGAAATATTGGAAGTTTTGTGTTGAACAACCCAACGTTAAGCCAAGCACTTTCAACTTTCACAGCCACGCCATCGGTTGGAACCTGCATTGGAACACCAGTAACTTTTACCGTTACAGTAGCTGGAAACGGAGACGCAACAATTACCGATATAGGACCTCTTTGTTCTGATGTTGGACCACAAATGATTATCGCAGCCGATCCTACTGGAACTTGGTCGGGCCCCGGTATTGTCAGCACAGCTGGGAACACCTCTGTATTTGACCCAACTGTTGTAGGTCCTGGAGTACATTCTATTTATTATAGTATTCCTGGACAATGCGGAGGAACAGATGGTACGCAGATCGAAGTAGTTAATGTCCCTGCAGCTTTTGCAGGACTTGACTTCAGTATTTGTGAAGGAGTTGATTCTGTGATGGTAGGCTCATTTACCAATTCTAATACAGGAACTGAGCAATACACTTGGTCACCATCAACCAATCTGAGCGACGCGACAATTTCATCACCAACCCTAACCGCAACTTCAACGACTACATATACGCTAACTGTTAACTCAGGAATTTGTGCTTCTAGTGATGATATTGTTGTTACTGTAGTTCCTCAAAGCGATGCCACAATAGTTGCGTCTGGCCCTTATTGTGCTGATGCGCCTGTGGCTCAATTAACGTCTCTCGAAACAGGGGGAACTTGGACAGGAAATGGAATAACGAACTTGAATAATGGCACTTTTGACCCTGGCATAGCAACACCGGGGACACATACTATTACTTACTCGATTGGTGGTTTTTGTCCTTCAACAGATACGGAAGACTTCGTTGTTTGGGACGTGCCAGACGGTACCATTACTCCAGCTGGACCATTTTGTCAAGCGGAATTACCGGTTACTTTAACAGCGGCAAGTCCTGGCGGAACTTGGTCTGGAACAGGAATTAATAATGCTGCTTCTGGAAGTTTCGGAAGCGCAACGACCGCAGCCAATTCTTATCTGATTAACTACAATACAGGCGGAAATTGCCCTCGTGATTTTACCGCAACAATAGTCGTGAATAACAATTCAGACGCAACGATTAATGCAATAGCGGATATTTGTAACGATGCTCCTGCAATCACTTTAACGGCAGCGCAAGGTGGTGGAACTTGGGCAGGACAAGGTGTTTCTGCTGCTGGTAGCTTTAATCCGGTTGGATTAGCGCCTGGGACTTATACAATGACTTATGACATTGGCGGTGCATGTCCAGATTCAGATACACAAGATGTTGTTGTCCTTGCTGTACCAGACGGAACTATTACACCTGCCGGGCCATTCTGTCAAGACGCTTTACCACAAACCCTTACTGCTGCATCTGCAGGAGGTACTTGGAGTGGCACGGGTATAAACAACGCTGCGAGCGGAGCATTCGGCAGTTCCAACTTGGCAGCAGGAAACTACACGGTTACTTACACGACAACGGGCGTTTGTCCTCACGCTTTCACAGAGTCAATTCAGGTAATAGAAAACCTCGACGCGACAATCACGGCAGCCGGTCCATTTTGTGAAAATGCCGCTGCTCAAACTCTCACCGCAGCAAACCCAGGAGGGGTATGGACTGGAACAGGAGCAATAACTGCAGGGGGTCAAATTTCACCAACTACTCTTGGAGCAGGAACGTATACGTTCAATTATGATTTGAATAACGGGGGATGCTTGAGTTCCGATAACGTGCAGGTAACCATTAACGCATTGCCAATTCCTAGTTTCACAACTAGCGCTACAACAGGCTGCTCACCGCTTTCAGTAAGCTTCACAAATACGTCTAATCCACTTGGAAGTAACTGTGTTTGGTACCTCGACGGTACGCCAGCAGGAAGTGGAAATACATTTACGAATTTATTTGAGGGTAGTTCTTGTTCTGACATTGGAATTATGATTACTGATGCTGCAGGATGCAGCGCAACGATTACCCAGAACGACGTTGTGTGCGTAGTGTCGAACCCATCTGCATCTTTTTCTTGGACACCATCAGAGCCAACATCAGGCAGCACAGTGTTTTTTGACAATGCATCTTTAGGGGGAGTAACATACAACTGGACAATTGATGGAACGGAATACACATCTGAGAATGTAACCTTCCCAATTCCAAGCAGTGTGGGAGAAACGTTCGAAGCGTGTCTGGAAGTTGTTGGAACGGGAGGTTGTATGGACGCGCAATGTTACACCGTAAGTGTAAGTACAAGCTCATTTGTATACGTTCCAAATTCATTTACTCCAGATGGAGACGGTCGGAACGATGTGTTTGCTCCAGTTGTGACTGGCCTATCAAGTACATCGCGATATAGCTTCCGAATCTTTAATCGCTGGGGAGATTTAATTTTCGAAACGCAAAACCCTGAAGATGTTTGGACAGGAGATGTAAATGGAGGAACTCACTTCGCAGAAGATGGCGCGTACGTCTACGAAATAAAGATTCAATTTAACTCAGGAGAAGAGCCGTTTAAGAGAATGGGAACTGTTGTTCTCGTTCGCTAACGAATCAAACATACAAAACCGCGAAATTCACGAGCCTCACCGTTCGTGAATTTTGCTTTTATTAGGTAGCTATAAATTCCCTCAGGAGCGAAATAATCTCCGTTTCTTACTTCACCCAACCACGGGGTGTCTAAATTGTTGCTCGAAAAAACAACTTCCCCCCATCGGTTGTAAACGATAGCTTCAATTTCTGTCCAACCGTTAATTTCAGGATTCCAAACATCGTTAATACCATCGTTGTTCGGAGTGAATGAATTCGGTATATACACATAGATGTTGCAATCATCGAATTCCATATTCCAATTGCGCGAAACCGTCTCACATGCATTCGAAACTATAACAGAATAATTTCCAGATTCAAAAAAAGGATGCGCGGAAAGTTCAGTTCCGTCAAACCACATGAAGTATTCTGCTGTTGGAGAAGCTGCAGTCAGAACAACGGTATCTCCCTGGCAATAAGTGTAATTATTTCCAATAGGGATGACAATTGGATCCAAATAGGAGACATAAATTGAATCAGAAACAGTGCAAACACCATCGGAAAATGAGGCTGTGAGCAGTCCAGGAGAATTTGCAGTATAGTTGGAAGAAAGTGTGCCGCCGTTCCAAGTGAGTGGGCTATTGAATGAAAAACTTAAAGTTTCTCCCGTGCATAGGGTCGTGTCCGGGCCTAAATCGACACTAGGAGGCTGCACAAGCGTGACTAAAGCGCTGTCAAGCATTGGGCAGCCGTTGTAGAAATAAGTCCCGTAAATCATTCCTGAAGAGGAAATAGGAAGTGTGCTGCTTGTTGTGCCGTTTCCCCAAAGAACGCTTTGATTTGTTTCATAAGAATACGGTTGGTCGGCACACACGGTAATATCTGGACCTAAGTTCCAATTTGGAAGAGTAACGATAGAAACATTGACCACGTCGGTTAACGAACATCCGTTAAGCGTCGCAGTAACTTGATAGTTCCCTGAATTTTGAACGCTGTAGTTCGCGGTATTTGGCCCGTTAAGCCACTGCACAGTATTGAAATTACCGGTAGCCAATAAATCAGCAGTTCCAGCGGGACAAATAACGGTATCGTTTCCAGCGAAAACAGAGACCTCTAAAGGAGAAACAACAAAATCGAATGATCCAGATGCCGTATTCCCGCATGCGTCGTTAACATAGCCAGCCAAATCTGAAATAGAGAGGGTGTAGTTTCCGGGAGGCAGATTGCCGAGCGTTGGAATAAGGGTTACCGACGGATTTCCTGGAGAGTTCGGAGCGGGAAGTTGAATTGAATTGATTGTGACGTTTCCTGAAGGGCCTGTTAATTGAAAATCGACGGGTTGAATCGACGCGGTCACAATGTTCTCATCGAATTCTACTATGACCCCTGGATCGTTGCAATCCGTTGAAACATTCAGAATAGAAGGATTAATATCATCGAAGAGAGATGCTGTAGAATTTGAAAAATCAATAGTGTACCCACTTGAACTATTCGACCAGTTCATAACCACCAAGGCATAGGTCTGACCTGCCACTACATTTAAATCAGCGTTGAAAGCGGGACCGTTTAAATCGCCTGGACCGTTCGAGTTTCCCGAACCCCCATTGGCAGTTGAGATCCCCGTAGGTCCTGAACCAAAAAACAGACCGTAGGAGTTACAACTCACTTCGGGAGAGGTTCCATTCATGATACCCGCGCAACCATTGTTTGTTATGTTGAACATGCCCCAATCATAGTCGGCGTCAATATCAGAGGGGTCTAGTATAAACCCCATGTTTCCTGATTGTGTAACTGTAAATGTGTACCACATGGAACTGGTCTCAGTGCCGTTGTTGCAAGCGCCAGTGGGTTCGAAAACTGTCCCGAAAGTTGAAGTGGCATTTGCTTCCGTGTAGACATCTTCACATAACTGAATTGCCCCGTTGCAATCGCTTACGCTTTGCGCGCACAAGCATGCGGCAAAAAGGAATAACGTAAAAAATAAAGCAAGGCTTTTCATGCAGGAACAGTTAAGGCAGGTTATGCAATTTACTGTTTTTTTTGAGGTTATGGAAGGATGATGAATTTTAAATTGAAATAAACTCGCCGATTTTTTGGTCAAGGACTTCAATGGGCTCGATGTTATTCTGTTTTAACTCGATCAATCTTTCTAACGGCTCCATGACAGGCTCGTCTGACAAATCGAAACAACCGTAGTGCATAGGAATCATTCTCTTTGCCTTCATTTCCTGTGCTGCACGCAGGGCGTCTTTCGGTGAAATGTGGTTTTGTTTCATAAACCATTCGGGTTGGTATGCCCCTATTCCTATGATGCAATAATCGACGTTAAAATAGTCACCCACTTCTTTAAGGTGTGAATTGTACCCCGTGTCCCCGCTGAAGTATATTGTTTTATTTTCAGTTTGAATGAGGAAGGCTCCCCACAGGTGTTCGTTGTAATCGAAGAGACCGCGCTTCGACCAATGCTGAGCAGGCATGAAAGAAATGGAGACTTTGTTTTTCAATTCAGAAAAAACCTGATACCAACCTGCTTCTTCAATATTCTTGTGACCCGTAAGACGTCTTATTAGTGCACCCATTTGAAGGCCTGTTAAAATTTTCGCTTCTGGCGAATTCTTCAAAATACTCCTGAGGCTTTTTCCGCTCAAATGATCGCGGTGATTGTGGCTCAGCAAGACACAATCAATGATTGGTAATTCTTGTATTTTGAAGGGAAGGGAAGAATATCTCTTGTGGAAGGGAGATAGTTTTTCGAAAACGGGATCTGTAATAAAATTCAGTCCGTTGACACGAATGAAAAAACAAGCGTGACCGAGCCATGCAATTCCGTCTTCATTTCCGTTAAACCAATTGAAATCGAGAGCAACTTCAGGACCCTTCATTCCCATTTTTTTTTCGGCTTGAAAGGGATTGGTTGCACGTTTCCATTTCATCACGTCTTTGAATTTCGGTTCAAACTGTGTATGGAAATTCATGAAGCGACCCGACGAGTCAAGCGGTGTTTTTACTTCAATAAAATCGGGATGAATATACCTCAGCGCTGGATTTTCAATCTTCTTCATAAAGAGAAAACAAAGTAACGTAAGAAACGTTCTGAGAAAAAGAAAAGGGCCGACGAATCGGCCCTCTTCCACATAAAATTGAAAATTCTTATTGCTTTACGAAACGTGCATTGCTTGTTCCGTTTGCATTTTGGTATTGCACATCGTACACACCGTTTGCAAGGTTTGAAACATCAACCTTAGCTGTTCCGTTGTTGAAGTTGTTGAATGAAGTCACCAACTGTCCGTTTGCATTGAAGATGCGAATAACGCCATTTTCATTAGCTGGAAGTTGAATGCTCAATTCAGAAGTTGCTGGATTTGGGAAAACACTGAAAGTAGTTTTCGCCATTACACCTTCTTCTACATTCACTAGGTCAAGAGTTACACAAACGTAGATGTGGTCGTTGTCTGTTACAGGATCTGCTGCATCTTCTGGCTGAACGTGGATTCCTGGTTCGAAATCGCGTTGAACGATTAAGTGAATTTTATCTCCGTAGGCAAACGGAGCCATTGAAGCATAAACATATTCATAGCCATCCTCAGCAATGTCAGGAGTGATGTCAGAAGGTTCAGACCAAGTGGCACCACCGTCATCTGATTTCACAGCATAAATGTGTCTCAAGTATTCTGCACCATTGAAATAGACCTCGTTTACGGCTTGATAGGAACAGAAGATGGTTCCATCAGCAGCTTCTGCGAGTTGCGGATGAGAAGCAATACCGCTGTTTCCGTACTGACCAACTTCAGTTGTCGCAGCAGGAATAGTCGGATCACTATCAGGAGAAATTCCAATTTCAAGAACTTCAGTAGCAGGGTCAACCATGCTTTCGTTCCAATATGCAATGCTTCCTGCAAGAGGGAAGTAACTGTATACTGAATCAATCACACCAAGATCATCTGTGTAGAACATGGTGCCGAATGCTGCGTGAGCAGTTCCGCTTGCGTCGATGAATACCGCGCCAGCTCCATCAGAAGAAAGGACGGTATCTTGAACGCCGTCTAATTCAACGTCGGTTCCCATGTCAATAACGTAGTTGTCGATTGGGAAATCCCAGATTGTGCTGCGAGTCCAAGTGCTTCCGTTATCGTTAGAAATCCAGATGTATGAATCTTGAAGATCACCAAAGCATGCAATGGCAATTTTGTTTCCACGCGCGTGAATAGCATAGGTATCAGCTGAAAAACCATCAACTAACGATGTGTTTTCTTCGCCAGGAAGTAATACTTCTGTCAAGTCCCACGATGCGCCGCCATCTGTTGAACGGTTGTACAATATTGGGCCGGTCATTCCATTGGTGTAAGCACCAGCATTTGGGTCAGCCAAGCAAATCATGTGAATACTATTTCCGTCAGCACCGCCTGTTGTAGCGCGTGGCCAGAACATTCCGAATCCAGAGGCTGCAGGAACCATAGAGTTAACCCAGTTTCCAGTACCAACTGCAGTGCGTGTCCAAACTTTAATACCGCCAGTACCACTGTGGTTCATCAATACTTCAGATCCGTTTGCAGGGTGCATAAGTGAGGTCCAACCCGTACGCATGCTTTCAACACGCTGTGTAATGTCGTCCTGCCAAGCACCCGCAGTGCGGTAGTTGTATCCTGTTCCGCGGTCAGGATAAGTGTCTCCTGAATTTGTTGCGCTGAATGTGAAGCAAGCAGCAACCCCTGCATCATCTGCGATGATGCGGTTTTGAATACTGTTATTGGTTTGTAAATCGTAGATAGAAGTTCCGACATACTCTTCAGATTGAGTCATGCTCTTCGCAGTAGAAACAGCATAAGGAGCTTTCTTTTGCTGAGAAGGAGCCTCTCCAACTGTAGTGTTGGTGTAGGGGTTGAATTTAGCTGCCTTGTTTTGAGAGGCAGTCATTTTGGTTGGAATTTGCTGAGCGCTTGCGCTGAAAGCAACTCCCATAGCCAATGCAAAGTAGAGTCTTTTCATAGTAGTGGTTTAGATTAGCGAACTAATTTAGCAAAAAATGGTTTCAATAGCTGAAACAATGAAAAAAAAATGAAGGCGATAATTATAAATATCGGAGATGAGCTGTTGATTGGTCAAACCATTAACACCAATGCAGCGTGGTTGGGTCAATACTTAAACAGTTTTGGGATTGAAGTAGAATCGTCGCATTGTATTTCTGACAAGGGTCCAGTTATTTTTAATGAAATAGACCAAGCCTTGAATAAAGCGCAATTGGTCGTTGTTACAGGAGGCCTAGGCCCTACGAAAGACGATATAACGAAACACACGTTGTGTGAACTTTTTCAAACGGGACTCGTTTTGCACGAACCGAGTTATGTGCGCGTGAAAGCGTTTTTCGAATCGAGAGGTTTACCTTTCTTGAAAGTGAATGAGCAACAAGCTCTCGTGCCAGAGGCGTGTACTGTTCTAGAAAATATGGTGGGAACCGCTAACGGAATGTGGTTTGAAAGAAATGGGAATGTTTGCGTTTCATTGCCCGGTGTACCTTTTGAAATGCAGTATTTGATCGAAAAGGAAGTTGTTCCGCGCTTTCAACAAAAATTCGAGTTGCCCAAGATTGTTCACCGCACAGTATTAACCCAAGGCGTTGGAGAGAGTTTTATTGCAGATCTTTTGACCGATTGGGAAAACTCGTTGGCGGCGGAAGATATTCGTTTGGCCTATTTGCCCTCTCCCGGTATGGTGAAATTGCGTATGTCTATATATGGTGGCGCCGAAGAGGAGGTTCTTCAAGAAAGAATTCAGCGAAAGGAGAAAGAGCTGCACGCAATTATTGGAGATTACATTTTTGGATACGGCAAGGAAACCATTCAAAGTGTGTTGGTCGAAAATTTAAAGAGGAGCAGCCGCACGTTGAGTTTTGCGGAAAGTTGTACGGGCGGCATGATGGCTCAGAAACTTACCGATGTGTCAGGAGCAAGTGAAGTGTTTCAAGCGGGTTGGATTGTATATCATGAAGGAGCTAAGATTAAAGAATTAGGAATAGACAGCGATTTGATTTCGAATTTCGGGGTTGTAAGTGAGGAAGTTGCTTCGGCTATGGCGGAACATGCTCGGAAGAAATCAGGAAGTGATTATGCCCTTTCTTCAACGGGTTGGGCCGGCCCAGAAGGCGGAGATGATAAGCATGGTGTAGGGACGATTTTTGTGGCGTTGTCTTCTGAAAAAGGAACAATTGTTAAGAAGTTGAAGTTTGGAAAGAACCGCTCACGCAATCGGGAAATGGCTACTGATGCGGCTTTCATGCTTTTAATCAAAGAAATTCAGAAGTAAAAATTGGATTTATTAAAAAAGTGCATATATTTGCACCCCTTTATTCACAAAAACACATTCTTATGCCACGCATTTGTCAAATTACTGGAAAGAAGACTATCACCGGAAACCACGTTTCTCACTCTAATATTAAGACCCGTAGAAAATTCTATCCAAACTTGCAGTATAAGCGTTTTTGGTTGGCTGAGGAAAGCCGTTGGGTTGAATTGCGCGTAACTCCGAAAGGAATGAAAACCATCAACAAAATTGGTTTGGCTGCTGCAATGAAAAGAGCAAAAGAAAACGGAATCGGATAATTCTTTTTATATCGAAATTGAAAAAGGTTGAGTTCGCTCAACCTTTTTTATTGTCTACTCTTTAATTTCTCTTAATTTCCTTATATTTGCAACCCTTAAATTGTGTTGACCAATATTGAATTTACATGCAAAATAGATCGCTACTCTGGATTTTTATTATCCTTCTGACCCTTTCAGTTGCCTACCTTTTATCTTTCAGCTTTATCTCGAAAAGCTACGAGAGCGTGGTGTTCCAAGCTGTTGAAGAGACCATTACTGACGATTTAGTTAAAGGTGAATTGTTGAAGAATTATGGCGACACGATGGTGGTAGCCGATTCTCTTCGTGGTGCTGGATTTGAGGCATACCGCGACAGTATCATTACAATGCGTCACGGAAGTGTTGACGCTTTTGTTAAATCAAACTTCGACGCGAAACGCGAAGCAATTTTCACAGCGAAATACAACAAAGCATTGCGCGATAGCGCAGATGCTGTGGCTTTCCCGTTGATGGGTTATAGCTACAGCTACTTGAAATCACACGAGTTGGCTCTAGGTCTTGACTTAAAAGGTGGTATGAGCGTTACCCTTGAGGTAAGTATTCCTGATTTGGTGATTGCCTTAAGCGACGGAAGCACAGATCCTACTTTCCTTGCGGCTATTGACAATGCGAAGAAAGCACAGTTGAATAGCACCGCGGATTTCTTAACTCTTTTTGATGAAGAGTGGAAAAAGAGCGGTCAGCAAGGTCAGTTGTGGAGAAAATTCAGCAACCAGTCGAACCAAGACAAGTTCAAAGCGAATATGTCTGATGAAGATGTTATCAAAGTGTTGCGCAAAGAAGCTAACGACGCAATTGACAACACAGAGAACATTATTCGCAAGCGTATTGACCAATTTGGTGTGACTTCACCAAACGTTCAAAAGCAGTCGTTAACAAGTCGTATCGTAGTTGAATTGCCTGGTGTTACTGATCCAGAGCGCGTTCGTAAAAACTTGAAGAGTACAGCAAACCTTGAGTTTTGGAACACTTACTTCAACGTAGAAATTGCACAAGCAATGATTGATTTGAACACAGCTCTTGGAAAAATTCAGGCTCCTGAGTTATACGCTCCTGTTCAAGACACAGCGAAAAAAGATTCTACTTCTACGGCTCCAGCAGTGAAGCCAGACGACCAATTAACAGATGACGAGAAGAAGCGCAAGTATCCGTTGTTTGCGATTTTCGGTCCGAATATCCCAACTGACAACCAAGCTGTTCCTTCAGCTATTGCGGGTACAGCTAAGGTTACAGACATGGAAGCTGTTGACCGCATTTTCAACTCAGATTTAGCGAAGAGTATGTTACCTAAAGATCTTCGTTTACTTTGGGGAGCTAAACCAGAAAAAGGAGTTGCGATTCTTTATGCAATTAAAGCAGACGAATTAAATGGACGTGCTCCACTTGATGGCAAATCAATCGTAGACGCTCGTCAAGATTTCGATCCAATCAAAGGTGGTGTTGTGGTTGAAATGACCATGAGTCCAGATGTTGGAGCTCCAAAGTGGAAAGAAATGACTGCGAAAAACGCAGCAGATAACAACAGAGCGGTTGCAGTAGTTATGGACGATTTAGTTTATTCTGCACCTTCGGTAAACGAAGAAATTCCGAACGGAAAATCTGTTATCACATTTGGTTCAGGAGACAACCGCGACAAGCAAATTTTAGAAGCGAAAGATTTGGCTGGATTGTTAGAAGCTGGTTCGCTTCCTGCACCTGCGAAGATTATCGACGAAGTTGTTGTCGGCCCAAGTTTAGGTGACGAAAATATTAAAGCGGGTATCTGGTCTTTCGTTGCGGCGTTTATTGTCATTCTTCTTTACATGATGTTCTACTACGCTTGGGCGGGTTGGGCAGCAAACGTTGCATTGGTTGCGAACTTGTTCTTCTTGATTGGTGCGCTTGTATCTTTAGGTGGAACATTGACACTTCCAGGTATCGCCGGTATCGTGTTGACCATGGGTATGGCGGTTGATGCGAACGTATTGATTTACGAGCGTGTGAAAGAAGAATTGCGTTTAGGTAAGCCTGTATCTGTGGCGATGCTTGACGGATTCAAGAAAGCACTGGGTGCGATTATCGATGGTAACGCAACAACGTTGATTTCAGGTTTAGTCTTGTTGGTGGTTGGAACCGGTCCGATGAAAGGTTTCGCAACCACCTTGATCATTGGTATTTTCACAACCTTGTTCACTGCTATCATTATCTCTCGTTTGATTCTTTACAAGCGTTTAGATAGCAAAAAAGAAATTACTTTCTACAGCAACATTACCAAGAACTGGTTCACTAAAATGAACTACGACTTCGTAACGAAGCGTTTCTTGTACTACGGAATTTCTGCAACCATCTTAATTGCTGGTGCGGTTTCTTGGACCACTCGCGGTTTCAATATGGGCGTTGACTTTGTTGGAGGAACTTCATTCAAAGTGAAATACGAAGAAAAGGTAGATCCAGAAGCAGTGCGTAGCGCTCTTTCGACCGCATTGGTTGAAAACGGAAATGCTGCGGCAAGCACAGTGCAAGCGATTGGTAGTGCCGGTAACGAATTAAAGATCACAACCAACTACTTGATTAACGACAACTCGAACGACGTTGCTCAGCGCGTTCAAACAGACGTTGACAATGCATTGAGTAAAGTGGGTAAACACGAGATTACAACTTCATACAAGGTAGACGCTTCTATGAGCGATGACTTTAGAGCAGAAGCCATCTGGGCTGCAATATTAACCTTGTTGTTAGTGGGTATTTATGTGGTATTCCGCTTCCGTAAAATTGACTTTGCCGTTGGTGCATCTGTTGCATTGTTGCACGACGCGTTAATGGTAATCTGCGCATTCACTTTGTTGAACGGCATTGTTCCTTTCACGTTGGAGGTGAATCAAAATTTCGTAGCGGCTATCTTGACCATCATTGGTTATTCGATTAACGATACCGTTGTAATCTTCGACCGTATTCGTGAGTACTTCCGTGAGCGTCGTAACCCAGAATTGAAGTCTACGATTAACGATGCGTTGAACAGCACATTAGGACGTTCAATCAATACGTCTATGACGGTATTGTTGACCTTAGGTGTTATGTTCATCTTCGGTAGTGATGATATTCGCGGATTCGTATTCGCTATGATTATTGGGGTAATCAGCGGGGTTTATTCAACCTTGTTTATTGCAACTCCAATTGTTGTGGATATGCGTAAATTGTTTGGAAAGAAAGAAGCGAAATAAGATCGCATTAGAATACTTTGAAGGTGCCGGGATTTTCCCGGCATTTTTCTTTGAATGAAGTTGAACAAGCGTACCTTTGCCGCATGAGTACTGGTGAGATATTAATGATTTTGTTTATCTATCTTTTGCTTTTCGGAGCGAAGGGTGTGCCGTCTATCGCGCGCACATTAGGCAAGACCATGTATCAGTTTCGCAATGCAGCCAAAGATGTTCAAGATGAAATTTTGAAGAGTGCCGATGACATGCGTAAGCAAGCACGCGCAGAGGTTCCGTTGGACCAACTCATGAACGAAGAAGATTATCAGGCTCCCGTGCGTCCAGCTCCTACAGTAGCGCCACCTGTTCAACCAGAGACGAAAACCATTCCTGCAGATGATGTTCAGCCAGGAGGAACTGTATAGTTCCAACGGAGAAGCGCTTGTTCTTCACCACAACGTTTTCAATTCCTTTTCCATCCAAGATTTTCTTTCGTTGCCTTGGCAACAAAATACCATTCGTGTATTTGGTAAAGAGCATTTAGAGCCTCGATTAACGTGCTATTTCGGACCGGCTTATTCCTATTCGAATGTTCATTGGAAAGCGAATGAATTTCCGCCGACTCTTTTCCAACTAAAACAAGAAATTGAAGATTTAGCGCAAGCGGAATTTAATGCGGTCCTTTGCAATTACTACAGAGACGGGCAAGACAGCATGGGGTGGCACAGCGATAACGAGAAGGAAATGGACTCTTCCATGATAGCTTCTGTTTCTATTGGTGGTGAACGTGTGATTAAATTCAAATCGCGAAGTGATAAGAAAACGTTATCTTTTTCATTGCCCCATGGATCGTTGTTGTTGATGGAAAATTTCCAAGCGAATTGGCAACACGCGGTTGGGAAAGTGAAATCGGCTTCACCCCGAATAAACTTTACGTTTCGGAAGATTTATTCCTAGAGGGAAGAGGACATTCGTCTTCACCATGTTTTTCACTTTGTTCTTATCTTTGCACCCTATGAGTTTGGCCAGCAAAACGGCGGTGAATGATACCGCAAAACAAATGTTGCTCGACGACTACTTTTTGGCTTGTTTAAGCCGTGAAGCTTCGTTGTTGGGAAGGAAGGAAGTACTTACCGGAAAAGCCAAGTTTGGTATTTTCGGTGATGGAAAAGAGTTGGCGCAAATTGCCATGGCGAAGCAGTTTCAAAATGGCGACTGGAGATCTGGATACTACCGTGATCAAACGTTCATGATGGCCATTGGTCAATTGACGGTTCAACAATATTTCGCAGCACTATACGCACATACCGATACCGAGAAGGAACCTTCTTCAGGTGGAAGACAAATGGGCGGACACTTTTCGACAAGAGTGTTAGATGCAAACGGCGATTGGAAGAATGTGATGGAGATGAAAAACTCTTCTTCAGACATTTCTCCAACAGGCGGACAAATGCCTCGCTTGTTAGGATTGGCACAAGCTTCTAAGTATTACAAAGCGAATACAGACCTTCATTCTAGAACTCAATTTTCGAATAAAGGAAATGAAGTTGCTTTCGGAACCATTGGTGATTCAAGCACTTCAGAGGGATTGTTCTGGGAAACCATGAACGCCTCTGCCGTTTTGGGCGTGCCTATGTGCATGTGTGTGTGGGACAACGGATGGGGAATTTCCGTTCCGAAAAAATATCAGACCGCGAAAGAGAGCATCTCTGAATCGTTAAGCGGAATGCAAAGCGAACCGGGCGCTGGCGGAATAAAAATATTCAAAGCCAAAGGTTGGGATTATGCCGAGTTAATGTTGAAGTTTGAGCAAGCAGTGAAGCATTCTCGCACTCACCATCAGCCTGTTTTAATTCACGTTGAAGAATTGACTCAGCCGCAAGGCCACAGCACAAGCGGCTCTCACGAGCGTTACAAGACGAAAGAATTGTTGGAATGGTATGAAGAATTCGATTGCATTGTGCAGTTCGGAAAATTCTTGACAGATAAAAAAGTTGTGAAGCAAGAAGAGTTAGACGAGTTGCGCGCAAAAGCGAAAGCGAAAGCACGCACCGAACAACGCGCAGCATGGGACGAGTTCCGCGCGCAAATTCAAGCCGACGTTAACGCGGCCATTTCGTTGCTCGAAGCTGCTGGTCAAAACGAAGCCGCTTCAACATTGAAGAACAACAGCGAAGCCATTCGCAAAGATGTTTTCGAAACCATTCGAAAAGTGTTGCGCACAGTTCGTGGACAGCATTCATCTGAAATTCAAAATATAAAAAACTGGTTAGCTGCTGCGCAAGAGCGTATGCACAAAGCCTACAGCAGCGAGCTATACAGTGAGCGTCACGATTTAGATCGTTCGGTGCCTGTTCAATACAACAGTGATTCTGAATTGGTAGACGGACGTGTTGTGCTTCGCGATTTCTGGGATGCGAAGTTGGCTGAAATGCCAGAAGTTTTAATGTTTGGTGAAGACGTTGGAAAGATTGGTGGAGTGAACCAAACGTGTGAAGGACTTCAAGATAAATACGGTGAATTGCGCGTGAGCGATACGGGTATTCGAGAAGCAACTATTGTTGGACAAGCGATTGGTTTGGCTATGCGCGGACTTCGTCCGGTTGCGGAAATCCAATACTTAGATTACATCTATTATGCGCTTCAAATTATGCGCGACGACTTGGCGAGTGTGCGTTACAGATCTGCAGGTGGACAAATGGCGCCGGCAATTATAAGCACGCGCGGACATCGTTTAGAAGGAATCTGGCACAGTGGAAGCCCTATGGGTGCTATCATTAGCAGCGTTCGTGGAATGGTGGTGTGTGTTCCAAGGAACATGACACAAGCCGCGGGTATGTACAATAATTTGTTGAAAGGAAACGATCCTGCGCTTGTTGTAGAATGTTTGAACGGCTACCGCAAGAAAGAAAAAATGCCAAGCAATCTTTCTGAAATGGTTGTTCCTATTGGTGTTGCAGAGGTGGTGAAATTAGGAAGTGACATCACTGTTGTTTCATACGGAAGCACACTTCACCTGTGTTTGAATGCTGCCGACGAATTAGCGAACATGGGAATTTCCGTTGAAGTGGTAGATGCGCAAACGCTTCTTCCATTTGATACAACGGGCGTTTCAGCGTCGAGCGTTCAGAAAACGAATCGTTTGGTTGTTGTTGATGAAGATGTGGAAGGAGGAGCTTCGGCTTATTTGCTGGATCAAATCATAAACAAGCAAGGCGCTTTCAATTACTTAGACGCACAACCAATTACAATTACTTCAAAGCCGCATTTACCGGCCTATTCAACAGACGGGGATTACTTCAGTAAGCCATCGGTTGACGATATTGTTGAAGCTATTTATGGGGTTATGTCTGAAGGAAATCCAGCGAGATTCCCAAAGATTTAGAAATCATAAATAATTCCAAACGCTGGAATAATACTTCCGTTCACATTCGGAAGAAGAATTGGAATTCCATTGCTTCCGTCTGCGCGTAAGGCTTGTCCGTCTGTTGTTTGAAATCCGCTGTTATCGGCAGTGCGTTGGAACGTATACAGTTCTTGACTGTAGCTCTTCGCGTTGGTAGCGTTTTGAATGTCTATGAAGAAGTCGAGTGAAGATTTCTTGAAGTTAATTTTCTTGTCGATACGAACGTCTAATTGATTGAAGACCGGCAAACGCTGACTATTCAACTGTGTGTAGTCGAACGAGCCTGTTCCAAGAGTAACGTAATTCAATTGTGAAGTAACCATGTCATAAGGTGTGTATGGCGCGCCACCCGCGAGTCTATACTTCAATCCTAACTCATATCCTTTCTTGAATTTCTTTCCGAAAATAACAGAGAGTAAATGTCTGTTGTCCCAAGCTGAAGGAGCGTATTTTCCATTGGCTCCGGTGAATTCACTTTTGAAGAAGGTGTATGAAGCGGTTAAGAAATAGGACTTCGTGAATTTTTGCTGAAGGAACAACTCGAAACCGTATGCACGCCCGTCGCCGCTGGAAGTCACACGTTCGTTTCCAATAGCGCCGTAGGCAGAACCTTGGTTGGCAAGCGAAACTCCTGTTAAAACAGAAACGGGATAGTTGCTGTATTGCTTGTAGAATCCTTCCGCTGTGATCCTTAAACTGTTTTTCGGAAGGAATTCGAATCCGTAAACGTAGTGATCACACAAAATGTAATCGCTATTTCGGTTGACTGAATTTCCATCTTGTTTGAATCCAAGAACCGTGTAAACTGGAAGCTTCGCATAGCGTCCAACAGAAGCGTTCATGTTCCACTTCTCGTTCAGCGAATAGGATGCCGCCACACGCGGAGAGAGCGCGTTTAAAGGATTGTTTCCTGTTGTGGTGAAGGAATTCATGTCGGTGCGAATTCCGCCTGTTAATGAGAGTCTTTCGTTCAAGAGTTTTCTATTCACAGAAACGAACGCTCCGTAACGTGCGAAGTCGATCGCGTTGTAGAAAGAAAAATTGATTTGTGGTGAAATTAAATTTCCGTTGTTGTCGTAGACTGCAGGAGCAAGTCGAGCGAAGAAATCGTTGTTGTATTTCACGTATTGCGCAGACAAGCCATAAACAACCTTCCAATCGCCGAAGAACTGATTCACTTCCCATCGCAATTTGTTTTCGATTTCTTGGCTCACGCTTTTCAATGTTCGGCGCGATTCGTTTTCGACGTCGTTGTCTTCGAAACGGTCAAGTCTGTTTTCGAACATGTTTCGACTTAAACTTAAATTGTAATATCCGTTATCCAGCGTGTGTTTTAGGGTGAAGCCTACGGTGTAGTTCCATTGGTTGATGTTCGGATTCGAGCGAATGATGTATTCTTTCGTGGGATCGGAAGTTTTAGGAACAGCGAAAGAGAATTCATCAATAGCACCCAATCCAATTGCTGTAAGCGTGGTTTTCTTGTTGAGTTGCGTGTTGATCTTGTATTGAAAATCCCAATAATTTGGACGAATGGGAAGGTCGATGAGCGCGAAGAAGTATTGCAAATACGAACGACGAACCGAAGCCAAGAATGTGGTGTTCTTTCCAATAGGACCTTCTAAAGTGCCCGCCACTTCTGTACTTGAGACA
>Ga0315899_10001354_pt1 | contig 28127 bp, 29 predicted proteins | sample LakEriMetagenome_2_FD_203518 | JGI IMG/M metagenome (GOLD analysis project Ga0315899, IMG submission 203518) | Freshwater fungal communities from buoy surface, Lake Erie, Ohio, United States - Buoy 4 MA112 | ecosystem: Environmental > Aquatic > Freshwater > Lake | place: USA: Lake Erie, Ohio... | reverse complement strand
ACGCGAACCTCTCCCGGCCCCGCCTGCGGAGTTTCCATATCGACGATAGAAATGACATCGCGAGCTGCCCCAGTTTTTTCGTAAATGGCCGCGCGCATGAGTCTCCTTGAAATGTTTTCGACCCTGCTAGTTATGTGTGAAAGATCATAGCTTTAACCTTCACTTGATGTCAACGAAACGGAAATAGTACGCAACATCAAATGTGCACACGTGTTCATTGGAACAAGTGCTTTTCCTCGTACGTCATTGCCTGGGACAGGTCAACAGCCGGAAACTCATGCATATGCCTTAACCGCCTTCCAGAACTGGCACATAGAGGAAAAAACATGAAGCTTGTGAGTTACATCGAACGAGGCGCCAATGGGAAAATGGCCTCCTATGGCGCAATTGACGGGGACCGAGTCGTTGACCTTTCAACGCAAGAAGCACCGACATTACGCCGCGCACTTGCCACAGATGGGGTGGAGGTTTTGAGGCAAAGGCTGGAGGCGCGCCGCAGAGATGCAGGTGTCCTGGTGGACAGCCTTCAATTGCTGCCGCCAATTCCAGATCCTGAAAAAATACTATGTATAGGCCTTAATTACTTTCTGCATGCTAAGGAAGTTAATATGCAGGTGCCTTCCAACCCTTCCGTCTTCGTGAGGTACCCCAATTCTTTCGTTGGACAAGGTCAGCCTGTTTTGCGTCCACCTGAGTCGGAGCAATTCGACTATGAGGCTGAAATGGCAGTCGTCATCGGACGCGGCGGCCGACGTATCCCTGAAGCTCAGGCTATGCAACACGTGGCAGGATTTAGCTGTATGGCTGAAAACTCTGTTCGCGACTGGCAACGTCATTCAACTCAAGCCACGCCAGGAAAAAATTTCTTTCACAGCGGTGCCATAGGACCTTGGCTCGTTACAACGGATGAAATCGCCGACGTGAGTCGGTTGGAAATTATTGGCCGACTCAACCAAGATGTGGTTCAACGGGACACACTCGATCAACTGATTTTTAGCATCCCTCGCCTGATCGCCTATCTCTCCACTTTCACGCAACTTGTACCGGGGGATGTGATCGCCACCGGTACGCCGGCAGGTGTTGGGCTGTCACGCAAACCTCAACGTTGGCTTCGTCCAGGCGATATTTTTGAAGTAGAGATCACGGGGTTGGGTATCCTTAGGAATCCTGTTAACGATGACCACATTGCATAGGAAAATTAATGACTAAATCAGCACTCTGGCTGAGCGAGCAGGATGTCACGTCTCTGGTCTCGCTGGAAGATGCCATTACAGCTCTCGAGGCGGGCCTGCGTTCGCAGGTTAATGGTGAGGGACAAAACATATCCAAGGCACTGGCCGCTTACGGTGACAGTTCTTCCATGCACTCGCTAGGTTCTGCCTTGCCTGCCCTTGGTTACTGTGGTTATAAAAATTGGGTCCATACCAAGCGCGGCGCCAAAGCCGTTTTCGTCCTTTTCGACGCTTCAGAGGGAAGACTTCTTTCGGTCATGGAAGCTAACTCGCTCGGCCAATTGCGAACTGCGGCTATGACCGGTCTGGGAACCAAATGGATGGCACGTGAAGGCGCCAATGACATGGCGATCATTGGTTCAGGCCGACAGGCCATGGCGCAGGTGGCCGCCATCAATGCAGTTCGTAAACTTGCGAGAATTCGAGTTTGGAGCCCAACACCCGAGAAGCGGCAGGCATTCGCTGAACAACTACGAAACAAATTCAGTGCTGAGGTGGTGGTTGCCCCAGGTATTGAAGCCGCTACTGAAGGCGCCACCTTGGTCACAGTCGTTACGCGCTCACAGGACCCGTTTCTGAATAGCAGTATGTTACCTGCAGGGGTACACCTGAACGCTGTTGGTGCAATTCTGCCTGCTAATGCGGAACTCCATCAGGACGTGGTCGCACGTGCAGGATATATAGCGGTCGATGATGTGGTCGGTGTGAAAAAGGCATCTCGGGAATTGATCGACTTTTTTGAGAATGGTGAAGGAATAGGCAATTGGAATCGTGTTCACTCTCTCGGAAAGATGATTGCCGATGACAAACGACCACCTTCCAACACGGATCTCACCATGTTCAAATCTGTTGGAATGGGTATCTCAGACCTTTCGGTTGCTATCTTGGCATATGAAAGGGCAAGCAAGGCTGAGGTTGGGGGAAGTCTTCCCCTTATGGACGCATCGTCCTTGCGTTTTTGACTACGCTACCAGAAAGTAGATACTTAACCCAGAACAATGTCGGACAAAACCGGCACCAAAACCTTGATAAGACAACCCACAAGGAGACTTCAGATGGATCCGCAAATTAAATTGATAGACGTTAGTGGTGCCTTAGCCCGAGAACAGGCTTTCTGGCCAACAGTTGTATTGCCCCGAGCCGCCATCGATGCGGAAATTGAGCGGCTGGCCAGCCTGCCGCGGCCTGCCAATGGACGCCGCGCAGCGTCAATCAACCATCCGATGAACAACGGACCCGTTCCAGCTTTCGCACCTGGCATCGACGTCCATATCGAAGTGCTCAAACCTGGTGAAAAAACCGACGCCGTGATGCGAAACTCTAGTCGGGTTGACATGTGCATTCGCGGTAACGGGCTGGTCACGATCGGACAGTCGCAGTTCAAGGCGGAAAAGTTCGATGTTTGGAACACACCTTCGATGGAACCTTTCAGTTATCGCAATGAGTCGACTGACCTCTTTGTTCGCTTGTCATATAGCAATTCGCCACTCCTGGAAAAGCTGGAAGTGCACTACGCCGACTTGAATCCTGCCGCTTCGATTAAGGAGGCGGTGGCGCCAGCCACGACTGATGCGTCCAACAAAGATGGCGTTCGAGCGCGCGACATCGCAAAGCCCATCTATGTTGGTAGTGAAGGGGCTCAGATGCTAGGCTACGAATGGCTGGTTGATATCGATACGGTGAAATCCAAAGCGTTACATTGGCCATGGGAAGTTGTCGCGCCACATCTGGAAAACGTTTACGGGTTAGATAAGGCGTATACCGGCCGCCACCTCTACGTGCTTTATAACCCGGCGACCGAACGTCGAATCGGCACATCGCATAGTTTTTTTGCCACCATCGCGAAATATCCTCCAGGTAAGGTGGACAGGCCGCACCGACACAGCTCGGTCGCAATTAACTACATCATGTGGGGGCACGGCAAAAGTGTGGTCAATGGCCAGAAGATTGAATGGGAAGCCGGAGACTTGCACTTTTCAGCGCCGGGCTGGTCGGTCCACAACCACGCGTCTCGCAACGAGGGCTTCGTCGCACTGACCGTCCAGGATCATCCATTGCAAATCGCCATGGAATCACTACTTTGGCAGGAAACACTGAAAGAACCGATCCACAAACTTGGCGCTGATGACGGCGGTATCCAAACCAATCTTTCAAGCCAGTTGAAAGTTGCTTGAGGCCATGATCGAAAGACTGGAAACCCTTACGTCGGGGGAGCTACCGGCGGCCAACGAACTGCGCAGTTTGACCGAAGACGTGCGTGCGCTTTACGAAGATGTTGCCAGACAACTCGACGACGATCAGGTCGAGCAGTTCCCCGACTTCTTCATCGACGATTGCTCTTATCAGGTGGTTTCGCGAGAGAACTTCGCCGAGGGCCTACCTCAGGCAACAATTTATTGCGATGGCATTGCAATGGTGCGCGACAGGGTGATTGCGCTGCGGCAAACGCAAGTTTATGTCCCGCGGACTTGGCGCCATTTCATCAGCGGCGTACGCGTGATGGCGGTGGTAGATGGACAGCTGCACGTCAGAGCCAACTTCATGATCACCGAAGCCATGTCTGACCAAGATCCAACATTGTTCTTGGTCGGCCAGTACCTTGGAATCCTGGTGAACATTGACGGGCGGTTGAAATTTAGGCAGCACCTTGCGGTCTACGACAACCATCACGTAAGGCGCTCCTTAATCGTGCCGGTTTGAACAAAGAAAAATGGAGACATCTATGGAAGAGCGCCTGAATACAGCGGTAAACGACAGGGTCTGGCCCAAGGAAGGATGGTCTCGGGTACCATTTTGGGTTTACACAGACCCTGATCTGTACAAACGCGAACTCGATCTATTTTTCTACGGGCGCAGCTGGAACTACGTTGCGCTTGAGTGCGAAATACCCGAAAAAGGGTCCTTTAAGCGCAGCTGGATCGGAGAGCGGCAGGTAGTCGTGGTCCGTGGCGAGAACGACGCAGTCCATATATGGGAAAACCGATGCGCCCATCGTGGTGCACGTTTATGCTGGAAAAATAAGGGGAAGGAAGAGTCTTTTACCTGTCCCTATCATCAGTGGAATTTCGCACTTGACGGCAAACTGCAGGGGGTTCCGCTTAAACGTGGCGTGTTGAAAAAAGGTGGCATGCCGACAGACTTCGATAATGCCACTCACAGCTTAACTAAGCTGCAAGTCCACGTAGAGAACGGCACCATCTGGGCGAGTTTTCACTCAAATCCGCCATTGTTTTCTGAATACAGCGGACCCCAGGTTATGCAGGCCATCCATCGCCATTTTCCCGGTCGCAAGCTCAAGTTGCTAGGTTACAACCGCCAGCTAATTCCGAGCAACTGGAAGTTGTACATCGAAAATCTAAAAGATCCTTACCATGCCACGTTGCTGCACTCGTTCCTGATCACTTTTGGGCTATGGCGCGCGGATACCCAATCGGAATCATTGCCGACTGTTTCAGGCCACAGCTTGATGATGTCTCGCAACGTCGGCAAGAAAAAAACCGACGTCAATGACGGTATGACTCGCTTCAAGGATTCACTGGAACTGCATGATAAGGATTCGGTCACCCCGCTCAGGGAGTTTGATGACGGACAGGTGGTCGCTATCACGCATTTCCCAAGCGTCGTAGTTCACCAGCAAGCTAACACCTTTGGCATGCGACACATCATTCCTAAAGGCATTGATTCCTTTGAGCTTGCCTGGACATTCTTTGGCTACGAAGACGATAGTCTGGAGATGACACGACTTCGTATTCGACATGCAAACCTGTATGGCCCAGCGGGTTATGTTGCGATGGAAGATGGGGAAGTGCTCTCTGAATCTCAGGCAGGTGCACACCATGCAGATGCGTTCAACGCGGTGCTTGAAATGGGCGGACGCGATGTTGAGCCGCAGGACCATATGGTGACCGAAGTGTTGATTCGTGCCTTCTATAAGCATTACCGCGAGGCAATGGGACTATGAACTCTGACCGAATAAAGCGTCTTTCTCTGGACGAAATCGAGCCCGCTTTGCGCGTGGAACTTGAGCCGACCGTCGCAAGGTTAGGATACTTTGGTGAATTTTTTCAGGTGTTTGGCGCAATTCCTGGCGCAGTCATCGCCTTTATGAGTTACACGAAAGCCGTCAAGGCGCCACTGGCAGACAATGAGAACGAAGTGTTGGCCTTGGCCGTTTGCGCAGCGTTGGGTGACAGTTACGAGCGCATTCAACACGAGCGCCTGAGCCTGCGACTCGGTTTCGACATCGACTGGATCGCTGCTGCTGAGGGACGCACCAACGCAAATATGGCGCTGCTAAGCCCAGAAGAGACTGCGTTGCGTGAGTTGGCGTTGGCCGTCATCTCAGGACACGGTATGGGTTGCCAGCCAGCCGTCTCTGCTGCCACCCTCGCCCTGGGTTCGGAAAAAACCACCGCGGCTTTGCTGCAGATCACACGTTTCATGAGCATCGCCACCTTGTGCAATTCACTGGACCTGTCGTTGCCTGTGCCATCCGTTTTCTAAATATGAATATGAATTTATCCCGAAAGTATTGAAATGATTAAGCTGAAGTCCGACTTTCTCGTCGGTTCATACCCGCCCATTACCACACCCTTCCGCGACGGCAAAGTCGACCTAGACACTTATGCAAAGTTGCTTGAATTTCAAGTTAAGAATGGAACGCACGGCATAGTCGTTAATGGCACGACCTCCGAGCCTTCGACACTTACCGTCGACGAACGCAACCAACTCGTCAAGTGCGCCGTTGAAGTCGTGAACAAACGCATTCCGGTAGTGGCGCAAACCGGCTCTCAGTCTCACGCCGAAACGGTCGATCTGACAGAATTTGCGACGAAAGCCGGAGCCGATGCGTTGTTGGTGGTAACCCCTTATTACATTCGTCCTTCGCAACGCGGATTGGTCGCCTATTACGAAGACATCGGTAAGCACACCGAGCTGCCGATGCTTCTTTATCACATTCCCGGTCGGGCTGCTGTTTCGGTAGAGATCGAAACCCTTCGGCAGATCGCCGATAAAGTCGAGCACTTTGTGGGTATCAAGCACGCTGTGAACGACCATGGTTTCGTTACCAGCATGATTCAGACTCTGGGTCCCGAATTTCGTATCTTCGTGGGTCTTGAGGAGTTCACCTACCCGATGATGGCGCTTGGCGCGCACGGCACCATGAATGCCGTCGCCAACTTAGTGCCAGACCGAATCGCGGCGCTTTGCAATGCCACATTGGCGGGCAACATGAAGGAATCTCGAAAGTTACATTTTGATCTTTATGGCCTGAACCACTCAATTTTCTTTGACACTAATCCGATTCCACTTAAGTACATGATGAAGCGCCTCGGAATCGTCGAAAGAAACGAACATCGCCTGCCTATGCTGCCTGCTACGCCAGAGCTTGAAAAGCGTTTAGACGAAGTCCTTAAGCGTGCTGGCCTACTTTAATGGGTCAAGTTGGTTTTTAGAATCCGCCGCGGGCATCAAGCAGACAGCCTGTGACGTAACCCGCAGCAGGGGATGCCAGCCACACTACTGCCTCTGCAATTTCTTCGACGGTGCCCATCCGCCCAAGCGGTACGGCACTGATCATTTTCTGCAACTGCTCGGCGCTACGGTTGCGCTGTATTTCGGTATCTATAAGTCCTGGGCGGACTGCGTTGACACGTATGCCTTCTGCAGCAACTTCCTTGGACAGCCCGATGGTCATGGTGTCGATCGCCCCCTTTGAGGCTGCATAGTGCACCCAGCTGTTAGGTGAGCCGAGCACTGCTGCGCCAGATGAAATGTTGACAATCGCGCCGCCCTGGCCACCATGTCGGGTTGACATGCGCAGGACGGCCTCGCGCGCGCAGAGAAAAGCTCCTATCACGTTAACCTTGTAAACTTCTTGAAGTGTGGCAGCGCTTACCGTATCGACACGGGAAATGCCGCCGGTAATGCCGGCATTATTCACCAGTACCGCAAGCGGCCCAGCCTTGTCCAGTACCTCGAACCCGCGCATCAGGGAGTCTTCGTCTCCGACGTCAGCCTTGATGGCCAATGCCGTTCCGCCAGTGCGTTCGATAGTACGAACAACTTGGTGCGCGTCATCAGTGCGATCGCGGTAGAAAATGGCTATTGGCCAGTCACGCGCTGCGCGTATTGCGCATGCCGCCCCGATGCCACGGCTACCACCAGTGATTAAAAAATAACCAACTAAATCTTTTGTCACGGCTTCCCCTGATGTTTTGTTAAACGCTTAAATGAGCACTCAGCACGCTCTCGTCATTTCGCAGGGTATCGCTGTCACCGACAAAACACACTTGTCCCTTAGAGAGCACATAGTGGACGTTTCCTAACTCCAGCGCGGCGCTCAAGTTTTGCTCGATTAGCAGGACGCCTAGACCTTCATTGCGCAGACGCTTGATGATTTCGATGATCTCCTGGACGATAAGCGGCGCGAGTCCCTCCGAAGGCTCGTCGAGCAGAATCATGTCTGGGTTAAGCATTAGTGCCCGGGCAATGGAAACCATTTGTTGTTCGCCACCAGAGAGCTGGAAGCCAAAGTTACCGCGACGTTCCATTAAGCGCGGGAAGAGATCGTAAATAACCGACAGCGTCCAGCGGCCATCTCTTCCGGCACGCGCAGCCACAGTTAGGTTTTCCTCTACGGTCAAGCTCGGAAACACGCCCCGCTCTTGTGGGACAAGACCCAAGCCCATACGCGAAATGCGGTGCGCCGGTTGACCGCTGATATCTCGACCTTTGTAGGTCACTCTGCCTTTGCGTGGCGCAAGGTAGCCCATCATGGTAAGCAGCGTGGTTGTTTTTCCCGCACCATTTCGTCCCAGCAGAGAAGTGACTTGGCCAGCATTTACCTCCAGTGACACGCCATGGAGAACGTGGCTATCACCGTAGTAAGTGTGGATGTTTTCGACCTGCAGCATCAATGTTTACCTCCTAGATAAACTTCTCGAACACGTGAATTACGCTGTATTTCTTGCGGTGTTCCGCTGGCCAGTACCTCACCGTAGTACATGACAGTGATGGTGTCGGCAAGCGAGAAAACCACTTTCATATCGTGTTCGATCATCAGCAGTGCCAAGGAGGAAGGTAGTGAGCGTAGGAGTTCGATCATACGATCGGTCTCTGCAGGCGACATGCCAGAAGTCGGCTCGTCGAGCAACAGCAACTGAGGCTCTGCAGCCATCGCGATCGCGATCTCCAGTTGGCGCTGTTCGCCATATGAGAGGCTGGAGACTGGTCGGAGCAGGTCATGCGTTAATTGGATCTGCTCGAGAATGTGATTAGCCCGTTCACGCTGCGCCGTACGAATACCCACTCCGCGAAGACACTCGTACCAGCCACCCTGTTTGGCTTGCACTGCAAGCCGTACGTTTTCTTGCACGGTTAGGCTTCGAAAGAGGTTGTTTTTCTGAAAGGTGCGTCCAATGCCCATCTGGCAAATTTGGTCTGGCGCGGCGTTTGTGATGTCCACGTTCTTAAACAAAACGCGTCCCGAAGTCGGTTGCAGTTGGCCAGTGAGTTGGTGTACCAGGCTGGTCTTGCCTGCTCCATTGGGTCCAATGATTACATGACGTTCACCCTCAACGACGCTGATATTCACGTCTCTTGTAACCTCAAGCTTGCCGAACGCTTTGCAGAGATTTTCCGTTTTAAGCAATGTCATTTGAGTTTCCCCAATGCGGACTGCGCGCAGCCCACCAGGAAGCCCCATACGCCCTGTCGCAGGAACATCACCGACAAGATGAAGGTGGCGCCGATCCAGAGCATCCAGTATTCGTTGTGCGAACTGACGATGTTTTTGAGAAGCAGGAAGATCGCCGCTCCCACCGCAGGCCCGAAAACCGTAGCACTGCCACCCAGCACAACCATGATGATTGCGTCACCCGATAGCGCCCAGTGCAGAATATCGGTAGAGACGAAGGCATTAAAAAATGCATACAACGCACCGCCTACGCCAGCCAGTGTGCCCGCAATAGTGAAGGCCAAAAACTTGAAGCGCTGAACCGGATAGCCGATCGCGCGCATTCGTTGCTCGTTATCGCGTATGCCAATGAAGATTGATCCAAGAGGTGACCGCACCAACAGCCAAAGAAAACCCAATACCAATACAAAACCTAAAGCTACGACCGCATACCTCATGACCGCGTCATCCAGGCTCATGCCAAATAATGTTGGTCTTACGAAACCCGTCAGGCCGTCTGTACCACCGGTGACGTTGCGCCATTTCAGCGCCACCGAAAACAGCAGCTGCGAAAAGGCCATGGTCAGCATCAGAAAGGGGATGCCGCTGACTCGGATGCAGAAGAGTCCTACAAAGGCGGCGGCTAAGGCCGACAAGCAAATGCCAGCGGCCATACCCCACCAGCCAGAGATACCTAGGTGGACGCCTAATGCAATCACGGTATAGGTTGAAATGCCGAAGAATGCAGCATGTCCAAAAGACATAAGTCCGGTGAAGCCAATTAGCAGGCCTAAACTCATTGCAAATATTCCGTAGATCAGGATTTCAGCAACTATACCCAGCGTGTAGTCGCCAGCCAATGGCGCCAGTCCAAGCAAGGCGATCAGCGCTAGGAAAACTGCGGGTCGTAAAAATTTCATATCACCCCCTCGCAATTCCGAACAAGCCATGCGGACGCGTCAGCAGAACGACTACCATGAGCAGGTAAATCATGAAGAGTGCGTAATCGGGGAAGTACGCCTTCCCGAATGTATCGACGACCGCAACCAAAATACTGGCCACCAGCGCACCGCGTAGGCTGCCCATTCCGCCCACTACCACCACGATGAAAGCTGGAATCAGGATCTCAATGTCCATGCCTAGGTAGACCCCAAGGATAGGGCTTGCCACAACGCCACCCAGGCCAGCTAGACCCGCACCCAGCGCAAAAATACAACCAAAAAGCAAAGGTACATTGATGCCAATACCTGCGGCGGTTGCAGCGTCATCGACGCCAGCGCGCACCATTGCGCCGATACGACTACGTTCCAAAAACCACCAGAGTAGAGCGGCTACGACACCTCCGAAGGCAACCAGAAACAGGCGGTATCTGGGAATGTAGGCGCCGGCGACTTCGATAACACCGGAGAGGGTTTCCGGCGGCGATATATTGCGAATTTCAGGTCCCCAAAGGTAATGCGTGATATCTGCCAAGACGTAGATGAAGCCAAATGTCAGCAGCACCTGGTCCAAATGACCCCGGTTATATAAAGGCTTGATGAAAAAACGCTCGATGAGTACTGCGACGATGACGGATGGTACCCAGCCGACGCCCAATGCAATCCAAAAATTGCCCGACCATTGCATGATGGTGTAAGCCGTGAAAGCGCCCACCATAAAAAACGAGCCGTGTGCCACATTGACGACGTTCATTAGCCCAAAGATGAGGGACAGTCCAGCAGCCATCATGAAAAGTAGACTGCCAAAAACCAAGCTGTTGATAAGTTGGGTGATGATAAAGTCCATAAAGCCTTCGTTTTGTGCGGAAACGGCCAGCACGCTCTTTTGTAGAGCACGCTGGCCGCAACGGCGGTTCTCGAAATTCGGTTCAGTAAGGCCTGTTGGCCGGTTCTTGGACGCTCTGTATTGTATGGATCACTTTGTTGGCGATGCGACCGTCGATCTCGGCAACCTCGCGAATATAGACGTTCTGTGTGGGGCTTTGGGTTGCTGCATTGAAGCGGAACGGGCCCCGCGGTGCATTCAGGCGTACAGCAATCATCGCCGCGCGTAGCCTGTCCTTGTCCTCAGTATTCCCGTCGACTGCCTGCAACGCTGCGTGAAGCACCTGTGCTGCAATGTAGCCGTATTCGCTGTAAACGCTAGGGTACTCGTTGTATTTTTTACGGTAATCAGCCACAAATTTTTTATTGGCTGCGTTATCCAGCGTATCGGCGTAGTGCAGGGCGTTGATCGCACCGAGCGCGCTACGCCCTTGCGCTGGCAAGGTGTCGCTGTCTAACATAAAGCCGGAACCAGTGAGTCGGGAGCGCTGCTTTAATCCGTACTCGTCGTACTGCTTGACGAAGCGGACAGCATCAGTGCCAGCATAAAAAGAGAAGGTCGCAGGCGCATTCGCATTTCGCATGAGCGCGAGGTAAGAACTGAAGTCGTTATTACCCAGTGGTGGATATATTTCCTGAATTATTTTTCCACCCTTTGGCAGAAAGCCAAGTTTGAACTCAGCAATTGATCCGCGTCCGCCGGCAAAATCGGATGCGGACAACACGACCTCCTTAGCGACGTTGTCGTAGAACCACTCACCCATGGTTTGATGCACAGTAAAAGTGGACACCGAGCAACGAAAAAAGTAGGGCAATTGTGTGTATGAGAGTGCGGCTACGCCGGCTCCGGAGCAGAGCGTGAAGGCCTTACTCTGGCGCAGATACTCAACCGCTGCCATCGCGACATTGCTGGCCTGAATCCCGGTGATGATGTCGCACTTGTCGCTCTCGACCAGCTTACGTAACTTCTGCAACCCGACCTGAGGGTTGATCTCATCGTCTTCGCGAATGATTTCGATCTTGCGGCCAGCGATTGTGTTGCCGATCTGCTCAAAATAAAGGTTCATGCCGTTCAAATTGGCGTTTGCGAGCGCTGCAAAAACTTTTGAAAAAGAATTGAGCACGCCTATCCTAAGCGGCGCAGTGGTTTTGGCAAGGACTGTTGGCGCTGCACCACCTAAGATGGTTGCGCCGATTGCGCCAGCGCCCGCGATAAAAGCGCGACGTGAACTGCTGCGTTGAAGAGGAAAGTTGTTTGACATGGTGTCTCCGTTTATAGGGCCAAGGAAATAAAGGCTTCTTGTGCAACGTTGAGGCTCTGTATGCACAACTATTTTAGGGAGGGGGGGATGCGATGGACAACTCGTGGCTTGGAACAACAGTTATTCCAAGAGAACGAATGGTTCGGGTTTTCCAGAACAAGAGGTAGTCCCAACTTTATGGCTGGTTGGCGCAACCTATCAGCAACTCACCCGCTAAAGCCACAAAAAACCAATTGAATTGTCTGTGCCGAAATCGTTGCTTTACAAAGGGGGCTGACAGCTGAGATTTCCGGACTTACATCTAAACTATCGCCATAAAAAAATATAGTTCAAGCAATTTCTTAGAAAAAGTGTCAAATTACTTTTTTTGTATGCGTGAATCATTGATGAATAGGCTCTGCAAGGGGTTGGTTCTTAAAATTATCTAGATGCTATCTTCAAACCATTGATCTTCATCAATAAATAGATGTACTTGAGTTCTGCCTTCTCGCAATCAGGGGCGCCCACTTGACGAGCCAACGCACTTGCAGGGATTTGTACCAACTTCCCTTCTATTTCAACTTCTACGCGGAAATAGCATGGGTTAAATTCACGAAATGCGATGACCTTGCCCCAATGGCCTATGGGCCAAGGTTTTCGGATCACAACAACTTGACTACCAGGGCGAGCCAGGTAATTTAAGTTGTCCTCAAAGGCTTGCTGAATTTCATCGCTGGATGTTTGAGCACTGGCTTTTGCGAAATCGTTAGCAAACTCTATAAATTGTTCAGCTTTCATGTTCATAGTATCGGCACGAGATGGTGATTTCTTGAGTGCCGCACAAACTTTTATCAGCCTTCGTGACATTGGCACCACCTTGTTTATCTAGGTGTTTACTTCTTTGGTCTTGGCTGGCAATGACAGTTATTGCGTAGCTAGTGACGTTGTGAGCATTGCTGGTGCTGGTGGCTACTTTGTATCAATTCGAGCTATGAAATTTTGAATAATCTCGGCCGCCTCTTCAGTTGCCTCGTGGTACATATGCCGACCCGTATGCGTAGGGTCTCCTCCTGCAACGTCCCTGCCACCTTCTACCCAAGTCAGCTCGGTCATCCCGGTGTTGTTGCGCTTAACGCTCGCAAAAAGGCTTTCGGCTGATCGGGGTGTGGTCCAGCGGTTGGAATCTGATCGATGGTGAATCACCAAGACTGGGAGAGCCAGTGGCGTTTTTAGTTCTGTCTCGTTACGGCTGCCGCTGAAAATGACGCCAGCTAAGAGCTTTTGGTGTTCGGGCGAAGTCTTTAGGAATTCTGCGATGCTCAAGCTGCCATTGCTATGACCTAAGAGAAATACCGGCTTATTTGTTTTGACTCGGTAATACAGAATAGACGCCTTAATCAGCTCGATGTGTCGGGGGTCTCGTCGTGCCGCCCAGCGGAAATAGGAGTCGCCAAAATCCGCCTGCAGCGAACTGTGACTGTCCATGAACACCAGATCGAGAGGCGTCACGCCTGATAACTTGTAAAGGTCCGCCAAAAGCCAATTAGGCTTCGCATCCACACGTTTGGTGACGCCAAAGCTGCCACTCCCTCCCGGAAGAAAAATGACCACAGCCTTCGAGTCCGCTTTGGACCAATGGACGGTTGGAATCGTAGTCTTGTTTTCAGACCCGTACTGAAAGGGGATTAGGTTTATTTCAGCTTTGGCATTCACACTGGCCAAAAAGATCAAAACACTGAGCAGTATGTTCTTCATGGCAAATCTTTCTTTCGATATTTCAGTGTGTATTCGAGAAGCCGTTTTGGTAAACATAGGTTGCTAGGAACTGCTATCAGCAGACACCAGGGCAATATGTCTAGCGCAAGCCTAATTTCTATACCATTTTTACTTTATTTTAGAACCATCGTTTTGATATGAGGACAAATCCATTTGGAGGAACGCTTACTACCAGTTTTTTCCGTTTTAGCTTGGTTATCAATGTAACTTGTTGATATACCAATAAAAAAGGCCACTAAGAAGTTCTTCTTAGCGGCCTTTAAACTTGCATCTGGTGGAGCTGGCGGGAATTGAACCCGCGTCCACAAGCCATTTTCGTACAGTTCTACATGTGTAGTCGTCTGATTTGAGTCTCGTCAAATTCATCGCGCAGCGACACGCTATGAACCCAACCAGCATCCTATTTTCTCGCGCCACACCAAGATGCCCGATGTGACGCCAGCCCATATGTTTTCCCTTGCAGCCTGGAAGCTTTAGGTTTTAACGCCTATTGCCCCCTTGCCCAGCCTATCGGCCAACTGTTGCAAGGCTCACCGGATTAAGCGGCGAGTGCGAAACGTTCGTCGTTTGCAGTTAGTTTTTTTTCTGCTGTTTTACGAGGATCAGAACCTCGACATGCCCTGCCACGCGTCCGAACCCATGTCGAAACCAGTGCAGCCCCAAGATTTCTATTTTAGGCCTGTTCTGTAAATTGCAAGCGGAAATTTGCAGGCAATGGTTGCATATTTGCAAACGCTCAGAGAAATAGGCCTTAACTCAGACCTTCAACCCGGCCATAACGCACCATGGTGCTGCCCACCGTGAAGCGTTTGCTGCGCGTGGGCATGATTAACACCGCGTTGTCAAAGGGCGTGCACACAACGTGGCCCGCATCCTCTGCCAAGGCCGTGCCTGATTTCTCAATCACTTCTAAACCGTTGTAAACGTCTAACCATTCGAAGTCAAGCGACTTGGCGGCATATCCCTCTGTGACTTGCACTACTTTTTGTTCAACGGGTGGCAAGCTGCAACGAGAGTCTGCCCACTCGGCTGAAGTGACACCAGTGACTTTCAAAAACTTCAAGGTGGTTTCGCGGGCAATTTGCTCGCACGCTTTTTCCCAGTGCTGGCCGGCTTCTAGCAAGATGGCAGTGTTGTGTTTGCTTGGATCGCCAAAAGCAGCACGTTCAATCATGCGCAGACCATTGACATGACCTGTGTCCATCATGAGCCATTCTGGGAGGCCAATTTGGGCGGACAAATTAATTGATTTTTGGCCGCCTTTGGGACGAACGCCACACACCATCAGAGGCGCACTGGGCGCGCTCATGGAATGCAAATCAAGTAAATAGTCTGCGGTATCAATGTAGGCTACCAGCTCTCGCGCACGGCGCAATTCAACCGAATCGCGTGGGCCCTTCAATACTTCATCGGACCATACTCGGTTGAAGTCTTCTTCGACATAGCGATTGCCATCTGGGTTGGCAGGATCCCACATCTGATAGGCGGCTACATTGGCAAAGATGAAGGATACGACACCACAAGTGGGTTGAAAATTTTGCTTGAACAAGTAGTCAAGCGTGATGGCGCCGCTTAATTCATTGCCATGCGTTAGGGCCTGCACTATGACATGCGGGCCGGGTTTGCCAGAGTCCAAACGGCTGACGTAGTCAATGTCCACGTTGCTGGTGCGATATGCGCTGATGTCGGGTGCCGTTAACTCGACTTGAAAAGGGGACGCCGTTGTTTGTGGTCGGATGTTCATATCTTGTGTGATTTCAATGGCCGACTTAGGGTTTGGCATCTTTTTTGGCGTCTGGCTTGGCGTCGCCTTTGCCATCAGCCTTTCCATCACCTTTCCCATCGGGCTTGCCGCTTCCCTTGCCATCACCCTTTGGAGCAACTGCCCCTTCTTGAACTCGAACAACTTTGCAATTTTTGTGTGCGGGTGTTGAGGATGAAGCAGGAATACTTTGGCAAACCTGCTCTACTTTGTAGGCCCAAGCACTGTGCGTCATGGCCAAGCCGCCGATGAAGGCGACTGGTATGGCCAATCGAAGTGCATTGAAAATAGGCTGAAACATGGTTAAAAATGAGATGATGTGTAACAGGACAAAGCCATTGTCGCTGTCTGGCTTGGTTGAATTATCGGAAAGAAGAATCAAATGTCAAATTTGATCCGTTGGCCCTTGACTGCTTTGGCAGTCTGGGGAGGGGTTTGGTACCTTTATTTGTTCTTGGTCGAGCAAGGCATTCACCCATCCGTTGCCATGATGTTTGCCACATGTGCTGGTGTTTTTGCCGCCGCTGCAGCTTGGCGCAAAGGTTTTTCGCAAGCCAGGACAGCGGCATTGGCCATGGGATTCCCAGTGTCTTTTTGGCTCATGGGCATGGCCAGTGTGCCAGCTTGGCTTTGGCTGTTGCCCTTGATTTTGATCATTTGGATCTACCCCATGCATGCTTGGCGCGATGCGCCCGTGTTTCCAACTCCCTTGAATGCTTTGCGAGAAGTGCCGCGCTGGGCCGTCTTGCCTGCACAAGCGAAGATTCTGGATGCAGGCTGCGGCGCAGGCGATGGCCTGAAGGCTTTGCGAGTGGCTTATGTGAATGCGCAATGGATTGGCATTGAATTCAGCCGCCCCTTAACTTGGTTGGCCAAGTTTCGTTGCCCTTGGGCCGAAGTGCGCTGTGGTGATATTTGGGAAGACCATTGGGGCGCCTACGACATGGTGTATTTGTTTCAGCGGCCTGAAACCATGCCGCGTGCTGCCGAAAAAGCCAAAGCAGAAATGAAACCTGGTGCTTGGTTGGTGAGTTTGGAGTTTGAGGCTGCAGAACTTAAAGCCACTGCAGTGACAGATGCCAGTCCCAATCGGACTGTCTGGCTTTATCAGGCGCCCTTTACGGGTCAATCCCGAGTGACACGATAGCGTTTCAAACTATCATCTTCGAATAATTTCTTTTTGGAGATGCTCATGCTCAAACCCGGCCTCATGATGGACCGTCCCCTGCTTTTGTCGGGCATTTTGGAGCACGCTGCGTCGCAATTTGGCAGCCAAGAAGTTGTCTCTCGCGAAACGCATGGCCCTTTGTTTCGCTACACCTATGCCGATTGTGCAAAGCGTTCACGCCAATTGGCCAACGCCCTCCATGGCTTGAATTTAAAACAAGGCAGTGTGGTGGGCTCGATTGCTTGGAACAACCACCGGCACCTTGAAGCCTATTACGCTGTTTCGGGCAGTGGCATGGTGATGCACACCTGCAATCCGCGTTTGCACCCCCAGCAACTTATTTACATCATCAACCACGCCGAAGACGAGGTGGTCTTGTTTGACATCACCTTCGCGCCTTTGGTCAAAGGCATTGCGGCGCATTGCCCTAAAGTGCGTGCATGGGTTTGCCTGACTGAGCGTGCGCACATGCCAGAAATTGAAGGCGTAGCCAATCTGTTGTGTTATGACGAGCTGATTGCTTTTGCCAGCGATGTGTTTGTGTGGCCAGATTTTGACGAGCGTTCTGCTGCAGCCATTTGCTATACGTCGGGAACCACAGGCAATCCCAAAGGCGCCATGTATTCGCACCGCGCCATTGTGATCAATGCCCTGTCTGGTTGCTTGCCAAGTATTTTGAACTTATCGCCCGCAGAGGCCATTTTGCCTGTGGTGCCCATGTTCCATATCAACGCGTGGTGCATTCCATATGCAGCACCCATCGGTGGCGCCAAGTTGGTATTGCCAGGGCCTAAGTTGGATGGTGCCAGTTTGTACGAACTCATTGAAGCCGAAAAAGTTACCATCAGCGCAGGTGTACCCACCATTTGGATGGCGCTCATCCAGCACCTTGAACAAAACAAGTTGCGTTTCAGCACCATGAGGCGAACCGCTGTAGGGGGCTCAGCCATGCCCACAGCCTTGATTGCCAAATTCAGCGATGACTACGATGTTGAGGTGCGCCATGGTTGGGGCATGACCGAAACCACGGCTGTAGCCACCATGAGCAGCATGACGCTTGAGCAGCGCGCAATGCCCGCAGCAGACAGGCATGCCTTGGTTGGCAAGCAAGGTCGTTCGGTGTTTGGTGTCGAGATCAAAGTGGTAGACGAAGAGGGCAACATACTGCCACGCGATGGCACATCCCAAGGTGAACTCATGGTGCGTGGACAATGGATTATTTCAGGCTACTACAAAGGCGAAAAGTCACCTTTGGTGGATGGTTGGTTTGCCTCGGGTGACATTGCCACCATCGACGCGCAAGGTGTGATGCAGATTCGCGATCGCACCAAAGACGTGATCAAAACAGGTGGTGAGTGGATCAGCTCGATTGATCTAGAAAACGCTGCCATTGCTCACCCTGCAGTGGCCATGGCGGCAGTCATTGGCGTCAAGCATCCCAAATGGGACGAGCGTCCCTTGATGTTTGTGGTGCGCAAGCCTGGGCAGACCGTTGAGAAGGAAGATATCCTCTCTTTTTTGGAAAGCAAAGTGGCCAAGTGGTGGGTGCCAGACGATGTGATCTTCTTAGACTCCTTGCCCGTGGGTGGCACAGGCAAGGTTCAAAAGGGTGACTTGCGTAAAACCTATGGTGGCGTGTTCAGCTGAACTCGCCACTAGAAATTAGAAGCGGTAGCCAAGACCTACACCAATGAGTGTGGGGTCAAGCTTCAAGACACCTTTGTTGACCCCGCCTACATACACATCCGTCTTTAAGTTGACTTTTTTGAAGTCAATGTTGAAGCTGAGGTTTTTGTCGATTGGAAAATCAACGCCGGCTTGCAAGGCTGAACCCCAGTTGTGGCTGTTGATATTGGCGCCGCCATCTAACAAATTGACTTGTGTGATTTGCGTGTAGTTCAAGCCAGCGCCGACATAGGGCTTGAAGCCTGCAAAGTTATCAAAATGATATTGCAAAGTAATCACAGGGGGCAAGTGCTTGAATGTGCCAATGTCGGTTCCCAAGGCTGCTGAATTAACGGTTTGTTTTTGGGGGACTGTCAAAATCAATTCAACGGCTACATTCTTGTTGATGAAGTAGCTGATGTCGATTTCTGGAATTGTTTTGTTGTTCACGTTCAAGCCCAAACCGGTTGAGTCTTTGTTGGACATGTCCAGGCCAACGGCGCGCGCGCGAACCATCCATGGGCTTTGTTCGGCCAAGACGGCACCAGACAAGAGTGTGTAAACTGCAGCAGCAATAACGATTTTTTTCATGATTTGATTTCCTTCATACGACGGTTTAATTAACCGTTCAGTCATTGGAAATCGTTCACTCGCCGATGAGTTTGCTTTGCATCAAAGACAGCTCTTTAGTTGTTTGATGCAGGTCAACGAAAACTGAGAGTGAATTTAAAAGTACCTACTTAAAGGTTTTGGCGTTGTGCCAAGTGTTCACAAAATCTCTTTGCGCTTCAGTCTCTGGAGTGTGAGGCTCTTCAAACGGTTTTCAATGCCCCAGGATCTTTGACAAAAAGTCCTGCGCCCTGTCGGTTTGTGGCGCGTCAAAGAATTGCTGAGGCGGTGCCTGCTCAACCACCTGGCCTTGGTCCATGAAGATCACACGGTCGGCCACCGCCTTGGCAAAGCCCATTTCGTGCGTCACGCACAACATGGTCATGCCTTGGCTCGTCAACTCGACCATCACGTCCAGCACTTCCTTGATCATCTCGGGGTCGAGGGCCGACGTAGGCTCATCGAACAGCATGATCTTGGGCGTTAGGCACAGCGCACGGGCAATGGCCACGCGCTGCTGTTGGCCGCCAGACAGCTGCAGGGGATATTTATTGGCATGCTCGGCAATGCGTACGCGCTCCAGTTGCACCATGGCTTTGTCGATGGCTTCCTTGCGCGGCATCTTGGCCACCCAGGTGGGTGACAAGATGAGGTTTTCCATCACCGTCAGGTGCGGGAAGAGGTTGAACTGCTGGAACACCATGCCAACTTCGCGGCGCACTTGGTCAATGCCTTTGAGGTCATCGCCTAAAACTGTGCCGTCCACGGTGAGGGTGCCTTCCTGGTATTCCTCCAGGGCGTTGATGCAGCGGATCAGGGTGGATTTGCCCGAACCTGAAGGGCCGCAAATGACCACTTTTTCGCCTTTGGCGAACTGCAGGTTGACGTCGCGAAGCACGTGGTAACCATTGCTGGCATACCACTTGTTCACGCCTTTGAATTCAATGATAGGGGTCGCGTTGGAGGTCATAGGTCTCTTTCAATCAGCGGACTTTGCTCACGGCCGTGCGCTCTTCGATCCACAGGCTGTAGCGCGACATGGCAAAGCAGAACGCGAAATAAATGAAGGTGATGAAAAGGTAGGCTTCGATTTTGAAGGGGCGCCAGTCGGCGTCCGAGTTGAGCGCCAAGCCCAAGGCACCGGTGAGCTCATAGAGCGACACAATGGTCACCAGCGAAGTGTCTTTGAACAGGCCAATGAAGGTGTTCATAATGGACGGCACCACAGTGGCCAAAGCTTGTGGTAAGACGATCATGCGCTGGGTTTGCCAATACGTGAGGCCCAAGGTGGCCGCCGCCTCGGTCTGGCCTTTAGGCAAAGCCTGCAAGCCGCCGCGAATGACCTCTGCCATGTAAGCCGCTGAAAACAGCGTGATGCCCACCACCACACGCACCAGCACGTCGATCTTCACGCCCTCGGGCATGAACAAGGGCAGCATGAACGAGGCCATGAACAACACCGTAATGAGCGGCACGCCACGAATTAGCTCCACATACAGGGTGCACAAAGTTTTGATGGCGGGCATGTTGGAGCGACGCCCCAGCGCCACAAAGATGGCCAGCGGGAACGCCAGCGTCATAGAGATCACAGTGAGCATGACCGTAAGCGGAAAGCCGCCCCACTGGTCGGTGTCCACCTCAGTCAGGCCCATCAAGCCGCCCTTCATGAGGATGAAATAAACCACCAGCATGAGGGCCCAAATCAGGGGCAAAGCCTTGTTCCAAAAACGCGGCATGCAACTGATGACCACCACGCCAAGCATGAGGGCGGTGGCGATCACTGGACGCCAATGCTCGGCCTCCGGGTAACGGCCCATCACAATCAGACGGCCTTTTTCAGTGATCACACCCCAGCAAGCCCCTACGCCGCGCACATCGTTGCAAGCCTGTAAGTTGGCGCCAAACACGGCATGCACAAGAGCCCAGTCCATGGACGACATCAGCGTCCAGACCCCCAATGCCAACAGCAACAAGGTCATCACACTGTTGCTGGTGCTCGAAAACAAGTTGACGCGCAGCCAAGCCAGTGGCCCAGCGCTTTGGCCCGGCATGGGCCGAGCTTCGATGGATTTGAAAACATGCATGTCAGCGCTCCTGGATAGCGGCACTGGCGTTGAACCAGTTCATGAGGGCCGAAGTGATGAGGGACAAGGTGAGGTACACCAGCATCACGATGGACAGCGCTTCGATGGCGCGGCCAGTCTGGTTGAGAGTGGTATTGGCGATCGAGACCAATTCGGGGTAGCCGATGGCCACCGCGAGAGAAGAGTTTTTGGTCAGGTTCAGGTACTGGCTGGTCAAAGGCGGGATGATCACGCGCAGGGCTTGTGGCAGCACCACCAAGCGCATGACCTGTCTTTTGCTCAGGCCCAAAGAAGCCGCAGCCTCGTGCTGTCCCAGTGACACCGAAGCGATGCCCGAGCGCACCACTTCGGCAATGAAGGCGGCCGTGTAGAACACCAAGCCAAACAACAAGGCCATGAATTCAGGGCTCAAAGCACCTCCATCTTCGATTTGGAAATCACCCATCTTGGGCAAATCCCATTCCGAAGGGGCGCCCCCAGCTAGCCAGCCCAACACCGACAAACCCAGGGTAGCGGCCAATGTCACCCACAAAACGGGGCGCGGCTGGCCTGTTAGATCAAAGTGCGCGCGCGCCAAGCGCCGGTAATACAGCCCAAAAACCAGGCCCAAACCTGCCCCCCCCAAGGCCAGTGTTTGCCCCAGCTGCCAGACGGGCCAAGGGAAAGAAATACCGTTTTTGCTCAGGTAAAAATGACCGGCATTCCAAGCGCCGTCCAAATCTGGCAAGGCTTCCGCAAACAGCAAATACCAAATTAGCAATTGCAAATAAACCGGCACGTTGCGGAAAAACTCGACATAGGCATAACAGATTTTCTGTACCAAAAAATTGGCTGAAAATCGGCCAATGCCGATGAGCACACCCACCACAGTGGCCAAGGCAATGCCGATGATGGCCACCTTGATGGTGTTGAGCATGCCGATCGCAAAAGCCACAAAGTAGGAACTGTTGTGCGCATACTCGATCACCGTTTCGCTGATGTCAAAGCCAAACGGTTGAAACAAAAAGTCGTATCCGCTCTGGATGCCACGCAAACGCATGTTGGCCAGAGTGTTGCGCACCAGCAAGGCGATCAGCGCAAAAGCCGACAAAATTGCGACGATCTGGTAGATGACCGAACGCCCCTCACGGCTACGCCACGAAATGGTCCGGTTTTTCTTGTCAGGTGAGGGGCGGGCCTCGGTCATTGAAAAGTGGGACATGCTTGTTGCCTAAACTAAAACGGACTGACAAAAAATACGCCCCACAAAGGGGCGTATTCAATGCTTTCAAAGAGGCAAAATTCAACGCAGCGGTGCAGCGTACTGCAAGCCGCCCTGACTCCATTGACGGTTCATGCCGCGTGGCAGGTTGATGGAGGTCTTGGGGCCCACATTGCGCTCAAACATCTCGCCATAGTTGCCGGTGACCTTGATGGCACGGTACAGCCACTCTTTGTCCAAGCCCAAGTGCTTGCCCAAATCTTCTGTCGCGCCGAGCAAACGACCGACTTGCGGATTGTCGCTGGTCTTCATCTGGTCTGCGTTGGCCTGGGTGATGCCATACTCTTCGGCTTCAATCAAACCGGCCAACACCCACTTGTTGATGGCCAACCACTCGTCATCACCACGGCGCACCATGGGGCCCAGAGGCTCTTTGGAAATCAGGTCGGGCAAGATCAAGTGGGTTGCTGGGTCTTTGGCTTCCTTGGCGCGCACAGAAGCCAAGCCCGATGCGTCGGTGGTGTAAGCCTGGCAACGGCCAGCAAAGTAAGCGCCAGTGGCTGCTTCAACTTTTTCAAACACCACAGGCTTGAGGTTGAGCTTGTTGGCGCGTGAGTAATCGGTTAAATTTTTCTCGGTGGTGGTGCCTGATTGCACGCAGACCGTGGCGCCCTTGAGCTGCTTGGCGCTGGTGATCTTGCCTTTGGGGACCATGAAGCCTTGGCCGTCGTAGTAGTTGGCACCCACAAAATGCAGGCCCAAAGAGGCATCACGGCTCATGGTGCTGGTGGTGTTGCGGGCCAACACATCGATCTCGCCAGACTGCAGGGCTGTGAAGCGCTGCTGGGCTGTCAGAGGCACGTATTTAACCTTGGTGGCGTCGCTCAAGACAGCGGCGGCCACTGCACGGCAGTGGTCCACGTCCAAACCAGACCAGTTGCCACTGGAATCAGCTGCAGAAAAACCTGCCAAACCTGTGTTGACGCCGCAGACGACTTGGCCGCGTTGCTTGATTTGATCAAGCGTTTTACCAGCCATGGCAGAAGTTGCAGCCATCAAGCCAGCGGCAGCCAGCACAGATCCGATCAAAGTACGTGTGTATTTCTTCATGAATAGAATCTTTCTAAATTTATGAGTAGCAAATCGCTACACGAATGATTACATGAAAAAGATTAAAACTCCCCTTAAAGGAAGCATTTTTAAGCTTTTGCAGTACAAGGGATTCATCCTGACGACGCACCAGACAAGTGCAGATCGACAAGATAGATTTTCCAGTTTGCACAACATATGCCAACTCAAACCTAGCAACCTAATATATTCAATTTGTGACCAAGCTTGGATCAGGGTGTACCCTTAAACTTATTCAATGAATGCATGACGGCTGGCATGATCAGCTCACCCAAAAGTTGTATTGACCTATGGCAAAACACGTATCCGAGACCCCAGCCACACAGTGGCTGAAGCACAAAAAAGTTGTTTACTCAGAGCACCCCTACGACTATGTGGAGCATGGCGGCACCTCAGAATCGTCTAAAAAGCTGGGCGTGCCTGAGCACGCAGTGGTCAAGACCCTGGTGATGCAGGACGAACATGGCAAAGGCTTGGTGGTTTTGATGCATGGAGACTGCAAAACTTCCACCAAAAATTTAGCTCGTCAAATTGGTCGAAAATTGGTTGAGCCCTGTACGCCAGATGTTGCGCAAAAGAATTCTGGGTATCTGGTTGGGGGGACTTCACCCTTTGGTTTGCGCAAGCCCTTGCCCGTGTTTGTAGAGTTCAGCATTTTGGAACTTCCCAAAATATGGATCAATGGCGGAAAGCGGGGATTTTTAGTAGGCATAGATCCCAAAGTACTGGTCAGTGAATTGGGCGCTGAGCCGGTGCAATGTGGGTTGCCTGTGTAGTGCCAAGGAAAGTACTCTTTTACAGATCTTTCAGCGCCGCTTCTACTTGTGCTTCAAACAGATCGGGTTGCCCCATCGCTTTGGCATTGAGCAGCGCCAGTTTGACCAAAAAGAGCTCTGACTTTTCGGGGCCTGCTCGATCGATGGCGGTCGCCAATCGGTCGTAAACCTGTTCTAAGCCAGCAATGTCCAGAGTATTGTTAGGGTTCATTGCATTACCGCATGTTGAAGACTGGAAAGCAATCGTGTGGCATCTACTTGAAGCCAGCGAGCACACACGTGTTGATCGGGTCGGAATAAATAAGCACCACCTGCTGAGAGTGCGTAACGAAGCTGAAATCGTTGTTGAGGGTCAAACAATGTTTGGTCAGCACCCTTGATATGCGCATGATCGTGTGTAATGGCCAGCAGCTTCAATGGCAAACCTTTGTTCTTGGCAACTTCAACAGCCTTTAACAGGTCTGGTGGAATGCTTTCATGTGGTGCAACATAAACCAAGTCAAACCCGCCACCTAAGTGGTCTAATAAAAAGTCATCTGATTTCAATTGAACATTTTGAGGGGGTGCACCCAATGTTGGCCCACCCGTAAACTTTGCATTGTCATCAGACATGCTGTTTAACGCAGAATGCTTGTACTCATGAGGTCGAGACGTGCGCCAGTGATACAAAGGTCGTACAAATTCTTCGGTCAAAGACAAAGACAAAACGGCATCGCGCAGCAACCTAAATCCGCGACTAGGCGGAGCCATGAAACGCGTGCTTTTACCAGCCTCCGTGATGATTTCGCGCGCTGCCCCAACACGCTCTTGGCTGTGGTTTGTCATCAATTTTTCAGGGGCAATGCCTTTTAAAACATAGGCCAAATGCCAGCCTAATGACTGCGCATCTTGGAACGCGGTGTTGGCCCCTCGCACGCCAAAGATGGGCAGCAAATGTGCAGCATCCCCCGTGAACACAATTCGATCGTGCACATAGTTGGGCAAGGTGAGCGTGCGTGCCGAGTAAACAGAGCTCCAATCCATTTCCCAAGACTTGTCTTCAAAGCCAATCATTTTGAGTTGGGCATTTATGCGCTGCTGAAGGGACTCGGGCCGCAAAGCTTCTTCAGGTGTTTCGCCAGGTGGCAATTGATAGTCCACTCGCCAAATGCCATGGGGCTCTTTGTGCATCAGAATGGTGTTGCCGCGGTTCCAGTCTGGGTCAAAAAATGCCAAGCGCTCTGTAGGAAAGGGCAGATCAATGCGAATATCGGCAATGACAAAAATGCTCTCAAATGAAGCGCCTTCCAATTTCAAATTCATGGCACTTCGAATTTCAGATCTACCACCATCTGCCGCTACAAGCCATTCGGTTTCAAGTTGATAGGGGCCTGCAGAGGTGTCGACATGGGCTGTCACAGTTCCCGCTGACTGTTCTGCGCTAACTAGCTTGTTGCCCCAGCGAACTTCAATCAGTGAATGGGCAGCGCATGCATCGTGCAGGTACTCTTCTAAGTACTGTTGCTGAATATTGATCATCGGAAAAAATCGATCGTCTGGATCTAGGGGTGTTTCCATCCGAAACACTTTTTGACCGCGATAAATGGAATTGCCGCAACGCCAAGGCAATCCGTTTTCAGTGATGCGATGGGCCACGCCCACTTGCTGCAAAATTTCCATTGACCTGCGCGTGAACACTATGGCACGTGAGCCTTGTGAAAATTGTAAATCAGAAGCCAAAACCACACTGGCAATCCCGTGTCGGGCCAATTCCAATGCGGTGACCATGCCGGCAGGCCCTGCACCCACGATGACTACTTTTTTCTTTGCCTGTGGCCCGTGTTCAGTGGGCAACCAAGGTTTGAAAACTTGGTAGTTGTAATAAATGGAAGGACGCGGGGTGGCGCTGGGCAGGTGCATTGCTGATATCAGTTGGCTTGGATGCCAGCAGTTTGCACCAGTTTTTCAATGGTGAGGGGAGGGTGATCAAGCATTTACAAGCTCCTTCCACCATCGACCACAAAACGGGAGCCAGTGGCAAAGCGCATGGTGGTAGCACAGGCTTCTATGGCAGCTGCAGTGTCGTCGACATGACCAATGCGTTGAAGGGGAATGGTGGCTGCAGCTTTCTCATTGAATTCAGCGCCTCGGCCAGGTACGAAAGATGAATCGACCACCCCTGGTGATACTGCAATGACACGAATGTGGGGCGCAAGTGCTTTGCCCAACGCCTTGGTCAAAAGATCGACACCCGCTTTGGCCGCTGCATACGCCAAATTGCTGCCAGCACCTGTAATGCCAGCGATGGAGGACACATTCACAATGAGTCCGTCGCCATTGGCTTTAAGCAAAGGGGTGAAGGCGCGAATGGTGGCAAACACACCGCGCAAATTGGTTTGCACCACGTCGTCAAACAAGGCGTCGGTTAAACCTTCTAAATCGTTGGCCGCCACTGGCTTTGTAAAACCTGCGCTGTTGACCAAGATATCGCAGCGTCCAGCGCGTTGCTTGACTGCCTCTGCTGCCGCATTCAGTGCGGCAGAGTCGGTGATAGAGGCGGTGAGTGCAAAGTGAGCGCCAGAGGCCACCTTGGGCAGCGTATCTAAAAGAGCCTGAACTTTTTCTGGATCTGAACGGTCAATGGACACAATGCGTGCACCCAATACGGCCAACCTCCGCGCGGTGGCCCAACCAATGGCACCTTTGCCGCCTGTGATGACAGCGACATGCCCGTCTAATTTAGAAACCGGTTCAAAACTCATGGTGTGCTTTCATTCAATAGATCGATTTGATGTGAATTGAGAATTAATTTTTCTTAGGTCTTTCTGATTGAAGAATCAGAAGACCTGAAATAACCAAAAGCAAAATCCCACTCCATGCCAAAAGGTTGGGTACTTCATCCCATACGATGTAGCCAATGAAGAGTGCAAACAACAAGCCGCTGTATCGAAACGGCGCTACCAGACTCATCTCACCTGAGCGCATGGCCACAATGAGCAAATAGTAAGCCATAGAAAGAAACAAGGAAGCGCCAAAAAGCAAGGCCAGCGAAGTGCTGTCAACGGGCGTCCAAGTTTGGGTCAGTGAAATGCCGCCAGCGGCTATGGCCACAGAAACTGCAGTCGACAAAGTAATTAAAAGTGCGGGCACGTGAAGGCCAATGGCCCGAGTCAGTGTGTCGCGCGTGGCATGCAACAAAGTGGCCAGCACGGCAATCCAAGCGTATACACTGAAGCCCTCAGAGTTAGGCTGCACCACCAGCAGCACGCCACTGAAGCCTAGCAAAATGAGCATGCCTCGTTGTAATGAGACCTGCTCTTTGAAGAAAACAATAGCAAACACCGTGATGAACAAAGGGGAGGCAAGGTTAATGGCCGTTGCATTGCCCAAGGGCAAATGAAAGACTGCTGTTAAGTAAGTGAGAGAGGCTGCGGCATCGACAGAGCCCCTGATCCAAAGACGCTTGTTTAACATGAGGCGCCAGTTTTTGAGATGACCCATCGCTTGCGCCATGATGAGCACCAGAATGGTGGCCAGGAGACCCCGAATGAAAATAAGTTGCGGGCCAGGTAGGGTGGCGCTGACTTGCTTGACCAGAGCATCGTTGGCTATGAAAAGCGCCATGGCTAGGCTCATGGCCAAAATACCGCGGCGATTGTCAGCGTGCATGCAGACCTTCCTGGTGACCACGACAAGGTCATGAAAAAAGCCCCCAGTGCAAACACGGGGGGCTCTAAGTTTGGTGGCTCTTCACGGATTCGAACCGCGGACCTGTGGATTATGATTCCATCGCTCTAACCGACTGAGCTAAAGAGCCTGAGCCAAAAATTATAGCAAACGATTGGGTTCAATTGTTAGAACTTTTGAATAAAGTTTGGGACCTTGGATTGGTTTTGACGAATTAGTGTTTTCCTGGGGATTATTTGCCCATAAGAGTTGAACCTGCATACTCACTCAAACTTATTCACTGGAGTCTGCAATGCCAAGAGCGAAGAAAACATGGGC
>Ga0315899_10001353_pt1 | contig 28133 bp, 37 predicted proteins | sample LakEriMetagenome_2_FD_203518 | JGI IMG/M metagenome (GOLD analysis project Ga0315899, IMG submission 203518) | Freshwater fungal communities from buoy surface, Lake Erie, Ohio, United States - Buoy 4 MA112 | ecosystem: Environmental > Aquatic > Freshwater > Lake | place: USA: Lake Erie, Ohio... | reverse complement strand
TGTGGCTTGCGCCACTCCCTGAACCTACATCACAGGCTCTCGCCTGCTCTCGGTTCCTGCTCGCTTCCCCTCTCGGGTTCGCTCGCAGCTCATGACCATAACACTCCCTCCCGCCCAGGTGTCAAGCGCTTCGACGTGGGATTCCGTCCCTAGGGTTCGCTTCGGGACGGGCGGCAGGGAGCTTGGATGGCCGGGCAGTCGAACCGTGGACAGGGGCCAAGGCCGCCAAGCTCCCTGGTGGACACGGCCGTACGGGCCGCCGAACTCCAGTTTGAGCGCACCCTGATCCAGGTCCGCGGCGAAACGGTGGGCTCGATCGCCGCCCTGAGCCACCCAGGCGGTCAGGGCGATGCCGCGAACTATGGCGAGGTGTTTCTGCGGGACAACGTGCCGGTGATGCTGTACCTGCTCCTCAAGGGGCGATACGGAATCGTTCGCCACTTCCTGGAGGTCTGCCTGGAGCTGCAGAGCAGCGCCTACCAGAGCCGGGGGGCATTCCCCACCAGCTTCGTGGAGCGGAGAGGGGAGCTGCTGGCGGACTATGGACAACGCTCGATCGGCAGCATCACCTCCGTGGATGCGAGCCTCTGGTGGCCGGTGCTCTGCTGGCTCTACGTCCGGCGCAGCCGCGACGAGGACTTCGGCACAAGCCAGCGCGTGCAACGGGGCGTGCAGCTGCTGCTTGATCTGGTGCTGCATCCAGGCTTCGCAGGCACGCCCGTGCTGTTTGTGCCGGACTGCGCCTTCATGATCGATCGCCCGATGGATGTCTGGGGCGCGCCGCTTGAGATCGAGGTGCTGCTCTTCGGCTGCCTGAGCAGCTGCTCCCGGCTGATGGAGCTCGCCCAGCGAGGCCAGCGCAGTCGATGGCTGGAGCAACGGCTGCTGCTGACGCGGCAGTGGACCCATGACCTACGCCGCTACCTGCTCCAGCACTACTGGGTCACCAGCAAGACCGTGCAGGTGCTGCGCCGCCGCCCGACCGAACAGCACGGGGAACAGCAGGCTCGCAATGCTTTCAACGTTCAGCCCCAGGTGATCCCACCATGGCTGCAGGACTGGCTGGCCGATCGCGGCGGCTACCTGATCGGCAACATGCGGACCGGTCGGCCCGACTTCCGGTTCTACAGCCTGGGGAACGCACTGGCCTGCCTGTTCCGCCTGATCACGGCACCGCAGCAACGGGCCCTGTTCAGGCTGGTGCTGCACAACCGTGAGCATCTGATGGCGCAGATGCCGATGCGGATCTGCCACCCGCCCCTTGAAGGCGACACCTGGCGCGAGAAGACAGGGTCTGATCCCAAGAACTGGCCGTGGTGTTACCACAACGGCGGGCACTGGCCAAGCCTGCTCTGGTATCTGGCGGGTGCCGTGCTGCTGCATGAGCAGCGCTACCCCCGCACCGATGGCCTGCTGATGGGACAGGCGCGAGCACTGCTCGAGCAGGGCTACTGGTTGCAGCTGAACCAATTGCCGCGCCAGCAATGGGCTGAATACTTCGACGGACCCACCGGCACCTGGGTGGGTCAGCAGGCGCGCACCCATCAGACCTGGACGATCGTGGGCTTCCTGCTGCTGCATCACCTGCTGCGCGTGCAGCCCCAGGACGCCTCCCTGCTGGATATCCATGGCCCCTGACAGCCTCGTCGAGACACAAAAAAACCCCGGCCGGAGCCGGGGCTGAAGAATTGAGGCAGGTGGCAGCGATCAGAACAGACCGAGGGTGAGCGACTTGTCGATCGGCATGGCAGCGCCGATACCGAGATAGATCGCGAACACGGTGCCGAACAGGAAGGCGGCCATGGCCACCGGACGGCGGAAGGGGTTCTGGAACTTGTTGAAGCTCTCGATGAAGGGGATCAACATCAGACCCAGGGGGATCATCGTCTGCAGGGCGATGCCGAGCAGCTTGTTGGGCACAACCCGCAGGATCTGGAACACCGGGTAGAGGTACCACTCGGGCAGGATCTCGAGCGGCGTGGCGAACGGATCAGCCTTGTCGCCGAGCATGGCGGGGTCGAGCACGGCTAGGCCAACCACACAGGCGATGGTGCCGAGGATCACCACCGGGAAGATGTAGAGGAGATCGTTCGGCCAGGCGGGCTCACCGTAGTAGTTGTGGCCCATGCCCTTGGCCAGCTTGGCCCGCAGCTTGGGATCGCTCAGGTCGGGCTTCTTGAGGATGTGCATGAGGGGTGACCCGATCAGGGGACCAATGGATGAAGGCTAGAAACCGACCCGGGCGTGGCGTCAGGGACGGCGGAGGACAGGCCGGGGATCGCAACAAACCGCAATCCCCGGATGGCGCCCAGGTTCAGAGGGGACCGGAGATGCCCTGCTTGCGGATCATCAGGAAGTGGATCAGCATGAACACCGCCAGCAGCCAGGGCATCACGAAGGTGTGCAGGCTGTAGAAGCGGGTGAGAGTGGCCTGGCCGACCGACTCACCACCGCGCAGCAGCTCGACCATGAAGTCGCCGACCACGGGCACGGCCGCAGGCACGCCGCTCACGATCTTGACGGCCCAGTAACCGAGCTGGTCCCAGGGAAGGGAGTAGCCCGTGACGCCGAAGGACACGGTGATCACGGCCATGGTGACGCCGGTGATCCAGGTGAGCTCGCGGGGACGTTTGAAGCCACCGGTGAGGTACACGCGGAACACGTGCAGGATCAGCATCAGCACCATCATCGAAGCGCTCCACCGGTGGATGGAGCGGATCAGCCAGCCGAAGCTGACGTCGGTCATCAGGTACTGGACGGAGGCGTAGGCCTCAGCCACGGTCGGCTTGTAATAGAAGGTCATCGCGAAGCCGGTCGCGAACTGGATCAGGAAGCAGACCAGCGTGATGCCGCCCAGGCAATAAAAGATGTTGACGTGGGGCGGAACGTACTTGGAGGCGACGTCGTCGACGATCTCCTGGATGTCGAGGCGCTCGTTGAACCAGTCGTAGACCGAGGAGGTGACGGGCGAGGACTTTCCGCCGGCGGCGGGGGAGGAGTTCGCCATGCAGCGAGGGGGTTTGGTTGGCAGAGTCTACCGATGCCATCGGACCCCCCGTGAGAGCAGCGTCGCCGTTCGTCAAGTCAGCCTCGGCGCCGCCTGCTGACCAGCGGTCCCGTCAGGTGACGCCGGGGAAAGCAGCAAGGCAGCTGAGCCGGCGGCTGCTCGCCTTGCTGATCAGCATCCTTCCCCTGCTGGCGCCAGCACCGGCCCTCGCGCTCAACGACGCCCAGCAGCTGGTGGTGGAGAGCTGGCGCTTGGTGAACCAGAGCTACGTGGATCCCGACCGCTTCGAGGCCATTCACTGGAAACGGCTGCGCCAGAAGGCCCTGGAGCGCTCGATCCAGACCAGCGGCGACGCCTACGACGCAATTGAGGCGATGCTCGCCCCGCTCGGTGATCCCTACACCCGCCTGCTGCGGCCGGCGGAATGGACGGTCCTGCGCTCCAGCACCCAGGGCAGCGTCAGCGGCGTGGGCCTGCAGCTGGGTCTGCGCGGCGACAGCGGCACCGTGGTGGTGATCGCTCCGCTGGAGGGTTCACCTGCCGCCGAAGCCGGTATCGCCTCGGGCTGGGAGCTGCTGAAGGTGGATGGACTCGCCACCGAGGAGCTGGGCCTGGAGGCCACTGCGGCGCGGCTGCGGGGCGCGGCAGGTTCGCGGGTGCTGCTCGATCTGCAACCGCCCCAGGGGAAACCGCGGGAGCTGGAGCTGAGCCGACGGCAGGTGGATCTGCAGCCGGTGCGCAGCCGCGTGATCGAACGGGATGGCCAGCGCCTCGGTTACCTGCGCATCACCCAGTTCGCCGAACCGGTGCCCAGGGCCGTGGCCGAGGCGCTGGCGGACCTGCAGCGGCAGGAGATCACCGGGCTGGTGCTGGACCTGCGCAACAACTCGGGCGGGCTCGTGAGCGCCGGCCTGGCCGTGGCCAACGATTTTCTGAGCGGAGCACCGATCGTGGAAACGATGAACCGCGATGGCTTCGCCGATGCCCAGCAGGCCGGGCCCGGCAACCTCTTCGATGGCCCGATGGTGGTCCTGGTGAATGGCGGCACCGCCAGCGCCAGCGAGATCCTGGCGGGTGCCCTGCAGGACGATCGGCGTGCACCGCTGCTGGGCAGCCGCACCTTCGGCAAGGGATTGATTCAGACGCTGATCAGCCTGGGCGGTGACGGCAGCGGCCTGGCGGTGACGGTGGCCCGCTACGTGACCCCCAGCGGCCGGGACATCCAGAACCTCGGCATCGAACCCGACCAGCTCCTGGGTGAACCGGAGCCACTGAACCCGGGCGGAGCGGACGACGACTGGCTCGATGCCGCCCTGATCAGCCTGGCGGAGCGGACGGCAGTGCAGGCCGAGGGGGCCGAGGTGCGATGAGCCAGCGCAGCTATCACGACCCCCTGCATGGGGCGATCCGCCTCGATCGCGATCAGCCCGCCGAAGCCCTGGTGATCGATCTGATCGACTCGGCCCCGTTTCAGCGGCTACGGCGCATCCGGCAGCTGGGACCGGCCTTCCTCACCTTCCATGGCGCTGAGTCGAGCCGGTTCACCCATTCGCTCGGGGTTCTGCACCTGGCCCGCCAGGCCCTGCATGGTCTGCTGCGCCAGGCCCCCGAGCTGGAGGAGCAGCAGGGGGTTCTCTACGCCGCGGCCCTGCTGCACGACGTGGGCCATGCCCCGTTCAGCCACTCGGGCGAAGAAATGTTCGGGCTGCGCCACGAAAGCTGGTCAGGGCGGCTGATCCGCGAGCATCCAGCCCTGCGCGATCGCCTGGAGGCCTATGCGCCCGGGTGCGCCGCAAGCGTGGCGGATCTGCTCGAGCATGGCCGCTGCAGCACACCGGCGATCAAGGCCCTGGTGAGCAGCCAGCTGGACTGCGACCGACTCGACTATCTGCTGCGCGACAGCTACAGCACCGGCACCAGCTACGGCCGGCTGGACCGGGAACGGATCCTGGCCAGCCTCACCCTGGCCCCCGATGGCGGCCTGGCGGTTCACCCCAAGGGCCTGATGGCGGTGGAGCACTACCTGGTGGTGCGCAACCTCATGTACCGCAGCGTGTACAACCACCGGCTGAATGTGGTGTGCAACTGGCTGCTCAGCCAGGTGATCAGCATGGCCCGACGGCTTGGACCCAGCCAGGTCTGGGCCGATGACGTGATGGCCTGCTGGCTCTGGCAGCCGCAACGGCTGGAGATCGACACCTTCCTGGCCAACGACGACGTCCGCTGCGGCTACCACCTGCAGCGCTGGCGCGAGACGGGGCCGCCCAATCTGCAGGAGCTCTGCCGCCGGTTTCTGGAACGCCAGCTGCTGAAGGCCACCGACGTGAGCTCCCTCGCGCCTGAAGGTCGCCTGAAACTCCTGGCGCAGGCGCGCACCCTGGCGGGGGCGGAGGGCCTTCAGCCCGACCTCTGCTGCGGACTGCACCAGCAGCAGAACCAGGGCTATCACCCCTACAAAGGAGGGCTGCGGCTGTGGGATGGACAGCGGCTTCAGGCCCTGGAGCAGCGCTCAGCATTGGTCCGCAGCCTGATTGAACCCACCGAGACCGCCTGGCTGATCCACCCGGCCGAGGTACGTACAGCCCTTCAACACCAACTGTCCCTGGAAGACGGTGCCGGTGCTGCCTAGCGTGAGGGTATGGCCCTTTCTGCGCTGCCGCATCTGATCCGCCTACGGCCACTGGCCGAGGCCGTCGCCACCCCACTGGAGGAGGTGAGACACCAACTGAGCAGCGGGCCGGCGCCAGGCCCGGCGCTGCTCAACAGCGCCGACCGGCCGCTGACGCTGCCGGAGCTGCGGGCGATCCAGCACCAGCTGGCAGAAGCAGGCCTGGAACTCCAGGTGGTGGAGGCGGATGAGCCCTGGAGCCTTGTACCGGCGGCAACGCTGGGTCTGGCCACGAAGCTGCGTGATGCGCGCAGCGTGCCAGCGGCAGAGGAGCTGAATGCCACGCAGACCGCCGCGGCCCTGAGCATCCACCGGGGCACCCTGCGGGCCGGCGACCACCTGCAGGTGGATGGATCCCTGCTGGTGCTGGGTGACGTGAATCCAGGGGCCAGGATCAGCGCCGGCGGGGATGTGCGGGTCTGGGGACGCCTGCGGGGCGTGGCCCATGCCGGCTGCCGCGGCGATCGAAGCGCTCGCGTGGTGGCCCTGCAGCTGCGGCCACTCCAGCTGCGGATCGCCGATGCGGTGGCACGGGGGCCTGAAGACCTGCCGCCGGCTGGCTTCTGCGAGGAGGCCGTGCTGGTGGACGACGGGATCGCCATCCGGCCAGCGGAGCCAAGCTGGCCGCTCAACGATTGACCAGACCCAGCGCCCCAAGCAGGCCGGCTACCGCCATGAACCACAGCGGCGAGATCCTGGTGCGCAGCATCAGCACACAGACCACGGCCGAAACGGCATAGGCGGGTGTGTCGTGATCGGAAATGCGCAGGATCTTGAGTCCGACGGCGAAGAGGATGCCGAGGGTGAGAGGGGCGAGACCCCGTTCAAAGGCGACGCGCCAGGCGGCATCGCGCCAGCGGTTCCAGCTGAGGGAAGCCACCACCATCACCAGCGTGGACGGGAGCAGGATCGCGATCTCGGCGGCGACGCCACTGAGGAGGCCCCAGCCGGGACCCTCATGGATTGCCGCACCCATGCCGAGCAACCCCACCAGCATCGAACTGGGGCCGGGTGCTGCCTCGGCGATGGCATACAGATCGGCGAACTGACGGGAGGAGAGCCAGCAGTATTTCTCGACGGCAAGCGAGTGGTACTCACTCAGCAGGGTGTTGCCACCGCCGAGGGAGAACAGCGACAGGCTCAGAAAATCCCAGATCACCGCCAGCAGGTTGTGCCAGTCGCTGAGCGCGACCGGCTGACACCGGGCGGTGGCGCTGGCCAGGATCTCTGCCGGCGGAGGTCCGATCATCGCGACCTCGGCCAGTACCAGGCCATGGCGAGGGGGCCGAGCACCAGCACCAGGGGAATCAGGCGCACATGAAAGACCGTCATCGCCAGAAAGCTGACGGCGGCAAACAGCAGCGCTGCGGGATCGCGGCTGTAGGCCCCGACGAGCTTGAAGCCCATCGAGATGGCCATACCGGCGGAGGCCGTGATCACACCGGCGAGCACCCGATCGACCGCCGGCAGCAGGCGCAGCTCGTAGTAGGCGAGCCCCAACAGCAGCAGCAGGCTGAAGGGAAGCAGCAGCAGGCCTGCGATCGCCGCCATGGCGCCGCTGAGACCACGAAAGCGGCTGCCGATGTAGACGGCCATGTTGACCTGGTTCGGCCCCGGGAACAGCCGCGCCACGGTCAGTCCCGTGAGGAACTCAGCCTGGCTCAACCAACGCCGCTGCTCGACGACGATGCGCTCACTCCAGGCCGAGAGCCCACCGCCGAAGGAGGAAAGGGCCACCTGCTGCATGCCGAGGAAGAGCTCGAGGTGACTGGGGCGTGCCACCTGGGGCTCGAGCGGGGAATCCTCAGCCATCAGTGGTGCACGAAGTGGGGATCCGGCGGCAGCTCACCCTGCTCGTGATACGTGGGATCGAGCGGATCGGGTGCGCTATAGCGAGAGGCCTGCTGCCAGTCGGCCGCGAAGCAGGCGTGCAGACGCTGCACCACCTCCGGCGCATCGATCTCGATGCCGAGTTCACGGCGCAGGTCGAAGGCACTGCGATCGATGTTCATCGAACCGATCAGGGCAGCAGCCCCATCGATCAGGATCAGCTTGGCGTGCAGCTTGAGGTGTTTCTGCCGGCGGATCCTGACGCCGAAGCGCTCCATCAGGCGCAGCGAACTGAATGTGTCAAAGATGTCCCAGTCGCTGATGCCGTGCTTGCCACCGCAGAGGACGTGCACCTTCACGCCCCGCTCCCGGGCGGCGATGATGCGCTCAAGGATCACGGCATCCACGAACTTGGGATGCTGAATCCAGAGGGTGGTTGAGGCACGGTCGATCACGCGCGCCATCTGACCGCGGCTGTGGATGCTGCTCCAGACCAGTCCCACATCCAGGCGTGGATCAAAGGGCAGGCGCTGCCAGTCCGCCTCGAAGCCCGCCACCACCTCGGCCACCACCTCGGGGTCGTGGCTGACCACGCCGTAATCACGGGTCTGGGTGAAGTACTTGTCGGCGAGGTTGAAGGTGGCGATCAGGGCGGCCTCGCCGTCGATCACCATCGATTTCTCATGGGTGACCGGGAAGGCCTCGCTGGTCCAGGCCACGGCGATCCCCCACCCTTCCAGCAGGGCATAGGCCTCATCGTTCCAGCGGTCACCGCCGGAGGTGTGCGGATTGAGCATCACTCGCACCGATACACCGCGCTGATGGGCACGCAGCAGTGCCTGCTCCACCGCCTCGCTCTGGAGCTTGAACTGCTTGAGCAGCAGACGCTGGCGCGCAGCATCGATCAGCGCAACGACAGCGGCATCACCGTCATCCGGCATCACCAGCAACCGCTGCTGATCAGGAGGAACGGCGCTCATCGCGGGCGGTTGGTGCTGCCACGTTCTAGGCCCGCCAGCCGCGCATGACCACCGGGCCGCGCAGCCAGGGGTAACGCGACGCAGAACAACGCCTCGCAAACGGGCGGCAGCGCCGTCGCGGATTGGCCCTAGCCTGCCTCGATCTCCAGACGCACCGTGACCCGCACCATCCTGATCTGTTCGGGCAAGGGGGGAGTGGGCAAGACCACTCTCACCGCCAACCTGGGCATCGCGCTGGCCCGCCTGGGCCAGCGGACCGCTGTGCTCGACGCGGATTTCGGTCTGCGCAACCTCGACCTGCTGCTCGGTCTCGAGAACCGGATCATCTATACCGCGCAGGAGGTGCTGGCGGGCAGCTGCCGACTGGACCAGGCGCTGGTCAAGCACAAGCAGGAACCGAATCTGGCTCTGCTGCCGGCGGGCAACCCGCGGATGCTTGAGTGGCTGAAGCCCGAGGACATGCAGCAGATCGTGGGCATGCTCTCCGAGCAGTTCGAGCTGGTGCTGATCGACTGCCCGGCCGGGATCGAGGATGGTTTCAAGAACGCGATGGCGGCGGCGCGGGAGGCGATCGTGATCACCACGCCGGAAGTCTCCGCCGTGCGCGATGCCGACCGGGTGATCGGCCTGCTCAACAGCCAGGGGATCCAGCCGATCCAACTGGTCCTGAACCGGGTACGTCCGAAGATGATGGCCAACCAGGAAATGCTGGCGGTGGACGACGTCACCGACGTCCTGGCCCTGCCACTGCTGGGGCTGGTGCTGGAGGACGAGCAGGTGATCGTGAGCAGCAACCGCGGTGAACCGCTCACGCTCAACGGCAATCAGTCGCCGGCAGCACTGGCCTACGGCAACATCGCCCGCCGCATCTGCGGCGAGGAGGTGCCCCTGCTCGACCCGGCCAAGGTGCGCGATGGCCTGCGCGCGAAGCTCGGCCGCCTCATCCATACCAAGATCTTCTGAGCCGATGGCCCTGCGCGACTTCATCGACAAGCTGCTGGGACGTCAACCCGCCAGCGCCACCACGGCACGGCAACGGCTGCAGCTGGTGCTGGCCCACGATCGCAGCGACCTCAACCCTGAGCTGCTCGACCAGATGCGGAGGGAAATCCTCGAGGTGGTGAGCCGCTACGTGGAGATCGACCTTGAGGAGGGGGATGTGACCCTTGAGACCGAGGACCGCGTCACGGCCCTGGTGGCGAATCTGCCGATCAAACGGGCCAAGGCGCTGCCCCGGGCATCGATCACCCACGCGGGCGCCTGACGGGCGGTACCGATCAGGCGAAGGGCGGGGAATGCTCAGAAGAGTCGTCCCCAACGCCATGCCTTACCCGCCCGCACGCGTGACCGAAGCCGAACAGCGCGTGCTCGAACGACTGGTGCAGGGCCTGAGCAACCGTGCCATAGCCGCGGACCTGGTCGTGAGCCCGCGCACCGTCGAATGCCACATCTCCCACCTGCTGGCCAAGACCGGCTGCAGCAGCCGCACGCAACTGCTGCTCTGGGCCCTGACCGGGCGATAAGCTCTGGCCTGAAGGCCATGCCTTCCCTGCCGGCTTAGCTCAGTGGTAGAGCAGCGCTTTTGTAAAGCGAAGGCCATCGGTTCAAATCCGTTAGCCGGCTTGCGATTGCGAACCTGCCTGCAGCGCCTCAACCTGCAGGGGCGCGGTCGAACCGCAACTGGCACCATCGGGACAAATCAGATCAGCAGCCCGGCGCGCATCGCCGAGGACCGCCATCAGCACGCCCGGGGATTCGCGCAGCAGGGCGATCCAACTGCCGAGGTAGGCGGCATGGTTCATGGTGTCGCTGCCGATCTCGAGTCGATCTCCAAGCAGCACGGCACCGAGCTCGGCCACCAGTTCTTCGCGGGCATAGGCCGCAGTGGTGTGATCGCCCGAGAGATCACGGCGCAGCCGCGTGGGATGGCCCGTGCTGTGGACGGCTTCATGGGCCCAGGTGGCGTAATAGGCCCCGCTCGAATGAAAGGCTCGCCGCGCCGGCAAGGCGATCCGATCGCGGCCTGGGCTGTAGGACGCGCCCGCGAAGCCGTGATCGACGGGCACCGGCCAGGCTGAGAGCGCAGCCTCGGCACGGGCCAGACGCTCTGGCTCAGGCCGTTGGTCGAGGCCGGCTGCCTGACGGCGCTTGTCCAGCAGAGCATCCAGACCAGGCCCATCCAGATCGGCGGCGTTGAACAACGGCATGGGGCGAAAGCTCATCCAGACCCGGGGTGGAGGGGAGCTGGCATCCGGGTCGAGCGGCGAGGTCAACAGCTGGACAGCAGGCTTGCTCTGATGCCTCTGAGGCCGCAACACATGCACGGCGCGACTGCCTCGACGGGGGAACAGACCCGCGGCCCTGGCCTCCGCGAAGCCGCACCAGTAGGGAAGGGCTGATCCACGCAGATGCTGCCCCAGCGTGAGCAGAACAGGGTTCGCTCCGCCATATGGACGGCCAGTCAACAGATTGCAGTGGTGAGCGGATGTCGACGGGTCCCACTCCCGGCGCCAGGGGGTGGTGCCCACCTCCAGGAGCTGAATCAAGGACGCGGCGATCCTCTCTTCCGCCAGGGGACGCCGGGCGTCGGAGGGACTACCGGCACCAGGAGCGACACCAGAGGAGAGACCAGCAGAAAGACCGGCCATGACACAGGCAGCGATACATCAGTACTGATGCCCTCGCCGTTTCGTGGCCGGCCGGCCTGCCCGGAACCGACCCGGGCCGAACCTGAAGACTCTTGTGCCAGAGACGCTGCGACCCGCACAGGCGTCACAGAATGGCGCTCAGGACAAACGGTTGTGCCATGCGCGGTTGTCGGCCACACCAGCGGATCTATCGGCTCATCGATGCGTGCTGCGAGCCTCACCGACAGCTGGATGCCCTCTACGCCAGCCTTGATGAAGCACTCGACGATGCAATCTCCTGGATCGAGCATCACGGCCTGGACCCCCTGCGCAGCCTGATCGGCGTCGAGGTCTGCGCCGCCAACGGAGACTGGCGGACCTGCCGTCTACCGGCGGCTCTGCTGTGCCCCCTGCTGTGCCCCCTGCCGGGCTGAATCATTCCGGCTGACAATCTGCGCCGAACAATCAGACGCGACTGGCGACCTTGGGACCAGCGATCCGCTGGAACATGTACCCCATACCCCGGGCCGTGAGAATCAATTCCGGATTGAGTGGATCCTGCTCAAGCTTGCCACGCAGACGGGAGATATGCACATCAACAACCCGACTGTCGTTAGAGCGCTGCGGTTTATAACCCCAGACTTTCTCTAACATGTCAAGCCTGCAGATCGGCTCACCGGAGCGACTGATTAACAGCTCAAGCAGATTGAATTCCATGCCCGTGAGGCGCAGACGCTCTTCGCCGCGATACACCTGACGACGATTGAAATCAATCGCCAGTCCCCCGATCCTCAGGACATGTCCGGAGACGCCCGTGGCTGCAGACGCCGAACCAGCAACCAGGCTGACGCGACGCATCACACAACGGATGCGGGCCTCAAGCTCCTTGGGGCTGAACGGTTTAACCATGTAGTCATCAGCGCCGAGCTGAAGGCCGGTGATGCGATCAGCAACTTCCGAGAGAGCAGTCAGAAGGATAATGGGCACTTCCGACTGAGCCCGGATGCGTTCGATGACAGCAAAGCCGTCAAGCTCAGGCATCATCACGTCGAGAACGACTAGATCAGGCTCAGTGCCTCGAAAGAGCTCCAGCGCCTGATGACCATCGGCCGCGACAACCACCTCATGGCCGCACATCGCCAGACGCGTTTCAAGTACACGGCGAATGCTGGGATCGTCGTCGGCAATCAGGATTTTAAAGACCTGAGCGGAGGGAGCAGAAGATCCTTCAGTCATGGCCAATCACAATCAAGCGACAGAGGCGGCAACCGCCTCAACATCTCGTTTGAGCATGGAGTAATGAACCAGGGGGTCGCGGTACTGCCTCGGCATTGCCGAATGCAACAGATTCAGGCGGTCCCAGCAGACGGTGCGCCGGATTTTCTCGAGGGGAACGCCATTACGGATCAGCATTCGCAGAGCTTTGCAGTAGGCGGGATACCCCGCCTCAAGCTTGCCGATCGTCAAACCGGATTCTGCGACCTGCCCAGCCTGAAACGACCGCTCGGCGGGGCAGGATGTGCTGGAATCATCAGCCAATACCACTGATGCAGAACTGGCTGCAACCATTGAGGCTTCTCATTGAACTTCGCGTTCGATAAGCGTAAGCCAACAACAGGCCATACCAAACACTTGACAAAGGGGTCGAGGCATGCAGATGCACGCAAAATGCATCACCATGCAACACACAAATGCGCATGAACCCGGGCCACAGCAGTGAGCGCAGAGGATCTCGGACCAGGGCGGCAAATGCTTAAGAGATCAGGAAGATCGCTGCGACTGGCCAGATCCGGCACGGACACCAGGCCAATAAAAAAGCCCCGCCAGAAGGCGGGGCAGGTGTGAAGAGAGCCGATCTTCAGCCGACGCTCCAGACGCCACCTGCAATCTTGACCAGAGGCGCGACCATGCTCGTTCCGGCCAGGAACCAGGCAAAAGCGGCGCCGCCGCAGCCACCAAGCCAGAAGCCACTGGCAAACTCGGCCCAGCCAGCCTTGGTGAAAAGGTCAGCCGGCGGATTGTCGATGGTGGCGTCAGCGGGTTGGACGCTGGGACCGCGACCGGCGGTGCCATAGATCGACAGACAGACCGTCAGGATCGAAACCAGGCCAACGGCCGCCAGAAGGCCAGCGGTGCTGGCGTACTCGGTAGCACGCAGCGGACCGGTGATGGCGAAGGGTCCGTAGAGGAAGAAGCCATGGGCCATCCCCACTTCCAGACCGCGGCGGTTGGGAGAGAGGGCCGGACGATAAGCAGGCAGCGCGCCAAGAAAGGCGCGGCTGAAGTAGCTGCTGTTGACGGGAGTGGCCAGATTGCCGACGCAGGGGTCAGCGACGGGGGTCACGGTCATCGGTGGAGGAAAGTCGGGTGGCTGGATGAAGCGCGGCAGACTGTTTCAGTCGCGGGCTTCGATCACGTTGAACAGCAGGGCCATGGCCACCGCAGGACCCAGGATCCCGACAATGGGCACGAACACCGAGGGCATCCAGGCGGCGACGAAGTCTCCGGTCATCAGCGTGGGCCAATACAGCTACCGTCGGCACTGTACGGAGCCCCTCCGGAGCTGCTCGTCGGCCGGCGGAGGGGCGACATAAAAGTTCAATCCGACCGCCCCCGGCCGCGCTCCATCCCTTCCCTGCCATGAACCAGGCCCTCTCTGGAGCTGCGTTCGCCGCCCTGCTCGCCGTGTGCTGGCTACTGGGCCAGCGTCGCCCCAGGCTGCTGAGCTCAACGGACACCACGGCGGTGGCGGCCCTGAACCGCGGCCAGATGGAGCGCCTGGTGGAGCCGGTCGCGGGCACGGCACAGGGTGAGGCAACCGAACCCCCTCTGCCGGACCAGCTGCCTGGCCCACGCCAGCCCTGGCCCCTGAATGCCCGCAGCCGCCGCCAGCTGCTGCGCGGTCTGCAGGATGCCTACGCCAGGGGAGGGCCGCTGCGGCGCCAGGCGGTTGAAGCCTGCCGCTCCTGGGGGCACCGCGACACCCTGCCGCTCCTACGTCGCGCGCTGCATGACAGTGATCCGGCGGTGGTGGCCATCGCCGCCAGCGCCATGGCCGGATTCCGAGGTCGCACCAGCCAGCCAGCCACGCCTCAGCCCCTGGCCAGAGCACCGCGCAACGTCTCGCGGATGCGATAGATCGGACGGCCCTGACTCTCGTGATAGGTGCGCATCTGCAGCTCCGCCAGCAGACCGAAGCAGAACAGCTGCACACCGCTGATCAGGGCCAACACCGCCAGCAGCAGCAGGGGACGCTGACCGATCTCGGTTCCGCCCAGCTTGAGCAGCAGCAGATACACGCTCAGGATTGAGCCGAGCAGGATCGCACTGAGACCACCCAGGCCGAACACATACATCGGTCGGGTGAGGAAGCGCTTCATGAACCAGACGGTGAGCAGATCCATCAGCACCCGGAAGGTGCGATCGATGCCGTATTTGCTCTTACCGAAGCGGCGGGCCTCGTGATTCACCTTCACTTCGGTGATGCGGGCACCCTCGATGAAGGCCAGGGCGGGCAGAAAGCGATGCAGCTCGCCATAGAGGTTCATATCCTCCACCAGCTCGCGGCGGTAGGCCTTGAGCGAGCAGCCGTAATCATGCAGCCGCACCCCGGTCACACGGGCGATCAGGTGGTTGGCCGCCTTGCTGGGCAGCAGACGGCTGACGGCGTGATCCTGGCGCTGGTGGCGCCAGCCGCTGACCAGGTCGTAGCCCTGCTCCAGCTGCTCCAGCAGCAGCGGGATATCCGCCGGATCGTTCTGCAGATCGCCATCAAGGGTGATGATCACGGCGCCACGGCTGGCATCGAAACCGGCTGCCATGGCCGGCGTCTGGCCATAGTTGCGGCGCAGCAGCACGGCCACGAGTTCCGGCGTCTCGCTCGCCAATCGGCGCAGCACCGTCGTCGTGGCATCGCTGGAGCCGTCATCGACCAGCACCAGCTCAAACGGACGCCCAAGGGGGCGGAGCACCTGCAGCAGCCGCTCCACCAGCAGCGGCAGGCTCTCCGCCTCGTTGTAGAGGGGCACCACGATCGAGAGCTCGGGGGTCACGGCCGAAGCGATAGCGGCGTGCATCGACGCTCTCCTGATGCCAGGACCCTAGGGGACGCCACCGCGGCCTCAGGCCAGGGTGGTGCCGTCGTGACAACGCACGACGCGGCCGGCACCACGCAGTTCCTGGCGGTAGTGCACGCTGACCGGATCGATCAACTGGGGATCCAGGCCATCCACCCCCAGGCCATCGCGACCATGCTGGCGGCCGGAACTGTGCAGATAGCGACCAGCCCCGAGATGCAGGCCGACATGGGTGCAGCGGCGAGGCGTACCGAAGAAGATCAGATCACCGGGCTGCAGCAGGCTGTAGCAGCCAGGCGCGACCGCCACGGGCTGACAGAAGCGCTCCTGCTGATAGGCATCACGGGGGATCCAGATGCCTGCGGCAGCGAAGGCGGTCTGAATGAAGCCGGAGCAGTCGAAATCGGGCCCCAGGCTGCCGCCCCAGAGGTAGTGATTGACCTGCCGGCTGGCCTGCTGCGCAAACGTGAGCACCTGCGGCATGACCGCCCGGATGGTGCCGGTGTCGAGCAGGCGCGGGCGCCGCGGCGTGCAGGCCAGCGCCTGGCCGAGCAGAGCCTGCGGATCCACCCAGCCGGGATACCCATCCTCAAGCAGGCGCGCCCGAAGCCGGACCTGGCCTGGACGCCATGCCTCAAGCAACTGCAGCTGACGGCCGGCTGCCGCCTGGGTGGCCAGACCAGGAGCACGCCAATCGCTGAACAGATCCAGGGCCACCTGAAGCTGCCAGCAGCTACCGGACAACGCCAGTTCCGGCGCCAACGGCGTGCCCTCGGCCAACGTGCTTAATCTCGCCATTGCCCCCCTTGGCTGCGATGGCGTTCTACTGCCCGGATGGGGCCCTGCAGCAACGGCTCGATGCGGTGATCGATCACCTTGCCGCAGATCGACCGGACCTGCGCGAGCAGCTCTCGGTGACCTGGCTGCGCTACGACCACCCGCTGCGACAGCGTGGCGCCGCCGCCGGCGATGCAGCGGATTTCTGGAGTACACCGATACGGGGAGCGAGCTGGCAGGGTGCACGACCCCGTTACCCCGCCAGCGTGGTGAAACTGCTGTATCTGGTGGCGGCGGAAACCTGGCTGCAGCGCTGCCTGATCGACGACGACGCCGAGCTGCGACGCGCGCTGGGCGACATGATCCGCGACTCCAGCAACGACGCCACCGCCCTGGTAGTGGACCTGCTCACCGGTACGGGCAGCGGTCCGGAGCTGCCGGCCGCCGCCTTCGAGCGCTGGTGCCGGCAGCGGCAGCTGATCAACCGCTGGGCAGCCGGACTGGGCTGGCCGGAATGGGCAGGTTGCAACGCCTGCCAGAAAACCTGGAGCGAGGGCCCGTACGGCCGTGAGCGGCAGTTCTATGGAGCGGATCTGGAGAACCGCAACCGCCTCAGCACGGACCTCACGGCGCGGCTGCTGCACGCGGTGATGGCAGGTTCGATGGTCTCACCAGCGGCGGACCGACGCATGCAGGATCTGCTGGAGCGCAGTCTCGATCGAGGGCAGCGGGCTGCCGATCGGGAAAATCAGGTGGATGGGTTCCTCGGCGGCGGCCTGGCGGAGGCGGATCGGCTCTGGAGCAAGGCAGGCTGGATGAGCCAGGCGCGCCACGATGCGGCCTACGTGGAACCGGCGGAGGGGGATCCGTTCCTGCTCGTGGCGTTCAGCGAGGGGCGCGGCTCGGCCGAGGATGAGGCACTGCTGCCGGAGCTGTGTCGGCTGCTCGGCACAGCGATAGAGATGGACGGGTCAACCGGGATCTGAGATCACTCCCGGAGGCCCCAGAACCGGGCGCGTCAGCCCGGAAAGTCCCAGCATCGATGCTTCCGTCCAGGGTCCGGGAGCTTGGAAACGGAGAGGGAGGGATTCGAACCCTCGACAGAAGTTGCCTCCTGTAACTCCTTAGCAGGGAGCCGCTTTCAACCACTCAGCCACCTCTCCAGCGGCTCGCAAAGCTTATCAGCTTGCCGACTCCGGGCAGGCCAACCGGGGGAGGCGATGCTTGAAACCGCAAAGGATCTCCCAGGGGATGGTGCCGCAGATCTCGCTCCAGGCCTGCGGGTCGATGCGGGCGTCGGCGTCATCGCCCAGCAGCGTGACCACCGCACCCACCTCGAGCTCAGGAACATCCGTGGCATCAAGCACGAGCTGATCCATGGTGATCGCTCCCACCTGCGGGATGGAACGACCGGCGAACAACACCCGCAGGCGATTGGAGAGCAGCCGCGGAACGCCATCGGCGTAGCCGATGCCGACCACCGCCAGGCGGCTACGGCGCTGGGTGACGAAGCGATGGCCATAACTGACGCCCACGCCAGCGGGCACCTCCCGGATCAGGCTGACGCGGGCGCGAACCCGCATCGCCGACCGCAGGGGCAGGCGCGTCCCGAGATGATCGGCAGGGCGCTGGCCGTAGAGGGCGAGCCCGACCCGTACGAGGTCGTAGTGGAGCGCCGGGCTGCGCAGGGTGCCGGCGGAGTTGGCCAGGTGGCGACAGCCGGGATCCAGCCCCTGCTGACGCAGACCACTGAGCACCTCCTCGAAGCACAGACGCTGCTGGCGGGTCAGCGGGTCCTCACCAGCCCCGGGGGCATCGGCATCGGCCAGATGGGAATAGACGCCGGCAAGCCGCACGGAGTCGAGCGCCTGGATCGCCGCCACCAGTCGCGGGCCCTCCTGCCACGGGGCACCGAGGCGCGCCATGCCGGTATCGAGCTTGAGGTGCACCGGCAGGCGACGGCCGCTGCCACTGGCCAGGTTCTGACACAGCAGGGCCTCACGCATGCCACTGAGGGTCGGCATCAGGCGCCAGTGCAGGCAGGTGCGGAGCTCCTCCGGCTGGGTGAGGTTACCCAGGACCAGCACGGGATGGTCGATCCCCGCCTGACGCAGCTCCACACCCTCCTGGAGGGTGGCGACGCCGAAGCAGCTGGCGCCTCCAGCGGCGGCGGCACGCGCCACGGGGACAGCGCCGTGGCCATAGCCGTCGGCCTTGACCACCGCCATCAGGCTCGTGCCTGCGCCAAGGTTCCGGCGGAGGGACAGCGCGTTGGCCGTGATCGCCGCTTCACTGACCTCCACCCAGGCGCGCTGGCGCGGATGCGGCCGTGCCAGCGGCGAGCCGCCGCTCGATGCTGCAGGCGAGGCGTCAGTCATCGCCACAGGGTACGCAGAGGCCGGAGGGGCGGCCAGGGCGAACCGGCCCTCATCGGCGCTCAGGCAGCGCCGGCGGCCTGCTCGGCCAGGGCCTCCAGACGGCGCCTCTGATCGGCGGAGACGCAGGCCCCGATCAGTTCGGCGAGCTGTCCCTGCAGCACCGGCTCCAGGGCGAAATTGCGGCCGATGCGGTGGTCGGTGGTGCGGTTGTCCTTGTAGTTGTAAGTGCGGATCTTCTCGCTGCGGTCACCGGTTCCCACCTGGGCCAGACGGGCCGATCGCTCCTCGGCGTTGGCGGCCGCCAGCTGCCGCTCGTAGAGCTTGGCGCGCAGGATCTCCAGGGCGCGCTCACGGTTCTGCAACTGGGAGCGCTCCTGAGTGCAGAACACACGAATGCCGGTGGGTCTGTGCAGGAGATCAACGGCCGTCTCCACCTTGTTGACGTTCTGCCCCCCTGCCCCGCCGGAACGGGCGGTGGTGATCTCCAGATCGCCGGGATCGATCTGCACCTCCACCGGATCGGCCTCGGGCATCACTGCCACGGTGGCGGTGGAGGTGTGCACACGCCCCTGGGATTCCGTGGCGGGCACCCGCTGCACACGATGCACACCAGCCTCGAACTTGAGCTGACTGAACACGCCATCGCCGCGGATCGCCAGGATCAGCTCCTTGTAGCCGCCAAGGTCGGCCTCCGAGGCGCTCACGGGCTGCACGCGCCAGCCCACGCTCTGGGCGTAGCGCTCGTACATGCGAGCCAGATCCCCGGCCCAGATCGCCGCTTCATCCCCACCGGCGCCGGCGCGGATCTCCAGCATCACGCTGCGTTCATCGCGGGGATCACGGGGCAGCAGCGCCAGGGTGAGCTCCTGCTCCAGCTGTTCAATCTGTGTCGCCAGGGTGGCGATCTCCTCCTGGGCCAGCAGCTCCATCTCGCTGTCGCCGCGATGGTCGCGCAACAGATCACGGGCCTGACGCTGCTCCGCCTGCAGCTCCTGCAGGCGCTGACGGCCAAGAACCAGCGGCTCGAGGCGAGCGCGCTCACGCGCGATCGGCTCAAGACGCGTGGGATCAGCGGTCACGTCGGGATCGGCCAGCTGACGCTCCAGGGTGGCGAACGTCCGACTGGCCGTCTCCAGCCGTTCAGCGAGGAAGGAGGCATCCATGGCGGCAGCGGCGGAGGGGATCCCAGCAAAAAGCCGGACGCTCAGGAGCGTCCGGCCATGAGGAGCAGCCACGGGTGGCGCTCAGTTGTGCAATGCCGACGCCGAGACGACGTCGGCTGAAGAACATCAGTCCTTGGAGGACTTGACATCGCCGGCGCCGCCCATGCCGTACTTGCGCATGAAGCGGTCCACACGACCCTCGGTGTCCAGGATCTTCTGGGTACCGGTGTAGAAGGGGTGGTTACCACTCCACACGTCGACGTGGATCTCGGGGCTGGTGGAGCCGGTGGTCATCACCACTTCACCATTGCAGATCACCTTGGCAGCCGGGTACCAGGTGGGATGAATGTCGGCCTTCGGCATGACGGGGACGGTGCTGAGGAAAGAAAAGGGATCAGCGCTTGGAGAACTGAGGAGCCTTACGGGCTTTCTTCAGGCCGTACTTGCGACGTTCCTTGGCGCGGGGATCGCGGCTGAGGTGACCCTCGGTCTTGAGCGGCTTGCGGTTCTCGGGGGAGAGATCGCACAGGGCACGGGCGGCACCCTGCTTGATGGCGTCAGCCTGGCCGGTGAGGCCACCGCCACGCACGTTGACCAGCAGGTCGTACTCACCAGCCAGACCGAGGGTTTGGAGGGGAGCCTTGACGGCAGCCAGGTAGACGGGGTTGTAGTTGAGGTAGTTGTCACCGGGGCGACCATTGATGGTCACGACTCCGGTGCCGGGGACCACACGCACGCGGGCGACTGCGGTCTTGCGACGACCGGTTCCCCAGTAGACGACGGTGTTGGTGCTCATTGGGCGGAAGCGGCGGGATCGAGCGCGAGGGCCTTGGGCTGCTGGGCGGCGTGGGGATGCTCAGCACCCTTGTAGACCTTCAGCTTGCGGAACAGCTGACGCCCGAGGGCGTTGTGGGGGAGCATGCCCTTGATGGCCTTCTCAACGATGCGCTCGGGGAGACGGGCCTGCAGAGCAGCGAAGCTCTCGGTCTTCATACCGCCGGGACGTCCGGAGTGGCGGCGGTAGACCTTCTCGGTGAACTTGTTGCCGCTCACCTTCACCTTCTCAGCGTTGATGACAACGACGAAGTCGCCGGCATCGATGTGGGGGGCGAAGTTGGGGTTGTTCTTACCCCGAAGCACCGAAGCGACCTCACTGGCGAGGCGGCCGAGGGTCTGATTCTCGGCATCAACCAGATACCACTGGCGTGTCGAGGAATCCTGAGGGGGGACGAGGGTCTTGTTCATCGCACCGGCGGGCCGGATCGGATAGCGCTCGGTTCAGGGCTGCGGCCACTGGTCAGGAACTGACCGTGACCGACCTACGGAACCAGAGCTGGACAGGGTCTGGACAGGGAACGGCGGAGACACCCGACGAACGGGTGACGGAAGCTCGTTGAGCGACCCTACCGCCTCGCCTGCCGGGGCCCCTCAAGGGAGCCGCAGAAGCGAAGGCTGCGGGCGCATCAAGGCTGGCGAGTCCCCTGCTGGGGACAGACCTGGTCGACCCCTCAAGGGGATGGACCTTCTCGCTGGACGTCGGCGGCAGGAGCGGCGAACCGACTCCCGAGGCGACGCTGAACCTGACGCATCCCTGCGGCCTTAACGGCATCTCAGCCGTTCGGACCGCGCGGTGGGGCGTCAGAGCACTCCAGCAAATACCGCGGTTGGCAATCATACCAGGTGGCTTCTGGGAAGACCGGCTCTGGGTAGCCCACCCGCAGAAGGCACAGGCCCTGGGGCGGCGCAGCCTCCTTGACCTCCGCCCGGGCCCGCTCACGCCAGCGCCGCTCGAAGTCCTCCAGGCTGAGTCGCCCCTCACCCACCGCGACCAGCTGTCCCATCACCAGGCGCACCATGCCGTAGAGGAAACCGGAAGCCTGCAGCTCCACCTCGATCAGATCGCCACGCCGCACGATGCTCACGTCCTGGAGGCTGGTGACGGAGTGAGAGCGGCTGCTGCCTGCCCGTTCGAAGGCGGCGAAATCATGACGGCCGAGCATGCCCTCCAGGGCCCGCCGCATCAGCCCCTCATCCAGGCGCACCTGATAGCGATGCCAGCTCCAGGGAGCGAGGAACAGATTGGGAGTGCGGGCGTTGTGCAGGGTGTAGCGATAACGGCGATAGGTGGCGGAGAAGCAGGCGTGCCAGTCGCAGGGAACGGCCGCTGCAGCCCGAACGCGGATGCTGGCGGGAAGCCGGCCGTTCAGGGCCGCTGGCCAGCGGTGGGCTGGAATCGGGCCGAGGGCATCGAAGTGCACCACCTGGCCTGCGGCATGGACGCCGCTGTCGGTGCGACCCGCGGCCACAACGCTGGCGGGGCGCTGGGGATCCAGCCCGGCCAGCGCTTGCTCCAGGGTTTCCTGGACGCTTGGATCACGGGGCTGACGCTGCCAGCCGCAATAGGCGCTGCCGTCGTACTGGAGGCAGAGGGCAATGCGGCGCTGGCAACCGGGCGCCGATGGGGCCGGGAGAACGGACTCGGGCATGGGGAGAACGAAGCCGTCGGAGCAGGCCGGAACGTCTGCAACGCAAAACCGCGCCGGACCGGAGCCCAGCGCGGTGAAGAGGGGCACCCCTCAGGCAGGCGCCACCGGCAGGGATCTGCCCTGAAACCGGTCAGACCAGCTCGATGATCGCCATTTCAGCGTTGTCGCCACGGCGAGGCACGGTGCGGATGATGCGGGTGTAGCCACCGTTGCGGTCGCCATAACGCTCCTGGGCCTTGTCAAACAGGGCGTGCACCAGCTGCTTGTCGTAGATGTAGCCGATGGCACGGCGACGGGCGGCCAGGCTGCCGTCCTTGGCCAGGGTGATCATGCGCTCAGCTTCATCACGCAGGGCCTTGGCCCGGGCTTTGGTGGTGGTGAGGCGACCTTCGCGGATCAGCTGCGTGGTGAGGGCGCGCAGCATGGCTTTGCGTTGGTCGGCAGGACGTCCCAGCTGGGGGACTCGGCACTGGTGGCGCATGGCGGGAATAGGGTGGGGTGATCGGGTGGGGTGAACCGTCGCGCTCGCAGCGGAGAGGTTCGAGGGTCGTCGCCCTGAATCAGACGCTGGTGCGACTCTGGGGCAGCGAGATGCCGATGCGCTCGAGGGCCTCGATCACCTCATCAGCGGACTTGGAACCGAAGTTCTTGATCTCCAGCAGATCTTCGTAGCTGAAGCCCATCAGGTCGGACACGGAGTTGACCTGGGCACGCTTCAGGCAGTTGTAGGCGCGAACGGAGAGGTTCAGCTCCTCCAAGGGAATCTGAGACTCGGTGGAGGGTTCGGGCTCGAGACCGGGCTCATCACCCATGGTCAGGCTGGCCAGAGGCTGAAACAGGGCGATCAGCTGGTTGGCCGCCTGCGCCATGGCGTCGTCGGGGGTGACGGAGCCGTCGGTCTGGATTTCCAGCCGCAGGCGCTCACGGGCCGAACCGCCTTCACCCACAGCGGTCTCATCGACGCTGTAGTTAACCCGGCGCACGGGCATGAAGACGGCATCAATCTGCAGAAGATCGATGGCGCTGGTGTCCTCGGCGCGACGGTCGACAGGGCGATAGCCGACGCCACGCTCCACATGGACCTCGAGCTCGAGGCTGTGGCCGTCGGCGACGGTAGCGATCGGACGGTCACCGTCGATCACGCTCACCTGCGAGGAGAACTGCAGATCCGAGGCCGTGACGGTTGCCGGTCCGTTGACGACGAGACGACCGATCTCCAGCTCACGGCTGCGGCTGCTGACCGAGACGTCCTTGCAGTTGAGCAGGATGTCGAGCACGTCCTCACGAACGCCCGGCACCGTGGCGTACTCGTGATTGACACCGGCAATGCGCACGGCGGTGATGGCACTGCCCTCGAGGGCACCCATCAGCACGCGACGCAGGGAATTACCCAGGGTGGTCGCCTGGCCCCGCTCAAGCGGGCCAATGACGAAGACACCAGTCTGGGAGCGATCGTCAGCGACCTGGTGTTCAACCCGATCGATCTGGTACTGCAACACGGTCTGAAGCTCAGAAGGAAGGACGCCCCTCCGGGGCAAGGCAACGCCAGGGATCAGACCCGGCGACGCTTGGAACGACGGCAGCCGTTATGGGGCAGGGGGGTGACATCGCGGATCAGGGTGATCTCCAGGCCGGCAACCTGCAGGGCGCGAATCGCAGTTTCTCGGCCAGAACCGGGGCCACGCACCAGAACCTCAATCTGACGCATGCCCTGCTCGAGGGCGCGGCGTGCGGCTGCTTCAGCAGCGGTCTGGGCAGCGAAGGGGGTTCCCTTACGGGCGCCCTTGAAACCGCTGGCGCCGGCAGAGCTCCAGGAGATCACTTCACCGGCGGTGTCCGTGATCGAAACGATGGTGTTGTTGAAGGTGCTCTGAATGTGCGCCACACCATTGGGCACATTGCGCTTGGCCTTCTTGGCGCCTGATTTCTTGGCGGGCTTTGCCATGGGAGAGACCCTGCTTGTGCAGGGAGGTGATCGGGGGACTGAGAAACTCCTGGTGACGGCGGCCCCGGGATCCGGGGATCAACGGGACGGGCGGAAACGCACCGCTGGGGCTGACGGCAGGAGTGGGGAGGACGCCGAGATGGGCAGTGATGCGAGAAGTGATGCGCGGGATGACCAGGACTGCAGCGGCTCCGACGAGGAAAACCGGCTGGCAAAACCCGGAAGTACGAGCAAACCCTGCAACACGAAGAAGGGAGCAGCGAAGCCAGCGCCGACGCCAGTACAGGCGCGAGCGGGCTGCGGGCCTTACTTCTTCTTGCCAGCCACGGTCTTGCGGGCGCCGCGACGGGTGCGGGCGTTGGTGCGGGTGCGCTGACCACGAACCGGCAGACCGGCACGATGACGGCGGCCGCGAACGCAGCCGATGTCCTGGAGGCGCTTGAGGGCCATGCCCTCCTGGCGGCGCAGGTCGCCTTCGAGGGTGTATCCCTCGGCGGCCCCACGCAGCTTCTGCACGTCTGCGTCGTCGAGGTCCTTGACGCGGGTGTCAGGGTTGACCCCGGTCTTGGCCAGGATTTTCTTGGCGGTGGTCAGGCCAATCCCGTACACGTAGGTCAGGGCAATCTCGATCCTCTTGTCGCGAGGGATATCGACGCCGGCAATCCGAGCCACAGGAAAAACGTTCGGTTGAGCAGGAAAGCCCAGGGGACTGGGCGGGAAGGGAGCCGGGCAGGCGACCTGGGTCGAGCCCGGCAAAGCCCGCCCAGGGGAACCCGGGGACAGGCTCGGGCCAGGATCAACCCTGGCGCTGTTTGTGCTTGGGGTTGGCGCAGATCACCATCACCCGGCCGTGGCGACGAATCACCCGACACTTGTCGCACATTTTCTTGACCGAGGCACGCACCTTCATGGGAGCGGTCTCTCCAAATTTCCAAACGACGACCCTACCACACGGGTCAACCGAGGACCGAGGCAATCCGCTCGGCGATGGCCTCGACGGTGCCGGCGGCCTCCACGGGGGCCAGCAGACCGCGCTCGCGGTAGTAAGCGATGAGGGGCTCGGTCTGCTGGCGGTAGACCTCGAGGCGGTGACGGATCACGGACTCGTTGTCGTCGGCGCGGCCCCGGGCCAGGAGGCGCTGGACCAGCACCGCATCGTCCAGCTCCATCAGCACCACCAGCTCGATCTGCTGACCGAGCTGATCGAGCAACGCCGCCAGGGCATCGGCCTGGGCGACGTTGCGCGGAAAACCATCGAGCAACCAGCCACCGGTGTGGCCTTCCAACCGGCTGCGCACGATCGCCAGGACCAACGCATCACTCACGAGTTCGCCGCGGGCCATCACGGCCTCGGCTTCCTGGCCGAGCGCGGTGCCAGCGGCAACCTCGGCACGGAGCAGATCACCGGTGGAGAGGTGCAGAAGCCCCTGGCTCTCGGCCAGCTTCTGGGCCTGGGTGCCCTTGCCGGCACCGGGGGGTCCGAGGAACAGAAGGCGTTGCTTCATGACGACGGGCAGAGGATGAACGGTGGAATCAGGAGAAGGGAGAGCGGGGACAGCGGCAACGGCTGATGCGCCGTCACTGGCGGACCATGCCCTCGTAGCGCTGCGAGATCACGGCGGTCTGCAGCTGTTTGGCGGTCTGAATGGCCACACCCACCAGGATCAGCAGGCTGGTGGCGCCGAGACCCTGGAAGGTCTTGACCTGGGTTGCCGACTCGACGGCCGAGGGGATGATCGCGACCGCCCCCAGGAACAGGGCACCGAGCAGGGTGAGGCGGTTCTGCACGCCCGACAGATAGGTGGCCGTGGCGCTGCCGGGACGGACGCCTGGAATGGCGACGCCGGAGCGCTTGAGGTTGGTCGCCACATCGGCTGGATTGACCGTGAGGCTGGCGTAGAAGAACGAGAAGCCGATGATCAGCGCGAAGAACAGCAGGGCGTACCAGGGGCCGCTGCTGCTGGGACTGATCGCGGCCGCCACGTTGGTGAGCCACTCCGAGCGGGTCAGGTTGGCGATCGTGAACGGCAGGAACACCACGGCCGAGGCGAAGATGATCGGCATCACGCCGCCGGCATTGAGCTTGAGCGGCAGATAGCTCTGCCGGGCCGAAAGGCCGGCACCACCCACCTGGCGCTTGGCGCTGACGATCGGAATCCGGCGGCTGCCCTCCTCGACGCAGACGATGCCGACGATCGTGAGCAGGAAGACGGCAACCAGCACCACGATGCCGCCGACGGTGCTGCGGTCGCCACTCTGGGCCAGCTCGATCGTGGAACCGAGGGCGCGCGGCAGGGTGGCCACGATGTTGAGGTAGATGACCAGGGAAGCCCCCTGGCCGATGCCGCGCTCGGTGATCACCTCACTGATCCACATCACCACCATCGAGCCGGTGACCAGGGCGATGGCCGTCTGGACGACGAACAGCAACTCGGGCGTACCCGGGTTGGCGTAGGGCCTGAGGATCAGCGCGAAGACAACGCTCTGCAGGATGCCCCAGCCCAACGCCACATAACGGGTGTACTGGGCGATCTTGCGGCGTCCGGCCTCACCCTCGTTCTTCTGCAGATCCTCCAGCTGTGGGATGGAGGACGTGAGCAACTGCAGAATGATTGAGGCGTTGATGTACGGCAGGATGCCCAGACCGAACACGCCGAGGGTGGAAATGCCGCCGCCGGTGAAGATGTCGAGGAAGCCGATCAGCTGACCGCCACGGGCGATGAACTCCTGGAAGGCATCGCGATCGATACCTGGCACAGGGATGTAGATGCCCAGACGCACCAGCAGCAGCAGCCCCAGGGTGATCAGCACGCGATTGCGCAGATCCTTGGCCTGGAAGAGCTGGGTGAAGATTTCCGCGGCACTGGGGTTACGACCCCGGCTGACGATCATGGCGTTCGGGAACGGGCGAACAAAAAACCGTCCGGGAGGCACAGGCCACCGGACGGTGATGACCCTAACGGGTCGGCGATGGGGTGATCAGCGGGCGGCGCAGGCCTGCCACGCCGATCAGATCTCTTCGCAGGTGCCGCCGGCGGCCTCGATCTTCTCGCGGGCGCTGGCGGTGAAGGCGGCGGCCTGAACCGTGAGTTTCACGGTGAGCTCACCATTGCCGAGCACCTTGAGAGGGTGCTTGGGGCTGGTGACCAGGCCATCCTTGACCAGGGTGTCGATGTTCACGGTGCTGCCGGCCTTGAGCTCAGCAAGCTTGCTGACGTTGATCACCGTGTAGTGCTTCGGATTGATCAGCGTGAAGTGCTTGAGCTTGGGCACGCGGCGGTACAGAGGCATCTGACCACCTTCGAAGCCCGGACGGGTGGGGCGACCCGAGCGGGACTTCTGACCGCGCATGCCGAAACCGCAGCTGGCACCCTGGCCTGCGGCGATGCCACGGCCCTTGCGGAGCTTGCGGCGACGGGCTCCCTTCTGGGGAGCGAGGGACTGGAGATTGAGCGACGTCATGGCGGGCCTCAGGAGTAGATCTGCTCGAGGGAGATGCCCCGCTCCTTGGCGGTCTCCTTGTGGGTGCGCAGGCCGGCCAGGGCATCCATGGCGGCGCGGGCGTTGTTGAGGGGGGTCTTGGAACCGAGGCGCTTGGCCAGCACGTTCTTGATGCCGGCGAGCTCGAGCACCGTACGGATCGAACCACCCGCGATCACACCGGTACCGGGAGCAGCCGGACGGATCAGAACGCTGGCAGCACCATCGCGACCGTTGCCGATCGTGGGGATCGAGGAGTGGCGGGTGAGAGGCACCTTGACGAGGTGCTTCTTGCCGTCGGCCACGCCCTTGCGGACGGCACCGATCACATCGCCGGCCTTGCCGACGCCGACGCCCACCTGGCCCTTCTCGTTGCCGACGACAACGATGGCCCGGAAGCTCATCTTCTTGCCGCCCTTGACGGTCTTGGAGACGCGGCGGATCTGCACCACGCGCTCCTGCCACTCGGAATCGCGTTCCTGACCGCGACGGTTGTCGCGGCCGCGACCGCCACCGCGGCGGTCACCCTTGCCGTCACCGCGGCCACCGCGGCGCTCCTGCTGGCCTTCGGCCGCGGCAGGAACGTCGGCTGCGCCCGGGATGTCGTTGGACTGGATCTGGTCGTTGGTTTCGGTCATGGTGAGAGCAGGGATCAGAACTGAAGGCCCGCTTCCCGGGCGGCGTCAGCCAGGGCCTTGACACGGCCGTGGTACAGG
>Ga0315899_10001352_pt1 | contig 28134 bp, 10 predicted proteins | sample LakEriMetagenome_2_FD_203518 | JGI IMG/M metagenome (GOLD analysis project Ga0315899, IMG submission 203518) | Freshwater fungal communities from buoy surface, Lake Erie, Ohio, United States - Buoy 4 MA112 | ecosystem: Environmental > Aquatic > Freshwater > Lake | place: USA: Lake Erie, Ohio... | reverse complement strand
AGGTGACTGCACTAAAGCTCAAGCCAACATTGTGTACTTCAAGCTCACGACCTGGGCTAAGTTGTCGGGTTGTTAATCCGAAAGAACCGACATTTTGGGACGCACCAGTGCCTGGATTAATCAGCGTATACAATGCTGTCGCATCGTTCTGGACGATATCGGTTCGGCTTTGGAAGCCTCGTATATCTCCATTAGGTCGAATATCGAACGAATCCAGGAACGTGGATGTTCTTCCGGCGTAGTTCGCCACTTCACCCGTGAAAGGGTTCCCGATGTATACATCCGAGGCTCCGGACGATAGGCCACCGAGCAAGTACATCGGCACATCGCCAAAGCTGTAGGCAACACGCGACGAATTTGGCAAGAACTGCGGGACGATCGGAGCTGCACCGAGGTTTGCCAAACGATCCCCAACGCGGTCTTCAACAATGTTTTGATTGCTGTTGATCGGTGTTACGCGGATACCATTTGCTGCGTTGTCTGTTGCGCCACGATTGTTTCTGTTGGCCAAAACAGTCGGCGTTTGGTTGCGGCTTGAGATGGCAACAAAGTATCTACCCGCAGGCAACTCTACCGAGCCTAGGTATGGATCCAACGTACCAGTCGATCCTCGGCTCAAATCAAAGTTATTGGCAGACGAAAGTGAAGTCGATCGGTCGTCAGTAATGTTGCTATCACCTGAAGTGTAAATCAGGTTACCGTTGGCATTAAAGACGTTGAGTGACAAGTCCGCTCGGCCAATACCGTCTGCATAATCGATGTCGAAGACGGTTGAGAAGTATTCGGCGAGTGGCGTCTCCAACAATTGATAATCGATGTCAAAGGAATACCAGTCGATATCACCGGCTTGTGCAATGCTGCCGGCGATGGAAATCGCTTGTCGGTCCGATTGCAAAAGATTGCCAAGGTGCTGTGCACTAGCGAATAGGTTATTGTTTCGCGTCGCAGTATCGACTTCACCCGTCTCACCAAGGATCGGTGAATGTCGAGGCACTCCTCGCAAAGCGATACCGGTCTGAGCATACCGGATGTCCGCATACATTGAGGAGGAACCAGGATACTCTTGTTCTTCACCAAGTCGTACTTGCATCTGGTACGAACCGCGAGAGAGTCCTTGTCCGACTGAAGCAGGGTTGCTTAACGCAGGGGTTCCAGCAGGTTGTGCTGGGGTTTGGTTGCTGCTTCGAACACGAATATGGTAAAGACTTGTTATTGTGTCCTGTCCAGGTAGAACGATTCGAAGTCCAGCATCTTTTGGATTGGTGCTGAAATCGTCGCGAGCTTCCTGTAATAAACCTGTGCGAGGTACTTGAAGGAGTGAACTCTTGCGAAGAGGGTTCGCTGCGTTTCCAGGTAGAGCTGAATAGATCGGATTAGTGCTAGGGCTCGTTTCTTCGAGATAAGAATCATCCGAAAGAGCCAAGATCGTGCCATCTTCCGCGATCAATTCAACGACGGTATCCAAACCAAAGGTCGTGCGGTCGATATCCAACCATACTTCAGTTCGTCCTCTGGCAAAGAAGCTGTAGACGTCAACGTCGCTGTTCTTGTTGAGAGTTCCCTTGATTTCAAAGCCAAGTCGAGCAGACTCATCACCACCGTTTAGGGACGATGCCAATTGGCCGAGGAACTGCGTTGTTTGCGGCGTGTCGTTTCCAGCTGGAGCGCTGGCTTTGTTCGATTCCAATTCGGAGACGATTGCTACGTTGCGATCATTGCTGTTCGTCAGCAATTCTACACCTCGCCAATCTCCTGGCTGTGCAACTCCACCGCCTGCTTGACCAATGAAGGTGTCAACAAACGCACTGCTAAAGCTGGTCGTTGTCGTTCCGCCGGCGGAAATTCGATTAATGTCTCCGGTGATTCCTCCTACCGCGAAGGACATGGAGACATAGTCGGCTTCAGTGGTCCCGAAGCTTGTCAAAATGCTGCCGCCAAATTCTGTTGTGTAACCACCAACACCGTCTTCTTTGTAAACACGGGTTTGGTTATCCAAAGCCAAGAACGGGAAGGCGTTATTCGCATCTTGGATGGTAATGTCCAAGATGGAGTTCAACCTGACACCTTCCGATTGTAGACGTGCTACGATCGCGCCTTGGTTCTCATTGCGAATTTGGTCGCGGTCTTCGTTAGAAACGAGAACGATGAACTTGGCAGCACCAGTTCGGAACTGGTAGTTATCGAGCGTATGGGTAATAGCAGCCCAACCATCTTCCTCGAACCCATCGTCGGTCAAGTTGTCGGCAGCAATCACATACTCTGTAGATGTACCAAACAACGAACCATTCGGGCCAACTGGGATAGACCGTGGCACCGAATCAAAACCGCCGAATCCAACCAAACCATATCGGTTGCCTTGCTCAACGCCGATTCCAGATGCAATCAAGCCTGCTTCCAAGTCTGTAATCAATTGCTTGGAAAATTCTTGAGCGAAGAACATCGATGCTGATTCATCCATCACGATGACGACGTCAGCACCGACGATGAATTCCGACGAACAAGTATTGATGGTGTCATTTTGCATGCGACCATCGGGAGTGAAACCAGCTCCAACGGTGCAATCCGAGAGAGATGTTAGAATTACCGGCGCACTCGGGTCACCGATTAGCGAAACGCTTCCGCCGATTCTGTCGTCAATATCCAAGGCCAATCCCGTTGCGGTAAAGCCCGCGTCAGCCCCTTCCATCTTGACGACCAAGCTACGGCCATTCTTGCTTACAAGCTGCGTTCCACCGAATGTGTAAGTGTTCGAGGATACGACTTCATCACGCAACACGTGAACAATGTCAGTGTCATCCCAAACAGATTGAGTTGTGGTCACCCCACCCCGAACTTCAACACCATTAACACGGTTTCGATCTAATCGATTGCCTTGGATGAATGGGCCTTGGTTACCGATCGAAGAGTCGACAATGCCGATCGACCCAGTCATTCGACCGCGATCGATAACGAACTCAGATGTAAGAGAGTTTACATCGATGTTAATTGCTGCACCTGAGTTGCGAGCCATGACGTTGTTAAGAATAACAGGCTGTGCACCACGAACAAAAATCGCAGCATCGTCATTTGTGCCTCGACCAACCCGAGTCGGAGAAGTCGATCCCTCTGTTCCCGAGCCGCTATCTGTGATTCGAGAGTTTGCGATTCGGACGTCAGCCTGATGAATCTCGATCGGATTAAAGGATGCAAATCCACCTTCGATACGAGTAAGTCCCCCTGCATAAGCCATTCGGACTTGATCGATCGAGGCCGAGCTGGCATGGCCAACAAAAATGCCGCCCCAATCGCCTCGATCCGCAACATCAGATGATACGGCAGTGGATGTTCTCGCTGTTCCACCGACTCCATAGCCAGTATCAAGCAGAGATGTGAAAACGATCGGAAGCTCTTTTGTGCCTTCGGCGATCAAATTGCCACCCTTGCGAACTTCAATGCGTGCGTCCTTGGACTTGATCAAAATTCCTGGATCAACAACCAAGCTACCGTCCAATCGAGATCGAACCGTGACGCTTGCTAAGGTCAATGGTTGGCCAGTTACGGTTCCATTGTCAACAAAGCTAGTCGATACCGCATCCAGCTGCGAAACCAGTGAGTAAATCCCACCGCCGGTCGCATCGCTTCGATAGAGCCGGCGTGCCACCACCCCGGAACCCTGAATGACAGGAGGAAGATTTGAAAGTTGAATCGACGAGTTCGCTACGACGGTCAAAGAACCGGTCGGAGTCGAAGCAATACCTTCGTTTCCATTGGCATCGACATAAACGAGTCGATAGTTGTAGGTACCGGCCGCGAGCGAGCCGCCAGCTACCGACGCTAAAGTCACTAAGGTTGTTGGAGGTGCAGAGGAATCAACCACGCCACCGCCAGGTTGCCCCTCAACGATCAAGTTTTCGCCGAGGATGTGAGCGATGTCAGTGTCATCAAACCGAGTCGCAACAGTAATGGTCTCCAATCGATCAGCGACACCCGTTGAAGTTCGAACGAACAGTCCATTCAACGTGTTGTTCAAAACGATGTTGCCATGGATGTCCGGACCTACTCTCTCGTAGTCTGGAACGAAAAGGCCAGTCGCTTGTGAGCGTGGGTCGCGATAATTGTCTTCACGGAAGCTGTTTGGAGTCGCCGACATAGCGGCATCTGCACTTCGCGTTACTAAACTGTTTGCAATTGTAGGCCGAGAATCAATGATGTTGATCGGCGTGATAACTTGCGAAACGCCGTCCACAATGACTTGACCACCACCGAATCTAACATCGGAGTGATAAACGGTATTCAAAAACAAACCGTTCCGTTCTCGATCTGTTCTTGTTTCGTCAGATCCGTCAATCTTGTTGCGGAAATCGAGACCACCCCAGTCTCCTGGCGCGGCTGGTGGAGGCGTTCGGTCGGGATTGCTTCCAACACCCGTTGTATCATTGATCGAAGTGATAATGACTCTCGAATCGGGGGTACCGAGCACTTGCAATGCACTACCGCTGCGATCAACGCTAACAGTGGAGCTGCCGACCCCGATTCTCGCTTGCCCCATCTTGATGATGGCACCAGCGTCAATCATTACAGTAACATTCTTTGGAACGTTAAAGAACGCGCCGTCAGATAAGGTTTGCCCCAGTCGATTGGTACCGATTTCGTAGGCGCGATTTTGGGTATTGCCCAGAATCCGAACCACGATGTTACGATTGCCTGTTGGGTTCGCGACCGACATGCTCTGAGCTACTGCTAATGCTTGGCTGATCGTGTTATAGGGACTTGCTAAAGTTCCAGAGCCACCAATTGCCGCAGTCTTATCAACCCAAATGGTAAACACGGACGTGTCAGGTGTGCCGGCAACCGGAGTCGCACGGTCTGGGCGAGTCGGAACAAACCAGTAATTGTGGGTTCCACCAGGCTGTCCGTCTCCGTCTCCATCGAGTCGGGTTGGAGAACCATCACTGTCGGTTAACGACGTGGATGCAGGAGGAGTGAAATCCACTCGCAATTGATATCGCCCAGCGGACTTACCTCCCAAACCCGAGTCTTCGATTAATGGATTGTAACTGGTGTTACCCTTGGCACTAACGCCAACGGCATAAACGCCCCCCGTCACAAAGTCCAATCGAATGTGAGGGTCTTTGCTAAAGTAGTCTTCGTTCGCAGCAATCTCTACCCATCGTGGGGACGCGGTTGTTCCTTCATTTCGGAATAGTCGCAGTGAAGCGTCGAGTTGACTAGAGTTTCCTAGTCTTTCTGCGGAAACTTCAATATCGACGGAGCCGCCGGAAGCTGGGATATCAAATCGATACAGATCGATATCTTTACCTTCAGGACGATACAAGAATTGCCCGTGAACAATGTCGTAGTTTCCTGGGAAGATTCGCTCGACATTCGGATCGGTGATCGAAGCGTTGTTTTGTACTGTTGGCTGAGGCATTTCATCAGCAGTACCCCAACCGAGCAATACACCGATGCCTCGCATGAAAGATCGGAATAATTCCGATCCGAACTCATTGTCGGTTGCGGAGTTAAAGTCTTGAATGTCGATAACGACCGCAGAAACACTTGCGTTCGCCAACAACGATCCCGCTGCAAAGGATCGGCCACCAACTCGGTTTGGCTCAACCGGGGTAAGAGCCGTTAGCGGATTGATCGCTAACATGTCTCCAACGGCAACGGTAATTCCGAGGTTGTCACTCTCTAAGAATCGAACACCGAAGTATTTCTCATACAATGAGAAAATCTGACGAACCAAATCCTTTTGTGGTTCGGTTATTGCATTTAGCTGAACGCTATTGTTAGCGGTGCCGAGGGCCGTAGCAAAGTTATAGTTGATGATCTCGATACCGTTTTGATCAACACGATTCACGTGCTGTTGATATCGATTGCTTCGAACTCCGGATTCATCGTTTGCACCAGGGAAGTCCAACGGAAAGGGAGTGGTGTTTTGAATGTTGGATTCAACAACGATTGCTCGCGATCCACCACCGACAGTCCATGCCCCACCGAGGTTGAAAGCGGTATCAAAGCGAGAGCCTGGCTCGGTAGCCACCGGAGTCTGAGTCACACCGGTGTTCACTGCAGGCTGATTGTTTCCAATCCGAAGCCGTAGCGTTGTGACTGGCAGAATATTGCCGTTGGAATCTGCCAACTCATCGAGGTTTCTGTTAAACGTCAATGTGGCGCGGTTGAGCACTGCATCGTAGTTGACGGTAGATGGTTGGAAGACAATGTCGTCTCGGCTTGTCAACGAATTGGCCGTGTAAACCAATTGATAGTATTGAGGTCGAGTCGCTTCTGTAGCAGCCAGGGTGTCATCATTGAAGTAAACGTGGACGACATTACGTAGTTGCGTTAGCGTTGTGCCAGAACGAACGATTGGTTGTGGCACAATCGATTGAATCGTCGGCCCGAGATCCAAATCGAATCGAACAGAACGAGAAACGCCGCCATTAAACGGCAGACCGGCTGTGCTCCTTACGGCGAACGGCCCACTTCCCAAGATGTCGATAACATACGCATCATCAGGCAGGCTTTCCGCGAATCGAATAACTACTTCGCGATTCGTATCTCCGAAACCGATAAAGTTTGGAGTAATCGGCACGTCGTCGCCCGAAATCAAGGTCAACGGCGAATAGGTGGTTGGGTTCGCACCCATACGAGTCACCAACGATCCACTCACCAAACGAGCGTTTACCAATCCACTGGCTTCGAACGAATTGTTAATAGCATTAATGAACTCGCCAACAGTTGTGGAGAATCGGATATTGCTGTTAACTTCAACTCGAATGGTTCTCGGACCGGTTATGGCACCTGTCACAGTCACAATTGGAAGGCCAGCACCACCAAAATCTCGGGATACGACTTCAATTCGTGTTCCGTTGCCTGCCGCACTTGGAAGCGTCGACAAAAATTCTACTTGCAGGGAATTGTTGGAAGAACCTAGGTTCGACGAAACGCGTGCCGAATCGGCGCCACGAAGCGAATAGACTTGTCCAACAGGAACCGTGGTTGCGATAACGGTGGATTCAATACCACGCAATCGCTTGACCATAACTTTCGAAACGACCGATTGATCCTCGGTCATCGCTTGAATCAAATCTGCTGCAGTCGTTTGAGATCCGACTCGCGTGTTGACTTGTACATTGATTCGGTTGCCATCTACCGACAACACGGGCCAGCTAATCGGTTTGCCTGGAACGCCGGTCGTACGAGACGTGCTGCTGAAAACGATCTCAACGCCGTTTCCTTGTTGACCTGGCAATGGCGAACTGAAATCGAGCACCACCAGCCCATTAGTTCCCAAGTCAGTGGAAACATAGGCCGACTCCAAAATTCCGTCCGGTCCGGCACGCTTGACGCGTATACCTTCCGAGAGTGTCGTAGGATCTAACCCACTCGTATCGTCAAATCGCAAAACGAATTCGCGAGGACTAGAGTTTAGGACAGAAACGCCATTTTCTCCCGTGTTGAGAGAAATTAGAGCTCCCTCATTAGGTTGGACCCCGACTAATTGCGGGCCAACAGTCATGAGCTGACGAGCTTCTAGTGTCTCTAGTAACGAGTGGCGAACCAAGCTTTGCTTTCGCTTCTTGGATCGACCATTTCTAGCGTTTTCACTGGAAAAAGAACCACTTCCGAAACCGACGGTGGTCATCGAAAAACCTCTTGAGGAGCCAAAAACAGGGCGTTGACGAATAGGTGCTCAACACTGAGCGGTCAACTCGAGTCTAATTAGAGCCCGATGCATTGCAACGAATCACTTCCACAGGTTTACGACTTCCTCGCTCGCAAGTTGTTTTCCTTCCTTTACTTGCTACGAATCTGCCTGCATAATCCACACAGCTGACACAATGCGATGCGTGCATTGGAGTAGCCCCTAACGGTAAAAGTTCCAAGTTTTGAACTGGTTGCCCTTTTCTGTCCCAAACCAAGCGCGAATAACGGATGTTTCAATCACTCCAAGATGGCCTGCAATCTGCCTTTCAAATTTTGCGTGGCAAAGGAAAACTTACCGAAGCCAATATGCGAGAGGGGCTCGCCATGGTCGAAAAATCCATGGTGGAAGCAGACGTAAACATCGATGTTGTAAGGAAATTCATTGATGATGTGTCCGCTGCAGCTGCAGGCCGACGCGTTATCCACTCCCTCCGCCCTCACGAGGAGCTCGTGAAAATTGTCTACGAGCAACTCGTGGAACTTCTCGGGCCCGTCGACAATTCCATCCCCGTCCGACGCGGTGTTCAAACCGTCATCATGATGTGTGGGCTCCAAGGAGCTGGAAAAACGACTACTTGCGGAAAATTAGCCCAGCTTATAAAAGAAAAAACTTTCAAACCTTTTTTAGTTGCAGCCGATCTCCAGCGCCCTGCGGCCATCGAGCAGCTCCATGTTTTGGGTCGACAGCTCAACATCGGCGTTTATAGCAGATTGGGAGCAACTGACCCGGTCGAGGTTTGTAAAGAGGGCCTAGAGGCAGCCAAAGAGGTAAACGCGGACTTGGTAATCCTCGACACGGCCGGCCGGCTCGCCATTGATCAGGAGTTGATGGATCAGCTCAAGCGGATCGACAAAGCGATTAATCCGTCGCAAGTTTTCTTGGTCGTGGACGGAATGACTGGGCAAGACGCCGTAAACAGCGCCAAAGCTTTCAACGAAGCTTTGTCGATTGATGGTGTCATTATGACGAAGCTTGACGGTGATGCCCGTGGTGGTGCACTACTTAGTGTTAAAGCCATCACCCAGGTTCCGATCAAATTCATTGGAACGGGCGAACATCTTGACGCCTTAGAACCCTTCCGTCCTGAAGGTATGGCAAGCCGCATCTTGGAGATGGGGGATATTCTCGAAGTCGCTCGAGAAGCCCATCGATTGATCGACGAGAAAGAGCGAAAAGCCCTCGAAGAAAGAATGTCCAAGGGCATATTCACGCTGAGTGATTTCCGCGACATGATGCAGAAGCTCAGAAAGCCTGGGCTCATGACCAAAATGCTCTCCCTGATGCCTGGAATGGGGGAGATGTCGAAAATGATGGCCAATGCAGACAGCGAAAAGGAAATGCGACGGCTCACGGGTATCGTGGACTCCATGACACCGGAAGAACGCCGAAATCCCAAAATTATCGATTCTTCTCGCCGAAACCGAATTGCCAGTGGCTGTGGTGTTCAGCCCAACCAGATCAGCGATCTTATCAAGCAGTTTGAGATGATCGGACCTATGTTACAAATGGCAACCTCAGGAAGTATGGCCGACAAAATGAAAATGCTTGGTCAGATGCAAGGCATGATGGCCAATAACCCCTTTAATCCACTCGAAGGAGCCAAGCTGAAGGGAAGTACAGGCAAGAGACTCTCTCCCAAGGAGAGGGAACGTATGCAAAAGGAGCGCGAGCGAGCGCTGAGAAAAAAGAAGCGACAGTAGCCCAAAAGCGTCTCCCAAACTGCCGCACTTCCAAAGCGGCTTTCAAGGAGCTAAACGCAAAAAAATAGGCTTCGCGTTGGAGAAAATGAGAATTATTTCAAAAAACAAAAACCTGCAAAAGCGAAGCGTTTTCCCGCAGTTTCCGTGTTGATTGCAGCCGAAGCGTCTCTAGAATCCAGGTGGTTTAATCGCTCATAGGCGGTTGGAAATTCGCGACAGCGAGCTTCCAGAAAACCACCTCGATAAGGAGTGGCACAATTGTGCCTTCTTCAACCGAGACTCGCCTCACGCCTCGCGTTTCGGTTTTTCTTACCCTCTTGCGAAAGCTATTTTTTTCGATCTTCTTCGCTCCCAGAATGCAATTCTGCCTCCCTAAGCTATCCGGTTGACGGACAGGCCGCAAACAGGTTTGCTATGCCATAATGAAGCTTTAATGCAAGCCTATTCGAATCCAAAACAGCTTTCACCAATGGACCGTTTCGCCACTAACGAGGCAGCCAAGCTCGATCAATCCTGGCCCAACAAATCGGATGAATCCCCAGTTCAGGTCATTTTTGGACATATGCTGGATTTCCCCGTCGCGGAAAAAGGCTTTTCCATCCGATCGGTGCCAGACGGATGCTTGGTTTTGGACCGTCATGGCAAAATCGCGTGGTGCGGAGAGCGAAGCAGCCTTCCAGCTTCTTGCTACTCCCTACCAGCGGTCGATTATCAAGAAAAGTGGATTATGCCAGGCTTTGTGGATGCCCATGTGCATTTCCCCCAATACCGGATGTTGGCCTCCCACGGGGAAGACCTGCTCGACTGGCTGAATCGTTTCACGTTCCCTGAAGAACTAGCATTTGAAAGTCCCGATTTCGCCGAACAAGCTGCTGCGAAGTTTCTGCAGCACTTGGTTCGAGCCGGCACGACCTCTTGTTTGTGCTTTTCTACAACCCATCGCGTTTCCGTCGAGGCGATTTTTCGCTCCGCCAAAAATCGCAATATGGCTTTGATCAGCGGTAAAACTCTTATGGATCGTGGTGCTCCGATCGGGCTTCTAGAGCAATCCGGCAATTATATAAGCGATTGCCGGGATTTGATCGAAGCGTGGCACGGTCAAGGCCGTTTGCAGTATGCGATTTCACCTCGCTTTGCCGTGACTTCCACCGAATCTCAGCTGGAGCAGTGTGGTGAACTCGCATCCGAATTCTCAGGGCTGATCATTCAATCGCACTTGTCCGAAAGCATCGCGGAAATAGAAACGGTCAAGAAGCTTTTCCCGTGGGCGAAATCTTACACCCACGTATACCAACGGTTTGGGCTGGTAAGAGATCGTTCTATTTTTGCTCACGGTATCCATCTTTCAACCGAGGAGAAAGACATTCTGGGGGCAAACAAAGCGGCGATAGTGCACTGTCCAACCTCCAACACATTTCTTGGTTCTGGTCTATTTTCGTGGAGGGTAAACAAAGAGAATCATGGATTGCGTGTTGGTTTAGGTACCGATGTGGGGGCCGGAACGAGTTATTCCATGCTCCAGACTATGAAGGAGGCCTACATAGTTTCACAGTTGCTGGGCTGTCGATTGACGGTTAATGAGTTATTCGGGACCGCCACCATAGGCAATGCAGGTTTACTGGGAATAGGCAGTCAGGTCGGAACGTTGGAAATGGGAAAATTTGCCGACATCATCGTTGTCGATCCCGTGGCTACGCCATTGATGCGAGACAGATCACCACTATCGAACGATATTCAAGATGAGCTTTTTTCGCTGCTAATCTTGGGAGATGACCGGTCGATAATTAGCACGTATGTTGCCGGAGTAGCTCAAAAATCCGACTCATGGGATGCGGTGAATCAATAGCCGTAGGAAAACCCAGCGAATGGAATACAATCCTACCCCAGTAGAGGTGTCCGGAACTTTGGCGATTACCTTGATCGGACCATTTGGTAGCTAGTTTCCCCTTGCGGCCCATTTCCCCATAAGCACCATCCCAACACGATGACCCAGTCTTCGCTTTCCGTCACTTCGCCCGATCTCCCCTCTCCCTTGTTAGCGGGGCTTCCCAAACCAAGAACACAGTGGCGACACAAACATCTGCTGGGACTAGAAGATCTCTCCGGTGAGGAGATCACCTATTTATTGGATTGCGCTGAAGCGCTCCACCAGGCCACGAACCAAGGTAGGATCAAGCTCGATCTTTTGCGAGGTCGCACAATCGCCAATCTTTTCTTCGAAAACAGCACCCGTACGAAAAACAGCTTTTCTCTTGCTGCCAAAAGACTAGGTGCTGATACGGTCGAGTTCTCGTCCAGTGGATCAAGTGTCGCCAAAGGCGAAACGTTTATTGATACTGCCAAGACCATTGAAGCCATGATCGTCGATGCCGTGGTCGTACGACATAGCTCTCCAGGTACCCCCCATCTCTTGGCAAAACACCTGAATTGCAGCGTCCTCAACGCGGGCGATGGTCCTCATGAACATCCCACCCAAGGGCTCCTGGACATCCTTACAATTCGGCAGCATCGCGGTTCGTTGGCAGGTTTAACCGTCGCGTTGGTTGGTGATATCGCTCACTCTCGAACTGCTCGCTCCAATATATGGGGTTTATTGAAACTCGGAGCCAAGGTAATTGTTTGCGGCCCAGCTACCTTGGTATCTAAGAATTGGGAGAAATTGGGTGTTGAGGTTGAGCACAACTTAGACAAAATACTGCACCGATGTGATGTGCTAAATTTGTTACGAATTCAGTTTGAGCGTCAAGCGATCCGCCCCTTTCCCTCCGTTCATGAGTACATGCTTCTCTACGCGATGAATAAAGAGCGAATCGAGCGAAGCAAGGAGGATATTTTGATCATGGCCCCAGGGCCGATCAACCGAGGTGTCGAGTTGACTCCAGAGGTTGCTGATGGTCCTCATTCTGTCATCTTGGAACAAGTCACCAATGGAATCGCCATCCGAATGGCGGCCCTTTGGTTATTGCTCAATGCCCAATCGCCAACGCAATCAACCGCCAGCCAGTCATGAAGAATAAAACAAACACTTGGTTAATAGAAAACGGCCGTATCATCGATCCGAGTTGCGGACGTGATCAGGTGGGAAGAGTGCTTGTGGTCGGAGGCAAGATCGCAGGAATCGATCCTACCGATGGAGACTTGCCCAATGACATCCAACGAATTGATGCCTCTGGCTGTGTCGTTGCGCCAGGGTTGGTTGACCTAGGGACCGAATTTGGGGAACCGGGGCGGGAAGAAGATGAAACCATACTTACCGGAACGGCTGCCGCGCTCGCAGGCGGCTTCACGGGCATTGCTCTTTCCAGTAACACAGAACCTCCCATCGATACCGCAGCGAGCGTCGAATTCATAAGACAAAAAGGATCCCGAGCCGATAATTGCAGGTTGTATCCACTCGGGTGTGTCAGCAAGTCTCGACAAGGAGAGATGCTTGCGGAAATCGGCTCGCTCGTCGAAGCAGGTGCGATCGCACTTTACGACGGCCCTAGTCCGATCGAAAACACAGGGCTGCTCCGAAGGGCATTGGAGTATTGCTCCATGTTCGATCGTGTCATTTTGGACCATCCCGAGATAGCGTCTCTTTCACGCGGAGGGGTTATGCACGAAGGGCTAGAGCAACTTCGCCTCGGCTTAAGCCCCATACCAGCAGAAGCAGAGGACTTGGCAACTTCCCGAGATCTTCGACTGGTCGAGGCGACGGGAGGGCGACTACACCTAACCAGTATCAGTACTCACGGCAGCGTGGATTTATGTCGACGCGCAAAATCGCGAGGTATTCAGTTCACGTCAGGGGTCTTTGTGGCCAACCTGCATTTGACCGATGAATCACTTAGAGAATTTGATACCAACTGTAAGGTCAACCCACCTTTCCGGTCAAGGGACCATGTCGATGCGTGCATTCAAGGTCTGCAAGATGGGACGATTGACATCATCAGTACAGGGCACAAACCTTCATCTTTGGAGAAAAAGATGGTTGAGATTACCGTGGCTCCTTTCGGAATGATCGCTCTGGAGACGGCACTCTCCCAAGTCGTTTCCTATCTGGTCAGGCCTGGTTTACTCTCCCTCTCCGATGCATTAGCAAAGTTGAGTACCAACCCCTCGAAATTGCTTGGGCTCGAATCGGGAACATTAAACACAGGTACCGCCGCAGACCTAGTCGTGTTCGATCCGAGTCGTAGCTGGACCGTCGACACGAATAAACTAAAAAGCAAATCGTACAATACGCCGTTGAACGGCACTGAACTCTTTGGTGTAGTCACACACACGTTCGTGGATGGGCAGCTTAAATTCTCGGAAGCTTAGATCTCAGTTTCGTTAATTAGATCCGTCGGATCAGACTGATCGGACCGATCTGCTAGCAGCGATTTTTCCGATTATTCCTTCGATCCCTGTTAATGCAAAGCGAATTTTCGGTTCGTTAGGTTAAGCTCGGTACTGCTTGACGAGCTAATTTAGCATGCGAAGATGGGTGGCTTGCGATAGCTGGGCAATCTTGCGATAGCTGGGCAATATGGTGCAAGAGCCATTTGACCAAACCTAGACACACAATCTTTAGGTCGCCTCTCGGTTTTCCTACTGCGTCCCAGCCTCGCCATAGCAATACCGCTGTTGTCTTCACGTCCCTCGTGGTCATTTTGTGGAAAGAACCAGAAGTTTATGAAAGTGTCTCGATTCCGTTCCCTCGCTGTGGTGCTTGCTATGGGTGCATCGATTTCGATGTCGACCGTGCAGGCCCAGGGCCCCAGCCCGTACGAAAGCTTGATCAAAGAATACAAGCTTGTACAAACGTCGGCTGACATTCCCAACACAATGTACAACTTGTACATCCAGCAAGATAAGGGTCAAGTTTTGATTGAGGTGCCGAAGATGGCCCTCGCGAAAAAGTATTTTATTGGGCTCACGGTTGCTGGTGGCCAGTTGTATGCTGGTTTGCAATCAGGCGACTTTTATGTTCAATGGCAAGAGTACAATGGTCGGCTCGCACTTATTCAACCTAATCTTGCTATCCGTTCGACTGGCGACAACGAATCGAAAGACTCTGTCAAACGACTTTTCACCGGCCAAGTTTTATTAGACCTACCTGTCTTGGCACGTTCGCCAAACGGTGGATATTTGATTGATGGCGATCAGTTCCTCGTTGGGAATGCAACCACGTTCTTCGGTGCCGATGGTCGAAGCCGTAATCCGGGTCTCGCTCGTATCGTCAAAGCCAAGTCGTTTCCGCAAAACCTCGAGCTAGCCTTTGAGTTACCCGACGCGAGCGGAAAGCTTCAAACGCTTCATTACTCGATTAGCGAGATACCAGAGGGTGGCGATTATCGGCCTCGCAAGGCGGATCAACGGATCGGTTACTTTACGACTACCTACCGAGACTTGGGAAAATTCCAGCGAGATGACATTAATGTCGATTACGTCAATCGTTGGCACCTCAAGAAACGAGATCCCTCGCTAAAGATCTCGCCGCCAGTTGAGTCGATTACCTTCTATCTAGAGCACACGACACCTGTTCGTTATCGTCGATGGGTGAAGCAAGGGGTTTTGGCGTGGAACAAAGCATTCGAGAAAGTTGGCATCTCCGACGCGATCGTGGTTCACTACCAAGATAAAGCAACCGGTGCCCACATGGAGAAAGATCCAGAGGACGTACGATACAACTTTATCCGATGGCTCAACAATGACGAAGGAACTGCGATTGGTCCGAGCCGAGTGCATCCTGAAACAGGTCAGATACTCGATGCAGACATTATTTTGACCGACGGTTGGATTCGGTACTTCAAACGAAACTTTGAAGACTATATGCCAGCGTTGGCAATGCAAGGCAAAGACGCAGAAACACTGTCGTGGTTGGCCGAGCATCCCAATTGGGATCCACGAGTTCGGTTTGCCGCACCAGGGTACCAACTTCAACGTCAAAGTGAAATCCAATTGGAATCGCTGTCAGATCCATTTGAAAGAAAAACTCATATGCTTGGAAGCAATGAGTTTGACGGGATTCTTTGTAGGACTCATCAGCAGAGCGGACTGTGCATGCTGGGGGAACGTCGTAGAATCGATATGTCGATGATGCGAATGGCGATGGAGCTTGCAGACGATTTACTATTGGAGGAGCAGGATCCTCCGGCTGAAGCAGCCTCGGGCGAGACCAAGCCTGCTCAAGAAGAGCCTAAAAAAGACGAGCCAAAGGCCGCTGACACCAAGCCAGAGGAGCCAAAGAAGGAAGAGCCGAAAAAAGAGGAACCAAAGAAAGAAGAACCGAAGCAACCCGACGAGCCAATGCTCGATGGTATGAAGGAATCTTTCGTGGGCCCACTCTTGGCCGACCTCGTCTGTCACGAAGTCGGGCACACCTTGGGATTACGGCACAATTTCAAAGCATCCAGTCTTTACACTTTGGATGAAATCAACAGTGAAGAAGTCAAAGGGAAGAAGTCGCTGGCTGCTTCAGTAATGGATTATCTGCCTCTCAACTTCCGAGTCGCTGCAGGAACACTCCAGGGTGACTACGGAATGATTGACATCGGGCTCTATGATTACTGGGCCATCGAGTACGGCTACAGCACGGAACAAAACCTTGAGCCAATTTTGGCCCGCGCTGGTGAGAAAGAACTCAAGTTTTCAACCGACGAAGATCTATTTGGACCAGATCCACTGGCACGTCAGTTTGACTTTACGAAGAATCCTTTGGATTTTGCGAAAGAACAAACCAAGGTAGCTGAGAAGTTCCGTAAACGACTCATCGAAGAGTATGTCAAGAAAGGCGATAGCTGGTCCAAGCTTCGAGAAGGCTACGAGCTTACCTTGGGTATGCAATCGCGATCCGCCAATATGATGGCTGGTTGGGTCGGTGGAGCATTTGTGAATCGAGAAAAGAAGGGAGATAAAGGGGATCAAGCGCCGGTTCAGGTCGTCCCAGCAGCAGACCAACGCGCTGCTCTCGCTTTCGTGATCGAGTCAATATTCCGAGACGATTCGTATGCACTATCTCCCGAATTGCTCACCAAGCTAACGGTTGACTTTATGCGAGCCGGTTTCGGTAGTGATCCAACATGGCCAGTCCACGATCGAATTCTTTCCATTCAAGCGTCGACCTTGACCAATCTCATGAACCCGACCACGCTACGCCGCGTTTATGATAACGAGTTCCGAGTGCCTACTACGGAAGATGCGTTGACATTACCCGAGCTATTGAAGACCGTTACCAACGAGATTTGGAGCGAGCTGGACAAAAAGTCGGATGTCAAGTTCACCGAACGCAACCCGATGATTAGCAGCTTGCGACGCAACTTGCAAAACGAGCACATGGAACGCTTGATCGATTTGATGTTGCCAGGTACCGGCCGATCCGCCGCCAATAAGGCGATTGCGAATTTGTCCGTCCTTCAGATCCAAGAACTGATCGCGAAGATCAATCAAGCATTGGAGGCCTCCAGTCAATCGATGGATGCGTATACCAAGGCTCACTTGCTCGAAGCAAGCAAGCGCATGTCAAAGGCATTGGAAGCACAGTACGTTTACAATTCTAATCGAAGTGCGGGACGTACCCTTTCTCTAGCGGACTTACTCGGTCGTGAAGAGAGGGCTGCTCCAGCGCCCGTCATTAATTACCCACAACCAGAGCCACCAACTGCTCCGTTTGTCATTCCACCTGCTGCTCCCGCGTCCGAGCCTTCGAAACCGGAATAACTAAGGTTTTGGTTGATTAATTCCATCTGATCCTTGTGAAAACCGGAGGTTAATACCCTCCGGTTTTTTTATTGACTTGCACATCTCTACAGGCTTAACCAAGATAGACGGATTGCTAATTTACCAGTCCGCTGCGAACTCTCCTCGTGCAGCCCTCGCTGTGATTTTTCATTCCTTTAATAAGCCATCTGAGATGATCGCAATGAAACATAAATGGTCCTGGATCGCGCTGCCTGTATTCGCGATTGCTACATCCCTATCACCCGTTTGCTCCAATCTAGGACTTGCGAAAGAACCCATCGCAGTCCAAATGGCAAATGACGTGACCCTTTCTCCTGACGGTTCTCTTTTGGCCTTTCGATGGGCAAACGAAATTTGGACCGTTCCCACCTCTGGTGGAGATGCCAAACGATTAACCAATCATCCAGCACGCGATGGCGATCCCAAGTTTTCACCAGATGGTAAGCGAATTGCTTTTGTCAGTAATCGTACTGGATCGAATCAGATCTTTATCATGCCGGCAGAAGGTGGACTCGCGGAACAAAAAACCTACCACAGTGAAGGTTATTCGTTAGCCGATTGGTTCCCCGATGGAAACAGTGTCCTAGCGATAGGTTCGCGAGATCATTTTTGGCGTGGCCCGAGCCGAATGATGAAAATCGATATCACTAAGCGAGCTGCTGAGTCGATCCTTCTCGACGACACAGCAAGCTATGCAGCATTATCAGGTGACGGGAAATCAATCCTTTTCGTACGAGAGGGAGAGCGCTGGGCTCGCAAAGGATATGTCGGGGAACGTGCCGCCCAAATTTGGTTGCTGAATCTTGAGACTTCCGAGGTCAAAGAGCTGCTCCATGAGAAGGTAGAATGCCTATGGCCAATTTGGATGCCCAACAAGAACGGCTTCTATTTTACGAAGGGTGCTAACAAGGGGCACGATCTTTGGAGCTATCAGTTCGGTGTTGATGGGCAAGCTGCACAACAAGCCAAACTTGCCGGATTCGATCATGATTCTATTGTCTACCCTGTCATTTCTCGAGATGGTTCCACCATCGTTTTTCGACACCTTTTTGACCTATACTCATTCAAGCCCGGTACAGGTCAAGCTCCTGCGAAGCTCGAAATAAAAATTGCCGCTGATAACGATCTTCCTGATGATCTTCTACGATCCAATTTGACCCGCGCCGACGAAGTTTGCTTTACCGATGACGGTTTGGAAATTGCCATGGCATCAGGTGGTGATCTATGGTTCATGGATACGGAACTCAAGGAACCGGTACGCGCCACAAAGACCGATGGTCATGAGCAATCACCGATCTTCAGTAACGATGGGAAATCGTTATGGTTCACGCGATGGACCGAGGGGCAACTCGATATATGGATGCTGGAACGGAAAGATCCGAATCTCTATTGGTGGCAACAAAAAGAGTTTATCGAAACTCGCATCACCAACACTCCGTCCAGCAAATCCAATTTGAGCTTCACGCCAGACGGCAAGAAACTCCTATTCCAAAGCGGCCGCGGAAATCTAGCGGCCCTCAGCGTGGAAACAAAAGAAGTAACCACGCTCTTGGAAGGGTTTAGTGCGATCGAATACTCGATTTCGCCTGATAGTAATTGGATTGCATACGCGCAAGAAGACAATGATTTTAACAGTGAAATATTTATCATGCCGTTGGATAAACACCAAGCTCCGGTAAACGTATCACGACATCCAGATAATGACGGTAACCCTGTCTTCTCTCCCGACGGCAAGCTATTGGCCTTTACCGGTCGCCGTGCCCAAACAGAGTCGGATGTCTATTATGTCTACCTTCAAGAAGCCTTCGACGAAGAAACTAGCCGCGATAGACTGCTCGAAAAAGCCCTCGAAACAATGAAGAAGAAGCGAGGTGCGACGAAACCGGCTTCCGAAAGCATTAAAACCGACGAAAGTACGAAAGCAAAGGAGGATGGTGATAAACCAAAGGAGGACACCCCCAAGAAAGAAGAGGCTGGCAAAGAGGAAAAGAAACCCTTTAGCATCGATTTCAACAAAATCCATGAACGAGTCAAGCGTATCAACATTCCCGATACGGGCGAATCTAACCTTATATTCTCACCGGATGGAAAACGGCTAGCATTCTCCGCATCGTTGGAAGGTAAGTCGGGTTGGTACAGTGTTGAATTCCCAGACAAACTCCAGCCTAAACTCATGAGCGCGTCGGTGCTATCCAACGCTCGATGGACCAAGGCATCCAGTAGCATTCTCGGTACAAAGGGTAGCTTACCCACAAAGTTGGAAAACGGGGAAAAAGAAACATCGTACAGTTTTACAGCTTTGCACGATCGGTCTCGTGCCGGACGTCTTCGCGAAGGATTTAACTCGGCATGGGCTACGATGGGGGAAATTTGGTATGACCCAGCTATGGGCAATAACAACTGGGATAGCATTCGCCGCAAATACGCGGATGCTGCTTCGCGAACTCTTGACGAAAGAGGCCTGGGAGAAATTATTGAGCTCATGTTAGGGGAACTTAACGGTTCGCACCTGGGGTTCACTCCATCACAGCTTGAACTATCGGAAACGCCCGCACAATCTCGCGCGGATCAACCAACGGCTCACCTCGGAGCGCGGTTCGATCCGAAATATCTAGGTCCAGGTTTAAAAGTTCGTGATGTATTGCCAAGCGGTCCAACCGATAAATCGAAAAGTCGGTTGCAAGCCGGCGATATCGTTCTAATGATTGATGGGACCAAAGTTGATCCTGCTCTCGATTTGACTGAGATACTGAATGGCCCCGTCGATCGGGACATTCAGTTGCTTGTTCAGCGTAAAGCAGACCAAGACGGACAAGTAAAGGAATTGCAATTTTCGGTTCGGCCAGTGACTTACGCTCGGGTCCGATCCCTGCTTTACGATCATTGGTTAGAAACGAATCGTAACCTTGTCGAGAAGCTCTCAGAAGGCAAGCTTGGTTATCTTCACATTCGCGCTATGGACGAATCGAGCTTTTTGGAATTCGAAAAACAACTCTACAACGTAGGGTATGGAAAAGAAGGTTTGGTTATCGATGTTCGCGACAATGGTGGTGGCTCCACGACAGACCACCTGCTAACGTCACTCACTCAACCCAAACACGCCGTCACTGTACCTCGTGGGGGCGGCGAGGGCTATCCACACGATCGAATGGTTTACGCAACTTGGTCTAAACCGATTATCGTGTTGTGTAACCAAAACAGTTACAGCAACGCAGAAATCTTTAGCCATGCTATCAAAGCGTTAGGGCGAGGTAAATTGGTGGGCGTTCAGACTGCTGGCGGAGTGGTAAGCACTGGTGCGGCTCGGGTAACCGATATCGGCGTTGTACGGGCTCCATTTCGTGGATGGTTCTCAATTGTAGACGGCCGTGATATGGAACTAAACGGTGCCTTGCCAGATGTCGTTATTTGGCCATTCCCGGGTGAAATGCCTGCCGGGGTTGACAAGCAGCTAGAAAAGGCAGTGGAGTTACTCAAGGAGGATGTAAAGCTAGCTCCCGTAGCGCCAAAGCCAAAGTACGCAACCCAAGACCGAGGATCACCTAATCCATAGTGATTGTGGTGATCAAATCTTTTTGCTCACCATAAAATGCTGACGTTCCTTTTTTTGATTCATTTGGGGTCAACCTGGTTTCTGGTTGGCCTCATTTGGTTGATACAAATCGTTCACTATCCACTCTTCGCGCGAGTGGGCCGAGATCAATTTGTACTTTACGAACGCGAACACTCCCGACGAATCACCTACATCGTCGCTCCTCTTATGTTTTCAGAGCTAGCTACGGGTCTGGGCATCGCCTACGTGTTAGCTCAAACACATACCCTGGCTATGGTCGCAAACATGGTGTGCCTAATAGCGATCTGGGGATCAACATTTTTCATACAAGTCCCCTTGCATCAGAAGCTTGATTCAGGGTTCGACCCTACTCTACACAGGCGTTTAGTTTCAACGAATTGGGTGCGAACATTCTGCTGGTCAGCGAGGGGAATCATCCTCGCATTTTTAGCGCCTTCAATCCTTTAACTCGTTTCATCGTCTTTCAGAACTAGACGCAATTGATTCTAAAGTTTCGAGAGGATAGTTCCCAAACTAAAAGGCCGAAACTTGATTGGTTTGCCGTCCATGTCATCTTGAATGAGAGCCACGTGGGGCTCTAATCTGTTCGCGATATTGGAATCGATCAATTGATTCGAATCGTTCGCGCTCATCTGCATTAAGACGCGTAACTCACCGTCTCGAACGGATTGCCGCGATAGCCAACGAGAAAGTGTTCCGGCCGTATCAGCCCACATCCAGACAAACAAACCGACCCCAGCTCCATCCTTGAGCAAATTGGCCAAGATTGCGTCAGGTTTGGAGCTACCTCCCTCGTCACCGTACGCGAACTCATCCCCCTTTCTTAGTTCCCTAAATCGGGATAAGTTAGCGACGCAAATGAGTTTTGCGGGATACTGTGTCTGAGCATCATTCAGTCGCATCTCCAATTCTTTTTGAAGCGATTCCATGAAACCTTCTAAATCACGGGGGGAAGCGAGTGTTGCATAATCCCGATCCGATATGGTCTGCATCAGCTTTGTTACACTCTCGTCCTCAGGTCTTGCTCCATTCAAAACGAATACAGAAGGCTGGCTGTTATTACCGTCTGTTTCTTCCTTTTTGGCGGTCCTAAGAAACCCGGCAATACAGCCCGCTAGTAAGCTAGCAGCCATGGTCTCTTCTGTGCCGACCACAAAACAATTTCGGCCGGGGCTTCGGTGTACCGACTTGATTACAGGTGGATCAATTGCAACACTGTCCCCGAGTAGCATAGTGTATCCACCGGCTTGGCTTGACGCTGCCGCGAACGCCAAAGCGATGCTTCGATCATCCCAAACGGCTGGCTTATGCCCTTCGAATACAACCCGTCTCCCCAGTACATTTGTTGTGGGGGAATGGGGGACCGGCATGGAGGGTAAGGCATGGAGTCTAGCCAATTGATCGTCCTTTGATAGATACGATACTTGAAAGCCTTGATTGCTTTCAACGCGTCCACCAGATTCGTTGTAGATGGCTTGCCCCGAGTATCGTAATCTTTCTGCGGCGGTATTGTCTTCACTTAAAATGAGCATAGCGTCGGCACTGTCGCATTGAAGTGCGATTCGAACTGCCATTTGTGCTAGAGTCGTACGCGGCAAAGAGTAGGCGCCACCCAGGGTCTGCGAAGCCAGAACCAGATGCATGCCGAACGATCGACCTTGCCTAACAATGCGATCCATCAACATTGAGGCTTGTTGGGCGAGCTTGTCATCTTCGACGAACATCTCTTGGAATTCATCAATCACAATTAGGATTCGAGGCATCTTGACGTCAGGATGCTTCCTTGCCAAGCTTGGGAGATCTTGAACACCGTCTTCCCGGAAAGCCTCTCCGCGCGCGTGCATGACCCTATCTAGGTATTCTAGTGTACTGACACCGAATTCACGCCGGCTCTCAATTCCGATGATATCTGCATGAGCCAATTCGCTCTCTGAGTAGACTTGAAACTCCACCCCCTTCTTAAAATCGAGTAGAACCAGGCGCAATTGCTCAGGCGAGTACTTCATCGCCGCACTAGTGATCATCGTATGCAAAAGAGAAGATTTACCTGAACCGGTCTTACCTGCGATGAGGACGTGCTGGGAGGTACCGTAACCGAGCTTTAGATGCTGCAAACGACCAGATGCTGAAACGCCGATTGGGATGGCAAGACTATCCGCACTCGAAGCGATTTGTCGTTCCGACTCGGGAATTTCGATCGACTCAAAGGGAACGACCATCTTGCCGATCTCAGCCACGGCGTCGAGGTGCTTGGTAATGATCTCCCGAACGCGTTCTTCTGTCGGTGTAGAATCCGGGGTCATTTCCACGTCCGAGAAGTCTGGTACAGCAACCAACACACGATCTTTCGTTTCTGAATCACCCCCGGCAGCATTCAGAGTTTTCTCAAGTCTCAGATGCATCCCATGTTCTCGGAGCATCCCCTTATCGGCAAAAGTTGGCCATAAAATCGAATCGGTTAATTTCAATACAACACCGACTCCACAACGCGCACCAGATGCGAGTATTGAGGAAAGAGCCTGCCACGAATGATCATCCAATCCGAATGGGAATTGATCCCACACAATCAATCTGTAGGGGATGGCCATAGGGCCAGCCTGTTGATTAAACTCGTAAAGATTCGTAAAGTTGTTCCTTAGGCTCTGTTGGATCACATCTTCAACATGTCGCGCTGCACGCACCATTTGATCTGCAATGTGCAGGGGCTGCGTCCAAACACGATCACCAACTAGGCTGGGGTTTAGATCGGCTATGGACATGAGCCATGAGAATTTTTTACCGAGGCCTTGGGGGTCGATAATGGTCATCTGCAATGAGCCCGCCGGTAACGAGGTTAGTGCTCGCAAGCATACGTTTTGCATAATCGCATCAGCGGTTGTATCCGTTCCTGGTTGGCAGTCTAAAATTAACGACCCGTTCGATAATAGATCGAATGCAACCGGCCATGGTACATCAGCGCGAAAGAGAGACGGGTTTCGCTCTAAAGCTTCCTTTAGTAGCGGTTTCGAAGCATCCATTGTGCCCATACGCCATAGTATATTGGCTGGGTCACGCGGCCAATTCCCGGAATCGTAGAGGGAACTTCCCCATTCTGGCTGCTGTTCTTGCAGTTGCTTGGAATAGCTTGACAATCGATCGTGTAGAACTCGACAACCCTTGTTCCACCTAGAAATACGAAACTCCTGAGAGTTTGAGAAATCTTGTCGGAGTTTTTCGATAACAGTGTCGCGTTCCCATTTCAGTTTATCCGCAAGCCGTGTTAGCTCGTTTTGGATTTGGGCCCACTTAGCATCCCAACGCTCATTAATTTCCACAAACTTCATGCTTCGCGTGCTAGAAAGAGTGAAGCGACGTTCAGTGCAACTTTTCGTCAATTCGTTATTCGCGTCCGTAAACCTACTCATCAGGGAATCGCGTTTTGTTTGATAGTTGGCACTTACGGTTTCTTCGTCGGATTGGTGCTTTTGAGTAAGTCGCTTCAATTCGCGTTGGTAGAACGTTTCAGCCATCAAAAGGCCTTTCTCCAGATACTGATTACAAACCTGGAAATCCTCCCTTATGCAATCGATCTTCTGACGTATGACTCTGGCGACTATTGGTCTTGTTGCGAAATGAAGAATCGCGGTGAATAAGACGGCCCCGACGAGAGCAGTTCCAATCGCGATCACTGGTTTTGGTATGAAGAACCAGATCCCACCGGCCAATGCAGCAGCTGCTGCGATCCCTAACGAGTAAAACAAAATTGACGAATACCATTTCACCCTTTTATGGTTCTTAGTGGAATCGATGGTCTCAAGAAGCTTCTTTTTGGCTTCTTCAAAGCAACGAGCTAGTTCCTGGAGATCGGTCACCTCTGTTTTAGGTGTTTCGTTTTTTTTCTCTTCTATCGCTCCGAACAGATCGCGCCCGACTTTTACTAGCATCCACTCCCGTGCTTCTTGAAGCATCTCCTCGATCGATCGCTTTTCATTGACGAGCTTAACGCGAACGCTGTCCCGCGTCTTGCGAGCACTTTCGGTGTTGGCATCCAATTCTCGTTTCAGGCGATCTAACGACTCATCTCGTTGTTTCTTGTTAGCTTCTTTGTCTCGATTAAGCTTTGCCTTTAAGCGATTCCGTTCTTTCTTTTCGAATTGAACACTCGTCAACAGCTCTCGCTCGACATAAGCAATATGCGCATCCAATTCAACATCCCACGACTCCATATTGTCGTGTTCAACCATGCTGCGTTTTGAATTTAGCTGTTGGTTGTTACGTTCGAAACGCTCTCGCTCTGCCTCGACCTGTTTGGAAACACTCTCCGTATCGGAATCCCATGCCTGCTTCAGTTTCTCGATTCGCTGCCGTAAGCCTCTTAGAGATCGTATTTGATACTTTAAGAAACGCCCATCAGATCGGGCCTGCAAAAGCTGTGATCGAGCCATAGAAATATCGTTCGTTGAAGATGAGAGACTTATTGCTGTCTGGCTGAGCCTGCGTTCTATTATATAACATCGGAGGGGGATTCGGCCAGATTCCATCGCATTTGAGTTGGGAGATCCCGTTGTAGTTGTTTTGGCAAATGGAAAAAAGGAATCATGGACCCCTACAAAGTTCTCGGCATTTCGGCTGATGCCTCCCAGCAAGAAATAAAAAGGGCTTATTTGTCGATGGCGGACAAATACCATCCAGATCATGGTGGGGATGCTTGGGTCTTTGAGCAAATACGAACTGCCTATGAGCAACTTTCTCAAAGTAAAAACGTTAGCCCGCCAACCCCAAAGACTCCGTCCCCAACGGCTCGAGCAACAACGGCTCGAGCAACAACGGCTCGAGCAACAACGGCTGATTTGTCAAAGCGAGGGCATTTTTTGCTTCGGCAACTCCCGCTTCAGACCGAGACATCGTGGTTTATTTTAATCAATGTCCTCGACCTCGTTTTTACCAATATTCTCTTGCAAAGAAATGCCATCGAAGCGAACCCATTGGCCAATATGGTGTTCGTGTATTATGGTTTCGTAGGGATGATCGTTTTCAAACTAGCGTCGGTCCTCTTCGTGTGCTTGGCGGCCCAAATCATAGCTACGAAGAGCCCCACCAAGGCAAAATGGTTGTTGTGGTTTGGATGTGCTGTGGTAGGCGCGGTCCTCGTTTATAGTGCCAGGTTGATTCAATATTCATCCTCCTAGGACAATTTTGACCGCTAATTCGAATTTTTGATTACTATATCCATCCACTGTTACGCCGCTCTCAATGGAAAAGATTTTGTGATGATCGATGGCACTAGGGAACTTGTTCCCAACCTGAACTCAGCCATGCCGGCTGTTCACGTTAGCCGACCTATGTTGCACCCGAATATTTATCGGAAGAGAATTCTACATATCGAAGGTAATCCGGCTCCTGGTGATTGGGTTGCTGTCTATCATCAACAATCCGACGTTCAAGACAGAGGCCCTCGTCAAGATCAGCAATCTGGGGATGAATACTCCGGAGGCGATCGAAGAGATTTTCGTTCTCAAGCGAGGCCTCGACGTGATGGGGAACTATCTGACAACCCGAGCTTGTTTGCGTACGGTATCTACAATCCTCGCTCTGAAGTTGCGGTGCGTCTGTACTCTTGGTGGGGACAGTGGCCAGACGAAGCATATTGGGACATGCTGATGGACAACGCGGTCTCACTCCGTCGCGACGTTTTAAGACTTGATGAAACGACCAATGCGTATCGCGTTCTGCACGGGGAATCAGACGGGGTCCCAGGATTGGTCGTCGATCGATACGGAGATTGTTTGAGCGCAGAACTGTTCAGCCTCGGTATGTATCAACGGGTTCAGCCAATCCTCGATAGATTGGCTGCCCGACTCGGCACGAAACATTGGCTCGTCCAGGAGTGTCCTCAATTCCTTAGTCAAGAGGGAATCGGCTTGCCAACGGTCAAAAGTGATTCACTTCCCCCTGCGGTGACTATCACGGAAAATGGGGTCAAATACAAAGTTCACTTCGGAACCGGTCACAAGACCGGTTTCTTCTGCGATCAACGTGATAATCGTCGGATGCTTGCGAGTTTCTCAGCAGGCAAAAACGTACTTGATCTCTGTTGCTACACTGGTGGTTTTTCTGTCCAAGCGGCCAAAGCGGGGCAGGCTGCTGAGGTCACAGGCGTCGACTTGGACGAAGCACCTCTCGCGATGGCCAAGAAGAATGCAGATATGAATCAAACACGCGTTCGTTTTGTCCAATCGGACGCCTTCGCGTTTATGCGGGATATGCTTCGTATAGGACGTCAGTACGATGTCGTGGTACTCGATCCTCCGAAACTGATTCGTTCTCGCAATGAGCTAGAAGAAGGTAGTAAAAAGCATTTCGATTTGAACAAGCTCGCGATTCAATTAGTGAAGCCGGGTGGCGTTCTCTTAACATGTTCGTGCGCCGGCCTTCTGGACGAAGTCTCATTTCAGTCGATTGTTCGATCAGCAGCCAAAGCCACAGGGTTTGATCTTGAAGGTAAACCGAATCCACCGAGAACCTTACAATTCCTGCATTCCACCGGAGCCGCTCCCGACCATCCCGTCGTGCCCCATTGCCCCGAAACAGGTTACTTAAAGAGCCTCTGGGCAAGAGTCTTGTAAGCTTTATTCTTCAAACTGGTTTTCTTGATTCACACTAAGCTGCACCAAAGATGCGGAGAGCAGGGATAGCTTCGGCAGCAGCTTTGGGAGTTGGTTGCTCTTTTTCGGCTTTGAGTACAGTCTCGGCTATATCAAAGTCCGAACATGGAGATTTTGTCTGGTTGTTGAGCCAACGAGAACTGCCCCAACCCGCAAGAAGAATTTGGTCGCCAGGTCGTGCCGACCGGATCGCGAGCTCGATGGCAATCTCTCGATTCGGAACAATTTGAATCGCAGCCGGATCGGTACACCCATCGAGAACTTGCCAGATCGCTTTTTGTCCTGTTGATATCGTGACGCGACTTTGGGTTAAGATGACTTTGGAAGCTGCCTTCTCTAGGACTCGGCCATAAGCCATCAATTGATCGGGAGTGGATGCTTCGGGAATTTCAGCCACACAGACGATTGGGGATCCATTGTGTCGTTGCAATGCGTGCAGCGATACGGCCAATCGATCTGCTTGATCCGCCAAATCGATGTATATCTTTTGGTCAGCAGAGACTCGCTGCAATCGCCCAGGGATTCTCTGCAATCGTTCGACACCGGAAATGATTTCGTCGATCTCGAGTCCCAATGCATAACCAATAGCCACAGCGCCAAGGATATGACGTGCTGTATGATCACCGATAAGTTTGCTCGTTACGGGCGCGATGGAACGACCGACTTGAATCATCATGGATTGCTCATCACCACAATTCTTTAATCGGCTCCCCATCACGTCGCATGCGGCATCGAGTCCGTAACCAATCGAAAACGGCTGATGCCGCTCGATCCATCGATTAAGCCGGGCATCGTCCGCATTGTAGACAATGACGC
>Ga0315899_10001351_pt1 | contig 28150 bp, 42 predicted proteins | sample LakEriMetagenome_2_FD_203518 | JGI IMG/M metagenome (GOLD analysis project Ga0315899, IMG submission 203518) | Freshwater fungal communities from buoy surface, Lake Erie, Ohio, United States - Buoy 4 MA112 | ecosystem: Environmental > Aquatic > Freshwater > Lake | place: USA: Lake Erie, Ohio... | reverse complement strand
CAAGCTTTTTGTGTCGTGATAATTTCTGGACTTTACGTACATTGCCATTAGTCGCATCTAGAGCGGCTGTAATTGCAGAATGGCGAATGCGATGCGGGGACATATGTTTAGAGATTCCTGATGCTTGCGCAATCTGGTTAACAATTTGGTAAATAGCTGTCCCAGTCAGTCTATGTCCGCGATTAGCTAGATCTAGGGAATGGAATAATGGCTGACTTAAATCCTTTGTCTCAATACAAGATAGCCAGTCTTGAATCGCGCCAATTGTTCCCGTATTAAGACTAATGAGACTCTTTTGAGAGCCACGTCCTTTGCCTAAAATTTGTAGCGATCGCCCTTCATAATCAAAATCACCGATATTAGCGCTAACTACTTCATTGCGACGCAGGGCATTGTCCCAAAGTAGTCTTAAAATCGCAAAATCACGTTTTCCTTTCATCGTGTCACGTTTGATGCTTAATAACATGGTGCGAATACCTTCAGGCTTAATCCCCGTAGTATCACGATAGGTTTGGACTGTCTCAGTTTGGACATCATCAAGATTCCAATTGCATTTTCCTAATTTTGCCGCGAAGTTTACTAGGGACTTAAGCGCTGATAGCCGCCGATTTATAGTTGATTCCTTTAAGCCTCTAGCAATTAGGTCTGATTTGTATCTCAGCGCGATCGCGATCGCCTCAAATCTATTCAATTGCAGGAATTGAGCAATTACAGTCTCAGTGGGCTTCTGCCCATAGGCTGCAAGGAAAAAATATCGCAAGTCTTTTTCATAAGCACGTCTAGTATTAAGACTCCGTTTGTCAGAAAGGAGAGCAGTTAATATATCGGGGTTAAATTCTGCAAGTGCGTAGGGAGTATTGCTGGAATTTGTTAATTGATCATCTACTCTTATTTGAGACTTACCAATCTCTAAATGAGTCTCGTTTTGATTCTTGTATTCTAATTCAGATACATCAGTAAGTCTCAATCGAGAATCACAAGTCTCAAGCATAGTCCTATTTTGCGTCTCATAATCTTGAGATAATGCGTATTTTTCTTGGCTAAATCGCAACTGTTCGGGGGCGATCGCACTATTAACACCTGCATTAATCGCTGCGCGTTTGACAAGCCCATAGATAGCCGTTCCCGTCAGCCTATGTCCATAATTAGCGCGATCTAGCGATATAAATAATGGCGATTGAGAATCTTCTAACCCATTCTCATTGCTGATATGAATCAAATTCAGCCAGTCTTGTAATGCGGTGGCTGTGTCCAAGCTGAGACTAATAATTTCTGGCTGATTTAGCTGATCTTGACGCTTATAGGGTTGTTGAATCATTAGCGATCGCAACTTAAAGTCAAAATCGCAAATACTAATCGCTGTAACCTGTTGCCGCTTTAGCGAATTCTCCATTAATAAACGCAAAATTACATAATCGCGCTGACCTGCCAATGTGTTGCGATCGCAAGCAGTGAGAATTCGCTCTAAACTATTTATTCCTAGATCTATCATGTTGGCTCATGATTTACTACTAAGGACTTTGTAGATAATCGCAATTAACGCGACACCTCCCAAAAATGGTAGCCAATGATATCGAACGTAATAGAAGAGACTATTAAAGAAGTAGCTAGCCTCACGAGATACCCAAGCCGCGATCGCGATCGCTCCCACAAACATAGCGAAATACATAGCGAATTTAATCATTGTTCTATCCCCTAAAGAATCCTTTTTAAAAATGAATTAACCATAAATGCAATACTAATCAGTGTACATACTCCATATTGCTCGTGAGTGCCAAAGCTTAACCATTTGAGGGCTTGTGATATGGCTGCCGCACTTGCAACAGGCTTGCCAGTGAAAAACATCGTAACATTGAATATAAGGTGAGTAGCACCGATTGCTATAACTTTGCTTATTAGGCTTTTACTCATTTTTATTTTATCTGATATTCATCCGCAATCATAACAAAAAGATTATGTCGCAAACTACTCCATACCAGCCTGTTTTACTACGGTTACTGCATAGTGCGATCGCTTTACTTGTCTTTGCTGCATTGATTACAGGCTTTATGGTCTATGACCGTTTTGACAAGCGGTTTGGCACTCTTAACTTGCCAATAGTTCCAAATACTCAGGGTATTCACGACACGATCGCTTTAACATTTTTGCTTCTCTTACCACTGTTCGCTTTATATTGCTTTCATATAGGCTCAAGGCGATTAGTTCAGTCCCAATCCCTTGTTCAGCTTAAAGAGTTTAATAAACCGATTTGGTGGGTATCTCTACAGCGGCTCACAAATACGATCATGCTTCTATCCGCTACCTTTGCTGTAATTACAGGGCGGATGATGAAGGAAGAATGGTTACCTAGCAAAGAATTAAATCATGTTTGGTATATCGGACATCTGGTTTCATGGGTATTAATGATTCTTGCGATCGCAATGCATCTATTGATGAGCGCAAAGGTAGGTGGATTTCCACTATTAATATCTATCTATAATTGGAAAGTTCGCTCTGAAGACATGCCCAAGTCTTGGTTCAAAGGCTTTAAGCTGAATCCTTCCAGCAAAACTCTACTCATTTTTGAAATACTAGTTATAGGTGGCATTGCGATCGCCTTTGTTTTACCAGCCTTATCACCGCAGTAGTAGATAAGGTGGGCAATGCTCACCTTATCTACTACTAAAATAATTTATAGTATTACCCTAATTTAAAAATATGCGAAAAAAAGATCTAACTTTACGCAGCGATCATGGCTGGGAGTCGGAAGAAGGGTACAAGATATTTGTAGCCGATCGTGGCGCGGTACGGTTTGATTTTCCTAAGGATTGGATCGTTAAGTTTAAAGAAAAGTCCGTTAGCTTTCACGATTTTGAGCCAACCGACGATACAGGCGCATTAGAAATGTCCTTTAATCGTTTACCTCCCCACGATTGGAATACATTTCCCCTCAAAAAAACTCTGCAACAAATCCTAGATGATGACGATCGCGAAATTCTTGCAAAAGGTAAAGTTACCAGCGCTAACCGAGATGGCATGAAACTCGTATGGACAGATCTGCGCTATATAGATGCTACGGAGAAGAGAGAAGCAACTTCACGCATTCTGATTGGCATCGGTGGCAATGTCCAAGTCCTATTTACATTTGACTACTGGACAGAGGGCGAAGAACAAATGCTCGAAGTCTGGGAAGTATTATTGCGATCGCTGCGTCTTGGCTTATTTATTCCTGACCCCACTAGAGGTCATGTTGTTAACCCAAATTTAAACTAGAAACCAACTTAGAGAAAAATCTTGGCATAAGGCTAGATGTAGTGATTTTTTACCGATGACTTAGCATTCCAATGGTGTATTGTTAACTCACTAAAAATGATTTACGATTATCGGCTTAAAACTCATCGTCTTAAAACTGTATTTTGCGGGTATTGAAATAATGGGACAAGTAATAGCAACGGTAAATATGAAGGGTGGAGTCGGTAAAACTACCCTAACAGTAAATATTGCCACCTGCTTGGCTAAAATCCATCGCAAAAAGGTCTTAGTTGTAGATTTAGATACCCAAATTAGCGCTACGCTCAGCATGATTTCTCCAGCCGAGTTTGCAAAGTGCCGCAAAGAAAACCGCACTTTGCGTTATTTAGTTAGTCAAGCGATCGCACGTTATGGAGTACAGGTTAACGATCCAGAAGAAAAAGTCTACCAAATCAAAGATCTCGTAATTCCCCATGTTTGCAAAGTGCAGGGGTTAGATCTACTAGTTGGCGATATCGATCTATACGATGAATTTCTAGTTTCCGAAATGCTCTATAACCGATCGCTGCTATACGACGAAAAACAAACCTTTCAGCAGACTTGGAGTAAGTTCGAGCAAACCTTAATTAAAGGTATTCTTGCTCCAGCTCTTAAAACCTATGACTTCATCATTCTCGATTGCGCCCCTGGGTATAACTTGATTACTCGCAGTAGTATTGTGGCAAGTGATTATTACCTAATGCCAGCAAGACCTGAACCTTTATCAGTCGTCGGTATTCAGCTATTAGAAAGGCGGATTGAGAGATTGCGTGAAGTATATCGAGAAGATAACTCAGTTAATATCCAACTATTAGGGATTGTGTTTAGTATGTCCGCAGGATTTACTCTAAGCAGATATTACCAAAAAGTAATGGATCGAGTAGCTGCGGATTTTAGCAGTGCCAAGATTTTTAAAACAAAGATTCCCAATGATGTAAACATCGCCAAAGCTGTAGACAATTTCATCCCTGCATCCTTAGCTAATCCCAATTCTGGCGGTGCAAAAGCCTTTGCTGAGGTCACAGTCGAGCTTTTGAAAAAGCTAGAAGTTTCTCTAGGCAAGAAAGAACAAACCTCAAGGTTGAGTTTAGTTGACTTGGAATAAGTACATCTTAAAAGAGGTCTAAAATTGACTACATCAGCAGAATACGAAAGTATAATTAAATTGATGCAATATGTATAGAAGATGGACTACCTGATTACAACGTTACAACGAGGAATATTACATGATTGCATATATTATCTGTGAAGGGATTGACGACAAACAACTACTTAAAGCTGTTCTACCAGAAATATCTCTAAATCAAGTAGAAATCGTTGTTGGTGGCGGAATATCTTCTGTGAAATCGATCGCACGTTCTCTAGTTGTTCGTAGGCAAACACCTGTTGCAATAGTTGTTGATTCAGATTCAACAGTGCCAGAATTAGTCCAAATGCGGATTAGAGAGACGACTGAGATAATTGAGAGCGTTTCAGTCAACACTCCTGTAAAAGTGATGCTTTTTGTACCTGAGTTAGAAGCTATTTTTTTCCAAGATCTTCAATTGCTTTCAAAATTACTGGGGTATGCTCCGTCTCAAGATGAGCTTAGTTTGGCGGCTTCTCGACCACGCAAGGTGTTAGCACAATTATTAGCTAAATCAGATAAAGTGCGAAATCGCTCTGAAATCATTAATCAATTAGCTGAAGAAAATATTAATAATCTGCGCGATTTTCCAACCATACAAGAACTAATTGAGTTTCTTCATTCCGTCCGTGAGCCAGCCAATGTATAATGTATAAAGTCTTGTATTTTTAACAAGTGATAATCGAGTTCTATTTCCATTCCATTGATTATTCGTAATCGCTTATCGATGACAAACAGAATACAGAATTTACTTTTTAATCTAGGCTTAGCAACTCTAGCTAGCCATGAGCTAGATGCTGTAACCCAATCAGAGTGGCATTTACTTTATATATTGAATAGTCTGCCAGAGCAAATAGCTGCAACTTCTTTTGTGGCGATCCATGTTCCATTCTTCGCAATTATTTTCTGGTTAGGATTTAATGAAACCACTAGGATTAGAGAATGGTCAAGAATTGTATTTGCGATATTCTTGATTGTTCATGCTGGATTACATAAGAGGCTAGAAAATCACCCGCTATATACCTTTAACTCCCCATTGTCTCAAGGATTAATTTTTGGTGCTGGGTTATTGGGGCTTCTGTATTTAATAGTTGCTTATGTATCGAATAGTCGCAATTTTAATTATGGCAATCGACCTCAAATGTAAAAAGCCGTGACAGTAGTATTATCAGCAAGTAACTTTATTAATCGTAAAAATCTAAATGTAAAGACTAACGACGTATTTTTACTTTCGGGGTTGTTATGGCTAGATGCTGATGGAGCGAGACTTTATAATTGGGAGGATGACCAATCTATAACCCTCAATGATCCTGAAGCTTGCTCAATATTGCGATCGCATCTTTCTAACGAATACCTTGGGGGCGCATTATTGCAGGCTTGGATAAAAGATGGAAATGAAGGACTTGAGATTTATAATGTGTATTGGTTGACTAGCTGTGAGCCAAACCATAACCCTTGCGCTCCAAGCAAACTAGGAGCAAAGATAACTATTCGACCCGTACCAGAGCACTATCAATATTGCAGAGAGCCTTTTTAGCTTGAATTTCTAAATATGCCGAAAATTGCGCAAATAAATATGCAAGTAAATACAGAAAGCGATCGCCCTCCTCTAAAAACAACTAAACCATGTCACCATTGTGAAGGCGTAGGCTATATATCTATCCGTGATTGCTCTGGTGAAATTCAACGCGAAGAAAATTGCTCGTTTTGTAATGGCTCAGGCAAAACCATCGATGAGAGCAAAATCGAGATTTGATTTTAAGCATAAAATACTCTTGTGTACTTGTTATGACTATGCAAGTATCTATCAAGAGTAGAGTCTAGACTTTGATTGGGATATTGTGATGAAACATTTTTTGTTACTGACTGCGGCGGCGATCGCACTATTTAGTTGCGAATCTCAACCAACTCCTGCACCTACTGCTCCAGTAACTAATGCTAAGCCTAAGCCCATAGTAGTTCAAGAACAAGCGATCGCTAAAGTATCATTGGTTGAAGAAAAGCCTGTGTCAGTAATATCAAATAAAGACGCAAAAGAAACCGATGCTAAAGTTGGGATGGGTTTATATGTAGCTGATACAGTGCGTACACAAGGAAAAGGAAAAACTCAAATTGAGTTTGATAATGGCATAGGATTTCGGATTGGAGGCGATTCAATTGTACAGATTAAACCCAACAATCAACTTAATCTTACTGAGGGCAGGATGATCACTTGGGTGAAACCAGGTTTAAAAGTTCCAACTGAGATATCTACAGCCTATGCTACAGCCGCAATTAGAGGGACTACAGCCTTTGTTGAAATCCCTAAAGACATCAACAAGGGTATTAGGTTTTTCTCTTGGGAAGGGACGGTGGTAGTTAAGTTAGCAAATCAGTCAAAAGAAATTACTTTGTTAACTGGTGAAGAAATAATTGTGATTCCTAACTCCACAAAACCTCCTGTTGTTCGTCGGTTGACGCTCAAAGAGTGGAAAGAAATTTCTAAAACCAGTGAATTATTGCGAAGCTTTGATACACCATTGCCTACCCAAACTGTCATTGACAAGCTTGTTCCTGGGCAATCAAGCCTCAGTCAAACGCCTCCGGGCAAAAAATCCTAGAGTTGCTTAGCAACTCTAGGATTTTTTGCCTTCATCATTTTTTGATTTTAAATGATTCAATAAAGCGATCGGCATCGGCTTGCGAGAATTTGTCTGAAGGAGCTACTACAACTACCTGATAAAGACGAATATTATCAGCAATACAAATTCGCCCCTTTGTAGTTGCATCAATCGATTGAATCTTCCCATTATCATCGAAAACCAAAATATGCTTACGAATTTAAGGTTTATCCTATAGCTTGCGTAAATAGCCAACGATTCCCCTAAAAGCCTTGCACTGCAAAGCTTTTAGTATTTTGCACGAAAATCAAAAAAGCACAGACGATTATCTGTGCTTTTTTGATTTTGCGATTTAGGGAGTATTGCAATCTCGCTTAAGAATTTGCTCAACCAACGATTGAATGTATTTTATTGTGGTTTCAAAACCCTCCATTCTGGCATCAACAATTTGCCTAACAGAGTCAGTTGTGACTGCTGCACGGTTTAGTTTTTGCTCTAAGGCTTCATTATTAGCTAAAGATATAGTGTGAATTGCACTTAATTTCTCGGTTTGGGTGGCTTGTGAGTTTTCCAGTTTGTCAATGCGTGCGTCTAGATGGTCTATCTTTTGGTTGAAGCGATCAAATCTGTCATCAATGCGATCGCGTTCAGAACTAGCCGCCCATCGCTGAATAAGTTTAAAAATCTTGTCTAGCATAACATCCCAAAAACTTTAAGTATCATGGCGATCCCTTATATCCCATAGGGATTTAGAATTGCGTCAAACCCTATCAGATCTAATTTTTTAGAAGTAGGAGGGGGAACCCATTGCCAGACTTCCACGAATAGCCCTTTGTGATATACAACAGGCTGAAATCTGAGATAGTAGCTACCCAAATCGGTTTGCATATCAAAATTCAACTGCTCATCAAAGCCAACAAAGAGCTTAACGCCCCTAACTCCACCCGTGAACTGTTGCCACAAGTCCCCAGCTTTTTGCCATTTGTGACGCTTTATATCGGTGACCTTAATAGCTATGTGAGCAGATGAAAGAAGGGAAGGAATAAGAATGGCATCAACGCGACCCACTCCAATATTGAAACTGGTCACGCTGACCCAACTCATTCCCATGCTCCTTCTTCTTCATCATCAAACTCGTCATACTCACCACCAAAGGCATACTCGATCGCCTCATTAAAGGTCACAGTTTCGAGCATTCCCGATCCTGAGCGCTGAACCACGCACTGAGAGCCATTGAAATCTAACGGCAAAGAGCTGTTAAGGATGTCATAGAAGCCCTCATCGCTAGGAACCATAATGAGGCGATCGATCATACGATTGTGCCCCAATCAGAAGCTGTAGTCAGCCCTGCATAAGTCCTGAACGTGTCAGGAATAGTGCTAGAAGGATCGTAAAAAGTGTTTGAGGAAACAGATGTAGCACCTGCGCCCCTTCCGCTTACCGTTACAGACTGAACCCGTGGAGGTTTTGGGAAACTCGCCCCAAAAACTAGATCCTGCTCAGTGCCCGTAACTTCTTTAATCCCTAAAGCCGCCATGTTTGCGCCAAGCTTCGCTTTTTGGCTCTTCTTCATACCCCATGCATATTTCACGCCGTTAATCGTGACATATACAGGGATTTGGAACGTAGATTTTGATTTTCTACCATTGGACTTTGCTTTGACGATATCCCATCCAGCCGCGATCGCACCTGCAATAGCAGAGGGAGCGATAAAGCTGGAATTAGTACCAGTAGCAAAAGTTTTAGAAGCGCGTTTTGGCTTTGGATGATTGGCTTTGAAAATCAAGCCCGTAACAGGAGTTGTAGCATCTAGAACTTGATGCCCTAAAACTGAGGAATGGCTTGTGTTTAAAGTTGTGCGAAATCCGTATTTATGATCCGCGTATGGCGCTTCAAGCGCCACATATACAAGTCTTGAAGTCATGGATTTTCTCTTGGACTAAATGTTGATAAAGTTTTGAAACTCGCGTTTCAACCTGTTTAGATTCTCAAGAAAATCCTAAACAGTGACAGCAGTTGTAGCAGCTCTATTTAAAGGAGCACGGCTATTGAAGCTGTACGTCGAGGAAACATAGAAATCACCAGTTGGGATGTCAACTGAAGGGACTCCAGAGGTAGGAGCTGGATAACTAGCGATCTTTGTGGTGTTCAAAGGATTGGCATTGAAGGTTTCTTGAGCGTCAGCAGCAACATCAAGCAAATTTGTAATAAATTCTGCAACCTTCTCGTCGGTAAGCGCGATCGCAGATTCACCCATCAGCATGGTCATGTCAATCGAAAGCACCGCACCATTAGCGCTAAAAGCGTTAGCACCAAGAGCTGTATTTAAGTTGCCAAAAGTTAAGTCAGTCATGAGAATTACGCTATATGTAGAAACGTTGTAACGAATTTAGCGCATTTGAGAAAAAATGCAATACTACATATAGTTTTGCGAAACCCTGTAAAATGCTAGAATCAGCCTAGCCAGTTTGGAGCGAACCCAATGGGTTCTTTCTTAGTACCCCGATAAATCCAGCCCTGTATAAATCCTTTATTAATTTTTGTAAAGATGCTATTGCGTGCTTATCCGTTGCTAGGAACCACGAGTCAACGCGCCATGTTGCGCACTGTTTGGAGATATGGCAGATCGTACCAATACACCCCAAGAGCAAATCTGCTAGAGAGGATAGGTAAAACCCTTGGAATAAGCAAAACTGCCGCCTATAACTTGTTGATGTCTGAAAGAGAATACTTACTTAAAAATCGCAAATGACGGAATTACAACAGACTTATTCACGGACACAGCAAATCCTCACCGCTTTTGATGCCGATGACGCATCAATGAGGATCATTTACCAACCATCGGCAATTTCACCCTATGACAGGGTACAGACCCTGCGATTTTATGGGTTTATAACCTCTTTGCGGATGAAGGTAGACATAAAAAGCATTAACGAGGCTGATTTACCCGATCTAGAAGCTGATTCAACAAGGCTAGAAAGACTGACGGCACTGCGAAATATGGAATGGAGATCGCCTAGAAAGCAAATTACATTCTTTTTGAGGACTGCAAATGTATCTTGGCAGCCAATTTTCGATATTAGCTTGCTTAATAGACTGCCTTACTACGCAGTAAATCTACTCCCTTACCTAACTGATAACATCTCGTTTGATACCTCTAATGACTGCTTGATTGCAGCTCAGATAACGAATGCAGGGTATGGACTGCTAGAGGGTGCTGATCGAGTAACTCTGTATGGCTCAGTTCGTGAAGAGATAACCACTCTGCCAACAGACAGCAAAGAAATCAGCTTTGCAACGCCTCATAGTTGGACTCTTGGGAGTATTTCAAGCCTGATTTTGCCTGCTAATCCAAACCGTCAACAAGTGACCCTAGTTAACACCAGCCTGACTGATGAAGCCTATATAAATTACGGCGGTATGGCTAGCCTTGGACAGGGCATAACTCTTATGAGAGGCGGTGGCAGCTACGAAATCAACCTAACCAACCTGTATCGCGGCGCTATTTCGGCTATTTCGGCTAATCCACTTACACTCACAGGTATAGAGGCGGTTTAAATGTTTGAGTTAGATACTTGGTTCATGCCTGAAAATCGCGGCGATCGCCAGAAGGAAGTTGAGGCGATTTACTTGCCCTATAGGTGCGGCAAAATCGAAGCCAATTTAATCGCCATGAGATTTTTTGAGCATCAAACAATCTCAAACAACACCATATTTCAACCTAATCCGATGAGGCTGCTATGAGAGGAGCTGCAAGAATTGGGGGTAGAGCTTTTCGTCCTACGCCTTCAACAACGCCACGAAATGAATTTAATCCCCTTGAAGCGCTCGATCTAGTTGGTGATTTGCCAGGAGCTCCAGTTTTGGAGCCGATTAATGATGAGTGGTCATGGTCGTTAGGCGCTGAACCAGCCGATCCACGTGATTGTACAAGATATCCTGCCTCTCCCTATTGTGGAGAGATACCTTTTGAATTAGGTAAGCCATTTGGAGTTACTCCAGAATTAAAAACTAATGGGTGTGAGACTTGCTTGTATGTATACCCTGTAATTTTGTGGCTCAAAGCAACACCCCAAGTAATTTGTTATCGCGATCCAAATTGCGATCGAATTAAGGCAAATCGACCACAGCAACCACAACGACCGCCCAAAGCTCCTTACATCCCTGATGGTTATTATTTAGCAGTTAACTTAGTTCGGGCTTATAGCGGTAATGAAAGAATCAAAACATCAGAAGCAAGTCCCGAAATCGAGGCAGAATACGAAGCAAATGGATTTTTAAATATCAGGCAGAGACAGCTTGTATTTACTCTCTCCAATATTACAGAGCAATGGGTTTCCCTTGAAGGGATAAAATACCTGATGCAATCAGCGGGTTTTTTTGTCGCAAATCAAGAAGAATACGAGTCTGCAATATCTGGATATTTAGCAAGAACTACAGGATCTAAAAACCTCGGTGGTGGTGGATCTGCTGCATTCCCAATAGTTGATTCATTTTGGATCGATTGGCTTTGGGGGATAAGCTTTGATCTTATAGAGAAAAAAACAGGTAGGAGAACATCACCACCACGTACAACCCCGCCGCCGCCTGTGCCGCCTTTTAACGATCGCATACCAATAAACAGAAAAAAAGGAAATGGAACTGGAAAAGGAGGATATATGTGCTGCAACGATTGTGCTGACTCAAAAGACAACACTGAGAAGCTCTTGAGAGAAATTAAACAAATCAAAAAGGCTTTAGGGACAGGAATATTAGACAAAGCTCTTAATTCTGCTGTTGGGATTGGTGATGGCAGCGTAACGACCATAGTAAATCTCATCGCTAAGCGGTTAGGGACTAGTGCTTATCCCATAGAAGTACCTCAGAGCCTTTTGCAGGGCGTTGGAGATAAGGTACAAAAGATAGATTCAAATGCTGAATTCTTGCATTGGTTAACCTATCAGATTGATGGGTTGGTGGGTCAATTCCCGATCAATATTGAAGTAAAAGATATTGACCCCTTAAAGGAAGGTGACCAAAAGAAAACAATCCAATTACCTAATATTTCTGAAGCGATCGCAGAAATGTATGGGTTAACTATTAAGAATTCGGTAAACCAAGAAGTAGAGCTAAACATGCTTTTACGACTTGCAGCCGAAACAATCGCCACAAAAAACGCGGCAATTGTGGCGCAGGATTATTCAAGAGCAAACGCGACTTTTTTGGGATACAAAGCCAATTACAAACCAAGGGAACTGCAATATAACTTTGATTTTACTGGCGCAAGTCTAGACCCTCGATCCAAAGAGCCAATCGTATTAGAAAAGCTCTTAAAAACCGTGACTGGATATGTTCAGGGCTGGGAAATTGCAGACAAAGAAACCGTTGTAGGTTTTCTACAAAAATTGATGTTTTCGGCTGGAATTATCAAGGCTGTATTTTTCAGAGGTAAAGGACAGCAAAAAGAACTTAATCGCGAAATATCGGCAATGACAGCCGATGAATCAGCTCAAGAGGCTAAGTTTGAGGCGTTTATCAAGGAGATAAACGATCCTAATTCTCGGTTTAACAGAAATGCTCAAGACAAGCCAGAAATAAAGGATGAAACCCCACCGCAATAAGAGGTACAAATAAAATGGCAGCATTAAAAATAGTCAAGCAGGCTCTATACAGCCGAGAGATCAGGCAAAAACTAACCCCAAACAAGGGAGTAAGATCGCTAGACCTTTCTCATGCAATCACTCGACCTGAAGAGAAGAATTTACTAGATAAAATCGGGGATTTTTTCAATAAATCAGGTTTAAACGGATTCCTATCAAGCACTTTGAATCTCTTGGGTTGGGCTGGAGGTGGACTAGTTACAGGTATTTTCGGATGGTTGCGTGACCGAACAGAGCAGGTAAAATCCTTTAACTGGAATGCTTCAGATAAAGAGCTAGAGCTATTAATGGAATCCCAAAACGTGCGAATAGCATCGGCTTGGGGTTCCGCTTTGGGGGCTTCCTTTGGTTGGTTAGCTGGAATTGGGATTGGTTATGGTGTTTCTTTCCTGTGCCCTGTAATTGGAGGGGCTGCACTTGCCAAAACTGTCGCGGGTAATGTTGGCAAAGAGGCGATCGGAGAAATTACCAGAGGTATTAGCGGCGCGATAACTCAGACTGTAGGGGCTATTGCTAATAACGCCTTGATTTCTGGCTACATCAATTACAGAAAGCTGCTTAAATCAATTCCTAACAACGTTTTAACAAGCATTTACGGAAAAAGCACGGCTGCTTTTATTCAAAAGAATTGGGGTGCTGAAGGTCAACCCGTCATTTCCTTTAACTCAAAAATGGATGAGTTCGTAGAGAACATTCAAAACAATAAACTTAGAGCCTTTACTGAGGCATTTTTAGAAGAATCATGGGATTCTTTCACCGAAGCGGGAATGATTGTTGCTATGGAGATAGATGCAGCTTACTCACAGGCAAAACGAGCTAATGAGTCTACGCAGGGCAAAAAGCGGACTGTGAGGCTAACACCTGACAAGCGTCGCCAACAAGAGCAATTGATTTTGAGTGCTACGACTAACGATTTGGAGGCAAGCACACTCGAAACCCTCAATAACTACAGATTGATATCTAATCGTGATGTAGGTCAAATTGTTGGTATGCCCGCCGATGATTTTGTCTCTGCAAAACCATTGCGCCGCCAATTACAAATCATTTTCAAGGCAAAGAAAGAGCCGCCTTGGAGAATGCCCAACGGCAAACAGGCTAAAAAGTTTGAGGTGACCATACCCGATCCAATTATTGGCTTGACTTGGAGCAAAATCAAACTTGCTGCTAAGCCCTATACATGGGGAAAATTCAGAGCCACAGCTCATCTAGATAATGGGAGGCAGATGGCTGTTTATGGCTCTTCTAAAAGTGAGGCTGAAAAAACTTTACGCAGGATGCTTACTTTATCCACGGCGAAACTTTTAAATCTGAATGTAACTGAAGAGGTGGAAAAGAAAAATATTGATTTGAAGAAAGATCCCACAGTTGCTTATCCAGCCTATGCAAACTTGCTAATCCGTAGAACGACCACAGGCGAAGGGCGCAGCTTTACCGATGGCACGAAGGCAAGTGAGGATCGGATAAGGATTGATTTATGGACAAATGAAGCACCGCAAGGATTACCCCCCCTTAAATAACTATGCCAATTAGCAACCCTCTCCACTCTCCCCCAAATCTACTTATAGAGACCTCCGATCCGATCGCAACGCCCGATCGCGATCGCACTTTTTGGTTGAACGCTCTAACTAAAAAGCTTTGGATTGCGATCGCAACTAATTCGCCGTCGGATTGGGTTGCGATCGGCGCTGATATGCCCGTAATTGATGCAGATACCATCCTAAATAAAATTCTGGTTCAGGATGGACAGGTGTTGACCACAGAAGATCATGTAATTTTTGAGGATTGATATGACCAGACACTCGACTTTGACAAATCCTAATGATTTGCACTATGCAAAAATTAGAACGTTTTCTGGGAACGTTGCTAATTTTGCGCCCGATTTTATCGATCAATTGGTAACTGCAACTGATACTAATCGGGTATACCGCGCCACAGGGACAGACGCTGGTAACTTGGTTGAGCTTTTGCCCTCTGTTGATGGCGACGGCGGCAGCTCTAAGGTGAGATTCTTTAGCGGAATTGCGATCGCACCCGATAACTTAGAGCAATTGCTAATTGATATATCTACAAATCGCGTTTACCGTGCGATTGGGCTAGATGTTGGCGACTGGCTGGAATTGATCGGGGGGAGCGATGGTCAGCCTCCAGCAATTTCAATCGGTGGAGGTGCTCCAAATATTGTCCCTGTTAAAATTGGTCAGCTATATTTTGATTTTATTTCGCGGATTCAGTGGGTATCTGTTCGTGAAGGGGCGATCAATGGCTGGGTCGAGGTTAGCCCAATCCCTCAAAAACTATTTGCCTCACTTTTCAATAGTTCTAGCCAAACTATCGGGCAATATTGCAAGGTTTTTTATGCAGATATAACCGATCCTGCGGCAATTGAGGCGGGTAATTTTACCTTTACCGACAAGCTAGGAGAGGTTTTTATCTCTGGACAAACTGAGATAAGCGATCTAGTTTTCCCTAAAGGTAGAGGGGCGATCGCCCTAGTCCCTACAAACCTTGAAAATATCGACCCTAATTTAATTCTTATTGATGCTGAGGAATTTTATACAGGTTCAAATCTATCCTCACTATTTGAGGTGAGAGAGTCACCTTTTAACCTTTTTGCGAATGATGGTGGCGATGATTTTGCGATCGGTAAAAAATATCTATGGATTCCTAGCTATTGGTGGGATAACCTTTCAGGGTTTATTGGGGAGATTAAGTTTGATATGCGAATAAGTATCACTGATGCACCATAAAAAAGCAGCCAGTCAATGACTGGCTGCTTTTTTATTTGCGATCGCAATTATTCTTTCGGCTCAATTTTGGCTGTAAAGGCTTGCCATTTTTCAGGCAGCTTAACCATCAAGTCATGCTCAACTTTATTAATAATTGCCCTTGCACAATATTCGGAGACAGTTTCGCCCGATTCTCCCATTGCTTCGATAACTGCGTGAATGTTATCGGGCAAAGTTATTTTTATTTGTCTGCTATCTCTTGCCATATTTAAACAGTCCTTGATTAGTCCCTAAATAGTACCGTTTTTAGGACTAATTAAGCTAACATACTAAAAAGCAGGGCGCTAGATTGAGACCCTTTCGCCCTGCCTACCCTTTTATCAAGAGTAATAAGATTATGGCAGTAAAGAAGATCACAGAGGTAGTGCCATCACTACCACCACAGATTGAACCAGATTTAGAAAATTTACTTGCGAAGCGTCTAGCCGATGATCTGATTGCAGATGTCGATATGGGCAAGCTTACGAAATTTGCGATCGGACATCTGGGCAAGGGACTTAAATCAAGATTTATTAATTGGCTTAAAGCCGATAACTCGCAGCGCGTTGCGCTTACTGAAGTTGATGCGATTGATGCTGTATCTGAAGAGGTGGCAGCATGAACATTTTTGGCTTGTTTGTTGCAACACCAGAACAGGAAGAAACTTCAGACGCATATCAATCTTGGCGTGAGGAGAATCCTGATAACCTCTCTGACGACGATTTCTACGACCGCGATGATATTGATGATGAGACTGGAGATGAACCAGAGAATGTCAAACCTTGGATCGGATGGTTTGGATTATGAATAAATTGATCCTTGCTGCCATGGGCTTGGCGCTTGGATTTGGTGCAATTGGTGGTTATTACTTGGCTAAGTGGGATTTGCAAAGTAATGCGATCGCAAATTCACAACAGGCGATCGCCGCAACTACTCCAGAGCCTCAAGCCAAGCAAATTAACCTTAAACCTATTCCCAAGCGCTCTGAATTAGTTCTTAAGTATTCTCTCTGCACTAATTCAAAAGCTGATACAGCCGCACTGTCTAGGTTTGATGATAAAGCTCTAAATGATTTGGTTTACAAAGTTTGCTCTGAAAACAGTTAATTCTTAGCCCTCGATGCGAGGGCTTTTTACTTATGGCTTATACCAGTTCACAATTTCATACTTCGCAGATACTAGCCACGCAAGAAGCGCCCCGCGTGAATCGTAAGGCTAGCAATTATATTTTTGCAGGGGCAATGTTTTTGTATTTAAGTACCATATTGCCTAGCCATCCCATCACTAAACTCGCCTCGATGACTGTTGCTTCTGGCTTGGTTGCTGTTTCTCTACGGCTGGATAAGCTTGTATCAAAGCTGCTAGCTCCTCAAGAGGAAATAGCTATCCATGAGAGCAATGTTGCTTATAAAAATTGGATCGCGCACTCAATGAAACCACCAGCGCGGGAAATTGCGATCGCACCATCTGCGGAGATTGCCGCGCCCGTCAAGTTTGCCGATATAAAACAGGCTCTCTCAAAACCTCATGTGATGTTGCTTGGGTCAACTGGCGACGGCAAAAGCACCCTAGCAAAGCACCTTGCAGCAAATTGCACAGCTTACACAATTGTGATCGATCCTCATGCCGCGCCCGATGATTGGGGTAATTTGCCTGTTTATGGTGCAGGTCGGAAGTATGAACAGATTGCTGAAATCATGAAGGTGACCTTGGAGTTATTACAAAAGCGCTTTGATGCTCGTGATCTAGGTGTAAAGCAATTTGAACCAATCGTCATCATTTGTGATGAATATCCTGCAATCATTGCGAGTTCAGCGGCTGGTAAAGTTGCGAGTTCATGGATGAAGCTAATCAGTCGTGAGGCGCGAAAGGTTGCAATCAGGTTAGTTGTTTTGACTCAATCACCAGAGGTTAAGGCGATTGGTTTAGAGGGTGAGGGCAGTGTGAGAGACAACTTCTGCTTCATTAAGTTGGGTGAGTTTGCTCTTGACCATGCCAAGTCTCTCAAGGATGATGCGATTAAGTTGGCTGTCGAGTCATGCGATCGCCCTGCAATGTTGGGTAACTTGCCCTGCAATATTCCGCAATTAAGCGATCGCATTGCCATGCCTGTGATGTCAATTCCTGCGGATTTTGCAAAGTTGACAGCAATTGACAAATTGACAGGAATTGACGAATTGACAAGGGTTGACAGCCCTGTTGATGCTCCAAAAGCACTAAAAAACGATGTCAATTTGTCAACTGTCAATTTGTCAAAGCCCGCACAAGTGATTTTGGACTATGCCAGAAAGCAAGATAAATTTATAACTGCTTCACAGGTCAAGTCAGGAGCTAGGCTATTTAGAGATAGCTCAGTTTTGGAGATTCGCAGGTATTTCCAATGGCTAGCCGATGAAGGCTTTGGCGTTGTCCGTGGTGATTTAGAAAGTTTAGAGTTCTCAGTGAGTTAATTTATGAAGTTGCTTTTATTATTTCTAGGATTTATTTTCGTGGCGATCGCCCTGGTCCTACTCAAACCGATCGCTAAAAATATGCCTGATATTGGTTTTTCTGATTGGTTGATTGGTGGCTTTGCTCTGTCTTTGCTATCAGGTGGCTTGCGAATGCTTTGGGCTTCGTTCTTTGTCAGATAAAAAAAAGGATAGGCGGCGCTTCGCGCCGCCTATCCTTTTTTTGGTGTCGTAAACAATAAAGGTAGCAAAATTTATTGATTAGCTAGCCATGCCTTAAACTCGTGGTATTTATCCCAGCCGCGAGACGTGGTTTTAAACTCACCCGTCTGTTTTGAAGATTTGCCCCAAGATTGCTTTTGAGATTCCTCAAACTGCTTTAGTTTTTCGAGTAGTTCAGTATTTGAGCTGTCAGGTGTAGGCACAATACTTAGAGATGGTTTACCAGTAATTGCGGTTAATTCCTTCTCTACATTGTTCCAGTCAATACACTGGTTTTCTAAGTCTGCAACTTTGATTTTGCCTGAATTAATTGCGGTTGCAAGACTTCTAAAAAGTGAGTGTAGAGATTCTGGCAATCTAACAGCTTTAGCCTCACCTAAATTCCCCCAAAGTTTTTTGAAGTTAGGATTACCATTAGGGTTAGGTGGCTTTTCTCTTTTTAGTTCCATAAAGCTTTTTAATAGTGTAACGCTATTGACTGTAAGCGTATATTGCTAGAAAGTCAATAGCGTTACACTATTAAATTAGATACTCGAAAAACCACAAAGACAGCCTAAATATTTAGGCTGTCTTTGTGGTTTTTTATAGGTGAATTTACAAAACTGTGATGTGATTTTCTGGTACTTCTAGGATTTGACCTGATTGAGTTTTAATGGTGCAAATCTTGATAGTCAAGCCGTCAAATTCTTCCTTAGAGCGTTTGATAATTGTGCAAATTTTCCCGTTATACCAAGCTTGTGAAGTGGTTAGAGCTTGTTTTGGTTTTGTGCTAACTGGTACGGTTGCAACACTTCCTAGGATGTTTAGGCTAAGTTGTCTAGAGTTAGCCTGTTTTTTGGCTGTAGGTTGCGATGGGACTAGATCTGGGATGAGTGATAATTGCATAAGAGAGTAATCCTGATTGTAATAATTTTGATAGCGATCGCCTAACTCGTAATTAGGCGATCGCTGTTTTGTTGTCATGCGATGAGAGAAAGCTGCTTAGGTTTTCTTGCTTTTTGGTTTTTGACTACAGCCTTTAACCGTGATTTCGCCGCCAAAAACAGCTTTTGGGGATTAGCTGCAAAGTCTTTTAGGATCGGATCGTCATAGGCTTTTGGCTCTAAACAAAAGCTGAATACAGCATCTTTAATGCAAGCATCCATAACCACACCGTTTTCTGTTGAGAATCTAAACCCGTAGCAGTCGCCAAACACGGTTAAGCCTTGAGAGAAGAGACCAAACTCATCAGGATCTAATCTTTCTATATATGCAAAGCCTAGATCGACAATCTGATCGCATAGCGCTTGAGTGTCATGGGAAAGGAAAAAGTAAGGTTTCATGATGTTTTTTGTGAATGTTGATAGTTAGATCGCCTAATTACGAGTTAGGCGATCGTTTTTATTTGGCAATGGCAAGGTCAAGAGCAAAACTAACAATCTCTCTAGTCTCTGTCTTGACAACGTGTTCAGGTGTAACCGATTCACATAACCACCAGCGATTGCCATGGTGTAGCGAAAAGATTAGATCGCCATTATTAAGACAACGCTCAAACCTTAGTATTGATCCGCAGTTGTTTACATAGTATCTATTCATTGCTGTAAGCCTTGTTTAATAGCGTAATGCTATTGACTTTAACTCTAGTTTCCTATAAAGTCAATAGCATTACGCTATTAAATTGATTGGTATGAGTCAGTTACATTTTTTTAATCCAACACAAAGCGAACTCGATCTAGAGTTACCTAAACGCGGTAACCCAAACTTTAAAAACAAATATTTTGCTGGCAAAACTAAGCCTGTGAGAATACCGATCGCTTTAGTTAACCAAGTCAAAAGTTATATAGAAAATCTTGAATCAGATAAACATCAAACCTTTATTCCAGAAAATCAAGTATGTAAGATTAGCGTTACGCTATTAAATCTCGATCCTAAGAGGTTTCAATATAAGCTTGTACATGGCTCTAGTGGCTCTACAGGTAGCTTAAGAGAAGTAAAGCAATGGGATGATAATTTGGCTGGCTTAATCTTGGTATGGCTCGATCCGTTTGACTGTAAAACCTATGTTGTTAATGGTCACAATCGCTTAACCCTAGCTCTTAATTTGGGTATTACTGATTTATGGGTTAGGTATATCAGCGCTGATACTGATATAGAAGCAAGGGCGATCGGTGCTTTAGCAAATATTGCTGATGACAAGGGGACTGCCATCGATGCTGGCAAGTTTTTTAGAGATAGGAATTTAAGCGATCGCAATCTACCCAAAAACATTGACCTGACTAAGACTGTTTGCTCTCAAGGTTTAGCGCTTGCCAAGTTGTGTGATGAATTATTTTTCCAAGTGGTTAATGGTGATATCTCTACAGCGATCGCTGTTGCTATTGGTGAAAATCTACCAAGTCACGATCTGCAATTGGATTTATGGGAGTTGCTCAAAACTCGCAAGCACATCACAGCCGATCTAGTCTGCGAACTATGCCAAGTTGTAACCACCGCTCAAAAGTCAGCTTGTGACAATAGCGTTACGCTATTTGATTTATCTGCATTCATGGCAAGCAATGCGATTTATCTTGCTGAGTTGCAAGCTTATATAAAACAGAGATTGTCACGCGATCGCCGCCTATTCCGTACCGTCGCAAAGTCTCGCAACGCGCAAGATTTAAGCCGTGCTAACAATCGCATTGATTGCGAAAAGTCAGCACAGCTTGCTAATGAGTCTGATTATGTTTTGAGATTATTTGATGAGTTGAAAGCTTATAAGAATAGCGTTACGCAATTACTTAATGATTTTGCAGATAGATTGATGAACGGTGAAAACTGCAAGGATGATTGCTATACAGCCATTTGCGAGTATTTGGCTACTGTGACTTTCCAAGAGTTAGCAGCATAAAGGCGATCGCAAAACCTGTGATCGCTGTGCTAAGTTATAGCACAGCGATCTCTTAACGAAAGAACCCAGCGTACTGCTCGTAGTGACTAACCTTGACTGGGGTAAGTTAGCACAACTCAAGAGACCGTTTACTATCAAACAAGAAAGGCGATCGCTAAATTAGCGATCACCTTCCATGTCGGGGAGCCATAGGGAAAAGGCAGATCGGCTATGCGATTACAAGTTGGTTCGAGTCCAACCCCGATCAATCAACATAGAAGGCGATCGCAAAATCGGCGATCGCCTTTCTCGTTTTTGGAGTCCTCATTGATGAGGGTAGCAAAATTTATTTCTTAGGTGGCTCTTTGAAATGAATCCCAGTCTTGTTTTTGAGATTAACCAAGTCACGATCTACAGAATTTACTTTGATATTTGGCTTTGATTTATCCACAGATTTCTTTGGCTGTGGATTACTGATGAGGTCATAGGCATGAAATATATAAATACTTACTACAGACCATGTGAAAGCAACGCCAGCCGAAAATATTTCTAGTGCTTCAAGGTATCGATAACCAGTGTAATTAGTTGAGATTGGGACAAATGGTGAGGTGATTACTAGGGCTATCAATATGCTAAAAAACATCACCACATAGGATAAAGCGGCTTCTTTGATGCTTGATGGTGATGGTATTTTTTTAGCCCATCCGTCTGGCTTGTTCCCCAACAGCCAACAGTGAATATATGCATAGCCAATAAACGGTAAAACCAAGGCGATCGCTAAAGTTAGTAAAAACAGACTTGGATTTCTATTCCCAAAAAGCAAGTACTGTCCGTATTTCCCAGAAAATATTAATCCCCCACTCATCAGGCTTGCTATAGCTATCAGGATGCTTACCCTTAACCAGCTAATACCTCTTGGCATCCATCCCATAACTCACCTCTTATATTTCTATTAAAAAAATCATAAGTCTTTAAGATGCGTTAACCATAACTCTTGAATAAAAATAAGCCTTTGCATTTGCTGGTAAGACATTTATCAGCTTTTCAAGGCTTGCGGTTTGTAAATCTGTTTTTCCATGCCTAAATCTACTTATTTGATTCTCACCTATACCTGATTTGTCAGCAATATCCGATGCTCTTAATTCAAAGAGCTTAACTGTCTCGTCGAAAGCTTCTCTATAAGTCATTTTTTAAACTCTGAGCGCTTACATGATAATCACAGAGGTTGCATTATTATGCAATGCAATCAAATGCAACGCATGACTAAATGGGTGTAAAATTGCAGTGAAATGCAATCGCTCAAAACCCATGTCTATAAAAGATTTCAAAGAACTGAGCCTTGACGAGCTATCCAGACTATCTGGACTAGATAAAACTAGGTGGTCAAAATACTTCAACGGGCAGCTAATGACTGAAGCCGTTCTAAATCATTGCGCTCAATCACTAGGCATGAAGCCTCACATCTTGCTGTTTGCTATAAATTTAAAAAGATTGCATAGAAATGCAACTAATGGTAATGTCACTGTAGTTGCATAATTATGCAATCGTTTAATAATCATTCAAAGCAATAATTTATGTCGTGTAACCCCGCTGGCTATTACTTAGCCATACCTGAACCATTAGAAGCAGCGATCGCAATGCTCTCTAGACCAGAACTAATGAGCGTAATCACGGATCTATCCTTTGCGCTTAATTTAAACGAGCCTATTGAAACCGTGTTCTTAGAACCGATCGCAGACATGGCCATCAACGCTCTCACCGAAGCCAATAAAATCGCCCTTCTCCGTTGGATGTGCGAACGGCTTGCATGGATGCAGCAAGGTGAACTCAATGCTCAACCTTAAAACACGCACCGACAACCCAGCGCTGACATTCCACATAGATACCTATCTAGCAGCAACCGAAGCCCAAAACAAACCAAACACCCTACTAAGGCGGTGGATTGAATTAGATGTCATCCGCGAAGCGGCCCTCATCCACGTAGCAATCACAGTCGGCTTTATCCCTCACTCCCCTATCCAAATTTTTCTCCCCCCAGAAATCTGGAGAAAATGCACCGATCTAATCAACGAATTACGAGAAACACCATGAACCGAACAACACTTTTGACCGAATTCCCCTTTGATGTAGCCAAAGAACTTGTTGAATTAGCACCAAGTGCGAAAGCCTTGCTGCTGAACGAACTAACCGATGAAGTAGCAGAGAAAATTGATGGTTTTGAAGTTCCAAACCTTAGCTCTACTTCTACTCAATGGCTGAAATCTCTAACCGTTGAGAAGTCCCTCGCAATCATCAAAGACCTAGCCGATCAACTTCTCTTAGAGGTGACGAAATGAGAGCAATCCTTCTCTCTCTACTACTCCTAGCCGCCCACTACGAACCAGCCCAAAGCTACAGCCAAGATCCTCGAAGCTGTGCAGACCCCAGAACACAATACCCAAGTAATCCACCATGTCAGAAACAACAATAGAAATTTTACAAAACACGATCACAGACCTGACGGCTCAAAATTCCCAACTTGCACAGCAAGCAATTGAGGACAAAAACACCATCAGGAAACTCACCAGCGACATTAAAGAGCTTCAAGGCAAATTCACTTGTTTAAAAGCCGATGCCGTCACCACCTTAAAAGCCATTGACCTTTGCATCATTGCCACACTCTCCACAGAAAACCAATTCCTCACACACCGCGCCCGTAACTTCAGAATGCGCCACATTCACCAAATCATCTTGAACGAGGTGGCAAGTTTTAGCGATCGCAAACTAATCACCTATGAGGATGACTTTTAACTATGTCTATTTCAGACGAAAACTACACCCCTAAATGGTTTATCGATCCTTGTCGCAGCTTTTTAAATGGCTTTGCGCTCGATCCGTTTTCAAATCCGATCGCCAACAAAACCATCAAAGCAGACAACATTTTCACCATTGAAGACAACGGCTTTGAACAAGACTGGTCAAGCTTTCAGACTAAGTGGATCAACCCACCCTATAGCAAACCATTAATCGCAATGGCGATCGCTAAAACCCTCGACTATGCCGACATCGGCGAAACCCTTCTACTGGTTAACACAAGTAGCTCTACAAAATGGTTTCACTCCTGTATGGCTGTGTGCAGTGCCTATCTACACCCATACAAAAGAATTAATTTCGATTCACCTTACAGAAACACCAAAGGCAACCGATACGATCAGACCCTTTTCTATTTCGGGAGCCGCCCCTATGAGTTTGCAACCGAGCTACTCACACTAGGGCGATCGGTAACACCCATAGCCATCTAACCAATCACGCGATCGCAAATTTGCTCTGAGTGAAATTGCGATCGCCTTACCAATTTAGGAAAACCAATGAACAGACAACTATTTTTGGCATTACTGACCGCACAGCAAGAACACAACATGCTTCAGCTAGATGTGACAGCAACTTACCAAGCATGGCAAAAAGCTCAAAATGAAGCACAAGAAGCTCTGCTCAGACTAGCCAAATTGCGACAGCAAGCCGCGCCTTACCTCAAGGCTGGCGAAATTATCTCTATCTGGGTTGATGGCACGGAATTTGCAATCAGTCCTGTCAGCCATCCCGCCGAAATCGAAATTCGCGTAGTCAAGCAAATCGATTAATCAATTCATGCGATCGCAAATTTACCCAGTGAAATTGCGATCGCTCTACCTAATTTGAAAGCTATGACAGAACCCAAAAAGCAGCCCAAATACCACACCAATACAAGCATCGAGGAGAACAACTTAAGGCTGATCAACGAGAGCAAAAAAATTCAAGAGGTTCGCCAAATAATTTCGCAGATTGAGAGCCGTCTATCTGAGCATAGCGATCTGGAAATTTATTATCTCCATGGCTGTTACTTCGTATTGGTTGAAGATCCGACCCAAACTTACAAGCGTCGGACAATTTTTGAGAGCTACGTAGAGGAGAGAATACTTAACTTTCTTGAAACGCGCCCCAGACCGACTGCCTTAGGCAATTAATTCACGCGATCGCAAAATTGCTCTGAGTGAAATTGCGATCGCTATTTTTATCCATGCGCCTTTATTGCTGGCTACACAGCCGCCATGAAGAGAAACATCGACACCCGCCGAAAGGTGATGAACGCGATTGATAACCACATAGAAAAACTTTGTGATTTGCCATGCCAATGAACCGCAAACTTTATCCACCTGACTGGGATGCGATCTCATTTGAAATTAAGCAATCAGCAAACTGGACTTGCCAGAAATGCGGAAAGAAATGTCTTGAACCTCATGAAATATCTGAAGCACATAAAAAAGATATTCGTCAGTGGGCAATTTACACGCTCACTGTTCACCACCTCGATCATGTGCCGATGAATTGCGATCGCAAAAATCTAATCGCACTTTGCAGCGTGTGCCATCGAAAGCAACACGCTCACGACAAGAAATTTGGAATTACGACCAATCAACCAAGCCTTTTTTAGTCATGCCCTCAACACAAATAATTGATGAACTTTCTGAAGCTCACATCAAAGAATGGGAGCAAACAGATCCAGATATAGTGCGGATGAATGTCCGCACTATATCTGATGAGCGAACAATCAGCTATCTACTAGGCTGGAAAACAGGACGCTGGAAAAGCGGATGGCAAAACGGGGGCGGGTGGGCTGTCTGGGGTGATAGCCTCGGACGTGACACCGCATATTCAGGATTTCAATTTAAGCCCGATAGTCCCCGAATTGTTGTCAATGGAGACAAAGAAAAAGCCCTTAAATACGAATCTCCCCTCAAATCTAGCAAAGAAGCCCCTCCTGAGCCTTTATTCTTAAAAGTGCCCGATCGCATTTGGGAGAGCATAGCCAAACGGTGGGAAGTGCCAATCTTACCCGACGATTATCCGCAGGGGTTTTGGTCCTGGGTAAAAAACAATACCCGTGTACCAATAATCCTGACTGAAGGAGCTAAAAAAGCAGGCGCAACTATTACTAATGGTTTCGTCTGCATCTCAATCGCGGGTGTGAGTAATGGTCAATTTCATGGGCGAATCTCTCCCATGATTAAAGATTTTGTTGGGACTGGGAGATCTGTTTACCTCGCTTTTGATAGCGATCTGCACATCAAACCAGCCGTAAAACATGAGTTAGATCGCCTATCTCGACTCATCGCCAAACATGGAGCCGTACCAGAACTATTAATCTGGGAACACAACGATGAAACCAAAGGCTTAGATGACCTCATCTCCGCCAAAGGTGGACAGATATTAGATCAGTTAATAGAGAACGCTGTCACCTTTGAAGAGTATCGCAAGAAAGAAATATTAGAGCTTGAACGTGACGATCCTGATGCACCGCCCATCTCTGAACATTTCAACCAGATCGCACAAAAAAAACTATTTAGCGATCGCCGTTGGGTTTGCATCAATGAGACGCTTCACTATTGGACAGGAAGCCATTATGAGGCAAGTGGCGATCCAGTCGAAAAGCGGCGAATCAGTGAGTTTTGCAATAAGTTTTTGGTATACGATGAGCGACTCAACAAGCGCACGTATAAATATGCCAATGAGCAAAGCGTTAATGCTGTCCTTAAATGGGTCAAAGTTACTTTTGGGGTAGATCCTCTGACTGTCAATCCCACAGGCTTAAATCTTGCAAACGGGGTTTTAACTATTGAATGGCAAGGCAAAAAACCAAGCTGGACACTCCGAAAACATCACCCAGAGCTAGTTTATACTTACTGCTCAAAAGTCAGATATGACCCAAAAGCCGATCCTGAACCATGCGATCGCCTATTAATTGCCCTTGATGATGCTCAAAGAGACGTATTTTTAAAAACCATTGCTGCTTGTTTAGATTTGGCAAGCGTTCGTAAAGTCATGCCCGATCGCCTAAGAGGTTTATTGCTCCAAGGTGACGGCTCAAACGGGAAAGATACGCTCAGAGAAGCAATTGCAGAGATATTTTCGCGTGGTATTACTGGTTGCTCTCTGCGAGATTTCCAACAATATGACGAGGGCAAAAAATTCCCACTTTCAAAACTTGAGCATAGCCGCATCAATTGGGCTTCTGAGAACCACTCACGCTTAAGCCTTGACAGTCTGCAATCGCTTAAAAACGTGTTAACTGGCGATCCAATCGATATCGAAAGGAAAAGCCAAGATGATTACAGCATCAAACCCGCCTGTATCGTGCTTTTGAACTGCAACGAAGCCCCCTCTATCGTTGGTGCTCAAAAAGCCATTGAATCAAGATATGCGATCGTCAAATTTAGCAAAACATTCACCAGCGCTCCACAATCACCCGATGAATTACCAGCCGATCCACGCTTTAAGAACGATCCAGCTTTTTTACAAAATCATGTCTGTCCCTCGTTGCTCAATCGCTTACTAGATGCTCTTGTCAGTCTCATGGATACTGGCATTGACTATAAACCCCTAGCTGGAGCAATCCAAGAAGCCAAAGAATCAAGCTGTCACCTCATTAGATGGGCATCAGATATCAAGTTAGAGCAAGGCAATGGGCGCATTAAATTAGGCGATCTGTTTGATAGCCTTACTTCTTGGTATGAAGAGCAAGGAATTTTAGAGGTAGAGACAACTGAGAAAGGTAGCAAAAAATATCAATGGTTAGATGAGGGCAGCCGATTCGATCCTTGGGTAAAAGCATCAAGGTTAATGCGTCAATCCTTAACCAAAATCTTTCCTAAAGTGCGTTTCAGCGAAAAAACCGAACATGGTTTCTTTGCTATTGGTATTCAATCAATATTTTTTGCAATTTCTCCTAATTTTGGTTCATTTGGTTCAGGAGAAGAAAGAAATATAGATATAGAAAGGGTTTCAATGCCTGAACCAAATCCTGAACCAAATAATTTTGGTTCATTTGGTTCAGCCGATCCGATCCTGAACCAAATTTCAAATCCTGAACCAAATTATTTAATGGCTGAACCAAAAAAAGATGACAACCACGCCATTCCTGAACCAACTGAACCAAATGAACCAAATTTGCAAATAATTAATAATTACTCACAGAAAAAATCAAAAAATATTAGTGAGGGCGATCGCGTGCGAATCAAATCACCGCATTTTCTTGCAGGGAAAAAAGGGTCTGTTTTGCGGATTGGTAATGAGTTCGCTGTAGTTGGTGGGAATGATTGGGCTGTAGAGCAACCTTTTAAGCTTGATCAGTTGGAGGCTTGCTAAATGTCAGAGATTAAGGAAATCACGGTCATAATTCTTAAGCATCTATCGGATGCCTTACTCAGTGCAGCTTCTG
>Ga0315899_10001349_pt1 | contig 28175 bp, 29 predicted proteins | sample LakEriMetagenome_2_FD_203518 | JGI IMG/M metagenome (GOLD analysis project Ga0315899, IMG submission 203518) | Freshwater fungal communities from buoy surface, Lake Erie, Ohio, United States - Buoy 4 MA112 | ecosystem: Environmental > Aquatic > Freshwater > Lake | place: USA: Lake Erie, Ohio... | reverse complement strand
ATCATGGTGCTCGACATCGTGTTCTCGCTCGACTCCGTGATCACCGCGGTGGGCATGGCCGACGAGGTGAGCATCATGATCCTCGCCAATGTGGTGGCGCTGGCGGTGATGCTCGTGGCGGCGCGCCCGATCAGCGACTTCGTGGATCGCCACCCCACGGTGAAGATGCTGGCGCTGGCGTTCCTCGTCCTCATCGGCACCAACCTGGTGGCTGAGGGCATGGGGCAGCACATCCCCAAGGGCTATACCTACGCGGCCATGGCCTTCTCGGTCCTGGTGGAGATGCTGAACATCCGGGTGCGGAAGAAGGAGGGGGCGGTACGCAGGACGGGTGCCTGACCCCTTCCCGCATAGCGGGCATCACGCTGTCCACGTAAGTGGACAGCCAGAGCCGGCGCATATTGGCAAGTTGCTTTCCTGCAAGTACTTGCGGGCGTCAGCGCCGCTGGCCCCTCCTCTGCGCTGTGGGGGCATGTCCCTCAATTCGGAGTCTCCATGATGTCCTCGGTCGTTCGCTTCGTGGCCGGCGCCGCTGCCGCCTCGACCCTCGTTGCCGGCTCGGCGCTGCGGGCGCAAACCGGTGTTGGCGCGCACCTCACCCCGTACGCCGGCGTGCTGCTCACCGGCAACTGGTATGACGGGCCGGTGGGTACCAACATTGCCGCCACCAATGCCCCCATGGTGGGGGTGCAGGGGGGCATTCCGCTCACCCGTGGCGTGTCGCTGGTGGGCAACCTGGCCTATGCCTCAGGGGATCTGCGAATTGGGGGGCCGCTCAACCTCGGCATCAATGTGGGGTCGGCCAACATTTGGCTGTACGATGTCGGCCTCGAACTTGGCGGCCTTGCCGGCCGTTCACAGGGCATTGCGCCGTTCGTGCAGGGCGGCATTGGCGGCATGACCAACGATCTGCAGGTCCGGGTGCTCGAGGCGCGTTCGTCGAACGTCGCCTACACGGCCGGTGTAGGGGTGGATGTAGGGGTGTCCGACGGGTTGCTGATCCGCGTCCAGGCGAAGGACTGGATTGGCCGCTTCAACTCGGAAGACGCCATCGGGTTTCGCGCCGAGGGCAACCTGGCGCACAACTGGGCGCTGACGGCGGGTGTGAAGCTGCGCTTCTGACGGTGCGCGGCGTGATCCCGGTGCCGGCGTCGGGTCGGTAGGTTGCAGCGGTACGTTCTGCAGCGGCAGGCACTTTCTCCGGACAGTCACGTGGATCAGCTCGCGTTCACCACAGGATCACGTCGCGCCAGCGGCGTGCGCCGCACCCGTCTCCGTCTGCTTCACCGGATTCTGCCGGTGCTCGCCATCATGGCGGGCGCCGGCGCGTCGCGCTCGGCCGCCGCCCAGGCCAACAATACGCCACCCGCTGCCGCCGACAGCACCCGTCCAGCGCCATCGCGCGATCCGCTGCGCGGCTCGCCCAGCAGTGTCGGCGCGCTGGGCTCGCAGGCACGCGGGCTTCAGGATGCCTTCGAGCGCAACCATCGGTTGGGGCTGCGCTTCTACAACGGCGGTGCCGATGCCACCTGCGAAGTGCCGCTGGGGCGCATCTGCTACTGGAACAACAACGGCGACGTGCCGCCGCCGGCCGAGCGGGCCGATGCGAAGCTGGAGCGCGAGCAGCTGATGGAGCTGCTGGGGCGGGCGCAGGCGGCCGACCCCAAAGATGATTGGGTGAGCGGCATGCGCGTACGCTATGCCATCGAGGGCGGCTTCGTGGACACCGCCATCGTGGCGGCGCGCGCGTGCGGCGGCACCGAATGGTGGTGTCAGGCGCTGCGGGGACTCGCGCTGCACAATGCCAACCAGCATGTCGCCAGCGGACAGGCGTTCGAGCGGGCGCTCGCGGCCATGCCCGCCGACCAGCGGTGTGAGTGGACCGATCTCACCATGTGGCTCGACCCGTTCCAGCATGCGAGCTACAAGGGGCTGGGGTGCGACGGCCGCCGTGCGCGCAACGAGCGTATCTTCCGTCTCGCGCAGCCGCTCTGGATGCTGCCGGGCAACGACCTGCGCAACGAGTTCTACGCGCGGCGCACCATGTCGCGCGTGCACGCGCTGGGGCGCATTCCGTACGACCTGCAGTGGGGCGATGACCTGCTCGAGTCGCAGGTACGCTACGGTTGGCCCACCGCGTGGTCGGTGCAGAACGGTGGGGTGGCCGACCCGCGCCCGCCGCAGGTCATCGGGCACGAGCCCACGCCCAGCTACGACTTCATGCCCACCGTGGAGGCGATCGAGAATCCGATCACGTCCACGTCGGCCGACTGGGATCCGCGGCGCAAGAAGGCGCGCATGCGCTACAGCACGCGCTACGCCGCCGGCTACGGGGCGCTGCCGCATCAGTTCGCGCGCTTCCGCCGGGGTGACACCACGTTGCTGGCGGGCGGCTATCGGCTCATGCGCGAGCTCGAAATGGGACGCGCACCGTACATGGCGGGGCTTACGGTGGACCGCCTCGACGACACCCCCGCGCGCACGGTGACGAAGGACAGTGCCGGCGCCAACGGGGCGCTGCTGGTACCGCTCATGCGTCCGTCGCTGGCGAGCCTCGAGGTGCTGGCGCCGGTGGGGAAGCGGGTGGCGCGCGTGCGCACCACGGTACAGCCGCTCACCGGCGAGGTGCGCCTCTCCGACTATCTGCTGCTGCAGCGCGGTGATCCGTCGCCCACGCCCAGCCTCGAGCGTAATGCCGGGCAGGCGTACGGCTCGCTCGAAATCGAAGGCGGTACGCAGATCGGCATTTACTGGGAGATGTATCGGCAGGCGAGCCCCGCCGCGCCGCTGCAGGTGTCACTGCGCGCCACGCGACTGGGGGCGAGCTTCATGCAGCGGTTGGGGTCGTCCATCGGGCTGTCCAAGGCGCTCACGCCGGTGTCCATTCGCTACAATGACAACGGGCGTCCCGATGGTGGAGCCGGGCGCAGCCTCACGCTGAACTTCCCCAACGTACCGGCGGGCGAGTATCAGCTCACGCTCATGGTGAGCGGCGCCGGCATCACCGACTCCACCACGCAAAGGATCAACGTGCGTCCGCGGCGGTGAGGGGGGCGGGGGGCGGCGGCAAGCGCGTGCGGCAACGACCAAAACAACAGACGGCAGACGGCAGGAACTGCAGCACGCAGTACGCTGGAATGCGGAAAAACAACACGGCGGCGTGCGCTGCGCGCCGCCGCCGATGTCCCAACCGCAAAGGAAATCGGGCGCCCTGCGAAGCAGTGGCGCCCGTTTTGTTCGACCACATCCCTGCCGTACTGCCCACTGTTGTTCCTGCCGTCTGCCGTCTGCTGTTTGCTTTTCGGCGCACACACGCCCCCGCCGCCTCGCCTCCCCCTCACCGCCGCACGATCAGCAGCCCCACCGGACTCCCGAACTCGTCGTTGCCGATCGGCAGTCCCGGCGGCGCGATCCAGGCGCCGCCGTCGGCGCGCATGGCCACCCGGTGGGCCCCCGGTGGCAGCTTGAGCTCCGCGCGCCAGCGGCCGCTGGTGAGCCGCTGCATACGCGTGACGGTCCACTGCGTGGCGTCGCCCATGAGCTCCACGCTTTCCGCGCGTGGCGCGTCCACCAGCAGCACCACGCGCAGCGTGTCGCGCGTGGCCATGGCGTTGTCGTCGGGGCCATGGTCCACCCGTTCGAGCGACGCACTGTCCACCACACCCAGCGTGCGCGTTTCAAAGGCGAGAATGCCGGTGGGCGTGCCGTCGTTGTCACGCCAGGGGAGACGCGACAGCCGCACCCCCAGCGCCACCACGGGGGAGAGACGCGAACGGTGGCGATCGCGCAGCTCGTCGCGCAGCATCGCCCCCCCCAGCGTGGCCGGGTTGGTGGCGGCGGCGCCCACCAGGGACAGCCAGCCGGTGATGGGCTGCACCACGGCCAGCGAGGCCACGGTGGGCACCGACTGCGCGCGTGGCGCGAGCGCATCGTTGTTCACCCAGCTGGCCACGGGGGCGGTGACCGACATGAGCCACTGCGTCTGGCCGGTGTTGAAACCCACCGACGCAATGCCGGTGGCCACATCGCGCCGCTGCATGGTGCGCAGGGAGGCCGTGTTGATCACCTCGCCCGCGCTGGAGGGTACGCTCATGGACACCCGCGGCACATCGAGCGTCATGGTTTGCGTGGTGACTCGCGTGGCACGTTCGAACGACATGCCGACGGCGAACTCCACTCCCGCGTACGTGGTGACCACGCCCGCCTCGAGCCGCGCCAGCTGGCCGGCATCCACGCGCCGGGTGACGGTGGTGTCGTTGGCCATGGCCCCCGACATGGCGGTCATCATGCCCACGTCGCCGTCGGCGCGCGGGGATGGCATGAGCGCCTCGTTGTAGAGCCCCGCCGAGGGATTGCCGTTGAAGGCCGAGCGGCCGTAGCTCACCGCACTCCACAGCCGGTTCTCGCCCACCCGGGCGCGCGCGCGCAGCGAGAGCAGCCCCTGCGCGTTGGGGCCATTCGAGAAGCCGTCCTCCACGCGCACGTTGCCGCTGGCGAGCGCCGCGAAGCGCACGGGGCCCAGTCGGCCCACCGATTGCGTGGCGCCCAGCCAGACATCATTCCGCTGCGATAGCGCATTGCCGCTGCCATCGGGGAGCGACGCCAGACCGAGCACCGAAAAGGTGGGGGCATCGGTGACCGGACCGATGGTGGCGGCGGGCACCATGGGGGCATCGCCCCGCACCTGCGCCAGCAGCCGTTCGGCAGGGCTGCCCACGGCCAGCAACGCGCATGACATAGCCCATCCGCGGCTCGGGAAGGAGCGGCGGCGCGACGCGCGAATGGAACGGCAGCGAAGCGTCACGGTGCGGGCGGGCGGACCGGTTTGCGGTCGGAAGACGTGGACGTTGCCGCATCGGGCGACGTCACTATCACGGCTTTAACGTAACGATGCAGGGCGTCGACAGCCATCCCGGGGCCGCGCTGCGCATTCTTGGCCACCGTGGCCTGCAGCCCCAGCAAGGCGTCGTCGGCGCGTGGCGCGCGGCCAAGGGCCGCGACCGCCTCCTGGGCGGTGGCGGCCGGTACCCCGCGGCGCACGAGGTCGGTGAGCACCACCAGCGGCACCACCACCGGCGCCTTGGGGCGACTGCCCCGCACCAGCTCGAGGGCGCGACGGTCGAGCCCGGCGCGCAGGGCAATGGCGCCGGCCTCGAGCTCATCGTCGGTGCTGCGCTCGCCCAGCGCCTGCTTCGCGTCCCGCAGCGCCAGCGCATGCTCGCGGACCACCCGCAGGATGCGCTCGCTCGTGGTACGTCGCGCCGCCCCTTCCAGCGCACGGTTCACCAGCGGCCGCACCGGCAATCCGGCCGCTGCCGCATCGTCGAACAGCGCCCGCAGCGCAGTCGCGGTGAGCGAATCGAAGCGGCTGGCGTCGAAGGCCTGCGGTTCGCGCCGTGCCACCGCCGTTTGCGAGGTGGGCGCGCGCGCCTGGCCCACGAGAATGGTGTCTGTGGGCCCCGCCGGCATGGTGGCGCTGGCCAGCTGGGCGGCGAGCACCCACACCGTGGACAGCGTCATTTGCCGCCCCGCCCGTTTACCACCACCGCGTTGGTGGGACCGAACCCGGCATCCTCCACCTGCGGCGCCAGCGGATCGACCAGCCACCGCTCGCCGTCCACCACGAAGGCGTACTCGTGACGACCGGGTTCGAGCGGCACCTGGGCCGTCCAGGTCCCGTCGGGTCCCTGCCGTACCATGGGCGTGGCGGCGGTGTCCCAGCCGTTGAAATCGCCTACCAGCGCCACCGCCCGCGCCGTATTGGCCACCGAGAAGGTGAAGCGCACGGTACCCTCGCGCGCGGCAGGCGCTGCCGGTGAGGGGAGGGAACGCGCGGCTCCCACCGCCAGGGCGCTATCGGCCTCGCGCTGATGCACGTCGGGGCGCCACGGTCGCGCCACTACCACCATGAGCACCGCCGCCGCCGCCGCTCCCCACCACCAGCGAGGGAAGAGGGTCCGCGAAGGTGCCCCGGCGGACGGCGCGGCGCTCGGGGCCGGGGCATCGGGCGCGGCGGCCAGCACGGCCCGCGTGACCTGCGCCAGATGCTCCCCGGCATGCAGGGGCTGCGCCTCGTACGACCGGCGGAGCCGGGCGGTGATCTCGTCGGCGTACGGGTCGTGCAGATCGGTCAGGTCGTGCAGCCCCTCGGAGCCCGGACCGTGTTGGTCGTCAGCAGCCACGACGCCCCCCGTGCCCCAGTGCGGGGACCGTTGGGGATGGCGTCATGGCGGCGGGGCAGCCCGGAAACGCATGCATGATCGCAATAATACGCCGCATCATGGCGATTGCTCCGGCGAGGCCGACAGGAGGGCCCGCAGCCGCTCGCTGCCGCGCTTGACGCGCATCTTGAGCGCCGATTCGCCGGCCCCCGTCATGGCCGACATTTCGGAGTACTCGAGCCCCTCGGCGTACTTGAGCAGCAACGCCTCCCGCTGCAGCGGATCGAGCTGCGCCAGCGCGCGGATGAGCACGTCGTCTTCCACGCCGGGCGCCAGCCCCGGCGGGGGCGCCGCTGCCGATTCGATGGCGACGTCGTCCTGCACGAACCGCCTGGTGCGCCGTCCGCGCGACGTGAGGTAGTTGCGGCACTGGTTGGTCAGGATGCGAAAGAGCCAGCCACGGAACTGATCGCGTTCGTCGTAGCGGCCAATGGCCAGATACGCGCGCAGAAAGCTGTCCTGTACCACGTCCTCGGCATCGGCGCGCTCTCCCAGCATGTGGTACGCGAACCGCCAGCACGCGTCGTAATACCGTGCGACCAGCGATCCGAACGCCTCCGGATCACCGGCCCGGGTGCGGACGACCAACTCGGCGTCAGTCATCGTGGGACAACAACGTACCCTCAGGGGGCGTCACCTCACCCCTGAGACCGACCTGCCCGCCCCGCCCGCCCCGCGCACCACGCGGGCGCCCGATCACCCCGGGGCCGCGGGCCCTCATCCCCCGAACTGCATGAGGGTGACCACGAGCATGAGAACCACGAAGAGCGAGGTGGCCGTGCGGTTCACGCCGCCCATGCGCCGCAGCAGGTCAAGCTCTTCGCTGCTGGAGACTCCCTGCATGGACACCAGTCGGCTGGCGGCGCGCGCTCGCCGGAAGAGAAACCAGTTGGCGGTCCCCCCGGCGGCGAGACTCGACGACACGAACACCGCCACGCTCATCACCTGCAGCCACTCGTTTTCCGGCTTCGACAGCTCCACCACCGTCTGCGGCGTGTCCGACCCGGTGAGCCATCGGAAAACGAATCCCGGCACCAGGAAGAAGAGCGTGAAGGGCACGTACAGCTTGCGGTACAGGAACCACGCGGGCGGGAAGGCAATGGCCGCCGGCCAGTTCCAGGTGGGCACGAAGCTGGGGTCGGCCAGAAACGGTGCGAGCTTGCGGCGGTACGACGTCTCCCACTTGGGACCGAAGTACGCGGCCATGCGCTCCTCGCTGAAGTCGTCGCCGGCGGGCGCCTGTTGCGCCCACCGCGGCAACTCCGGCTCCTTGGGTTGCGGGGCCCCGGTGTTCTCCGGTTCGCGCATGTCGTCACTGTTCACGATCCGCTCCGTGCTGCGGGCTGCTGCTGTGACAGGCAATGCAGTGTGCCCAACCCCCACACCAGATCCACGGCATGAATGCCCACGATCTCGTGCCGTGGCATGAGATCGGCGAGCAGGTTGAGCGCCACGCGATCGTTCCGGTCGTTGAACGTGGGCACGAGGCACACGCCGTTGGCCATGTAGAAATTCGCGTAGCTGGCAGGAAGGCGCATGCCGTCCATGATCACGACGCGCGGGAAGGGCAGGGGGATCACGTCGAGCTTCCGGCCTTTCGCGTCGCTGGCGCGCTGCAGGCGATGGAGGTTCTCGAGCGAACGCGGATGGTTCTCGTCGTTGGCGTCTTCCTCGTGCGCGAGAACCACCACCCCCGGCGCCACGAACCGGGCGATGTCGTCGATGTGGCCGTGCGTGTCGTCGCCCACGCACCCTTCACCCAGCCAGATGGTGTTGGTGATGCCGAGGTATTCGTCGAACGCGCGCTCGTAGTCGGCGCGCGTGTAGCCCGGATTGCGCACCTGGACGTCACTCAGCAGCCACTCCTCGGTCACGAGCAGTGAGCCCGCCCCGTCGGTCTCGATGCCGCCGCCCTCGAGAATGAGCGACTGGCCGTTGTCGTGACGCACCGCGTGGATCACCGGCAGGCCGCTGATCTCGGCCATGCGCGCCGGCACCTCGGCATCGCGCGCGAAGTTGTCGTACTTGGCCCACGCGTTGAAGCCCCAGCGCACAAGCGCCGTGCTGCCGTCGGCGCGGTGCACCCCCGTGGCCCCCGAATCACGCAGCCACACGCGATCGGTGGGCTGGAGATGCAGGCGATACTGGCCTTCTTCAACGCCGTGCAGGGTGAGGCACGCGCGCGCTTCCTCGGCCACCTGTTCGTTGTGGCAGAGAATTTCCACGCGCTCGAAGCGGCCGAGCGCGCGGACGATCTCGGTGTACACCCAGGGAATGGGCGCGAACTTCCCGGGCCAATCGGGCTCGTGATGCGGCCAGCCAATCCAGGTGGCGTCGTGCCGCTCCCACTCGGCGGGCATGCGCAGCGGCGGCACGTCGCGATCGGACGCACCCGCGTGGGACGCCGCAATGGCGGCGTTGGCTGCGGTGACGGCCGCATTGGCCGCGATGATGGCAGCGATACTCACCTACGTCCCGAGCCAGCGGTTGAGGATGGGCCCGTACGCCTCGATGCGACGGTCGCGCAGGAACGGCCAGTTCCGACGAGTTTCCTCGATGAGGCCAAGGTCGCACTGGGCCGTGAGAATGGCCGGCTCGGTGCCCGCCTGCGCGAGGTAGCGGCCAAAGGGATCGCAGATGAACGACTGCCCGAAGAACTCGAGACCGTCGGTGCCGGGTTCGGGTTCGTGCCCCACGCGGTTGGGGGAGGCCACGAAGACGCCGTTGGCAATGGCATGGGCACGCTGGGCCGTGCGCCATGCATCTACCTGGGCGTCACCGAAGGTGGCCTTCTCGGCCGGATGCCAGCCGATGGCCGTGGGATAGAACAGGATCTGCGCGCCCAGCAGCGCGGTGATGCGCGCGGCCTCGGGGTACCACTGATCCCAGCAGATGAGCACGCCAATGTCGGCGTACCGGGTCCGCCATACGCGGAAGCCGTTGTACCCCGGGTGGCGGTCGGCACGCTGATCGCCCGTCACGTCGCCCGGGGCGAAGTAGTACTTCTCCTCGAAGAGCGGGTCGTGCGGGATGTGCATCTTGCGGTACGTGCCCAGCACGCTGCCGTCGGCATCGATCACCGTGGCCGAGTTGCGGTAGAGCCCCGGCGCCTCCCGCTCGTAGTACGGCAGCACGATGACGACCGCGAGTTCCTTCGCGAGCGCCTGGAAGGTGTGCACGATGGGGCCGTCGGCGGGCTGGGCAATGTCGAAGCGCTCCGGCTTGACCGACTTGCAGAAGTAGGGGGCGTTGAAGAGCTCCTGCAGGCAGATGATCTGGGCGCCGCGGGCGGCCGCGTCGCGAACGCGCGCCACGGCTCGGGTGACGTTTGCCGCGAGATCGTCGGACGCGGTGTCCTGCACGAGACCGATGGTGACGATGTTGGCCATTCCGGAAATTTAGTCGGGTGGCGGGTGGCGCCGCTCACCCGGTCGCACGCTTCCTGGGCCGGCCGGGCGCCTCGGGCTCCAGCAGCGGCTGCGGGTAGGCCAGGCAGCCATGGCTCGTCCGGTAGCCCCTGCTCGGCACAGGCGCAGGATGGGTTGAGGGGCCGCGACTGGGCCGGTCAGCAGATGCGCGGAAGCTGCTCCCCGATCGGCATGGCAATCACCCGCTGAGCGCCAATGGCCGTACGGGCCACCAGCATCCCGGGATGTGCGGACGTCACCTCACCGATGATGGCGGCCTGCGTCCCCCGTGGATGCGCCCGCATGGCCGCCAGCACCGCCTCGGCATGCTGCGGCGGGACGACAGCCAGCAACTTTCCTTCGTTGGCCACGAAAACGGGATCCATGCCGAGGATCTCACACGCCGACGCAACCTGCGGCAGCACCGGCAACGCCGCTTCACGAATCACGATGCCCACCGCGGCGGCCTTCGCAATCTCGTTCAGCGATGCCGCCAGCCCGCCGCGTGTGGGGTCGCGCAGCACGTGGATATCCGTGGTGATCCTGAGCATCGCCTCCACCAAGCCGTTCAGTGGAGCACAGTCGCTCACGATGGTGGTGTCAAACTCGAGTCCTTCGCGCACGCTCATGATGGCCATGCCGTGGTCGCCAATGGTCCCGCTCACGATGACCACGTCACCCACCTGGGCACGCTGCGGTGCAATGGTGAGACTGTCGGCGACCACGCCAATGCCCGAGGTGTTGATGTAGCAGCCGTCGCCAAGGCCGCGCTCCACCACCTTGGTATCTCCGGTGACGATGCGGACGCCAGCTTCCCGGGCGGCCCGCGCCATGTCGCTCACAATGCGGCCAAGGGTGGCCATTGGCAGCCCTTCTTCCAAGATGAAACCCGCACTGAGGTACAGCGGCGTGGCACCACTCATCGCGAGGTCGTTCACGGTGCCGTTCACGGCCAGGGCGCCAATGCTGCCGCCCGGAAACTCGAGCGGACGCACCACGAAACTGTCCGTGGAATACGCAATGCGGCCGGGGGGCAGGGTAAGCACCGCCGAATCGGCCATGCGATCCAGCACGTCATTGCTGAACGCCGGCTTGAACAGGTGCTCGACCAACTCGTTGCCCAGCTGCCCGCCGCCGCCGTGCCCAATGACGATGGAGGGATAATCGCGCAGCGGGAGCGGACAGGTCCAGGTGGTGCCGATCGCTTCAGGCAACGGACGTGGCCCGTTCGAGTGTGTGCAAGCGACCATAGTTGAAGTAGGCGGCACAGGCCCCTTCACTGGACACCATCGTGGCACCAAGCGGCGTTCGCGGCGTGCACTGCTTGCCGAACGCCTCGCACTGACTCGGCTTGATCGCGCCCTGCAGCACCTCGCCAGCGCGACAGTACGCGCTTTCGGTCGTGCGGATGGCACCAACATTGAACCGGTGCTCGGCGTCGTAGTCGGCATACGCGTCACTGAGGCGCCAACCGCTGGCCGGAATGACACCAATGCCCCGCCAGGCACGGTCGGTAACCGTAAAGACCTCTTCGAGCAGTGCCTGAGCGGGGGCGTTGCCGTCGAAGGTGACCACGCGCGCATACGCGTTGTCCACGCGAGCCTCGCCGTTCTCGAGGCACTGCACCGTGCGGCGAATGCCTTCCAGCACGTCCAGCGGTTCGAAGCCGGTGATCACGATGGGTACATGGTGCCGCGTGGCCAGTGCCGGATACTGCCAGAATCCCATGACACTGCAGACATGGCCCGCCGCGAGAAACGCCTGCACGCGGTTGCCTGGCGCCGACATGATCGCGTTGATGGCCGGTGGCACCAGCACGTGCGACACGAGCATCGAGAAGTTCCTCAACCCTTCGCGCTTGGCGACATGCACGGCCATGGCATTGGCCGGCGCCGTGGTCTCGAAGCCGATGCCGAAGAACACCACCTGTTTGGACGGGTTTTCACGCGCCATCTGCACGGCATCGAGGGGCGAGTAGACGATGCGCACATCGCCCCCTTCGCTCTTCACGCGAAACAGATCACGATCACTGCCCGGCACGCGCAGCATGTCGCCGAAGCTGGTGAAAATCACGTCTGGCAGCGCCGCGATGGCCAGCGCCTTGTCGATCATGTCGAGCGGGGTCACGCACACCGGACATCCCGGGCCGTGAATGAGTTCGATCTCGGGTGGCAGCAGTTGATCGATGCCGTTGCGCAGAATGCTGTGCGTCTGGCCTCCGCACACTTCCATGATCGCCCAGGGCCTGGTCGTTATGGCCCGGATCTCCCGGGCCAGCTTCTGGGCAATGTCGCCGTCGCGGAACTCGGCAAGGTACTTCACGGCAGCACCGGGTCGCAGCGCTCGCCATGCGGGGCCGCGTACGCCTCCGGCGCTGCCTCGCCCAGCTCCTCCTCGAGGATGCCAAGTTCGCGGAAATGGCGAAGCGTTTCCTGCGCCGAGGCTTCGTCGATACGACTGATGGCGAAACCCACGTGCACGATGGCATAGTCACCCACGACGGCGTCGGGCAGGTACGCCAGGCAGACCTGCTTCTGGATCCCGCCGAAGTCGAGCTTCGCCATACGGGTGCCATTGGCTTCGAAGGTCTCCACGATTCTTCCGGGAACGGCGAGGCACATGGTCAGCTCCGTGACGCAAGAAGGTCTGCAGTGATGTCGGCGGTTGTCCAGAGCATTACGCGGTTGTTGCCGGAATCCGCGATGGCGAGGCGGCCGTCGTGCATCCAGAGTCCGTATGGCCAACAGAGGGTGTCGTCGGCGACCGCCTTCCACCGGTTCTCGCCGGCCGCATCGAAGTCTTCCTGTCCGATCACGCCCCGCGCAAGCGATCCCGCGCCGTGTGTTGGTGCCGTGGGCCAGAACAGGACGCGGTTGTTGGCCGTATCCCCGACGGCGAGCAGGTCGCCATCGCTCGCCAGTCCGTACGGGAAACGCAGGCGGTGCGCACCTTGCCGGCGGTGCGGCAGTTCGGAGTTGGTGGTGAAGTCCGGCTGACCGATGACGGCGGTCGCCGGCGCATCGGTCATCGGGACCGGATTCCACCCCAGCACGCGGTGGTTGCCCGCGTCCGCCACGTACAGCGCATCACCGATGCCCGTGATGGCATGCGGCCAGCGAAAGGAGCCGGCGCTGACGTCGGCGCCACGATTCTCGTCACTCGAGGTGAAGTCGGGCTGGCCGAGCACCACGTCCGCCGGCTGGTCCACGGTTGGCAGTCCCTGCCATCCCAGAACACGTCGGTTGCCGGTGTCGGCAATCCAGAAGAGGCCAGCATGCCAGCCGATGCCGTACGGCCAGTAAAGGCTCGCTGCGGTGACGCTGCCACCGCGGTTGGGCTGCGCATCAGCGAGCTGGCGCTGGCCAATGGCGTAGGCGGGCGCCGTGCCGGAGACGGTCGGGATGCCGTCCCATACCAGTACGCGATGATGCCAGGCATCGGCCACGCACAGGTTGCCACCCACCACCGCCACGCCGGTGGGCAGGTGCACGCCATCGACCGCGTCGCGTGGTCCCTCGGAGGTGAAGTCGGGCTGACCGAGCACCACGTCGGCGTCCGCGCCATCGTGCCCGGGAATGCCGCGCCAGATCATCACGCGATGATTGCCGGAATCGGCCACGATGAGCACATCGTCGTTGAACCAGACGCCGCGCGGGCCGTACATCTGCGACGCGGTGGGTTGCGCCGACGGAAGCGCCAGGCCGAATGGTGAGGCCGCGCCGAGGCGCACCAGCGGCTTCATGCCGGGCGCACCAGGACGCGGCCATCGTCCACGCGGACAGGCACCTGCTCCAGTTGCGCCTGCGGGGCGGTCAGGCATTCGCCGGAGAGGCAATCAAAGCGAAAACCATGCCACGGGCAGGTGATGGTCCGCGATTCCATGTCCACCATCCCCCCGTCTATTGGCAGCCCCTGATGGGCGCATGCGTTGTGGAAGGCGGAGATCTGGTTCTCGAAACGAAGCAACACCAGACTCTTGCCGTTCGGGAGCTCCATACGGAACGGCTTCCCTTCCGTCAGGTCGGTCACCGCTGGTCCGGACAGCCAGCCGGCGTTGGCGCCGCCGCGCTGGAGTGCCACCAGGGGGATCACGGCGGCCGTCGGCTCGTTGGGGACGACTTCGATGGCGGTGATCTCCGGGCACTGCTCCCGGAGTGCCTCCTCGACGCCATTCCGCAGCGTGACGGCGCTCATGCTGCAGCCGTTGCAGGCACCGGCCATCTTCACGTACACCGTGCCGTCCTTGACGTCCACCAGTTCCACGTCACCGCCGTGCGACTGCGTGTATGGCCGAACGGTCTCGACCACGCGGGCAACGCGTGTGCGGAGGTCGGCCTTCACGATGCCATGCATGGCAAAGAGTGCGTAGACGTTGGGGTCGTCCACCAGCTCCAGCAGCAGTTCCATGCCGCGCGGATCGGCCTTGAGCGTGCGCACGATCTGCGTCAGCCCGGCTTTGTGGAAGGCCTCGACGGCATCCTTGAGTGCAACCGCCCGCGTCCGGTGGTCGATGGGCATGCCCTTCACGTCGGTGAGCGCCGTTTCCACCGCCTGGGCGCGCAGCGCGAGTTCGGCGTCTGCCGCCACGGGGGGGCTCGCTGGTGGGCTCGCAGTGGCCTGACTCATTCGTCCACCACCTGAAAGGCGAGGCGCTGCTCCAACTGCTCATCGGTCTTGATGCGCAGGACCGCCGCGAACGCGCTCCGGGCCATGGCGCTCATGGCCTGCTCGACGGTCATGTCCGGCACGAGCGTGGCGGTGTTGGGCCGCCGTGCCAGCGCCTGCAGAATGAACGCCGACCCGGCGGCGTTGTCGAGCAGAAAGTCGCGGAAGAGGGCGGCGGTGAAGTCGTCCAGCCAGACGCCCTCCCCATTCGGGTCGGTACGCAACTTCTCGAGCGCCGGCACGGGCCCGCCGCAGCGCTGCTCGAGGCGGTCCACAAAGCGCTCAATGGCGGCATTGAAGAAGAAGTCGAACTGCTGCCTTGCGTGGAGATCCATCAGCGGTCGCCTTCGCTGGATCCGTCGCCGCCGATCGCCACGGTGGCCAGCTGGGTGTTGATGCGTTCGAGCTGCTCAAGGATGGACGCGGCCAGATCGGCCTCCCCATGCCAATGGAGCAGCTTGTGCGCTTCGGTGAATTTCTCGGTGGCGGGTTGGAACATCCCGAGATGCGCGAGCGCGTTGGCCTGGTTGGCGAGGAGTCGGGCGTAGCCGAGCGGGTCCATGGCCTTGTTGCGGACCTCAAGCAGCTGTTCGTACGTCTCGACGGCCTGGATAAGGTGTTCCTCCGGACGTGCCGAGGGCAGGTACTGCAGCGCGTTGGCCATGTTGAGCATCGTGCTGGCCCACGCTTCGAGATGTGTTTCCGGCGTGTAGACCTTGAGTGCCTCGCGGAAACTCTGCACCGCAACCGCGTGTCGCAGTTTGTCGCCCGCGTCGGTCATCGGCATGCTGAGGTACGCCAGCCCGATGTTGTTCTGCGCCAGCGCGTACGTCTCCGGCGTGTCCTCCAGCGTGATGCCATGGTGCAGGGCATCCTGGTACGTCTTGACCGCCTCCACCAGCATGTCGCGGCGGTCGCCCGATGCTTCATGCAGCGTGACGGCGAGCCCGATGCGCAGGTCGCCGCGCAGGTGGGGCAACGGCGTGTCGGCGGCGAGCGCGATGGCGCTGCGCCAGAGCGACACCGTGCGCTGCACCGAGGCTTCGGGAAGGTTGGGCTGGAGTTGCGCGAGCTGAGCGGTAAGCTGGGCGGCCAGTACGGGGGAGCTGTGTTGGCAGGCGGCGATGCCCTCGGCGAGCCGCGCCGCCGCGTCGGCCTCGTGCCCGGCGTCGAGACTGGCCGCCGCACGCGCCATCAGCACATTGGCGCGGAGTTCGCCGTGAACGAGAGTGTCACTGGGCAGCTCGTCGACCGCGCCCTGCACGAACATCGCGGTGGCCGTCATGGCCTGCAGCACGGCATCGCCACTGTTCAGTGCGCGCCGGCAGCCCGCCTCATCGCCACCGAGCACGAAGCGGTTGTAGCCGGCCAGTGGCGACGGGTCGTCACGCAGCGCCGCCAGCGCTGCGTCGATCTGCCCCTCCAGCGCATCGCCCATGAAGTGCCAGGCGGTGGGCATGACGTCCGGTACGGCCCCGCGCATCAGGGCGGCGCGCGCCGCTTCAGCCGTGGATTCGTTGCAGTCGGGAAGCAGCAGCAGCCCGGCAGGATAGGGAAAGATGCCGAGCGGCTGCGGATGCGAGAAAGAGACAGACATCAGAACCCCAGCGGAGGGTGCGGGAGATTTCGGTTGGCGGCATTCACCGTCCACTTCGCAGCCACCTCGGCGCCCTGGCGCGTCGGGTAGTCGGCAATGCGGTGCCGAACGATGTGGTCCGGCCGGTCAGGCACCATCAGAATTTCGAGCGTCAGCACAAAGCGTCCCCGTTCCTCGGTAATGATGGCCCGGCAGTCGATGGCGTCGGAGGCGCGGGGACGCTCAGGCATGGGACGCGACCAGCGCCACACGCAGGGCCCCGTTGGCGTCGTCCCAGAAGGCCGGCCGGATGCCCAGTGGCACGACGTCGTCCAACGTTTCGCGAACCAGCACGCTCCGGTCGCCGCGCAGGTTGCGTTGCTTGAGGATCAACCCGCCGGCGGCGGCTCCGCGAGTGGGCAGCAACCACAGTTCCGGCCCACGTCGCAGCGCGACCAGCACGTCGAACGGGAAGAATTCCTGCGCCACCTCGGCGCGCAATACGAGGTAGCCGTGTTCGGTGAATTCGACTTCACGCCGCTGCATCGCGGAGCTCGGCCAGCAATTGGTCGGCCAGGCGGTGCATCGTTGCCTCGACGGCCGGCGACAGCGCCTCGCCCACCGTGAAGTGCTGCCCTTCGATCAGGTACACGGTGATTGTCTCCGGATAGTCCTCCTTCAGCAGCCACCGGGCAAACGCGAGCGCGTGGTCCCAGCGGAACGCATGAAGGTTGATGCCGGCCAGTGGCGGCAGATGCTCCACCTCGCTGCCGGGCAGCCTGAACAGGGCCCCGGGCTCCGAGCCACTGCGGCACGCATCCAGCAGAATGACGTGCCGCACACCACGCATCTGGAAGGCCACGTCCATGCCCCCGGTGCCGCCATCAGCGCAGCGGACGCCGGCGGGGAGACCGCGTTCCCACAGGTGCCGGACGAACACCGGCCCCACCGCGTCGTCGCCGCGCAGGATGTTTCCACACCCGATGATCAACGTGCGAACGGGCCCGGCATCCTTCACCGGGCCCGACGCGTCGTGATTCACCGCCGAAACGGATGGCTCACGCACCTCCGCGGTCATCCCATTTCGCCGATACGGAAGCTCGACAGCTCCTTGCCGGTCTTTTCGTCGTAGGCGTGAACAGTGCAGACCAGGCACGAATCGAAGGAGCGGGCCACAATGCCCATTTCGACCGGATCAGTGGGGTCCTTGATCTCCGCCCCGATGAATGCCTGTTCCATGGGACCGTTGATCCCGGTGCCATCGCGGGGGCCGATGTTCCAGGCCGTTGGCGTGATGACCTGGTAGTTTTCGATGCGGCCGTTGCTGATCACGATCCAGTCGGAGAGCGAGCCGCGGGCCGCTTCCGTCGCACCGAAGCCGCGCCCCTCGGCGTGTTCGATGGGCTTGGTGTAGAACTTGTCGTGCAGATCGAGCTGGTCCAGCCACTGGCGCACCCACAGCGTGTACTTCGGCGCTTCGTGCATGCGGGCCAGGACGCGAGTGAGCACATTCGGACCAATGGTGTTCACCGCATCGAGGATGAACGGATCGTAGTCCTGATGCGCGGCGTCTGCAGCGCGGCCGGCGATGATCTGCCGCGAGAGCGGGCCGGCCTCGAGGGGCATGGTTCCCGCATTCGGCACATTGTAGCGTGGCGATTTGGCCCACGAGTACTTGCCCTGCTTGTGGCCGTCGAGCGGATCGATCGGGTCGGTCTCACCCTGCCAGGGGTGCAGCAGGCTCTGGCCCCGGTAGAACGAGTTCGTGATGTCCTCACGCACGTTCAAGTGATCGAAGTCGTGGAACGCCTTCTTGCTGCCATCGTAGATGCCCGAGCGGCTGATCAGCGCCGCGTTCCGCCCATCAACGGTCGGGTTTTCGTACAGCTCCGGCTTGAAATAGGTACCGGTGGAGATGAACGAACCGCATCCCTGACCAAACTTGTCGAGCCCCGCTCGCAGCGCGAAGCGAAGGAACAGGCCGCAGTCGGAGTTCCGCTGGCTGTCGTTCTCGTCGGCCCACACCAACAGGTCGTTCCAGCTCTTGATCTGCATCCAGCGCTCGACCGAGCAACCAAGCCACTGCTTCTCCAACCATTCGCGCTTCCAGTGCTCGAGGATCGCGATGGCGCGGGTCACGTCGGAGAGCGTCGGGGCGCACATCACGCCACCGGGGATCATGAAGCTCGAGTGTGGCCACTGCCCGCCGAACAGGGCGTAGATCTCGACGGGTTTGCCGGAGAGCGTGACGCCGGGCTCATAGCTGGTGCCGACAAACGGGGCGAAGCGGCGCACCACTTCGTCGTATTCCGGCAGGTGGGCGTAATTCTTGTTGGTCAGGTCGATCGCGAACAGGGCGTAGAACCAGCGCGGAATGCTGAGCAACGTTTCGCAGGCCTGCGCGATGTTGCGAATCAGCGTCGCGTTGCGCGGCACATGCGTGCGCCACGCGGTGTCGAGTGCGTAACAGGCCTTGTACAGGTGCGAGCCACCGCAGATACCGCAGATGCGCGGCGTCACGATCAGGCCTGCCTGCGGGTCCTTGCCGCGCAAGATGATTTCGAACCCGCGAAACATCGATGCTTCCGTCCACGCATCCGTGACCACGCCATCCCGGAGCGTGACGCGCAGGTCGAGGTCACCCTCGACGCGTCCGAGCGGGCTGATGCGCATATTGTCCGGCATGGGCAGTGTTGACGTAGCCACTGTGAGTATGCTCCGGTGGGGAGAGATGTGTCAGACGACGAACATGTCTTCTTTGGACCACTTCGGCGCCGCAACGCGGGCCGCAGCGGCGTGTGCCATGTACGACACGTGATCCGAGCCAGTGGGCACTTCCTTCGGGATGGTGCCGCTGATCTTCTGCGTCTTGAACACGGTGCCGGGCTTGAGCTCGTGGAAAGGGAACTCGGGCTCGGTACAGCCGGTGCAGGGCATGCCGGCCCGCGTCTTGGAGCTCTGGCGGTTCCAGAGGATGCGGTTGCATGGAGAGCGCGTCATGGGACCGCGGCAGCCCATCTCGTAGAAGAGGCACCCCTGGCGCGTGCCCTGGCCAAACTCCACGGTGCTCTGCTTGTACTCGAAGTACTGCACGCGCGTGCAGCCGGTTTGCGTGAACGTCTTGAAAAACGTCTGCGGACGCTGCAACTCGTCGAGGGCAATGTCGCCGGCGCGGCCAGCGGCGATGGCCACCAGGATCTGCGTGATCCAGTCCGGATGCGCCGGGCAGCCCGGGATATTGATGACCGGCAGCCCCCACTTCGAAACGAAGCTCGCACCGAGGAAGCCGCCCTGCTTCCGCTTGAGGTACTGCAGGCCCACGTTGTCCACCGGGTTGGGTTCCGTTGCGGGGATACCGCCCCAGCACGCACAGTCGCCGATGGCCACCACGGCCCCCGCCTGCGCCGCCAGTTCAGCGACCCAGTCCTTCATCGGGCGGTCGGCGAACATGTTGAATCGCCCGGTCCCGTTGGGGCCGAGGATGACGGTGCCTTCGAACACGAAAATGTCGAGCTGCCGTTTGCCCGAGGCCAGATCATGAAAGAGGCGCTGGGCGTTCTCGCCCATTTCCATGCCGATCGAGGGGTGCCAGAGCAGATCGACGCCAAAGTCGGTCACGAGGTCGACCGCGGTCGGTTCCTCGGCATTCAAGAACGACATCGTGTTTCCGGAACACGCTCCGCCCTGCAGCCACAGCACGGTCGCCATTGCGTCCTCTCCAGAACCTTCGAGGTTGAGCCATCCGTTCGTTGCAGCAGAATCGGACCGTACGCAAAAGCCAGCAATAGCATGTTCTGGCTAGTCGGGTGAACGCCGGCGGGCGGGCGCTCGGCCAGCCCGGCTACCGCCCTGCCGGTGGCTACTCCCGTCCACTTCTGGTCCGTCCGAGAACGATGAGCCCGCGCTGCACCGCCGTCCGGACGAGCTCGGCCTGATTGTGCACCCCCAGCTTGCGCATGAGGTTGGCGCGGTGCCGCGTGGCGGTGTGAGGCGAGATGGCCAGCTGTTCCGCGGCCTGCGACGTGGTCTGCCCATCCGCGATCAGCTGCAGCACTTCCCGTTCGCGCGCCGTGAGGTCGCTCGATTGCACGGAGACATTGTCCAGGCGCACCGGGTTGATGCCAGACGCCAGATAGCGTTGCCCTGCCAGCACCGCGTTCATCGCCTCGAACAGCTCGTCGTCCATCGCATCCTTCAGCAGATAGCCGTCGGCGCCGTCGTTCATGGCCTGGGCAACGAACTGGTCGTCGTCGTACATCGACAGCACCAGAATGCGCGGCCGTCTCGGCATCTTGCGGAGCTGCCGCAACGTTCCCAGGCCATCCAGCTTGGGCATCGAGAGATCGAGGAGCACCAACGTGGGCCGGTGCCGGGCAATCAGTTCCAGCGCCATGGCACCGTTGCTGGCTTCGGCCACCACCTCGTACCGCCCATCGCTGGCCAGCAGGAGTGCAAGGCCCCGGCGTACCAGGGCGTGATCATCGACCAGCAGGACGGTATGCCGCGCCACCATCATGGGAGCGGTGCCGTGACGCGAATGGTGGTCCCCTCGCCGGGGGCGGAGGTCACCACGAACTCTCCCCCCAGCATGTTGACGCGTTCACGCATGCCCAGCAAGCCCAGGCCGGACGATCGGTCGCTCGGGTCGAAACCCGCGCCGTCGTCCGCAATGCACAGGTGCACGGTCGTGCGGTCCCAGATTTCCACGCGGATCTCGACCAGCCGTGCCGCCGCATGCGCCGCCACGTTCGTCAGCGCTTCCTGCGTCACCCGGAAGAGGGCGGTTTCCAGTTCGGCCGGCAGCCGTTCGTCGAGCGTCTGGATCCGCAGGCGCACCTCGAAGCCGAAGTGTTCTCCACATTCGCTGGCCAGCTGCTGCAGCGCCATATCGAGCCCGAGCCGGTCGAGCGTAGGCGGGCGGAGACGCCGCGCCAGCACCTTGAGGCGGGTCGCGGCGTCGTTCACTTGCGCCCGCAAGTGCGAGAGCTGCTCGCGCAGGGCCGGGACTTCCTTGGGCACCAGCGGGCCCATCGCCTGCAGCGAGAGCTTGACGCCGACCAGTGCCTGCCCGGCCTCGTCGTGGAGTTCGCGGGCGATGTGCTGGCGTTCCTCCTCGAGCCGCGTCACGTGACGGGCGGAGAGGGCGCGCATCTCCTGATTCTTGAGCGCCAAGGCGGCACCAAGGCGGGCATTCTCGATGGCCACCGCCGCCATGTTGGCCACGGATTCCAGAAAGGCCGCATCCTGCCAACTGAAGGCACTGTTGCCGTCCCGGCGGTGCAATTCGAAGAATCCGAGGACATCGTCGGCGCCATTCTTGATGGGCACGGCCACGGCATACTGGATTTCGTCCATGTCATCGGGCGGCTCGTGCGCCGGGTCTCTGGCGTAGTCGGCCGACAGATACGGGAACTCGGTTTCCAATACCACACCGGGGATGCCGACGGTGCGGGGCCAGCGGCGGGTCCGTTCGATCCAGACACCGTCATGCCAGTACGCCGATGACTCCATCAGGAGGTCGTCGGGGCTGGCACCCGCTACGACGAGGCCGCCCTGGCCACCATCGGCCTTGAGCAGGCGCGCGGCGTGCTCCGCCATGTCGCGCACCAGACTGACCGGGTCGCGTTCGCTGCTCACCGCCGCGCTGAACTTGAACAGCGCTTCGAGGCCACGTGCCCAACTGTCGAGCTGGGCCAGCAGTTGCGCCCGATCGAAGGCCACGGCCGCCTGCTGCGCGATGGTCTCGAGCACGCGCAAGTCGGGAGAGCCCAGCCGCCCGTACACGCGCCGCCTCGCAACCAGCAGGAGTGCGACCGGGTGCCCCTGATGGTGCAGGGCCGGCACCGCAATCACATCGGGCCAGGGTGACGCGGGCGCATTGGCCGCCTGTTCGATGCGCGCGCCTGCCGCGAAGGGCTGGCGTTGTTGCAGCAGCCAGTCGATGAATCTCCGCTCTTCGCGTGTCAGTGACGGACCGGCCACGAGGGAACCCTGCCGCAGGCGCGCCTTGCTGGCGAGGGTGCTATCCAGCACGGCGGCCACGACCACATCGTCCGCGCGAAAGGTCCGCGCGAGTGCAGCCGCCAACGCGCGCGCCAGCGCCGCGGCGTCGGGCTCGACGACCGAGGCACGGGCGCAGTCGTACAGGGCCTCGATGGCGGCGTGGGCCGTCGCGGACCCTGAGGGGACTTCTGGCGGCAGCGGAGTATGCTCCATCTCTGCCGACCGTATCGTCACGCGGGCGCGGGCGCGGGCGCGGGCGCCGGCGTCGGGGTGCGGCGACCCGAAGCCAGCACCTCCAGCCACGCATGCATGCCGACTCCCGTTTTTGATGACAGCGGGATGATCCGCATCCCCGGCCGGACCGCCTCGATCGAGGCCTGCGCCGCGGCCGCATCGAAGTCGCACGCCTCGGCCAGATCCATCTTGGTGATGATCGCCACGTCCGCCGAGTTGAAGATCGTCGGGTACTTGAGCGGCTTGTCTTCCCCTTCGGTCACCGAAAGCAGGACGACGCGGGTGGCCTCGCCCAGGTCGTAGCTCGACGGGCATACGAGATTGCCGACGTTTTCGATGAACAGGTAATCCAACTGCGACAGGTCCCAACCGTCGAGGAAGTCGCCGATCATCTCTGCTTCGAGATGGCAGCGTCCGTGCGTGTTGATCTGCCGCACCTCGGCGCCGCTGCGGGCCAGGCGGCGGGCATCGTTGTCCGTTTCGAGATCACCAACCAGGGCCGCCACGCGCGAGGCGCCAGCAACCAGCTCCCGCATGGTGCGTTCCAGCAGCGCGGTCTTCCCGGTGCCGGGGCTGGAGACGAGGTTGATCACATGCACACCGGCTGCCTCGAACCGCTGGCGCAGGGCGCGCGCCAGTTCGTCGTTCTTCTTCAGGATGCCGGCGCGCACCTCGACGATCCGTGTCCCGCTCACTGCTCCACCTCGATTGACGTCACGTCGAGCTCCTTGCCGCGGCGGATGTCGCCGCTTGGGGTTTCACACACGGGGCAGCGAAAGCGGTTCACCCCGGCCAGCGCCCGCTCAGCATTGCACGCCCCACACCAAATTGCCACCGGAACTTCGGTGATCACCAGCCGTGCACCTGCAACGCGGGTACCCTCGGCGGCGATATCAAAACAAAACAGCAGGGCGCCAGCCTCGACGCCTGCCAGGCGCCCTACCTGCACATGCACGGCTGCCACCTTCGCGACAGCCGCTTCTTCGGCGGCCGCCTGGGCGACGTCCACGATCCCGCGGGCTAGTCCCAGCTCGTGCATGCCGAACGGTCCTACTTGTTGAGGTTCTGCCCGAAGGCCTTGGCGAGACGGAGCGCGAAATTGAGGGCGCGGTTGACGTCCGGGTCACGGAGCTTCAGGGCCAAGCCGATCGCGCCGTGTTGCCTCGGATGGGTTTCCTTGGCGGTACTGTAGGCCTGGGCAAACACATGGCCCACCTCGGCCAGCTGTCCGACCACGACCGGATCGAGGATACCCGAGGCCACCAATTCGTTCCCGGCATTGACCAACTTGGGCACGGAATCGAGGATCCCTGATTCCACCAGCTCGTTGCCCGCCTGCACCAGCTTGGGCAGCGACTGCAGCGTGCGACGCATTTCCGCCATGTCCAGCGTCGAGCCGGCATTGCGCAGGTCGTTGACGCCGTCGGCGATCCCTTCGGCGATCTCATCGCCGCGGCGCAGAAAGCCATCGATCGACTCCAACGCAAAGGCTGCCATTTCAAGCTTGCCGATCAGGCTCCGCAGCGACTCGATGGTTTTCGGGTCGCCGATCTGGTCGATCAGCCCCGAGTTCGCCAGCCGCTGAAAGGCCGGGGTGGCCGAGAGGTCAGCCACCTGGGCGCCGGCCCGCGCCAGCTGCGGCAGCTTTTCCATCAGCCCGGTCGTCCCAGATTCCGTGATCAGGGTGCGCAGATCACCGACGGAGTCCGAGACGTTGTCGGCGATGGTGTCGGCCCGACTGAGAAAGCCATCCAGCGCCTCCACCGCGAAAACGATGATGTCCATCCGGTCGAGGAGCTTGTTCAGCGACTCCACCGTCTGCGGATCCGACAAGCGAGCGAGCAGCTGCTCCTGTCGCTCGGTATTCCCGTCTGCCAGTCCGAACGCCATGTTTGGTCTCTCCGTACCTGCTGGGATGCCTGCCATGTGCATGCACGGTACGCACCGGTACGGCGGCTGGTTATAGCGTGATATTGCTATTCCCGTGATCGTCCCCGATTCACAGACTCCCGCCATGTGCGGCGCTTCCTCTCCTTTGGCCCCCGTCGCGCGGCGGGCGGTGCGTGTTCGTGGCGGCGTGCAGGGGGTGGGTTTCCGGCCGTTCGTCCACGGGCTGGCGTGCCGATTCCGCCTGGACGGCTTCGTTGGCAACGACTCCGACGGTGTCTTTATCGAGGTGGAAGGCGACACCATGGCGATTGCCGGGTTCCTCGAGTCGCTGCGGATCGAGGCCCCGCCGCTCGCTCGCATCGATGCCATCGACCACGCCCCGCTGCCCATTGCCGGCACGTCCGGTTTTGTCATTGTCGGGAGCCGGCGCGACTCGGAGCACATCACCCCGGTCGCCGCTGACGTGGCGACCTGTGCCGACTGCCTTCGCGAGTTGTACGAGCCCGCCGACCGGCGGTACCGGTACCCGTTCATCAACTGCACCAACTGTGGACCGCGATACAGCATCGTGACGGCGCTGCCCTACGACCGTGCCTCGACGACGATGGCCGGCTTTGCCATGTGCACGTCCTGCGCGACTGAGTATGCCAACCCGGTCGATCGCCGCTTCCATGCCCAGCCCAACGCCTGCCCTGAGTGCGGGCCGGCGTTGGCGTGGTGCGACGGCACCTCCGGACGGTTCGATCATCACGGTGAGGCGGCGCTGGCGGCTGCACTCGCGGTACTTCGTGCAGGCGGGATTGTCGCGGTGCAGGGGATCGGTGGCTTTCACATTGCCTGTCGCGCGGACGATGACGCCGCCGTCCGGCTCTTGCGTGAGCGGAAGCGCCGACCCGAAAAGCCGCTGGCCGTACTGGTGCGTGATGTGGCGACCGCCGGCCAGTTGGCCACCATTTCCGCGGCGGAGGCTGACCTCCTCACATCGCCGGCGCATCCAATCGTGCTGCTGGAGCGCCGTCCCGAGGCCGGACTCTCTCCCGCGGTTGCCCCAGGTCAGCCCACGATCGGCGTGATGCTCGCCTACGCGCCGCTGCACCACCTCCTCATGGACGCGGGGCCTCTGGTCTTCACCTCCGGAAACCGTGCTGACGAACCGATCGCGTATACCCACAGCGACGCGCTGCAGCGATTGGCGGACCTCGTGGATGGCGTGCTGTGCCACGACCGGCCGATCCATGCTCCCGCTGATGATTCGGTGATGCGCGTGGCACTCGGGGTCGAGTTGCCGATTCGCCGGTCGCGCGGATACGCACCGTATCCGGTATCCCTCCCGGCCCCCGTGCGCCCGCTGCTGGCGGTGGGCGGTGAACTGAAGGCGACCGTCTGTCTGACTCGTGACGCGTACGCCTTTCTCTCCCCCCACATTGGCGACGTGGAAAATCTGGAGACTGAGCGCGCCTTGACCCGCACGGCGGTGCACCTGCAGCAGCTCTTCGCGGTCCGTCCACAGCTGGTGGCGGCGGACCTGAGTCCGGCCTATCGCAGCACCCTCTGGGCTGGCCAGTTCGCCGCCGAGCGCGGGCTCAGGCTGGTCCGTGTGCAGCATCATCACGCGCACGTGGCAGCGTTGATGGCGGAACACGGGCTCCCGGGTGACACGAAGGTGCTGGGGGTCGCATTCGATGGCACTGGCTATGGTAGCGACGGCGCAATCTGGGGGGGCGAGTTCCTCCTCGCCGACTATCGGAGCTTCACCCGGGTCGCACACCTCGCGGCGACCCAGCTGGCTGGAGGCGACATGGCGGTGAGACACCCGTCCCGACTTGCCTTGGCCCATCTCCACACCGCCGGTGTTCCCTGGTCCGAGGACCTGGCGCCTGTACGCGCGCACGGCGAGGAAACGCGCCGTATCCTGCAGCATCAGTTCGCACGGCATCTGCACACGTCCGTCACCACGTCGGCGGGACGCCTGCTCGACGCATGCGCCGCACTGTGTGGTGTCCGGCAGTCGGTGAGTTACGAGGGGCAGGCCGCGATCGAGTTCGAGCTGCTGGCAGTGCAGGCACCGCGCGGCGTCGGTCCGCATTATCCCATTCCCCTTACCGAGCCGGAGCGTGAAGGGGAGCCGCTGCAGCTGGCATTACACGATTTCTGGCGTCAAGTCGTGCACGATATCCGGAACGGACGTGATCGCCGGAGCATTGCGCTGGCGGTGCATCAGGCACTGGCCCAGGCCATCGTCACTGTCGCGCAACGCGCGCGTGACATGACGGGCACGCATACGGTCGGGCTTACCGGTGGAGTGTTTCAGAACGTGCTCTTGCTCACACTTGCTGTTCGACGCCTGCGCCACGCGGGCTTCACGGTGCTCACGCATCGAGCCGTCCCTCCCAACGATGGTGGGCTTGCCCTTGGGCAGGCCATGGTTGCCGCCATGGCGGATCACCCATGAACGTCGGCCATGTCGCCTTTGTCGGCATCGGTTTCCTGATCGGGTTCCGGCATGCCTTCGAACCGGATCATCTCGCCGCCGTCAGCATACTGGCCACCCGTGAGCGCGGCCTGCGCTCGGCAGCGGCGCTCGGTCTGGCGTGGGGGGCCGGACACACGGTCAGTGTGGCGGCGGTCACGATCATCATCAGCGTGCTCGGGGTTCGTGTTCCGCCCGCGTTTGCCGCCGCGTTCGAATTGGCGGTGGCATCCATGCTCATCTTCCTCGGTGTCTCCGCGCTGATCTCGGAAGCGCGTCGGCACCGGCAAGGCATGGGGGTGGCGCACGCGCATGCCCATGCCGCCCACCTCGCCCACCGGCATCCCGAGCAGATTGGTCATGCGCGTGGGGCCTTCGCCTTCGGCATCGCGCACGGACTCGCGGGCAGTGGCGCGGTGATCGTACTGCTGGTGGCAGCGGCATCGACCATTCGGGCGCAGATGGTATACCTGATGGCGTTCGGCATCGGCACGATCGGGGGGATGTGCGTGGTGTCGCTGCTCGTGAGCGGTCTCGCTGGTCTCGCCGTCGCGAAGAGCCGGCACTGGGCGACGTCGATACGCGTGATTGCCGCGATGGCGAGCACGGTTGTGGGCGTGATGCTTGGGTGGAGCGTCATGGCGGGCGCGTGATCGGGCGGCCATGACGCATCCCCCCACCCCGGTCGTCCTCGTCGGGGGTGGCCGGAGCCGCGCTGGCGGAGGGAGCGGCGCTTCGTGGCGACGCGGGTCGGCATCAGGGGACCCTGCTCAGGTCACCTTCCCACGCTGGCGTTTTGCCGTGGGCGCCTCGGGCTCCAGCAGCGGCTGCAGGTAGGCCAGCAGAATGCGCCGCAGATCGTCAACGAGGGGCTTCTTCTCGGCGGCCTGCGCGCGCGCCCGTCGCGCGAGCAGCACCTGTCCAATGCTGGCGGCCACCAGGGCCGCGCGCCGCCGGTCGCGAGTGGCCAGACGCGGATTGCGCGAGGCGAAGAGCACATCGAGGCGATCCACGAACGACTCGAACAGCTGCCCCCGCAGCCGTGCCGGCGCCGATCGCGTGTCGTCGGCCGGTCCGTCGGCGCTGGCAAAGACGCGGCGGAACGCCGGATTGCGGTCGTGAAATTCAGCGAGCGGCTTTACGATGCGATCGATGAGGCGCTCGAGCGGCAGGTCGTGCGCATCGATGGGGAAGGCGCGCTCGTGAATGGCGCGCATCTCGTCGGCGTAGCGCAGCGCGAGCGCGGCGAGCACGGCGTCGCGGTTGGGGAAGAACTGATAGAGCGACCCCTTGGCGGTGCGGGCCTTGGCCGCGATCGCCTCGGCGGTGGCAGCCCCCAACCCCTGCTCGGCAATCACGGTGGCTGCCGCGTCGAGCAGCAGCTCCACGCGCTTCTGCCCGCGCGACTGGCGGGGGCGCCGGCGATAGGCATCGGGGGCGCCAGACTCGGCGTCCGCCGAGCCGGTGTCGGGGGCGCCGGCGGCACGGGACGCCGTACCGGAGGCCCGCGCCGGCGGCGGTGCGGAATCGTCGGGGCGTGAAGGCATTCGTCACGTTACGGCCGGCCGTCAGCATTGACAACATGACGCGACCGTCAAGATCTCCCCGTGTCAGGTCACGGCGATGCCCCGTTGTCGACCGGGTCAGAGCTGGGGTCAGAGCTGGGGTCAGAGCTGGGGTCAGAGCTGGGGTCAGAGCTGGGGTCAGAG
>Ga0315899_10001347_pt1 | contig 28201 bp, 7 predicted proteins | sample LakEriMetagenome_2_FD_203518 | JGI IMG/M metagenome (GOLD analysis project Ga0315899, IMG submission 203518) | Freshwater fungal communities from buoy surface, Lake Erie, Ohio, United States - Buoy 4 MA112 | ecosystem: Environmental > Aquatic > Freshwater > Lake | place: USA: Lake Erie, Ohio... | reverse complement strand
ACGAAATCCTTCAAAGCGTTAAAGACTACACTAAGGCTTATAGGTACTTTGTATCTACTACTGGTGTATTTAATGATAACGATAGGATTGAGGTTGATAACCAATGGTTTAACAAAGCTGTATTATATAATGGTCAGCAGAGCACAGGTGTGCTTGAGCTTGTTCCAAAGCCCATCAACAACCTCAAAGAATACTTGAAATACCCTGTATATAACACTGAGAGTAAGACAATTACGTACACTAAATCAGACAACTTCTATCAATATAATACGTTCTGGTCTTTAGTGAAGAACAAATCCCTACCCTTATTCCTAACCACTTGTGAATCATTGTCTTTAGACAAGGTGGTGAACCAGGCTAACATGGATTATGGCAAGCGTTCTTTCAAGAAAGAACCTCTGCGTGCTAAAGATTTGAAGGTGAGACACATCCTTGATAACGATAGCAAGGTGCATTTGGTAAGTCAATTCATTCTTACACCTGCTCAAATCTCTTACAAATAATGGCAAAGAAGCTCACATCAGAAAAAGCAAGGAAGATATTGCACGACAAAAGCGTGCATGGAAAGCCTCTTACAGAGAAGCAACGTAAGTTCTTTGGAGCTATTGCTGGTGGGGCTAAGCCTTATCAAGATGGTGGCTGGTTGGACAAGTACGATGACACACCCCAAGCACAGAATGGTATAGAAGGTACAATGGGCGGTTTAACAGACATTGGATTCAAACATAATGGTGCATGGGGTGGGGCCTGGAGAAATGGTGGAACAACACTACAACCTCCCATGGCTGGTGCTCTTCAAGCAATCCCTCTAATGCAAATGGGTGGAAGCCTTCCTGGTGCTGTAGGATTTATGTATGCACGTACACAGAGCCCTGCTCCTTCTAACGGTCCCTATGCTAAGAAGACCAAGGCTAGTGCACAGAATGGACAGGAGATGAAATACTACCAAGAAGGATTAGACTTCAAACCTAAGACCATTAGTCAGGATGGTAGTCAGCTTAGACTTATTCCCAGAGCTACTGGAGATATGTCTTCCTATGTTCCAAAGATAGATGTTAAAAAAGAACAGCTAGCTGCTGCTGCTAAAAAGAATCAAGCTGCTAGAGAAGCTATAGAAAGACAAGGAGAAATAAAACCATATGTTCCCCAATCTCCTAACTCTAGAGCATGGGAAAAATTAACCAATCCTGTTGAAGCTCTTGGATATGTTGTACGAGGAGAAAGACTTCCAGAAAACTTCTCAAAAGGTCAATCTAGAACAAGTGGTCTTAATGCTATTGTAAACACCCTAAATCCGTACCAGATAATTGATTCTGGAGCTGAGTTTCTTATAGGAACTGGTAATATTATAAAAGATGTTGCTACTGGTGATTTTGAAAGTGCTTCTAATAGAGTGCCTTCTACAATATTACAAGGACTTGGAGCAGCCCCAACGTTAACAGCGTTTCCGAAAAGTAGTATTACAAGAGGTCTACAAACTCTCTCTGATTTACCAAAGGCTAGAACTGTTAAAGAAGTTATTGGACGAATTGGTGGTGTTCCAAGTGAAACAAGTATTCCAAGGATGGCAATGGATGATGTTAAGGCATTAAGACAAGTTCAAGAGATAGGAAGGCTTAAAGCAACAGGAGCAAGAAGTGCAGAACAAATGAGATATGCCTTGCAAAATAATCTTCCTGAAGAACACTTTCAGAAGGTATTTAGCAGATCAAGAAAAGAGGCAGAGGATCTTCTTGCTAGTGGATTTGGAGAACAAGAAGCTCAGGCAGCAAATGCAACAAGAGAGCGTCTAACAGAGTTGATTAATAGACCACGTCAACGTAATAGAGAAGTGCGTTCAACGCTTGATGATGAAACAATGCAAGCTGTTGAGGATTTTAATAATAGACCCGTTACACCTGAGTTGCAAGCCCAACGAGACAGACTTAGAGCTCAGATGCGTCAACTTGATCAAAGAGGATCTAGTTCTACAGGTGATTTTACAAATATAGACAGATCTGAAAGTGTATTAAATAGTTTAGAAAGTTATGGAAGAATTAGTAATTCAGGAAATGTTTTACTTCCAGGACAAGAAGGTGCCACGTCTTTTGTTGATCGTTTAGCTGATGATATCAATAGATCTATTAATAAAGCAATTAATCCTGTTAGGAATATTAACCGTAAAGTGGTAAATTTATTTAATAAGTATTCACAAGACTACCCTTATTATTCAGGAAATGTTTTACAGAAAGTTCCAACACTTTCTTTATCATCTCAAGGGAGTTTAAAAAATGTTTCCAAAACAACAAGTTTTGCCCCAGAAGGAATTCAATCAGGAGATGTTTTCACAGGAAGTTTAAACACATCACATAGTTCATATCTTCCTCAACTAAAACAGGTATTTAAATATACCAAAGGAGAGCCTCAATTTCTTGGTTACAAACGAATGAATGAGATGGGCTTTCTGTCTAACTATAATTATACAAATGAGGACATTGCAAAATATTTGAACTCAGAGATAGACGAACAGATAAAAAGAGGAATCCTTCCAAAAAATATACAACGACCATTTTTAAAAAAATCTCTAGGACCAGATAAAGTGATACTTCCTCAATATGGTATAAGACAATATCAAGATGGTGGAGATATAACTGTAGACCCTATGGGATATTGGAACCCTGAGAACGTGGGTGGTCCTGTCATCATCCCATCTAACATAATCACTATGGAGGGTGTAGATCAACCCCTCCTTGGAATATCTGACACAGGAGATGTCCAATACATGGAACCAGGAGAAGACTATGAGTTTGATGGTGAATACGTAACAGAATATCCTGTAGCTAAAGGTGGTGTGAGTGTGAATAATGCTGATGCTCAACCACTTAAAAAACTAGACCAATCACTTAACTTTACAAACTATAACAAACCAACCAAGGGTGGCTGGTTAGATAAATATAACTAACATGAAAAAACAGATGCTCAAAATCGCTGGTGTCAAGTCTGAAAAGGAATTCTATGATAAGTTTCCTGATGAGGCATCCTTCATGGCTAAGCATGGCAAAGAGTTTAAAAAAGCTATGCGTGGGTCTAAGATTGAAAAAGCTCAGGTGGGAACTAAAAAGTCCCCTGTAGATCAGTCTCCTGGACCAGGATGGGAGTGGGACCCTTATATGAATCAATGGGTGTTTGGGGGTATGGACTACTCTCAAATGGAACAGAAAGGAACTCCTTCTGTCCCTACAAAAAATCCGTATGATGAGATTGTTGGTGGTTTGTCTAAACTTACAGGTGAGGGAACAGGTGTAAATCCTCAAACTAAAGCTCCAACCACTGAAGGAACTTCTAGTGATATAATTCCTTATCTGCAAGCTGGTGTAGATGTTATTGGTGGCATTAGCATGATTAAAGGACAAAGAGATGCTGTACGTCAGGCTAAACAAATGGCACAACTTACAGGGGTTCAATCTGCAGCAGCTGCTAGCAGACCTATGCAACAGCCTAGAAGACAATATGTTAGACCAGAAGATGTTATTCCACAACCTGAACAAATGTTCCCTTCTTATGGTGTAGGTACAAATGTACTTGCTCAAGATGGTGCAATGATTGGTGGCACACCTACAGAGATTCAGAACATGTACAATCCTGGCACTCTTTATAGTGATTTAGGATATGAGCCTTTGAATGACACATCTAAGGTGAAGCAGTATGTGGCTGGTGGTAAACTTAAAAAAGCTGCAGATGGCTCAGGTGTTGAGGGTGGTTTTGACATAGGCTCCCTTTTCTCAAATCAGCAAATTATGGGTGGCGTTGGACAACTCATAGAAGGAAAAGCTCCAGAGGCTGGTAATAGAATAGGTAGAGGTATTGGTACAGCTGCTGGTACAGCTATTGGTGGTCCTATTGGTGGTGCAATTGGTGGTTTACTTGGAAGTGCTATAGGTGGAATTGTGGATAGAAGTGAGGAGAAGATTAAGAGATATCAAGACCAAGCTACAAGAAGCATGGGGAACATCATGGGTCAACAAATGGGAGTGAACATACAAAACAGATTTGGTGCTTTTATGCAAGACGGTGGTACCACATCTCCATATGAGTGGGTGAGTCATACATGGCAGCCTAGAACTATTACACAGTTTGGAGAATACAAAATGAAAGACCTTCTCAAACCTCCAGCAGATGCTGACATGCTTAGAGCTGGTGGTCACTTGAAAGCTTACACTCCTCCTAGTGCACGAGCTATGTCTACAGAAAGACCAGCTATGCAAATGGGTGGAGAACTACAGACACACTGGGGTGGATATGCAGAACCTATGTCCTACAATCCCTATCTACCAGATGGTGGTGAGACTATCATGTTCAGAGGCCAATCCCACGATGAATCTGATGGAAGAGGTAACACAGGTATTGGTATTACGTATGGTGAGAATCCTGTAGAGGTGGAGCGTGGTGAGCCTGCTGTAAAGCTTCAAGATGGTACAAGTGGAGACACCAATCTCACTGTATTTGGAAATATTAATATTACAAAAGCATTTGCAAGCATGTTAGGAGATTCTAAAGCTCAGGGCAAGAAGTTTAAAACTTATGTAGCTGACTTGTCCAAACAAGAAAACAAACAAAACAAATTGATTGACAAGTCTATAGATCAACTTGACAATATGAACGTACAAAACTCTTTTGACAAGCTTGCCTTAGGAACCCTCCAGGCAAACATTGAAGGGGCTAATGCTAAACTTAAAGACTTAGCAGAAAAGAAAATGGATGCTGCAGCTCTTCAAAATGCTATTAATGATAGCAAGGAAGAAGACCTTTTAAACGTAACAGACAGTGGTGAGGTGCTTGCAAAGAAAGGGGCTAATATACCAAAAGCACAACGTGGCACCTCTTCTGGAAAAGCAAGAGCTGCTGCTAGAACAGCAACAGAAACAGTTGTTCCTATGAGCATTCCTGGCACAATAGGAGGACTACCCTTCCGAAGCTATCTCCCAACATATATTGAAGATGAACAACCCGTTGAACAAGAAGTGGTTGTAAACCAGACTCCTTCTGTTGCTCCAATTGCTACACAAAGAACAACAGCTGCTACAACACCTAGAGATACATATAAGAGTAAGTATGGACTAGAGCCTTGGAGAGGAAATGTAACAGGTCTTGGTGCAGCTACAGCTTCTGAACTTAGTGCTAGACAGTGGGATGAGATAGCAGATAAGCTTGGATTTAAAGGACGTGGTAACAAAGAGTTCCAAGAGTTTCTACTTAAGAATCCACAGTCTAAACCATTAATTGAAGCTAGACACCAGAGACTATATGGTAAAGATCCATTTGTAGATGAAAAGCTTGGTGCTGGATGGGAAGGTGTGATTGACCTAGTGAGACCTAAGACAGGAGGTTTACCAAGAGAACTAAAGCAGATTCCTGGAACATCAATTACACCAAAGCTTTCAGCTGTTCCAACAGGAACAACCAGACCTATGGATGTTAAAGTTCAGGAAGAAGGGTTTAATTTCATCCCATATTTGAACCAAGCAATATCCTATCTAAGAAGACCTGATGAGGAACAACTAGATCCTAGACAACTTCTTGGTGAAATGTACGCATTGTCCACCAACCAGGTGGAGCCTGTATATGCTCAGAAGTTCATGCCTCAGTTGTCCACACCTGTTGACATATCTCTACAGGACATCCTAAACCAGAACCAGGCTGACTACAATGCTACACAAAGACTGGTGGGATATAATCCAGAGGGACTGGCAATGCTAAACGCCCAGAAATACCAGGCTAACCAAAGAGTGCTGGGTGAGCAGTTTAGAATGAACCAAGCTGAAAGACAGCGTGTGTATGAGCAGAACAGAAACCTGCTAAACCAGGCCAACCTAACTAATCTACAAATCCTTGATCGTCAACAAGAAAGACAAGCAACTGCCCTTTCTAAAACAAAGGAAACTACACGTAGAGCCCTTGAGTCCATATCTGATAAGTTCCTTAAGAACAGACTTCAGAATAGAACTCTAGCCACTGCACAGAACTTGTTCAACTATAGATATGATCCCAGCTTTAGAACTGTGAACGTGAACCCTTTATGGCAACCCATTATTCCAGATGCAGGAACTCAAAACCTATCTTTAACCACCACAGCTAATTCTTCTCCTGGTTTAAATGTTATGGAACAGGCAGCTTTAAAAAATCTCCTGTCTTTAACCAGCGGAAAGGATGGAGTTTCTGTAAAAAAGAGCCATCTGAACAGCTCTATAGTGAAAGCCCTTAAAAAGCTCTAACTGAGTTAGTTAGAGTGATTTACCAAAACTTGTTATTCCTCTTGGAAGATATAATTTTTCATATTACATTTGTAACTTATGGCCTCGTATACAGACATAATACCAGAATTTAAACCCTACGTCCAGCAACTCCCTGTGGAGATGATGATTGCTGTGGGTATGGAAAAGCAGAGACGCTATGATGAAGGTATTTCTAAACTTCAGACACAGATTAATAATGTGGCTGGACTTGAGGTGCTCAGATCTCAGGACAAGGCTTATTTGCAGTCAAAGCTAAATCAGCTGGGAAACAATTTAAAAACTGTAGCTGCTGGCGATTTCTCTGATTTTCAATTAGTTAACTCTGTTGGAGGGATGATTGGGCAGATTGGAAAAGACAAGGTTGTACAGGCTGCTGTTAAATCTACTGTTAGAGACAAACAAAACTTAGCTCTTATTGAAGAGGACAGAAAAAAAGGCACCCTATCTCCACACAATGAAACCTATTACAGTAAACAAAGAAATGCTTATTTGAATGCAGGACTTACAGATAGTCAAGGTAATCCTGTGGTTTTCAACGGAGTGTATGAACCTTTCTTTGATGTTAATAAGTTTGCCAGGGAAACCTTTGATTCAGTGAAGCCTGAGGGCTATACATTTGAACAGATATATCAAACTGATTCTAATGGTAACATGTTGATGGAAGACGTGATTGACCCAAAGACTAAAAAGGTGGTGGGTCAAAAGCCAGTGTTTTCACCAGTGATGACAAGACTAGAACAGGAAGGACGTTTCCCAAAAACTGTAAGACAAACGCTAGAACAAATATTTTCTGATGGTAGAGTGTCTAGACAGTTACAGATAAGTGGAGAATATATATACGGTGGATATGATCCAAGCTCTTTAAAAACAAGAGTGGCTGAACTTGCAAATAAAAAGATTGCCATTTATGACAGTGAACTTGCAGGTTTAAACATTAAAAAAGCTACAGGACAAGATGTTCAAGCTGATATAGATAAACTTATCACCCAAAAGAAAAAGGCAGAACTTTCCTATAGTGAGCTAGCTAGACTAGCAGATACCAATCCTGATGCTGTTAGAGGTGTGCTTTACAAAGATGATGTATATGACAACTTTACATCTATGTATGGCACCATCAAAGAGAAAAGAACCACTCACGAGAATCCAGGATGGAATCAGATGTTCAAAATGCAACAAGAAGAGAACGACAACAGAAGGCATGCTGAACAAATGAAATACAACTGGGCCTCTCTAAAGCAAAGAGATCAACAGCACAAGGACAATATGAGGATGGAGATTATGAAGCTATCAGCTAAAACCCAACCTCAAGATACAGGAATACCTTCTTTGGCTGAAATGAACACAAGTATGTCATTGATTTCCATGGAAGAGGGTATGGTGACAGATAGAGCTGTTAAGTTTAATGATGCTGTTGTTGATCTTGTATTACAGAGTGGAGCTCTTTCTGACTCTGTTAATCAAACAATAAGAAACTTTGGTGGGAAAATATCTCCACAAGAGGCTGTTAGAAAGGTGGCTGAGTTCAACTCTAAGAAACTTGGCATGTCTCCAGATGAGTATACACAATGGCTCTATAATAAAGCTGTCCAAGAAATGGCTAGAGTGGGTGATGCCAATCTCACTGCTCCACAAAAAGCAGCAAAGATTTCTGCTGAGAATGCCTATTCTGCATTCAGAAAGGTGATGGATACAAGAACTGAGATTGATAAGAAGGTGGGTGCCAATCCAATGCTTGAGCTTACAAGAAACCTAAGAACAGAAAAAATATCTCTATTAGATGGTACAAGATTAGAACTCACTCCGCAGGACCAATATGATATAGCAATGGCTTATGAAGGAAGTGATTGGTATGAAAGTGCTGAAGTGAAAGCTGAAGCAAAAGCTGCTCAACAAAGACTTAAGAATAAAGGATTTAATGAAGACACTGTAAGCAAAGTGATGCGTTGGATGCAATATGAAACTAGTGACGCTCCTTTGAGAATGGGAAGAATGGGAGATCTTACAGCCAACACTCTAAAACAACTTGCACAACAAGTGGATAAAAGAGAGAACGTTCTTCAAATGAAAAATAGAGCAGCAGTTATAAAAAGCTTCTATCAAGTGAATCCCGTTTTAGAAAGAACAGTGACCACTGGAGATGCTGAAACTGATAGATATAGAATGGCCAATGTGGGTACACTAATTGGAAAATACTCTAGAACAGGTTTACAAGAGTCTCCAGGATTTATGGATAATGTAGGTGTTATGATGAACATAGCCACTGGAAAAGAAAAAGGAGCAATATCTGTTGTGGCTAAGAAAGATGAGGTGACAGGAGAAATCACTCCCAAGGTGGTGTTTACAAGAGAGGATGGAAGCTTTGGTGGAGAGATGACTATTACACCAGCTGAGGCTTCTTCTATTGGCTCTAATGTTAATCAATGGTGGCAGTCTGATAATGTAAGACAGGCTCAGATTGCCATAAATGCTACGGGCAATGGAACTACAGCTCTTTCTGGAATGGTGGATGATCCTCAGACATATATTGACAATGATGTGTACTATTACAAGTCTGACTTTGCCAACTTAAGAAATATGGCAGATGATGTAAAGGGTAATATATCAATGCAGAATTTTGTTGATAGTAAAACTGGACAAGTTTCTAATATCTATTTTGGTCACATATTTGTAAACGGTGCAAATGGTAGAATATACAAACCTAGAGCCCTTCCTCCAGTGGGAAGTTTAGATGAGGTGATAGAGCAATTTAACGGGCTCACTCCTCAAATGATTGAACAGTTTAAGATAGAGGCTAAAAACAAGAAGTAACAATGGCAGAGATTCCTGGAAAACCTATAAATCTGGGAGGCGTAGCAAAAGGCCTACCCACCTATACACCATCTCCAAGCTATAGCCCTGGCCCAGGAAATGATGGAAGGGGAGCTTTGTCTTTTGATGAAATGGTTAGCACCATTCCTACAGGAGGAGACAAGGGTGTTCCTTCTATTCCTACAAGTTCACTGTATATTGGTGACAGATATAAATACACATTTCCTTTTAGAAACACAGAGGAAATGGCTGCTCAACAGCAGTCCACCATGGATAAGTGGGCAAATGGTTTTGCAAAGATGGCAGGCACTGCTGCCACCACATTTCTTGCTGGTACTGTTGGTACTATTGTAGGGGTGGGTAATTACATTGGTAGTGGTTTTAAGTTTTCTGCATTCTATGACAATCCTGTAAACAGAGGACTGGATGTTGTAAATGATAAGATGGAAGACTACCTTCCAAATTATTATACACAGGCTGAGAAAGATGCTAACTGGTTTGGATCAGAAAACCTTCTCACTGCTAACTTCTGGGCAGATAAGGTGATTAAAAACCTAGGATTTTCCATAGGTACACTTGGAGCAGGATTTGCTTGGGGAGCAGCTCTTAGAGCTATAGGCCTCACTAACAGACTTGTGCAAGCTGGAAAAGGACTTGAGACAGCTACAAAGGTGGAACAAGCAATTGCTGCTGCTGCTCCAACAGCCAGATTTGGAGCTATATCCAATACACTCTCTACTCTTTCCAATCAATATCTTAGACCTCTTGCAGCCACTGCTCTCACTAATGCAGAGAGAGGCATTGTTTCTGTAATGGGAACAATGGGTGAATCTAGCTTTGAGTCTCTACAGGCAATGAATGATTATAGAGACAGAATGATAGATGCCTATTTTGAAAGATATGGCACTAGACCAACAGGTGCAGATTTGGATGAGATTAACCAATACGCAGAGAACGTAGGTAACTTTACATGGGGAATGAACGCTGCTCTCCTGAGCGCAACCAACTATATACAACTACCAAAAATATTAAGCTCTTCTAGAAACGCTGAAAGAAGGCTGATGAACGATGTTGTAAAATCAAAGGTGGATGATGCAGCCACTCTCACAGAAAAGGTGGGAGCAAAATTTGAAGCAGCTCCTTCTATATATCAAACTGTTGCAGGTGGAACTGGTAGAGCGTTCCAAAAGTTTGTAGCTAGGCCTATAGGTCTTTTGTTCTCTCCTGTAGAAGCTTTTGAAGAAGGTGCACAGTTTGCCATCTCTACAGGGGTGGATGATTATTTCAACAGAGCTTTTGAGAACAGAGAGGACACATCTTCTTTCTTTGCCAACCTAGGAGGAGCACTTAAGAATGTCTTCTCTACAGGCGTAAATGAAACCCTATCCTCTAAAGAGGGTATGGAGTCTATTCTTATTGGTGGAATATCAGGAGGCATCCAAACATCCTTCTCTCCATTTGGAATGAGTGAGGTGAAAGAAAGAGGACTTTCTGGAGAAGGTGGTGTAAGAAAAAGAAATACAGACATTGCCCTTGAGGAACTTAACAAGTCCAAGAAACTCAATGAGGTGTTCAAGGATGCTGTTAAATATATTAACATTGGCATAAACTCTCAGAAGCTTCGTAGAGAAGCTATTTCTGAGAACGACACTCTATCAGAAAAAGATTATGAGAAAGACTACACTCTTTCTTACATCATGCCTAGAGTGAAATACGGGAAGCTAGACTCTATAAGAGAAGAGCTTAACTTGTATAAACAGGCAGCTATGTCTGATGAAGGATTTGCAGAACTCTATGCAGACGGTATTGTGTTACAAAATGAAACCAGAGAGAAGTTTTTACAACGCATTGAAAGAGTGAGAGATAACGCTGAGAGTGTAGCAAAGATTTATGAAACATTTGATGACAGTTATTCATCTGTTGTAGATGATAGTGGCAAAAGGAAGTATAGTGATAATGTCATTGAGAAGATGGTGTATGCCACAGCTAAGATTGCTGATTATGATGAGAGACTAGCTAGCTTAGACAACAACCTTTCTGAAAGAGGGCTGAGTACATCTACATTTAAAAATGCTCTTGTTGGAACAGAAGCCTGGAAAGAAGGAAACATTAGAGAAGCTCTCAGAAGCCCTGAGGTGGAAGAGGCTTTGACAGAGGTGGCTGGCTTTATAAATGATCAAGAACTGGATGTCACTAAAAATGAACTAAGAAGAGATTTTGGTGACTTTGCAGAGATGGCACTAAGAAGAAAGCTTTTCATTGATGAGTTTAATAACATATTAAAATCTCCTGAAAGCTATGAAGGAGAAGGTGGGTTTGCTGAAGAAGTGGAACCAGAAACTGGAGCTATTGTAAAACAGCAGGTAACACCAGAAGGAGCAAAGAGAAAAAAGACTATAAACAAAGAGCTTGAGTTTGGCAGAGAATACTCTCTTAGAACACTTGGAAAGGTGGAAGATGGTAAACTCAAAGCTGCTCCAAAGCTCACCTTATTATCAAAAACTGTATTTGGTGACTTAGAGGTGAAGCTTCCTAATGGGAAGGTGGTCTTTATGAAACCAGAGGAGTTTAGAAGATATGAGGTGGTGGATGATGTAGTGGATGATGCACAGGCTGAAGAAATAGTGAATGATGCTATTGACAGTGTTCTTAGAAAAAGAAAGTATAGCAGCATCCCAAAGCCTGAGGGTAACAAGGTGACTTATGTAAACTCCTTGAACAATCCTCAGCTCCTGGCTGATATTGAAAAAGAGATTGCTGCAAGATCTGAGAAGTTCTTTGAGGTGTCTGAAAAAGAAGAGAGAACATCTAAAGAACAAGCTGTAAATCAAGCACTTGCAGAAACTAGTGATAGTGGTATACAGACAAGAGAACCAGGTGCAGGTAGCTTTGAACCAGATAGCAGGAAAACAGATCAAGAGGTTGTTAATAGTACAAAGCCTCCTGTAGAAGCATATTCTCAAGAAGAGCCTTTAGCTGAACATCATGTTCGTGCTAACAGGTTTGGAGCAAACTTCTACACCTTTGCTAATAGAGACAACTTCCGTGGTGTAATTGTTACACAGGGTAATCAAGCTCAGCTTGGTATTCCTGGCCTTACACAATGGCTTAAGGATAAGGGTAGAGGTGGTGAAGAAGTTGACCCAGCTAAAACAATTGCACTGGTTGTAATGGGAATTGATCCTATTACAAACGAGAGATATTTTGTGGGTGAGAACGGTGAGAAACTTGCTAAACCCACACTAGACACTATCATCTATCAGGCATTCCCAGAAAGTCTAGAATGGAGTGGTGGTGGTTCTATGTTTAGAGAAAGCACCCCTGATGATGTTAGAAAAGCTCTGACAAAAGATTACATGGCTTGGAGAGAGGCTACACTAAAATCTCCAACTAACGATCTATACAGAATCAGTGCTTCTTTTGGAAGCCCAAGATATGTAGGAGAGCTAAATGAAAATGGAAAGTTTAAAGCTGATCCTACAGCTAGAGTGGCTGTAGAAGACTCTGGGTTAGTGTCTGAAAAAGAACTAAGAACAAAAAGAGTGGTGGGTGTTCCCACAACAGATGGTGCTGTTGTTTATGGATCTTCTACATTTAATGATGTAAAAGGAGTTCCTATTTTGTATTCTCACAACGGACTTGTGAGACTTGATAACAGAAACATAACCAAGCCTGAAGCTGAGCTTATCTACAGTGCAATTGAAAGACTTGCTTCTAACTTGTTCAAAGACAAGAACTTAAAGAGTGGCGAGTCTGTAATGCTTTACAACTGGCTTAAGTCAGTGATATATTGGGGTACACCCAAAGATCCTCAAGGTAACAGAAAGCCTGCTGGTTTCAGCAGTGTGTTCTTTGAGAATCAACAACTCATAATGGGTAAGGAGGAGAAGAAGTTCTCCATCAAACCTTCTGCCCTCAAGGCTAATAAAGCTGCCATTGTTGAAGAACTCCAGAAGATGTACAACAATGTCAACTCTACATTAGTGAGTGGTGGACAGAAGAAAGACTGGAACAAACCCTACACTGAGATTACAGCCATCACTCCTGAGGGTATTCAAACCAGAGAGTGGAAGAACTATCAGTCATTCCTTCTGTCTAAGAAGAACCCTGATGGTAGTGCAAGGAACCCAAAAACAATTCCTCTCACCACCAGAATCAGACCTCTCAAGGATAGTGAGGATACAAACAGAAAGGGTATTTATTTCACCCTGATAGATAAGAAGGGTAACACTTCCCAAGAGGTTCCACCTAAGCAACCTGCTAAAAAGGTGGTGGTGCCTCCCACAGCCACTGAGGCCAAGAAAACACAGCCTGTCAAGAAGTTTGACCTTCAAGGCAAAGAGAACATACTACCTACAAAGCTGGGGGATATTCCATTCACTATTGACAAGAAGAAGTTTGATGAGACAGATGGTAAGCAGGGAATACTACTACCTGATCCAGCCACTGATCCACAATATAAATTAACCCTAGAGGGAGCAATTACAAAGCTCTCCACTATTCCTAATTCTGGTGTTACAGAAGACACTCCTGATGAGCAAGCTGTTGCTGTTGCTGAGAACGTTCTTAGAAACCTGATTAGAGCTGAGATAAAGAAACAAATTGCTCCAGCTCCTGCTGCTCCAGCAGCAGCTCCTGTTTCTGATATAGAAGAAGTAGATAGTGTAGATGAAGTGCAAACAAGATTGAATGAAGATCTTGGTGTAACATCTAAAATTACTATAGATAGCTATCTTAATGGGCTTCATTATGTTCAAACAGAAGATGGTAAGTATTATGTAATTCCAGATTCTAATGCTGCTGGATATGGTGATATGTCTGCGATAGAAGTTACAAAAGAACAAATCATAAAACCATTTAGAACAGAAGCTGAATGGAAGAAAGTTGGTATAGATGTAGCTGCTTTAGAAGGAGCTAAACCCACTATAGCTCCTAGTCTTCAGGAGAGAGTGAACCAGAGAAAGAAAGCTGGTCCTACAAAGAGAGGCAGTGACTTCAGATTGATGATAGCCAAGGACTTAGAAAAGCTGAAGCCTGAGAACTGGTCTAAGGTGGAACAGTGGCTCAAGACCAACTATCCCAACATTCCTGTTTATCGTGTAAAGAACTACATCCTGGCTGCTAATGGAATGAGAGCACATGGTATGTTTAAAGATGGTGCCATCTACCTGTCTGAAACTGGAGAGGTGGGTACAGTGTACCACGAGGTGTTCCATGCTGTATGGCAAGCCCTTACAGATCCTGCTGAGCGTGCACAGATAGCCAGTGAGTTCAGAGGAAGAAATGGTTCTTTCTTTGACAGAGCTAGTTTGAAGAACGTTAAATATACTGACGCTACAGACAAGCAGATGGAAGAGAAGCTTGCTGAAGAGCTCAGAGATTATATTCAGGAAGGTAAGGTTCCTCAAAAACCTGCTGGTCCTAAGTCATTGATTGCCAAGCTGTTTGCTGATATTGTCAACTTCTTTAAGACATTCTTTACAGGTGAGAAGGCTGCATTCAATACAGAGGAACTATTTAAGAAGATAGGTTCTGGCTACTTTGCACAAGCTACACCGTATGACTCACCTCTTTCATTTGCCAAGAGAGGATTCATAGATATAGATGAGGTGGTAGGTGGAGAACTCGCTGACTACAACCTAGATGTGTTTACAGGTGAGCAGGTGCATGACCTTATGCAACACATGACTTACATCACTGTAAGAGACCTGTTTGAAGAGAACGAAGGACTATTCCAGATTGTAAAGAAGAAGAAAGCTGGTATGTACGATGATCTTCAAACAGAGCTTGGAGATCTTATGGCAGACAATGTCACTCAGATTGAGGGTATGATTGCTGATGGAGATATTACAGCTGCTGAGGGTGATGTGATGATCGGTCATTATAACAAATTGTACGAGAATATTTTAGACAACTGGGACAGTCTTGTTGAGAAGCATGAGGAATACATTAGGTCGTACAACATTGAGTTTGATGAGAATGATGAGATTGATCTAAACACCCTTGAGAAAGGAAAAGATGATCCTTATGGGGATGCTAGGAAGATAGACAATATGAGAAAGACCAACGCTGCTGTAAAGCTGCTATTGGCCAGTCTTCCTATTATACAAAGTGATGGCACTGAAAGATTGTCTTCTATTGGTGGATACACCCTGCTACCCATGAGTGAGATATTCATGGGAGTGATGAACAACGTTCACACCTCTCGCAGTATGACAGAAATGCTGAGCAGAGTGAAGGCAATGTCTGAGGATGATCCTAAATACATCAAACTTTACAACCGCCTCTCTAGGCTCAAGAACATAGATGAGCTTGATAATGCAGCAGATCTACAACTGCTATCTGCCTTCTGGAGATCATTCAAGAAACAATCTCCTGCGGTGAAAACTGTATACATCCTAGATAATGGTGATGTACAGGTGGGTGATGCCAACTTCACCACTGCTGCTAGACAGGTGAAGGATGAGTTTGTGAATGATATCAAGGAAGCTATTGCTAAGGGTAGCAAGTATTTCAAGAAGTCTGAGAACGGTAAGTCTTATATTGGTAATGCTGATGCTATTAAAAAGGATGTGAAACAAGACAGCCTTGAGAAGCAAGTAGCATTCCTAAATGAAATAGGTATTGAGTTTGATGGTGAGAGACTAGCAATGCTGCCTGAAAGAACAAAGTTTTCTGAGGCTGTAAATGGTATTAGAACCAGTATTGCTAATGGTAGAAGTGTAATGACTATTGGTGGACGTACACTTGATATTGACCTACGCTTACGCCAGCTTGCTGAGATAAAGGCCAAGATGGACAATCCAGAGTTTAGCTCCACTTATTACAATGTAAACGGTGAGCTCACACAGACATTCATTGGAACCAATGCTGCTAGTGATCTCTACGATATGCTATCACAGATTGATAATCTTTCTGAGCTTGCAAATACACAGTACGAGTATCTACTTACTGACTCTTTTGCAAAGAACTCTGTACTGTTGTACAAGATGTTTGACAAAGAGTCTGGTGACCGCATCCAAGATACAGAGGATATTATGCAACCTGCCTATGCAGATGGTACAGTGAATGAAAAGAAGGGCAGACAAAGAGAATCCTCTAAGCTTAATTACAAAGAAAGACTGGTTCAGGAAATCAACCTGAACATGGCAGGTTTCTACCTGAACCTTGTGCCTGGAGATGCCTCTATTGAGCACATGAGCAATATGGGTAACTTTGTAGATAAGTCAGAAATACTTACCAACTACAACCGTGTACACACCATCTTCAGAGGATATCTGGAAGATGAGGTGGCCCTAGTTAAAGAAGATCGTCCTGTAGCAGATGGTAAAAACTCTGGTGACCTTCGTTTCTTCAAGAGTATTCTTGGAGAGGATTTACAGAACAAAGTGTTGGCTTACGAAGGGTCTATAACTGAACTGTATGCAAGTGAGGATGAGGCTGATGTAAAGCTTGTTAAGGATATAAACGAAGCTATTGACAAGTTTATAAATAAAGAAAGAGACAGAACAAGAAACCTTTTAGCAGAATATGGGGCTATCAAGGTGATTAATAATCAGCTTGTTACAGAAGGTTTGTCTTTTGGTAGAGATGGTATGACAGATGAGGAGCTTAACAATCAGCTTGCTGCCCTGTCTATCAACTATGCAATAAACAATATTGAGCTTCACAAGCTTCTCTATTCTGATCCATATCAGTATTCTGATGAGCTGAAGCGTATAAAGAACTTCCATTCTCCACGTCAGGCAATCATTAACAGCTCTGATGAGATGAACACAGCATTCCATCAAACATGGAATAAGGGATTTGCTCAGGGTGACTTAGGGTTTACAGACTTTGAAAGAGACTTCTTCAGAGCTGCCACTATAGATGATGTTGAGTCTATGAGTGACTTGCAGGATTATGGAACCTTTAAAGAAACAGACGGTGGTGGTATCATCAGCCTCAAGGCTCTTCGTAATTTTAAAATCAGAGCTGGAGAGTGGGATGATACTCAAGAGGCACAATACAAATATGACATTGTTTGGGAAAAACAAGATAAGGGTGGTAAGCTAACAGGGGCAGAAAAGAAAATCCTAAGAAAGGGTAACCCCAAGGTTATGCGTACATACACCCCCATCAAACCTATTGTGTCTGGTAATAAAGCCAATGGTAGACCATACAATGATGTGGTGCTTGACAAGTTTGCCCTCTATCCCTTCTCTTACAGAATGCTGAAAGAGATAAATCCTACATCAAATGCCATCAAGTTATATGACAAGATGCAAGCAGAAGATGTTGATTATGTGGTGTTTAAGAGTGGTAGAAAGGTGGGAGCTGAAGAGACATTCTCTTTATATGACGAGAATGGTAATTTCAATACAGAGTCTTTTGAAACTGAGGAGCAGAAGAACAATCCTATGATGCCTCAAACTGTACTAAATGTACCGTTTGCCATCATGAGCATTCAGTCTGATGTGCCTTCTAAAGAAGAGAATGAGGTGACCAGAGGATCTCAAATGACCAAGCTTGCTACGCTTGACTTCATGGCTGCTGGTGTACCTATTGACTTCAGACCAGATATTGAAAGCTTCACAGAGAGATATAATCTATGGTTTGCTTTAGATGAGAATGGAAAGCTAGGGTACAATGATGGTGACAACCTATATAAAGAAATCAAGAACAACCAAGACATCCTTGAGGCACTTGTTGAAGAAGGGGTGTATGCACTCACTAGTGAGTTTGGTTTGACAAAGGTGGATGAAGGATATAAGATTGAGAGCTTTGATAAGGTGGCAGAAGCTATTAGAAGAGAGGTGACCAAGCGTGAGGTGAATGATAATATTAGCGCTGCTCTTAAAGGCTACAAGAGTGGGTCTGTAATCCTTGAAGCTACGCCTGCCTACCAACAAATCAGAAACGTACTATATTCTATTGCTGACAGAAATGTAATGTCTCCAAAGATGAGCGGTGGTATGAAGGTGCAAATCCCTTCCACCCTCTTAGAAGGAGGCACTAGAAAGGTGAAGGATGGTGTATATGCTTCTGACATCTTGAAGTTCTATGAGGACAAAGATGGCAAACGCTATTGCGAAATCATGGTGGCTAGGTGGTTCAAGAGTGACCTGTCTGATGATGAGTTGCTTGACGAGCTCAAGAAAACTGGCATCCTTGAGGGTGTAGGTTTCCGTATTCCTACACAGAAACAAAACTCTATTGACAGCTTTGTAATTAAAAGATTCCTTCCAGAAGAGTTTGGGGATGCTGTTGTCATACCCTCAGCTCTGGTTAAGAAGGTGGGATCTGACTTTGATATAGATAAACTCAACGTCTATTTAAAGAACGTTGATGTCAATCCTACCACTGGAGAGATAAGACTAATCCCTTATCAAGGTGCCACTGAGGAAGCTAGAAACAAGTTTAAATACAGAAGTGATTTCAAGAAGTCTTTGGAGAATGGGTACATCGAGTCTTTACAAAAGCTTGTGTCTCATCCACTTAACTTCAAAAACCTAGTGAAGCCCAACTCTGCTGACCAGATGAAGAAGCTTTCTAGAGAGATAGTAGATAAGCTTGGACTGGGTACATTCGACTATAACATAGCTGGGAACATGATTAGTAGAAGGTTTATGTCTAGACTAAGACATGCCTTGGTTACAGGTAAGTATGCTATTGGTATTGCTGCTGTAGCTCAAACTAATCACTCTCTAAACCAGCGCACTCCTATATACATAGACTTTGAGGGTAGAAAGGATATGCTTAGCCTGCAGGATAGAAAGTTCCTTGGAGATGGTAAAATCAAGTTTGCTGAGTATAATACACTGGTGGTAGGTAACAAGGTTGTTCCCACAGTGTCCATGATTGAGAGTGCCAAGAAGAAAAATCCAGATACCATCTCTGACACAATTGGTCAGTTTATCGATGGGTATGTGGACATTTCTAAGGACACCTGGATTATGGAAATAGGTGCAACCCCTACGGTAGCATCTACATGGTTATTCCTTATTAAGGTGGGAGTGCCTATTGAAACAGTGAGCTATTTCATGAACCAACCCATCATCCGTGAGTATCTACGTGAGATTGAGAAATCAGGAACTAACTGGTTATTTGATGAAAGGCTTTCTAAAAAGCTATTGGAGAAGAATCTTAAATACAAAGGAAAGACTATTAAGGTGGAGCAGGTTCCAGATAACGATGTGCTCTTTGATATGATTGGTAAGAAGGAACTCAACCCCACTGAGAAGGCTCAACAGCGTTTCATGTTGCGTGAGTTCTTGAAATACTCTAAGATGGGTCAGCAGTTGTTCTATGTTACACAGGGAACCAACTTTGACACCTCTTCATTCAACGATCCTTTCTTGATATTCAAGAAGTTATATCAGCTGGACAAGGCAAGAAAAACTATATTCTCTTCAGTGGATGACATCCTTGAAAGCTCTTTCCTTGGCAAAATGAAAGACGGTTTGTTGGATGTACGTAATGCTTATTCTGAGGTGTTACTGTCTGACAGACGAGGAACTCTCAGAGAGATTATACAAGATGTTCTAACGCCTTATGTGAACATGAATGATAGAGACTTCATAAGAACATCTCAAAGAGTGGTGTCTACATTATTTGACTGGGCTAAGCAGGTGGATGATAATCTGGCTGAAAGAATAGGTGATGTGCTGCTTTCAAAGGATAAGAACGTGGCAAAGAGAATGAAAGACTTTGTCACCCCTATATTAGATCCTAAGAACTCAGACCATCCTTTACATAACAATCACGTTCTCAAGCTATTAAGATTTGATTTTGCTGATGCTGAACAAGAGGTGAATAACATAAAGCTTGCTAATAAGACAAACAAGGTTTATGATCAGAACCAGATTATATATGCGTTCAAGGAGCTTAAGAACTATTTGAAGAGTCAGAACAACGAGGCTTTGTATAATGACTTGTTAACACTGGCTGTGCTACAATCTGGTCTCACACCATCCACTATATCATTTACAAACCTCCTACCCTACGATGATCTGGTGAGCTTGTACAACAGTTCTATTGCCAACCTTCCAGGCATGACATCTTTAAATGCCTTTAGAGACCTGAATGTGTTTGAAAGAACATTCTGGAACTACGATGATGTGGTGCCACACATGGAAGCTAAATATGTAACAGACTACCTTACAGGTGTAACAGAATATAACACTAACATGGCATTCAAGCCTGAGATATATAACGCTATGAAAGCCAAGGAGTTACCAATACTGCTTAAGGTGTCTCCTATATCCAGAGAAGCCAACTATGATGTAATAGTTTACACTTACGAGAAACAGTTCACAGCTAAGCAGAAAAGAGAAATGAGAAGTAGAGGTGATTATTCTTACATCAAGAGAGGACTGTTTAAGAAGGTGGGACTAGTGGATAATGGAACAGGTGTGATGACATTCATCTACAAAGCTATCAATGCTTGGGGTGATGGCATCTATGCTAAGGAGTTCTATGACACAGCAAGAAAGTCTCAGATAGATAATGGCTACATTGAGTCAGACGAGACTATTACAGATGCAAAAATTCTTTCCTATTTTGGTATTGCTCCAACAGCTTCTGAAGAGGTGGAAGATGATGCTGCTCCAGATGTAGTGGAAACAGAAGAGAAACCAGAAGTGGTGGTGGATTTTGATTCAATAACAGAGTTCACTCCTGAAAGAAAGACTCAGATAATTGCTAACTTTGCTAAGAAGCACAAGCTTACAGAGGCTAAAGCAAAGGAATACATCAATGATGCTATGAAGAAGGATGCTAAAAAGGTGATAAACAAACTTAAAGAATGCTACTAATATGGCTTGTATAAATCCAAATAGTCAAGAGTTTAAAGCTGTCCTAGAAACAACAGGCAATCCTCTACTTGCTGAGCTTGAAATGGATGTCCGTATGAGTTCTCCTGATGTAATCAGTAAGATGAAACAGGCTGCAAAACAAATGGGCATTAGCATCCAGGACCTGTCTGATTATGCCAAAGAAACTGGTATGAATGTCACCTCTGTAGATGGGGTGGCTGACCTAGCTAGAGGAGTGGTGGCTGTTGCTATTGGTAGAGAGGATCAAGCTCTTACGCACGAGATAGTGCATATTGCTACAGCCATTATAGAGCAAACCAATCCTATGCTGATGACTAAGCTCATCTCAGAGATTGGGAAACATCCTGTATACAAAAGAGTATTTGAACAGTATAAGAACAATAAGTATTACCAGCTACCTGATGGTAAGCCTAACATTCGTAAGATAAAGAAAGAGGCTGTAGACACCCTTATTGGTGAAATGATTGTAGACCAGAATGAGGGTAACCAGGAGTTTCCAACAGCCAAAGAGAAGGAAGAAAGAAACTTAGCTCAAAGGCTATTTGACGCTGTATTAGATTTCATAAAGAGCCTGTATAGAAAAACTAACGTTGACCTGTTTGGAGAAACTGCCCAGATGATTGTTACAGGTAATGTAGGTGGAACAACAGCAGATGTTGTAAGTGGTGAGGTGTTTCTACAGCTGAGCAATGACATGGTGGACAACATCTATAACAAGGTGGTGGATGTGGATGGTAGACTTGTGCTAGTACCAAAAACTGCAGAAGATAAAAGACACTATTTATTTGATGGTAAACGTGTTGCCTTATCTGTAACAGAGAAAGTGAAGGGTGAAAATCACAATGAGCGCAGTGAGTTTGACAAAAAGCAGGATGAATATAAACAAGAATGGGGATTAGCTGGTCACGGGTTTATTGAGAACGTATTAATAAATGACCTGATTGATAAAGATGGATATGCAAAAGCTGAGTTTACAGAAACTGTTATTGACACTCCACTCAACTCCACTATACAAAGTGGCATAAGATCCTATCTAAAAGAACTTGTAAGATCGTATGCTCCAGGCACAAGATTCCTTATAGAAAGAAAGGCTGTCAATGAGAAGACAAAAGGAATGATTGCCTCTACAATAGATCTTATTGCTATCGAACCAGTTATAAAAGAAGATGGTGCAAAGGATATAAAGGTGGACATCTATGACTGGAAGTTCACCAACTTTGATAAAACTCTTAATGAGGACATCCCGTTCTACAAACAGAATGAATGGAAAGCCCAAATGGGTGAGTACACCAAGATGTTGTACAACTATGGGGTGAAACCTAATCAGCTTAGAAGAGCTAGAATGATTCCTTTTGTTGCAAACTATGACAGAGCAATAAGAGGAGATAAAGATAGTAAGCTGATTCTCAAGTCATTAGAGATTGGAAAGTTTGACAATGTAAAAGAAACCAACCTCTACCTACTTCCTGTAGCCCTAGATACAGAGTCTACAAACAAGAAGAAGGTGGATGAGCTTGTGGCTTCCTTAAGAGACCAGTGGTCAAAGCTTTACAAAAAGCCTGTATCTCCAGAAGAAAGATTCCTTAAGAACATCCAGCTTAATGAGATGTCTAAGGCCATTAGATCCTTACACATGAAGATTGACTTTGCACCTCTATATAATGTAGCTTCTACATTTATGGACAGAGCAAAGAAAGCCTTTGAGGACTTTGAGAATATTGATTATGCCAAGTTAACACAGGAAGATATTGCCAATAAACTAGGTGAGCTTCTTGAGTTTAAGGCAAGTGCTGAGAAGTTTTCTAAGCTAGATGACACCTACCTATCTGTTGTTCCCAGAGATAAAATGAATGAGCAGGAGAAGAAGGTGTTTGAAGGACTGCAGAAGGTGTCTGATTCTACAGAAAGAATGATGAGTAGAATAGATGAACTACAAAGAGATTTTGTGGTGCAATACGCTCTTAAACAAGGATTTACAACAGAGAAGACAAAAGAATCTATTGTTGAAGCTGAAAGAGAAATTGAGTTTCTTGCAAAGACATTCCTAGAAGGAACTAAACTTTCTCCAAAGATTATACGTCTTGCATCTAATGCAATACTTAAATCAAGCAGTATAGTTGCATTGAAAACCAATGAGTTAATGGCTGAATACACACCATTAGTTCTTGCTCTTGAGAAGGAAGCTGCTGCTCAGGGTAAGAGTGCTTTTGATATGATTGGTAAAATAGATGGGGATGAGCTGGTGTTATTTAAAAAGATTGACAAGAGTTTCTGGAACGAGATATCTAAAGCAAAGGAGTCTGGAGATAAACGCTTCTTCCTTGAGAACATGGATAGAGAGGAATATGACAGACTTGCTAAGGAAGCAATTGATAGAGGAGTTAAAGAGTTGACAATCACTAAGTTCTCTTCTGATCCTGAAAGAGATGATGACATCAGAGAATACAGAATTAAGAAACTGAGAGACTCTCTTGATATCAACCGTCCTACATTCAATGGATATAAGGGATATCAGTTTGCATACATCTTCAACAGAACAATGAAGGAAGAAAATCATTATTCTGAAGACTACAAAAAGCTTTTGAAAAACCCTGCAGCATTAAAGATGTGGGAGTTTTACACTAAGCTTAATCAGAAGGCTAGAGAGATGGGATATATTGATAGACGAGGACTATCCTTCTTCCCTCTTGTAGAGGCCACTATTATTGATAAGTTTGCTCAGACCAAGGATGTAGCATTTCAAACCAAAGATTTGTTCAGAGATTATTACACTGTAAGGGATTATGAAGACCTAGCTTTTTCAAAGGTGGACCCTGAAACAGGAAGATTGAAGAAGGGTATTCCAAAATACTACACTAGAACAAGTAGAGCTGTAGAGCAGCTATCAAAAGATCTTACGAAGGTAGGGTCTCTTTGGATTAAATCCCTGATGGAATATGAGGCAAGACAGGGTATGGAGAACACACTTCTTACACTGCATTCTGTAGAACAGTCCAAGGGTCATATAATTGTAGATGAAAACAATGACATTGTTTACGATGCTACAGGAGATCCTAGAGTGGATGAAAGCTCTAATAAGAACGCTGGTGTCCTTGAGAAGATTATAGATGACTGGCTATACGGGCTAAATGAAAACCTTGAATCAATAGGAAACGTTGCTTTAGGAAAGGTGACAGAGGTGGTGGGAGATAAAGAACAAAGAGAGAAAAGAAAACTTTCCATCAAAAAAGCTATGGAAAGCTCCAACGCTCTCACCCAGGCACTTGCTGTAGGTTTGAAACTAGCTGTTGCTATTCCCAACTACATTGGTGTAAACATGCATGCATTTATTAATGCTGGCGGGTTCTATCGCTTTAGAGAGTTCCAAAAAAGAAATGCTCAAGTGACTAGTGGTGTAGGACTATCTACAGTTGATAAAGCCTTGATAGACACTATTGTTCCCATCAATGAAGACATCTCTCAGGAGGAACAAAGAAGACTGGCTAAGAAACAGGGATATTTAAAATACCTAAGCTCTTGGTCTCTTCTTGACGTAGCAATGGTTACCAACTCTTTCCCAGAAAGAAAGCTTCAGTTTGCTAACGCACTAGCTTTCAATGATAACTCTATGGTGGAGGATGGTAAGATTGTAAACATCCGTCAGTATTTGAGAGTTAAGGATAGAGAGACAAAATATAAAATGTCTGCAGAAGAAAGACGCACCCTTGAAAGAACATTTGAGGACAGAGTGAAAGAACTGCAGGAAACTAGATCCCTATCTAAGATAGCCAAGATAGAAGATGACAAGCTTGTTATTCCTGGTGTTGACCAAGAAGAGATAGCTAAATACCGTGTTTCTGTAATTGAATACAGTAGGAAGCTGAATGGTCAAATGAGCAGAGATAACAGAGCTGATTATAGAAGAGATACGATTCTCAAATCATTTATGATGTTCAGAAACTGGATACCTAAAATGATTAGTGAGCGTACAATGGACATTCAAAAGAATCAGGAACTTGATGAATGGGAATATGGTAGGGCTAGGGTGTTCTTTAAAACTTTGTTTCGTTTAGGCCTTCGTAATATTGGTAAGATGCAAGACATCATTGCTGGTAATGAAGAGGGTATACGAATCATGAATGAGATATTGGAAGAGAAAAGAATAGCCTATAAGGAGAAAACTGGTAAGGACCTGGAAATCACTGATGAGGAGTTTTATGACCTTATGAGACAAGAGCTTAGTAGAGAGGCTAGAGAACTAGGCTTACTACTATCCATTACACTAGTGGTTCTTGGAGCAATGTCAGCTATTCCTCCAGAGGATGAAGACCCTGCTACAGCCAACAAATACAAGTTCTACATCAAGGTGCTTAGTAAGGCTAGAGATGAACTTTCCTTCTATTACAACCCTCTATCTTTTGAGAGCGTAACAAAAGGAAGTGTTGTTCCAAGTCTTGGAATAGGTATAAAGATTCAGAAAATCTTTACAGACCTAGAAAGAGAAACAAGAGGACAACTCACTGGAGATGAGGCTCTTATGGAAAAGGCCCATCCTATAAAGAGATTCCTAGATATTATACCTGGACCTTCTCAGTTCCAGCAGGAAATCCTACCCATTATAAGTCCTGAACTAGCTAAGGATCTTGGCATCCGTGTGACAGCTGAACCTAGAAGACAATAGAGAATATAGTAACGCTATATTATGTAGGATTTTTATCCCTAACTCATTGAATATTAATACATATTAACTAACTTTGCTCACTATGAGAACCGCTGCTATTTGCCCAACATGTGCTGTTTTTGAGAACGCCTTATGTGTTCTCTATAATGGCGAATATTTAACAAACACAGACATCGAACCCCTTGATTCTGTGGAAGTTGCGTTACAGAAAATTAACGACAACCTAGTTCCCACATCCAGTGGTGCAGCTCCAACAGCTAGTGCTGTCTATTTAGGACAGCTGCACGTTAACACAACAGGCTCCCAGAAGAAACTTTATTTTGGAAAGTCTACAGGTACTGGGGCTGCTGACTGGAACCTTGTTCTATCAACAGCTCTTACAGGCGCTCCTGAATATGCAGATAATGCTGCAGCCTTAGCTGCTGGCCTCACTGTAGGTCAGATCTATCGCACAGGAGATGCTCTGAAAATAGTTCACTAATATACAATACATTAGAAGATGAATGTTCGCTGTTCTGCAACACCCTGTCCTGTTGTATTAGATGCCCTATGCGTACGCTATGAGGGGCCCAATCTAATATGCTCAGGTATTAATACTAATGACAACCTTGATATAGTTATTCAAAAACTAGATGCAAGGCTATGTCAGGTGGGCACTAGTGGTACATCAGGCACCTCAGGCACTTCAGGAACAGCTGGCACATCTGGAACATCAGGGACTAGTGGAACTACAGGAACCTCAGGATCAAGCGGTTCTAGTGGATCTTCAGGATCTTCTGGCTCTAGTGGTACAAGTGGGACAGCTGGGACAAGTGGAACTAGCGGTACAACAGGAACATCAGGTACTACGGGAACTAGTGGATCTTCAGGCACAAGTGGTAGTTCTGGTACAGCTGGAACTTCAGGCACCACAGGAACAAGTGGTACAAGTGGAACCACAGGGACTAGCGGTACATCTGGCACAACAGGTACCAGCGGAACCTCTGGAACCAGTGGCACAAGTGGAACTAGTGGGACATCAGGTACTGATGGCTCAGGAGGAACAAGTGGTACAGCTGGAACTAGCGGTACTAGTGGAACCACGGGTACATCTGGTACAAGTGGCACTGCAGGAACTAGTGGAACAACAGGTACAAGTGGCACCTCTGGTACTGATGGTACCAGTGGGACATCTGGAACAACAGGTACTAGTGGTAGTAGTGGAACTTCTGGGTCCTCAGGAACCAGCGGTACTACAGGCACTAGTGGAACATCTGGAACCAGTGCTACGGATGGTACAGGTGGTACATCTGGTACCACGGGTACATCAGGAAGTTCTGGAACCTCAGGAACCTCAGGCACTAGTGGCACCACAGGCACCTCTGGAACCAGTGGTACATCAGCTACAGATGGAACAGGGGGAACCTCTGGAACTTCTGGAACGTCTGGTACAACAGGTACATCTGGTACTTCTGCCACAAGCGGTACTGATGGAACAGGTGGTACAAGTGGCACATCAGGTACTACAGGCACCTCTGGGACATCTGGTACTAGTGGTACAGACGGAACTGGGGGTACATCAGGTACTACAGGAACCAGTGGAACGAGTGGCACAACAGGCACTAGTGGCACCAGTGGGACAGCAGGATCTTCAGGAACATCAGGAACTGATGGAACTGGAGGTACTTCAGGCACTTCTGGTACAAGCGGAACCTCAGGAACCACAGGTACATCAGGGACAAGTGGAAGCTCTGGTAGCTCTGGAACCACAGGTACTTCTGGAACTTCAGGAACAACGGGCACCTCTGGCACTAGTGGTACGACAGGAACATCTGGTACCAGTGGATCTAGCGGTCTTAGTGGAGATAGATTTGCCACTACATCAACCACATGTTACACCATCCAGGCCCCTCCTGGTACAGGTACTATCACTGTTGGTACAGGACTTGCCTACACTATTGGGCAGTCAATCATTATTACTTATTCAGGCAATCCTCTTGTACACAATGAGGCTATTGTCACATCATATGATCCAAACACTGGTAGCTTAAGCTTCCAAGTGACTGGTCAAACAGGCTCAGGAACATATTGTTCTTGGGTGGTAAACCTAGATGGTGCTACAGGAGGAGATGGATCTAGCGGTACATCAGGTACCAGCGGTACATCTGCTACATCAGGATCTTCAGGTACAAGTGCTACGTCTGGCACCAGTGGTACTAGTGGCACTACGGGAACATCAGGTACCTCTGGTACTCCTGGTACAAGTGGTACTACAGGTACATCTGGTAGCTCAGGAAGTTCTGGCTCCTCTGGTTCTTCTGGTACAGGAGGAACGTCAGGTACTAGTGGTACATCTGCCACTAGTGGTACGAGTGGTACAACAGGAACCTCTGGAACAAGTGGGTCAAGTGGTACATCGGGCACAAACGGTAGCCCTGGAACTAGTGGTACAAGTGCCACATCTGGATCTTCTGGAAGCTCTGGAACATCAGGTACAAACGGTACAGGGGGTACAAGTGGAACCAGTGGAACCACTGGTACTAGTGGTACAACAGGTACGTCAGGAAGCTCTGGAACAGCTGGAACCAGTGGTACAAACGGATCTCCAGGAACTTCTGGTACAAGTGGAACAACGGGAACCAGTGGATCTTCTGGTACATCAGGAA